>Ga0105107_10001726_pt1 | contig 14221 bp, 15 predicted proteins | sample PPLLaktember2015_6_FD_79335 | JGI IMG/M metagenome (GOLD analysis project Ga0105107, IMG submission 79335) | Freshwater sediment microbial communities from Prairie Pothole Lake near Jamestown, North Dakota, USA - PPLs Lake P8 Core (1) Depth... | ecosystem: Environmental > Aquatic > Freshwater >...
CGGTGCCGTCGTAGCTCAGCGTCACCTTGAATACGCGCATTGCCACATTCTCAATTGACAATTTCCCGATTGATTGATGATGGCTGATTGGCAATTGTCAATTGTCAATTCAATCGCCAATCGTCAATTGTAAATGTGGCAATGCTAATTGGGCCTCGATCCCGGCTTCACCAAGGGCACCCCTCGGGCGCACAGCGGGCATTTCTCCGGATCGTAAGTCGGCACTTCAAGCCGGATGAGCGCGTGAGACGGCACGCCGAAGTCGATGGTGCCGCCGCTGCGATCGACGATGGCGGCGACGCCCACGACTTCTGCGCCCGCGTCGCGCGCCACGTCAATGGTCTCTCGCGTCGATTTGCCGGTCGTCAGCACATCTTCGACGACGAGCACACGGTCGGTTGGAGCGAGCGCGAAACCACGGCGGAGATCGAGCGATGCCGTGCCCGCGCGCTCCGCGAAGATCGCGCGCACGCCGAGGGCCCGCGCAACTTCATGACCGATGATGAGACCGCCGAGCGCCGGCGAGAGCACGACGGTCGGCTTCAGGCGTTTGGTGTGCGCCGCGATGCCCAGCCCCAGCGACGCGGCATCCGTCGGATTCTGGAGCACCAGCGCCGACTGCAGATATCCCGGGCTGTGCAGCCCCGAAGAGAGACGGAAGTGACCTTCGAGATACGCGCCGGTGCGGCGATACAACTCCAATGCTTCGTTTTGTTCCATATCGAGCGCGTAGTATACGATGCGCTACAGTGCCGCCGGTCACCGCCACCGTCATTACGAAGAACGAAGCCGACTCGATTGCCGACGCGCTGAAGTCCGTCTCCTGGGCCGACGAGATCGTCGTCGTCGACGCGGAGAGCACCGACGACACTGTGGGGATCGCGCGCCAGTTCACCGATCGCGTGTACGTCCGCGCGTGGACCGGGTACGTCGATCAGAAGAACTACGCCGCCGGCCTCGCCACGCACGACTGGATCTTTTCGCTCGACGCCGACGAGCGCGTGCCCGAGGACCTGCGCGAGGAAATCCGCGAGCTTCTCTCCTCGGAACCGAAAGTGCGCGGCGTCCGGATGCCGCGCGTCTCGTTCTATCTCGGCCGCTGGATGCGGACGACTGACATGTACCCCGACTACCAGCTTCGCCTTTACGACAAACGCCACGCCCACTGGGACGGGATGTACGTGCACGAATCGGTAAAGGTCACCACGGGGCAGGTCGGCTACCTGAAACACGAGCTGCAGCACTACCCCTACAAGGACCTCTCGGAGCATCTCATCCGGATGGACCGGTACACGACTCTCGCGGCCAGGCAGATGTTCGAGAAGGGAAAACGCGCGACGCGGCTCGAGCTGCTGTTTCACCCGCCGGCAGCCTTCGTGCGGAACTACCTTCTGAAGGGCGGTTTCCGCGACGGCAAGCCGGGTCTCATCATCTCGCTCATCAACTCGTACTACGTGATGCTGAAGTTCGCCAAGCTATGGGAACTCCAGCGAGACTGACCGTGGCCCCCGGAAACTTCATCGACTCTCCGGACTCTCCGGCCTCTTCCGACTCCCTGGACTCTTGAAGATGTTCTCCCTCCACATCGACACGGCCAAGACCTGGAGAGGCGGACAGCGTCAGGTGCTGCTCACCGTGCTCGGCCTGCGGGAACGGGGACACCGGACGGTCCTCGTCGCCAATCCGGAAGGCGAGCTGGCCGCCCGCGCGTCGGAGGGACACGATCTCATCCGGCTGACGCCGCGAGCCGAAGTGGATCTGCACGCCGGATGGAAGCTGTCGCGCATCATCCGGGAACTGAAGCCCGACATCGTCCATGCGCACGATCCGCACGCGGTTGCGCTGGCATCGCTGGCGCGCTCGTTCATGACGTCGGGCACGTGCCCCGCCCTCGTCGCATCCAGACGTGTGGCGTTCCATCTGAAAGGACACGCGTTCTCGCGCTGGAAGTACCACCAGGTCCAGTGCTTCGTGGCCGCGTCGAACGCGATCCGCCAGATGCTGATTGGCGACGGCATCGACCCGAACCGGATTGTGACCGTCTATGAGGGCATCGACCTCCACCGCGTGCAGGCCGAGCCGGCGGCCAACATTCACGCGGAATTCTGGCTGCCGACGCATGCGCCGATTGTCGGCGCCGTCGCGGCGCTGACGCAGGAGAAGGGGCACAAATATCTCGTCGAAGCCGCCGCGCTCGTCGTGCGCGAAGTTCCGGACGCCCGGTTCGTCATCCTCGGCGAAGGCGAGCTTCGGCCGTCGCTCGAGCGCCAGATCAAGGAGCTGCACCTCGACAAGCACGTTCTCCTTCCGGGCTTTCGCGCCGATATCCTTTCGTTCATCAAGAGCTTCGATGTGTTCGTGATGAGCTCGCTCTTCGAAGGCCTGGGCACATCGCTGCTCGACGCGATGGCGCTGTCGAAGCCGACGGTCGCGAGCGACACAGGAGGCATTCCAGAAGTGGTATCGCACGGCGAAACCGGCCTCCTCGTCCCGCCGCGCGATGCGAAAGAGCTCGCCGCCGCCATTGCGAAGCTGCTGAAGAACCCGGAGCGCCGCGAGCGCATGGGCCGCGCCGGCCTCGAGCGCGTCACACGTCTGTTCAGCGCCGACGAGATGGTCGAGAAAACGCTGGGTGTGTACCGGAATCTGAAGTCTATGAACTAGAAGCGGTTTTCAAACCACTTCTGGAATCGGACTTTCAATTCCGCCTGCTCATCGTATTTGGATCTCTTCGACGACAGCACCGAATCAATCGCGTCTGCGACAGTCTTAGGCTGACCGGCTGTCCTTGTGAGGACAGCCGAGCTAATCCGGTGCTGGCATCTCAGCTCGGACGATCACGATAACGTCGACCAGCGCTCTCATTGGTTGGAGCTTCAGGCCGAGCTGCTCTTGCACAGCCGTGAAGATGGACGGTGCGTCGGATGAAGCGTCGGCCTGAAACGCCCATGTCAGATCCACATCGAAAAGTCCGGACATTCCTGTCTGGTCAGTCACAATCCGATCCGTCGTGAGGCTGGATGCTAACCGCGACATCGTGACGCCGCGATAGTTCAATGTGCCCCGGCCTCCCCTCAAGTATCCACAGAGGGCTGCATCCGCTTTGAGGTCTGGCAACTCTGGTCGCGGAACGAACCCTTCGCAGTTGAGATCGGGCCGTGGTCGCAGCCCAGCACCAAGCCGGCCATCCGCCCGCGCCACCGTTAACCCGTAGACTGGCATCTCTCGCGATTCGTTCTGCAGCTCCAGTCGAAACCGTTCCTTCAGCAGAGTCCGCAAACTCCGTCGAGCCAACTGAGCGTTCGCCCGACCCGGAGCGGGATTGCCCTGCATTTTCGCCAAGATGTCGAACCGTTCGCTGTCTGCCCACTCAGGCCCGCCAACGATCTGAAGCTCCCGCAGAGGCGATTCGATTGGAGAATAGGCAAATTGCACAAGCGATCTGAGGGTGCGACCTGTGAGTGTCAGGCGGCCGGGTTGAATCGGCGGAACAGATTGGGGATCGCCGGTCTTGTTCAACTTGATCGACGCGACCTCAAATGACGGTTCCTGCGCATTGAGAACCACTGCAATACCAGCCACCAGGACGAGCTTAACGAGCCTGTTTCTTGTCATTGGCACCTCCTCCGAACGTATTGACCTTGGCCACGAACTCTTCCCAAGTTGGTGGCGGTGGCGGAGGTGGCGGCGGAGAGTCCGGCTGCGGATCAAGGTCTATGACCAGTGGAGGCGGAGGTAGCGCCGGCAGTTGCAGATCAGTCGGCACGTTCATCTCGCGTGTGTTCCAGAAGAGGAGCAGACCGCCCAAAAGACAGGACATCGCCAGCAACGTGGTCATCGAGCTGAGTCGCGCGTGCCGCATCCGACGCGTCAGCTCCTTGACATCCCCGAAGTCCTCGCGTGCTCGCCTCATCGCATCGTCCTCATACAAGCCGTGTTCGCGGTACTGGCGCGCCCGCATTTCAAGGTGAAACCCGACCTCATCCTGAAGATCACGCTCGAGCCGACGTATGCGAAAGCGATTCAACAAGCGAGTAAGAAAGGACATCTCAGGCCAGCTTCAACACGCGCTTGACGGCATCAACGTGCTTCGCCCAATTCTTCTCAAGATCCGCGAGGCGGCGACGGCCTGCTTTCGTGATGCGGTAGTACCGTGCTCGACGATTGTTCTCCGATATGCCCCACTCAGAACTCACCCACCCTGCCTCGTCCATACGGTGCAGCGCTGGATACAGTGAGCCTTCCTCGACTCTGAGCACGTCATCAGACATTGTCTGAATGTGCTCAGTGATGCCGTAGCCGTGAAGGTGGTCCTCCGAAGCAAGGACGCGGAGCACCAGCAGATCCAACGAACCAAGTAAATGCTCATTCTTGATGTTACCCATAGTTATCTATGGGAGTATCGCCAATGACCCGTCCGGTGTCAAGCGTCGGCGCCACCTTCCCGTGATATGAGCCGACTGAGTTGATCGGTCAGTGTGCTTCCGCTCAGAAACACGTTGCCCGCGAGCAGAACGTCGGCGTGAGCAGGCCGCTCGCACAGGTTTTGAAACCGCGTGCAGTTCTCAATTTCTGGATTTCAGTTTCCGCGGGCTCCCCGGGTGGCACGCACCGCGAAGCGGGCACGCTGAATCACCCTGCGCGCGGTTGAACCCGCAGGCGTTGGCCATTCCGATGTGGCACAGGGAAAAGTCGTATTTCACGGGATCGGCGGGATCGAGCGCACGCAGCGAAGCGGTGATCTCTGCGGCCATTTTCCATCCCGGGCTGGTGTAGCGCGTCAGGCGCAGGCATCGGCCGAGGCGAATCACGTGGGTGTCGAGCGGCACGACGAGCTGGGATGGCGGAACGCTCGTCCATATCCCGAAGTCGACCGCATCGCGTCGAACCATCCATCGCAGGAACAGATTGAGCCGCTTGCACGCCCCTCCGCACGACGGGCGTGAAAAGAAATAGGCGACACCCGGACGCGGCTTCCGGTCGCCGTAAGCGGCCCGCAAGTTCGTTTCCATCGCCCGGGCCGAGAACGATTCGAGAGCGCCTGAAAGATCCGGCGCACCTGAATCGTACCCTTCCAGAAAGAACTGCTCGATCGATCCCTTGCGCAGCATGCGCTGAAGGATGATGACGAGCGCCGTGAGGTCGTCCCCCGTCGTCCAGCGATGAATGAGCGGCTTGAGGTCGCGCCGCTGGCGTCGGGGCTCGAACGACCGGACATACGCAGCCGGCGAGGGCCCCATGACGGCAAACAACCGTTCGATCGACTGCAGCACGCTCGCCACACGCCCGAACGCCAGCGCTGCGGCGCAGAATCCTGCCACCTCGCGATCCGCGGGATCGTCGAACCGCCGGACGAGATGAATGGGATCTGTCGCGGAATCGACGCAGTTGAACGATCGATACAGCGCGTCGAGACGCTCCTTCAGCACTACTCGAACCGCTCGGCTCCGCCGGCGCTTTCGTTCACGTAAACCGTTCGCCCGCCGACGAGGGTGGCCGCCACTCCTCCCTTCAACTGCCAGCCGCCGAAAGGCGTATTGCGGGCCTTCGATCGGAACCTGGACGGATCGACCGTGACCGGCAGATCAGGCGCGAGCACGGAGATGTCCGCCACGGCGCCTTCGCTGAGCGTGCCGGCAGGCACGTTCAGGATTCTTGCGGGGTTCGCCGACAGCAGCTCGACGAGCCGCGGCAGCCTGATCACCCCCGGATGCACGAGGCGGTCGAAGCAGATCGAGACGCACGTTTCCAGGCCGACGATGCCGAAGGGAGCCAGGTCGAACTCCATCTTCTTTTCGTCGTAATGATGCGGCGCGTGATCGGTCGCAATCACATCGACGCTGCCGTCGGCGATGCCCTTCAGCATCTCGTCGCGGTCCGACGCGGCGCGAAGCGGCGGGTTCATCTTCATGTTCGTGTCGTAGCTCACCGGCGTCGCGAGCGACTCGTCGGTGAGCGTGAAGTGGTGCGGCGCCACCTCGCACGTCACGCGTGCGCCATAGCGCTTGCCTTCGCGAACCGCGCGCAGCGATGTCGCGGCACTCATGTGACAGATGTGCACCGAGGCGCCGGTCATTTCCGCCAGCGCGATGTCGCGCTGCGCCATGATGGATTCGGCAACGGCGGGGATGCCCCGAAGGCCGAGCGCCGACGCGTGATACCCCTCGTGCGCCACGCCTTCCCCTTTCAGGGACGGATCCTCACAGTGCTCCAGCACGGGCATGTTGAACATGCCTGCGTACTCGAGCGCCCTCCGCATCAGCAGCGACGTTTTCACCGGCCGGCCGTCGTCGGAGATCCCGACGCAGCCGGCGGCCCGAAGCTCGGCGATATCTGCGAGCTGGTCGCCGTTCGAGCCCCTCGAAACGGCCCCGATTGGATAGACCCGGGCGAGATTCGCCTGCGCCGCTTTCTGGAGGATGTATTCGGTGACGCCGGCGTTGTCGTTGATGGGCGTCGTGTTCGGCATGCACGCGACGGCGGTGAAGCCGCCGGCCACGGCCGATGCCACGCCGGTCGCCACAGTTTCCTTGTGCTCCTGGCCCGGCTCGCGAAGGTGCACGTGCATGTCGAAGAGCCCGGGGGTCAGGACGAACCCTGCGGGCACCTCGACGACACGCGCGCCGTCTACCGGCAGATCCTTGCCGACGCGCGCGATGCGCTCGCCGTCGATGAGAATGTCGAACGCGCCGTCACGTCCGTTCGCCGGGTCGACGACCCGGCCGCCCTTAAGCAGCCGCTTCATGTTCCGCTCCACCAGCCAGGAGGTAAAGAACCGCCATCCGCACCGCGACGCCGTTGGCGACCTGTTCGAGAATCACCGAGTACGGACCGTCCGCGACTTCGGAGTCGATTTCGACCCCACGGTTCATGGGGCCCGGGTGCATGATGATGACGTCCGGCTTCGCGCGGCGCAGCCGATCGCGCGTCATGCCGAACACCGAGAAATACTCGCGCAGCGACGGAAAGAACGCCCCCTGCATCCGCTCGAGCTGCACGCGCAGCAACATGACGACATCCGCTCCCTCGACCGCTTCGTCCACCGACGTCGTGCCGCGTACCCCCTGCCGCTCGATGCCGGGCGGCATCAGCGTCGGCGGGCCGCTGACCCAGACCTCGGCGCCCAGCTTCGTCAGCAGCTGCACGTTCGAGCGCAGCACACGGCTGTGCAGCAGATCGCCGACGATCGCCACTTTCAGGCCGGCAATGCGCTTCTTGTGCTCGCGGATGGTGAACGCGTCGAGCAGCGCCTGGGTGGGGTGCTCGTGCATGCCGTCGCCCGCGTTGATGATGCCCGCGCGGCAGATTCTCGACAGCAGATGGCACGCACCGGAGTACGCGTGCCGGAGCACGATCATGTCCGGCGCCATCGCCTCGAGGTTCAGCGCGGTATCGACCAGCGTTTCGCCTTTGACCAGGCTCGAGCTCTGGGCGGCGATGTTCAGCGTGTCTGCGCTCAGCCGCTTCTCGGCGATCTCGAAGGACGTGCGCGTGCGGGTGCTCGCTTCGAAGAAGAGGTTCACGACCGTCTTCCCGCGAAGCGCCGGGACTTTCTTGATCGGGCGATCGCCGATTTCGCGCATCGCCTCGGCGGTGTCCAGAATCAGCAGGATCTCGTCGGGCGTCAGATCCGCGATGCCGAGAAGGTCCTTGTGCCGCAGCTTCGAAATGGTCGCGACCTGTTCAGTCGTCATGGATCGGCCTCATTGACCCTGATTCACCGACACCTCGTCGGCGCCGTCGGTTTCCGCCAGCCGTACGGTGACGGTTTCCTTGAGCGATGTCGGAACGTTCTTGCCGACGTAGTCGGCCTTGATGGGCAGCTCGCGATGCCCGCGATCGACGAGCACGACGAGCTGAATCTCCTTCGGGCGGCCGAAATCGATCAGCGCATCGAGCGCGGCGCGGATCGTGCGGCCCGTGTACAGCACGTCGTCCACGAGCAGAATCTTCTGATCGTCAATCGAGAAGGGAATCTCGGTGCGCCGCACCAGCGGCTGGGGGCCGACGGCGTGGCGCATCAGATCGTCGCGATACAGCGTGATGTCGAGCGCGCCGGTCCGCATCGGCTCGCTCGTAATCTGCTCGAGCGCCTTCGCGAGGCGCCTCGCAAGCACGTCGCCGCGCGTGCGGATGCCCACGAGCGCCAGGCGTTCGGTCCCGCGGTTGCGCTCGACGATCTCGTGCGCGATGCGCGTGAGCGAGCGACCCATGCGATCGGCATCCATGATGACGGGCATCAGGAACACCTCGACGACAGAGTTGTGTTGGGAGATTTCGAGAGAAAGGCGGTGCGCGTCTTCATAGCTCTTCTCGGCCTCGCCGGGCCGCTCTTAAAGAGACAGGGCTAGTATAGCGTAACTATTGCTCTAGGAACTCGAGATCTACTGATCGTAGAACGGGATGAAGGTGATCGGGCGGCGTTCGGTGAACTCGGCCGTGAAAATGTCGGTTCGCGCGAAGCCGTCGAGATCGCGCGCGATGGGCAGGCCGAAGTAGTACAGCACCGTGGGCGCAACATCCACGACCGACGCACGCGGCAGGTTGCCTTTGGCCACCTGCCGGCCGAAGGCCATCACGAAGCCGTCGGGCGCGCGTTCGTGACTGCCGCTCAGGTCGCGATCGCCGACGATGCGTTCGAGCGCCCGCTTGCCGAGGCTCAACGGCTCCATTCCGAAACCCGACACCACCAGAAGCAGATCCTCGGGCCCGAGCGACGCCATCGCGCGGCCGACGATGCCGTCGAGATATGTGTAGTACTGCTCGAGCACACGCCCGTGCCGCAGGCGCTCGTCGTCCGAGACGTCGCCGAACGCGCGGGGAATCGCATAGCGAAGGTAGTAGTGCCCCACCGCATCGATCCCCGGGTAGCGGACGGCGGTGAACTGCACCGGCCGGAGCTCGCTGAACACCTGCGCGATTTGCTCGGCCGCCGCGTCCACGGCCAGCGCCAGCGCGGGCGCACGCCCCTCGCGAGGCTGCGTGCCCGACGACTGCCCCGCCGCAAACGCAATCGACGTCTGCTCGGGCGTCGCCTGCAGCCGCAAGATGCGCGCCTCTTCGACGACCTCCGGCGGATACGCCAGCGCCGGCTCGCCGACCGACGCCAGCAACGACGTCGGATCGCGATGGAGAAATTCGTCGCTGACCAGGTATCCGTTGACGCCATGCGCGGGATAGGTCAACGGCCAGTCAATCACCCCGCCCGTAATGCCGTACCGGCTCAGCAACTCCCAGACGGGACGCGCGCGCACCGCATCCGAGGCCCGCTCTTCCTCCTCGATCAATCCAAGGCGCACCAGTGCCTGGGCGAAGCAGAAATCCGGCAGCAGGTCCAGCGGCTGATTCGACCCCGGCACGACGTACCGCGCGGCCGAATACACGCTGGTTTTGTAGGGCAGCTTGCCGGTGGCCACAGCGGTCCAGACCGGTGCGGGCTGTGTCGGCCGCAGCGTGGCGAGGTGCATCACCGCGCCGGTATCGAGGAGGCGGCCGAAGTTGGGGAACCGGCCTCCCGCCGCGTTCGGCGCAATGAAATCCAGCGACGCGCCGTCGAGCAGAATCATCTGCACCCGTGCGCTCGACTCGGCCGGCGCCAGCTGCGGCGGCACGGGCCGTCGCGGCGGCGGCGTGGAATCGCCCTGGCCGCGGAGATACAGCGGGCCGGCGAGCGATGCCGCCACGGTCAGCGCGAACACGGTGGCGATGGTTCCGCGGCCTCGCTGCAACCCCGCCTGCAGCAACGCAAGGCACACACAGAGGGCCGCGCAGAACGACACGATGACAGCCCCATCCGTCATTCGTGACGACGCATCGGGACCGAGCACCGATCGGAAACCGTGAAGGTTGAGCCACGTGACGATCGCGCTCATCGAGATCGCGATGGACCCGAAGCCGGAGAGCAGCCGCAGACTGATCCATCCAGGCGGACGCACTTCGACCGCGAGCAGCTGGCGCAGCACGATGAGCCCGTAGAAGAACGCGGTCGCGTGCACGCCGTAGAATGCCGACCACGTCAGCACCAGCCGCGCCACGGCCATCGAATTGAGCTGAACCATCGGGTTCAGCTGCAGCACGAGCAGCGACACGTACGCGCCCACCAGCGCGCCCGCCATCAACGAATTGGTGAGCATCCGGAAGTACTGCATCGAGAAAGACAATGATACCCGGCTCTGCGCGTTATACTTTCTACGTGCCGCTCGACGTGGTCGCCGAAGTCATCTCGAACGTCCACCTTTCTTCCGATTACAACGTGCTCGGCCTTGCCGCTCCCGAGATTGCGGAGCGGGCCCTGCCCGGCCAGTTCGTCATGGTGAAAGCCGGCGTATGCCTCGAACCGCTGCTCCGCCGTCCGTTTTCCGTGTTCGAAGTGCTCGAGGACCACGGACGCGTCGTCGGCCTCTCGCTGCTCAGCAAGCGCATCGGCCGCTCCACGACCCTGATCTACGACGCGAAGCCGGGCGATCGTATTCAGTGCCTGGGGCCGCTGGGGCGCCCATTTGCTCCCGTCGCAGCGCCCGATGAGGCATGGCTCGTCGCCGGCGGCGTCGGCCTCGCTCCGTTTGCGCAGTTGGCCGTGGCGCTCCGCGCACGACACGTCAAGACGAGGCTCTACTACGGCGCGAGACGCGCCGCCGAGCTGTTCTACCTCGACACATTCGAGAAGATGGGCGTCGACCTCGTGCTCGCCACCGAGGACGGCAGCCGCGGCGACCGGGGACGCGTGACGCTTCCGCTCGAACGCGATTTGAAGGCTCGGCCCGCGAACTCCGCCAGCAGCATGGTTTACGCCTGCGGCCCCGAACCGATGCTTGCTGCCGTCGCCAGGCTCGCAGCGGCCTATGGTTGCCCATCGCAGGTGTCAGTCGAACGCGTCATGGGCTGCGGCGTCGGCGGATGTTACAGCTGCGTCATCCCCGTCAGAACGCCTGCAGGCACACCGCACCTGGTACGATCGTGCCTTGCCGGCCCTGTGTTTCGCGGCGGCGAGATTGTCTGGCAATGAACCTCTCAGTTCGCATCGGGTCGCTCACGCTCAAGAATCCGCTCATCGCAGCGAGCGGCTGCTTCGGCTATGGCACCGAGTACGCCGAGCTCGTCGACCTCTCTTCTCTCGGCGCGATCGCGGTGAAAGGGCTGTTCCTCGGCGAGCGCGAGGGACATCCGCCGCCCCGCATCGTCGAGACGCCGGCCGGGTTGCTCAACGCCATCGGCCTGCAGGGGATCGGCGTGCATCGCTTCGTTGCCGAGAAGATGCCCGAGCTGCGCGCGCGGGGCGCCGTCGTGCTCGTGAACATCTGCGGCACAACCCTGCAGGAATACGTGGAGCTTGCGAAGATCCTGTCCGATGTCGAAGGAGTGGCCGCCCTCGAGCTGAACATTTCGTGCCCGAACATCAAGGAGGGCGGCATCACGTTCGGATGCAGCCTGCACGGCACGGCAGAGGTCGTCGCGGCGGTTCGAGCCGCGACCCGGCTGCCCGTCATCCCGAAGCTCACCCCGAACGTCACCGACATCAGTTCGATCGCCAAAGCCGCCGAAGACGCCGGCGCCGACGCCGTGTCGCTCGTGAACACGTTTCTCGCGATGGCCATCGACGTGGAGACGCGCCGGCCGAAGCTCTCGAACATCGTCGGCGGCCTCAGCGGACCCGCCATCCGGCCGATCGCGGTCCGCATGGTGTACGAGTGCAGGCAGCGGATCCGCATTCCGATCATCGGCATGGGCGGTATCGCGACGGCTGAAGACGTGCTCGAGTTCATGATTGCGGGGGCGTCTGCCGTGCAGGTGGGCACGGCGAATTTCGCCGACCCTTTGATCTGGCCGAAGCTCGCCGCCGGCATCCGCGGCTACGGCGAGCGTCACGGCCTGAAGGCCATCACGGATCTGGTCGGCACGATTGACACGAACGCCCGGGAGAAGGAATGGATCAGCTCCTAGTCGCTCTCGACGTCGACAACGCGGTGTACGCGACGGAGTTGGCGCTACGGCTCAAGGGGCGCGTGGGCGGCATCAAGATAGGCAGCACGTTGTTTACGGCCGAAGGCCCGGCTCTCGTCCGGCGGCTCGCTGAACAGGGACACCGGGTGTTTCTCGATTTGAAGTTTCACGACATCCCGCATCAGGTCGCCGGAGCCGTAGCCGCCGCGACCCGGCTCGGCGCATGGATGCTCACCGTGCATGCTTCCGGGGGCACGGAGATGCTGAAAGCTGCGCGGAAGGCGGCGACGGCAGCCGCTGTCGCGACAAACAGGCCGCCCCCCCTCATCGTCGCCGTCACGGCGCTCACGAGCCTCGACGACCGGGCGCTCGTCGACATCGGCGTCAACCGGTCGATGGAACGCCAGGTGGAAGAGCTCGCGGCGCTGGCGTTGAACGCCGGACTGGACGGCGTCGTCGCGTCCCCGCGCGAGCTTCGCGCCCTGCGCGCGCGGTTTCCGACGCTGACGATCGTCACACCAGGGATTCGTGCCTCGTCGGCTCCGTCAGACGACCAGTCGCGGACGCTCAGCGCCCGCGAGGCGCTGGCCGCGGGCGCCAGCTATCTGGTCGTGGGCCGGCCTATCGTGGCCGCGGCGGATCCGGGACGCGCCGTCGACGAGATCGCCGCGACGTGCGCCTGACCCTCTACAGCAAACCCGGCTGCCACCTGTGCGACGAGATGAAAATCGTTGTGCGGGCGGTCATCGCCGATCGGCCCGACATCTCCCTGGATGAGATCGACATCTCGGCCATGCCCGATCTTCTTGATCGATACGGACTTGAGATTCCGGTGCTGATGATCGACGGCAGGAGAGCGGCGAAATACCGGATCTCCGCACTTGAGCTGGAGCGGATTATTGAGGGAAGAGCGTAGAACTCGTAGGGCTCGACGGAGTCGGAAGGTTCGTGGGGACGAACCCACGAACCCTCCACCAACTACCAACTACCAACCACCAACCACCAACCACCAACTATTTCGCCGTGATGATGTGGAAGCCGCGGCGGTTCCTCTGCCAGCAGGATTCGTTCTCCTCCGTGCAGACGGGCTGTTCCTTGCCTTTGCTCACCGTCGTCACCCGATCGACCGGGACGCCGAGGCTCACAAGATATTCCTTCACCGCGGAGGCCCGGCGCTCGCCGAGCGCCAGGTTGTATTCCGATGTGCCCCGCGAATCGGCATGGCCTTCCACCGTGATGCGCACAGACGGCCACCGCTTCAGATAGTCCGCGTTTCGTGAGGCGGCCGAGCGCCCGTCGTCGCGCAGCGTCGAGCTGTCGTAATCGAACAGCACGTCGCCGAGCGGCCGTTCGGCGTTGAGCTGATCGACGGTTTTCTGCGCGAAGATCTGATCTTCGGTCAGTGGCGCGGGCGCGGGTGGTGGCGGCGGCGCCGGCTTCGGCGGCGGCGGCGGCGGTGGTGCGGGCGCAGCGGGTGGTGGTGCCGGTGCAGGGGCCGGGGGCACAGGCCGGTTGCAGGCGGCGGCCGTCAGTCCCAGGATGGCGCACACTGCGCCGACCAGCAGGAAACGTCGCATGAGATTCTCCTCAGCTGTAAAGTTTTGTCGACGAGCGGATGAATCGCGGTGACAGAGTACCGTGGAGCTGTACGAGTGTCAATGAACTCAGGCATTTCTGGGAGCCCAAATACGCGGTCGGCAATTCTGTGAAGCGTGCGCGCGGCCGGACTCGTGATTAGAATGCGCGACGTGGACGCGCTGCTCGAACGAACGTTCCGCGCCGAGCGACGGCACTTCTGGTTCCGCGGGTTCAGGCGGTTTGTGACCCCACTAATTGCGCACGCAACGCAGGGCGTCTCGCGCCCGAGGCTGCTCGACGCGGGCTGCGGCACGGGCGCGAACCTCCCGCTGCTCGAGACATTCGGGGAGCCGTTCGGTCTCGAGCTGTTCTGGAGAGGGCTGCAGCTCGCCAGGGAGCGCGGGCGCGGCCGGCTTACGCAGGGCAGCGTAACCGATCTGCCTTATCCCGATGCCTCGATGGACGTCGTGCTTTCGTTCGACGTCTTGTACTGCCTCCAGGATCAGGCGGAGCGGGCGGCCATCGCCGAGATGTTCAGAGTGCTGCGTTCGGGCGGCTCGGTGATCATCAATGTGGCGGCGCTCGAGATGCTGAAAGGCGATCACTCGGCCCTCGGCGGCGAGGTCCGCCGCTACACGAGACGCGACCTGCGCGGCAAGCTCGAGCGGGCGGGGTTTCAGGTGAAGCGCATCACCTATACGAA
>Ga0105107_10001729_pt1 | contig 14219 bp, 18 predicted proteins | sample PPLLaktember2015_6_FD_79335 | JGI IMG/M metagenome (GOLD analysis project Ga0105107, IMG submission 79335) | Freshwater sediment microbial communities from Prairie Pothole Lake near Jamestown, North Dakota, USA - PPLs Lake P8 Core (1) Depth... | ecosystem: Environmental > Aquatic > Freshwater >...
TCGCCAGCGCCAGCGAGGACGGGATCGACCTCATGCCCCGAGTCGAGGGCGTCGAGATCACCCACTTCGTGCGTGACCAGGGCTCGTCCACGGTGTCAAGCTCCGACGGGTTCTACGCTCTGGGTACCGGCGGAATCTCGCCCCAGTAACTCACCTCCGCCCGCCAAAAAGCCCGGCTCTGGCCGGGCTTTTTGCTTGGTGCGGGCGGGAAGTCGCATTCGCCTGTGACCGCGCTACCAGGCGCGGGGCGGCCGGCGCTGAATGACGATTTTCCCGCCCTCGTTGGTGATGTAGCCCCCGGTGGTCAGGTCCTTCAAGATGCGGCTGACCATCTCGCGCGACGCGCTCACGCGATCGGCGATGTCCTGCTGGGTGAGCCGCTCGTCGATGACCAGCCTGCCGTCCGCCTCTCTCGCGAGCTCGAGGAGGAGTTTCGCCACCCGGCCGTATACGTCGAGCAGCGCGAGGTCCTTGAGGCTCTCGGTCGTGCGGCGCGTGCGGGCGATCAGTCCCCGGATTAGCTGCAGGGCGGCCTCGGGATGGCTGGCGAGAAAGCCCCGGAGCACCTCGTTCGCGATCACGGCCATCTTGCATGGCTCCAGCGTCGCGACCGACGCCGAGCGCGGGCCCTCGTCGAGGGCGAGCTCGCCGAAATACTCGCCGGGACCCTCGATGTTGATGACGAGGTCCTTCCCATGTTCGTCGCTCACGAACACCCTCACGCGGCCGGAGAGGATCACATAGAGCGAATCGCTGCGCTCCCCTTCCGTCACCACGATGGTGTTCTTCGGAAAGGTGCGCACGATCGCCCCGTCGGCAAGCGTGGCGATCTCCTGCGGCGAGAGCCCGGAGAAAAGCGAAACCGCCTTCAGAGAGTCTGCGATGGAGAGCATGCCCGGCGCGGCCCGGATGGGCGCCTATCATAGCCCAGCGTCGTTTGAGCTAACCCAGCGGATCGGCGCCCGCCCCAGGCCGTGGTGGCCGACGCCGGCGACCGTAACTAAGTCACAGTCCTGCGGTGCGCCGGTCCGCAGACCGCGCGATGGTGCGGGCGTAGTCTGCCGCCATGAAGTTCGCCCTGATCTCCACCGCACTGGCTGCGACGTTGCTCCTCGCCACGTCGCCGGGATTCGGCGGCACTTGGGCGACCGAGCCCTGGAACCGGAGCATCCCCCGCGCCTGCACGCCCGAAGTGCAGAAGTGTCTCGAGAAGCTCGAGGCGCGGTTGCAGCGCCTCGGCCACCTGCACGACGGGGTCGGAATCGACCGCGCGCTGCTCGAATTGCACGAGACGGACCCGGAATGCGCGCTGCTGCTGCGGGGCGCCGGGTTGTACGGCCTCTAACAGCCCTTACCGTGGCTCGAAGTTCCCGTTCATCTCCTTGCCCCAGAACTCGGGCGCCCACTCCGGGCCCCAGATGTAGGGCAGCTCGCTCCAGTCGCGCGTCTCCCACTTGTCGCTGATGCGGTCCATCTCGGCGTAGTACTCGACCCAGCTTCCCCACGGGTCGCGAATGTAGTGGAACAGATTCGACGCGAGCGCGTGCCGACCGGGGCCGAAGGTCTCCTTGTAGCCGGCGTTGCGCATGCGCCAAACGCCGAAGCCAATGTCGTCGATGCCCGGCACCTGGAAGCTCGCGTGCTGGAAGCCGCGGTGCGTGCTCGGGATCAGCCCGAAGCAGTGGTGATCGATCACGCCTTCGCCCGCCGCCATGAACGAGACTTTGCCGGCGGCGCGATCGCTCGTGCGCAGCCCGAGCACCTGCTCGAAAAACGCCTCGGCTTTCGGATAATCGGGCGTGAACATGAGCAGGTGCCCGATGCGCGCGGGCTTCGGCTCGCGGTTGAGCTCACGCCACAGATGGACGTCCTGTCGCCCGCTCAGCGGCTTCGCCGCTGGCGTTTGCGGCGATTCGCCCGGGCACAGGTTGATCCAGGTGCCCCACGGGTCCTGGAACCAGAGGCCGTCGCGCGCGCCGCCGGACGGCGCGGCGCCGACCTTCAGGCCGGCTTTCGCGAGCTTTTCCGCGAACGCGCCCTCGTCGCCAGGGCGGATCACGAACGAGAGATGGTGCATGCGCTTTACCGGGCCGCGCGAGATTACGGCCTCGTCACGCGACCGTCCCGGGCTGCGCAGGGCGAGCACGTCGCCGCGGCGCTCGGCCGCAAGTCCGAAAGCGCCGTAGAACGTCGCCGCCACGTCGAGGTCCGGCACTTCGAGGCCGAACCCGTTCAAGCCGATCACCTTGGGGTCGCTCATTGCCGCGCCTCCTCAGCCGATGACTGCGATCGCGTTGATCTCGATCAGGTACTCGGGCGACACCATCTTCGTCACCTCGACCATTGTGGACGCGGGCGCCGGCGTCTTGAAGTACTCCCGCCGCACCTTGTGGATCTTGTCGAAGTGTTCGATGTTGCGCACATAGACGTCCACGCGGCAGATGTCTTCCATCGAGCCGCCGGCCGCCTCCACCGCGCTCTTCAGGTTCTCGCACACCTGGCGCGTCTGCGCCTCCACGTCGCCGATGCCGGCAATCGTTCCGTCCGGGCACCGCGCGGTCATCCCGGAGATGAACACGAGCCTGCCCTTCGCCTCGATCGCGATTGCCTGCGAGAAGTGCCCCATCGGCTCGCGCACCTTGCTCGTCGTCACCTGCTGCTTCGCCATGTTTCGCCTCCCTCCTATTGCGTAGTGAGTGATGCCGTCGGGACACCGAACCGCTGCCCAGCCGCGACGAGTTTCTCGAGCACGTCGGCCGGCAACGGACACGCACCGGCGTTCGTCTTGCGTCGCGCGAGCTCGATGTCGCCTGGGGCGTAAACGCGATCGACGCCGGACGCCGGTTTCGAGTCGCGCACCGACCGCGCGAGGGCCGCGACGCGAGTCGCGAGCTCACCCTCGACGCCAAAGCTTGCGGGCGCGATCGCGAGGAATAGGTGCGCACAGCCGTACGGGACCGCGGGATCGCCGTAGAGCGGCTTCACTTCAGCCCCGATCGCGCCGCCGGTCAACCCGCCGCAAAGCAGGTCGATCATCAGCGCGAGGCCGAAGCCCTTCGGGCCGGCGGCAGGCAGCAACATGCCCTTGATCGCGGTCGCGGGGTCGGTGGTCGGGCGCCCCTCGCCGTCGACGGCCCAGCCCGTCGGGATCGGCTGGCCCGCCGATTCGGCGAGACGGATCTTGCCCATCGCCGTGGCGCTGAGCGCCATGTCGAGCACGAGCGGCTCGCTGCCGGCCGCCGGAAACGCGATCGCGAGCGGGTTGTTTCCGACGAGCCGCTCCGCTCCGCCGGGTGCCGGCATGAGCGGGCGCGTGTTGCACATCGCGACGCCAATGAGGCCGGCGTCGGCAAGCGCGCGCGCCCAGTATCCTGCCGCGCCGAAGTGGAACGCATTGCGGACCGCGACCGCCGCGAGCCCGTGCTCGCGCGCACGCCCGACGAGCAGATCGACCGCCTGGCGCGCGGTGATTTGTCCGAGAGCGTTGCCCGCGTCGAGCACCACCGCGGAGCCGTCATCGCGCGCAACGCTCGCGGCCCCGGCCTTCGACACCGAGCCGGCCACCAGCCGGTCGACGTACATCGGAAGGAGCATCACGCCGTGCGACGGCACCCCTTCGAGGTCGGCCGCGACGAGCGCCTGCGCCGTCGTCCGCGCGCCCGCCTCGGGCACGCCGAGCTGCACGAAAAGGTCAGCAACGAATGCGGTGAGCGCGTCGGCTGCGACGCGGGGCGCGTTCGCGCTCATCGAGTCAGCTCACGTCGCATCGGCGGGATCGGTGTACCAGTCCGGCACCTGCGGATAGTGCGGGCCGTCGTACATCTCGACCACGACCGTCTCCTCGTGAGCGACGGTCGGGCCGTGCACGTTGCCCTTGGGGTTGCAGTAGAAGCAACCCGCGGTCAGCGTCACCTTGGTGGCGGTGTACTCGTACCGACCTTCGAGACAGAACATAAACTGGTTCGAGGCGTGCGAGTGCGGCTTCGGGATGCCCGCGCCCTTGTCGAACTTGATCAGCGCGATCGATGCGCCGGTCGCCTCGTCGCGCCAGAGCATTTTCTCGTGCACGCCCTTGAGCGACTTCGCGCGCCAGGGCATGTCGCCGGTCTGGAGCAGGATCTCCTCCAGGTTCGGGGCCCCGGCGGGCAGGGCGGGCGAGGGGGTCTTGCTCATCGCTTTCCTCCTTCTAGCATCGTTTCAATCGCGCCGGTCGGCGGCCGGCGGCAGCAGCGGCGCGAGCAGCCGCTCCGCGCCGACGACCGCGAGGTAAACCAGGATGCCGAGGCCGGCCAGCGCGAACAGCGCCGCGAAAGCGAGTGGCGAGTCGATCTGCGAGGTCGCGGTCAGCAGCAGGTACCCGAGGCCCTCGCTCGATCCCACGAACTCGCCGATCACGGCGCCGATCACCGCGAGCGTCACCGCGACCTTCGAGCCGGTCACAATGTACGGCAGCGCGGCCGGGAACTGCACCTTCGAGAAGACCTGCCAGCGCGAGGCGCGCAGGCTGCGTGCAAGCTCGAGCAGCTCGCGCGGCGTCGACTGGAGGCCCGCCGCGGTGTCCACGACGATCGGGAAGAACGCCACCAGCCAGGCGATCGCGAGCTTCGACTCGATGCCGGTCCCGAGCCACACCAGCAGGATCGGCGCGAGCGCGACCTTCGGCACCGACTGCAGCGCGATCAGGAGCGGTGCGAACATCAGGTTCAGGGTTTTCGATGCGGTGATCGCCACCGCGATCGGGACGCCGAGCGCGAGCGCAAGGACGAACCCGTAGACCGTCTCCTTGAGCGTCACCCAGGATTCGGCGGCGAGCAGCGCGCGGCGCGCAATTGCGGCGTCGAGCACCAGGCCGGGCTTCGGCAGCACGGTGGTCGAGATGCCGAACTGCACGCAAACCCAGTGCCAGAGGACGAGCGCGAGTGCGATCCCGAGCGGCGGATAGAGGAGCCGCTTCCAGCCGTCGCCGGCGACGAGGTCAGCGAGCCGCATCGGCTGCCTCGTGGAGAACGCCGAGCGCCCGGCTTGCGCGCCGCTCGAGGGCGGTGAACTGCGGCACGTAGCGCGTCGGAGCCGAGCGTGGGTAAGGCAGCTCGACCCGGATGTGCTCCGCGATCCGGGCGGGACGCCTGCTGAACACCAGCACCTGGTCGGACAGGTAGATCGCCTCCGAGATCGAGTGCGTGACGAAGACCACGGTCGCGTGCGTCCGCGCACGGATGTCGAGCAGCAGGTCGTTCATCTCCATGCGCGTCAGCTCGTCGAGCGCGCCGAACGGCTCGTCCATCAGGAGCAGCGCCGGCTCGTGGATGAGCGCCCGGCACAGGGCGACGCGCTGCTGCATGCCTCCGGAGAGCTGGTGCGGACGCGCCAGCTCGAACTCGATCAGACCGGTCATCTCGAGCAGTTCGAGCGCGCGCGCCTTCGCCGCGGCGTCTCGGCGGCGCAGGATCTCCATCGGGAAGAGCACATTGTCGAGCACGTTGCGCCACGGCATCAGGTTCGGCGTCTGGAACACGAACCCGAAGTCCGGATGCGGCTCGTCGACCTCCTCGCCGCGGATGCGCACCGAGCCGGAGGTCTTCTGGATCAGCCCCGCGATGATGCGCAGCAGCGTGGTCTTGCCGCAGCCGCTCGGCCCGAGGAGCGCGACGAGCTCGCCCTTCTCGAAGGCGAATGAGGCCTCGTCGATCGCCACCATCGGGACGGTCCGGCCGGGCCGCAGGAACTCCTTGCGGACGCCCTCGAGCACCCCGAAGCTCATCTCATACTCACGCACGACATACTACGGGGACCTGTTGCCCTCATTGATAGCAGCTGATATACCACAGGCCGGATGGCCCGCGCCCTCGGACGCCGCGGCGCCCGGGCTGAAGCGCAGTTCCACACGGGAGGAGAGTCACATGAGCTTCGTCAGGAGAATTGCAGTGCTCGGACTGGCCGCGGTCGCGGCTGCGCCGGCGATCGGGCTCGCGCAGGAGCGCGAGGTCAAGTTCACGCTCGACTTCATTGCGCTCGGCCGGCACGCGCCCTGGTACGTCGCCGTGGGCAAGGACTACTTCAAGCAGGAGAAGCTCAACGTCACCATCATCCCGTCGAAAGGAACGGCCGACGCGATCCGGGCGCTGGAGTCGGGGACGAGCGAGTTCGCGTTCATTGACATCCCCAGCCTCGTCGCCGGCGGCGGTGGCGCGAGTTCGGTCCGCATCGTCGCGGTCAACTACCAGAAGCCACCGTACTGCGTATTCTCGCTGAACCCCGGCGCGAACGTCACCGCGCCGAAGGACATGGTGGGTCTCGAGTTCGGTTCCAGCACCGCCTCGTTCGTGCCGCGCATCCACATGGCGTTCATGAAGATGCACGGGCTCGACCCGTCCACGCTGCGCGTCGTCAACATTGACGGCTCGGCGCGCGTGCCGATGCTCGCCGCGCGCAAGGTGCAGGCGATCGACCTCTTCGTGATGAGCGAGCCGGCAATCCGGCGCGCGGTGAAGGACGCCGAGCCGAAGTGCATGCTGCTCGGCGACCACGGCCTCGACATCTACTCCAACTCGATCGGGGTGCGCGAGGATTTCTTGAAGCAGAACCCCGAGATGGTACGCGGCTTCGTACGCGCGGCCCTTCGCGGCTGGAAGGATGCGCTCGCGAACCCAGAGGAAGCAGCCCAAATCCAGGTGCAGACGCTGAAGGCGCTCGATCCGCAGATCGTCGTCGAGGAGGTGAAGATCGTGCGCCGCCTCGCCGTCGTGCCCGACACCGAGAAGAACGGCCTCGGCGCGATGAACCGCGACAAGATGAAGCGCACGGTCGACTTCATCAACGCGAACGTCGAGGTGCAAGGCACCAAGCGCACCGTCGACGACATCATGGTCGAGGGGTTCCTGCCGAAGGACCCGATCCGGCCGTAGCGCGGGGGCGGCGCGTTTCATGGCGCACCCGCCGCCCGTCCGGCTCGACCGGCCCGTCGCAATCGTCGGCGCGGGCCCGGTCGGGCTGACCACGGCGCTCGGGCTCGCCTTCCACGGTATCCCGTTCGTCGTTTTCGAGGACGACGACAGCCTCTCGCTCGACACCAAGGCCGGGACGACGCTGCCCCGCACGCTCGAGATCTGGCAGCGTTACGGCGTCGCGGACGCGATCCTCGCCAAAGCGCTGCGCGTCGACGAGATTGGCGAGATCGAGCGCGCGACGGGGCGCCGCCCGTTTCCGCTGCGGATGCATGTCCTCGGGGCGGAGACGCGCTACCCATTCGTGATCAACCTGCCCCAGCACCACATGGAGCCGATCCTCGCCGACGCCGTGCGCGCGCGCGGCGGCGAGATCCGGCTCGGCCATCGCGTGGCCGGCCTGGAGCAGACGGATGCTTCAGTTCGCCTGCGCTTTGCGAAGCCACAGGGCGAGCGCGAGTTCGAGGCGAGCTACGTGCTCGGCTGCGACGGCGGGCGGAGCACCGTGCGCGAGCTGCTCGGCTTCACCGTCGAAGGGCCTTCGGTCGCCGAGCGCTACGCACTGATCGACCTGATCGTCGATCTCGACGTGGCGAACCGGCGCGATTACCCCTACCTCTCCTACTTCTCCGACCCGCAGGAATGGATGATCCTGGTGCGCCACCCGCACTGCTGGCGCTTTCTCTTCCCGCTGCCGGCGGACCTCGACGAGCCGACTGCGGAGGACCTGCGGGACAAGGCGCTCGCGTTCATCGGCGGCGTCGGGAAGGTCGAGATCCACAACAAGGTGGTGTACCGCACGCACCACCGCGTAGCGACCCGCTGGCGCGACCGGCGCGTCTTCCTGATGGGCGACGCGGCGCATCTCATCACGCCGATGTGGGCGCTCGGGCTGAATACCGGCGCGCTCGACGCCTCGAACCTGCCCTGGCGCCTCGCGTGGTTGCTGCGCGGCTGGGCCACCGCGGCGATCCTCGAAGGCTACGAGCGCGAGCAGAAGCCGCTCGCCACGCACGGCTCGGGCGAGATGGCGGACGCGGCGCGCGCGTACATGGCGAAGCGGGTCGAGCAGGCGCACGCGATGACCGACAACAACTGGTCGAACGCGTACACGCGCGGGCTCCTTGGCGTTCGGCTCGACGTCGACGGCGCGGGCGCGTGGTCGCTCGTGAAGTTCGCGACCGAGCCGCCGGTCGCGGCCGGCGACCGCATCCCCGACGCGCTCGTGCACACGCCGGAAGGCCGCGAGACGCGTATCCACGACCTGTGCCGCGACCGCTTTGTGGCGCTTTACTTCACCGACGCGCGGCGGCGTCCGCCGATCCCGGCGAACGGCTCGCCGGCGCTCGCGCACTTCGCCGTCTCGCGCTGGGACGCGCCGCTCGACTCGGGGCTGCGCGACCGCGCCCTGCTCGATCCCGGCGACCGGCTCTTCGCCCGGCTCGGCGTGCGGGCGGAGTCGATCGTGCTCGTGCGGCCCGACGAGCACATCGCGGCGATCGTGCCGATTGCGGCCGGCGCCGCCGAGCGCGCGTACGAGGACGTTACCGGAATGACCCCACCATGACGACGAGCGTCTCCTACGACTTTTCCGGCGCGGTCGTACTCGTGACGGGCGGCGGATCGGGCATCGGTGCTGTGACCGCGCGCGCCTGCGCCGCGGCCGGCGCGACCGCAATCGCGGTCGACGTGGACCCGGCGCGCCTCGCGGAGGTCGCCTCCTCCGACGTGATCGCGCGGCAGGTCGATGTCGCCGACGCGGCGGCAGTGCGCGCGCTCGTCGCGGCGATCGTGCGCGATCACGGCCGCATCGACGCCGCCGTCCTCGCGGCGGCGATCCAGATGCGCACGCACGTGGATGCGATCTCCGACGCAGAGTGGCGCCGTCACATGGCGGTCAACCTGGACGGCGTGTTCCACTGCATCCGCGAGATCGCGCCGGTCATGAAGCGGCAGCGCAAAGGCGCAATTCTCACCTTCGGCTCCGGGCTAGTGAACGTGGGCTGGCCCGGCGCCTCGGCCTACGCGGCCTCGAAAGGCGCGCTGATCGGGTTGACGAAGTGCGTGGCGCAGGAGCTGCGCCCGTTCGGCGTGCGCGCGAACGTCCTGTCGCCAGGGCTGATGGCGACGCCGGTGTTCCTCGACGTGGCGACCGAGGACGAGCTTGCGATGTATCGCAACTCGGTCGGGATCTCAGCGCCCGAGGCGGTCGTCCCGACGGTGCTGCACCTCATCTCCGACGCGTCGGCGAGCCTGACCGGCGCGGTGATCGAGCGGCGGCTGGTACCGGCCGGCTGAATCGCCGCGGCGCGCCCTCATGCGCGGGGTGAAGCATCCGCTCCGCGTTCGCTCCGAACGATGAGCGGTTCGGTGAACAACGACTTGATGACGACCTGCCGGATGGTGGGATCGTCCGGAACCAGGAAGAGGACGGGCGTGATCAGCTCCTCGAACAGCCCCCTCAGGCTGCGGGCGCCGTTCTTGTACTCGATCACCAGGTCCGCGATCTGGTCGAAGACCTCCTGCTCGACGGTCAGCTCGACGCCTTCACTCTTCAAGATATCGCGGAACTGGTTGTAGATGCAGTTCGCCGGCTCGGTCATGATCCGGACGAGCAGCGGCTTGGTGAGCGGCTGGAAACGGGCGGTGATCGGCAGCCGCCCGGTGAACTCGGGGATCAGCCCGAACTCGAAGAGGTCGGTCGGCTTGACGCGCGCGTTCAGCCTTTTCAGGATGCTCGGGTTGTCGTCCGCGGACGTGGAGATGTACCCGTAAGTGTGGGTCTCCGAGGTGATCTTCTCCAGGCCGACGAACGCACCGCCGCAGATGAACAGGATGTTGGTCGTGTCGATGTACTGCGCGTTGCCCAGCTTGACCATGCAGCCCTCCATGATCTTCAGGAGCGCGTGCTGGACGCTTTCGCCCGAGACGCCTCCGGGCTGACCGTGGCTCGCCTTGAGCTTGTCGATCTCGTCGATGAAGACGATGCCGTTCTGCGCCGTGTCGACGTTGCCGTCTGCCCGGTCGACGAGCCGCTGCAGGATGGCCTCGATCTCCTCGTTGACGTACCGGCTCTGCGCCAGGGACGTCGCCTCCGCGGTCACGAACGGCACGCCCAGCGCCCTCGACAGCGTCTCGCACATCAGGGTCTTGCCCGTTCCGGTCGGGCCGATCAGCAGGACGTTGCTCTTGGCGATCGGCGCGGGGTCCTGCCGCGCCCGCGCGATCTTCTTGAAATGCGAGTACACGGCGACCGCCAGCGTCTTCTTGGCGTCGTCCTGACCGATCACATACCGGTCGAGATACTTGACGATGAAGCTGGGCTTCTTGATGTCGGCGAGCACGGGTGCGTCCAGGTCGGTTCGATCGCTCACGCTGCCCGTTGCGCCGCGGCGCGTGCGGAACGGGTCCGGAAGTCGGCAGTGTCTCACCGACCGCGCGCAGGGTGAATCCCGGCGTTCAGCGAAGCGGAAGAAAGTACACCCCGCCGCAGCCGGGCTCCGGACCCTTGCCGCGACGAGCGGGATTCGCTACTTCACCTGGATGCGGTTCAGGTAGTCGACGAGCGCCATGATGCGGGCACGAACGAAGGTCTCGCGGGTGTGCGGCCCCATGCCCTCCATATAGTGGTAGTAAAAATCCGCCTCGGCGAGATACTGCGTGCCCCAGATCGGCATGTCGCGCGTGCCGTGCGCAGTGACCGCCTGCCGGCCGTCGATCACCTCGTAGACGCGCTGGACCGGGAACACGCCCGCGTTCTCCTTGGCGAGCGTCGTCAGGTTGGTCGGGTGCTTGGTAAGGGCGGGCTTGGTGGGGCCATTCCCCTTGCCGTCGAGGCCATGGCAGGCCGCGCAGCTCGACCGGTACGCCAGTGCGCCGAGATCCACCGGCGCTTGCGGCTTCGCTTGCGCCAGTACAGTGCTTGCGGCACAGACGAAGGCGGCTCCAACCAGAGCGGCCTTGATTGTCAAGTGGCTCATCTTCGACTTCCGAGAGGTGCGTTGAGCGATCGGCGATGCGAAATCGCGTTCCATTGAACATGTCACCTTTATTAACAGTCTCCGCCGCTCGCTGCGCGGCGCACTTGACCAGGGTCAATCCGGGGTGGGTGGAGAGCACAGCGACCACCGGCGCAGAACGTCGCGCACATTGCGCCGCCCAGGCATCGGCGCTAGCCTTGCTTTTTCGAACCCAGTTCGGTCCGAATCTCCCATCTCATTCCCGGAGAGGACTGCCTGCACCATGGACGCTCCCATCCCGCTCGGCGAAAAGCGCGTCATCGACGGCGAGGCGCGTGTCTATTACTACGGCTACTGGGTCAAGACCTATCCGGTCCCCGCCGACACGCTGGAAGCCAAGAAAGACCTGATCGCCGCGCTCACGCGCCGGCTGTTCAACCACACCGAGCACGGCCTGAACGTGCCCGGCACGCGCCTCGACGAGGCGCGTCGCGCCTACGAACGGGAAACCGACCCCGCGCGGCGCAGGATCAAGGGCGCGATGCTGGCCGGCGCATTGTTCAACCGGGCCACGGGCGTGTTCACCCAGCTGGTGGAGATCCAAAGGCTGGGCGTCGACATTCAGTCCGACAACCCGCTCATGCGGGCGTGCGGCGAACACCTGAAGGAAGCGCTGGAGCTCGGCAAGCTGGTGCGGCACCGGAGCGGCGAGGAAGGGATCGACGAGCTGTGGGGGGAGCCCTTCAAGGCGTTCCTGCTCCCGCTCGAGAGCTTCTACGAAAGCCGCTACGTCAAGATCGCGGAGACGATGCGCGACATCGACGCCATCGCCGACACGCTGATCGAAACCTTCGCGGATCTGCCTGCGTTCACCGGCATCGAGACGGGCGTCGCCGAGCTCGCGGCAGCAGCCAAGGTCAATACCGAGACGCTCCGCACCGATCCGGACATCTTCGAGGTCTGGACGACGTTCGTCGCCTCCGCCGAGCGCGTCGCCTTCTTCGAGCCGCGGCTCGCCGCCGAGGCATCCGCGCGCGCGAAGCAGGAGGTGTCCGACGCCTTGCAGCTCATCCGCGAGGGCAAGGACCTCATCACGTACATCACCCGCGCCCGGGTGCCCATGCCCAAGAGCGCGCGCGAGTTCGTCGAGCGCTGCAAGAAGTTCCGCGGCGCGTGCATGGCGCTGCTGCCGGCACGCGAGTCCGATGACGGCTGAAACCAGCTACCGGCTGCTGATCGATGTGTCGCGTCCGGTGCGCTGCGCGATCGGCCGTCTGGGCGCGTTCGAGTTTCCGGCTGGCCGCTACGTGTACACCGGCTCGGCGAAGCGCGGGATGGACGCGCGGATCGCACGCCACCTGCGGCAGCAGAAGGCGTTGCGCTGGCATATCGACTACCTGCTCGGTGCGCCGGGGGTGCGCGTCGTCGACGTGGTCCGCTCGCGCCGCGAGGAATGCGCGTCGAATCGGGCCGTGCGCGGCCGCGTGGTCGCGTCCGGGTTCGGTGCTTCCGACTGCCGCGCCGGGTGCGGGGCGCACCTCAAGTATCTGGGTTGACCGGCGGCGCCGTCGCGCGGCGCTGGCGCCGAATGGAATCGAGGCGTGCCGGGCGAGATCCTCACCCGGCACGCCTTCGCTGCCGCGCGCGCAACGCGCGGGCGTTCGGCGCTAGTTCGCCGCGAAGCAGTAGAAGAGGGCGTCGCCGCCGGTGGGGCGTATCCGCTCCATGCTGCAGCCGAGCGTCGGGTGCGCCGAATTCCAGGAAACGGCCCACGAGGCTTCGAGCGGGCCCGCGCGGTCGTGATGACCCGTCATCGCCGCACCATCGTTCCCGCCCTTGGTCCAGTTGCCGCACGTCATGTCGGGGAACGGGGTCGATGGAAAGGCCGTGCCGTCGGGCCGCGAACCGGTCAATATGTCGTGCTTGTTCGGTTTCTCGGTGCGCCCGTTGACCAATCCGCCCTTTTCGTCCAACGTCGTCTGCTTCGTCAGGTTGTTGTTGGCCGAGTGCAGGTCGTCGACGTTTTTCGCGACCATCACGCCTTTGGCGTTGTACCAGGGGCCCGTGCCGATCCGGTCGCGCGCATTCACGAACTTCGGATCAGCCAATGCGGTGGCCTGTGTGCTCAGATACGCGCGCCAGGTCGTGTTCGTCGAGCCGGCCGCCTTCGCCAGCGCCTGGCAGTGCGCATCGGCGCCCGCCAGCCCGCCCAGATCGGCGCCTTTGCCGGTGCCGACGCTCGTGACGAAGAAGCTCATCGGGGGTTGCGCCTGCATGCCGGTCGTGCAGCCGACCCCGACGACGGTGAGCGACGCGAGAACGGTTGCTGCCGCGATTCTTGTGCGCTTCACTTGAACTTCCTCCTTGGGTTGGACGATTTCGGCGGCCGTTCACCGCTGGAACACACGGCGGACATCGCCGTTACCGGCGGCAAACACGGCCGGGGCGCAATCTATTCCGGTTCCGGACGGATCGTCAGTCGAACCGTTGCCCAAGGCGGCAAATTCCGGAAGGTGGAATGCGTCGCTCGACGCCTAGAATGCCGGAATGGACTCGCGCGGCGCAGCATTCCCGGACGGGCGATGAAGAAGGCGGACGCCCTGCTTCCCGAAGGTGAAGGCCTGCGCCGCGCCGTGGCTTGGCTAGCCGAGCAGCCGATACGTGACCTGCCGACGATCGAAGAAGCGAGCCGGCGCTTCAACCTGTCGCCGCTCGACGAGGACTTTCTGCTGCAGCACTTTCGCGGTTCGGCACGGGGCAAGCCGGACGCTTAATTTTCTGCGACCGGTGCGCACGGCCTACCGCTTCAGTCGGGTTTGATCCCAGCCTCGCGCACTACCGCGCCCCACTTCGCCTGCTCGGTGCGGATGAACGCGGCGAGCTCGTCGGGCGTGCCGCCCACCGGCTCGGCGCCCTGCTCCACGAGTTTCGCGCGCACGGCCGGTTCCCTGACGATGTGCGCCAGGTCGCGCGACAGGCGCTCGACGATCGCCGGCGGCGTCTTCGCTGGCACGAGCAGGCAGAACCACGAGGCACCGTCGAAGCCCGCGAGCCCTGCCTCGGCGATGGTCGGCGTGTCGGGATACGCCTCGAGGCGCGCGGCAGTCGCCGCAGCCACGAGCCGCAGCCGGCCGCTCTTGATGTGCGGCGTCGCGGTGAGCAGCGTGTCGAACATGAGCTGCCTCGATGCCGATGAAGCCGCGTGCGCCCGGCCGGTTCTCCACGACGATCGGCTGGCCGAACACCTCGGCGAGCCGCATGCCGAGGGTCCGCGCGGTGATGTCGGTGGGGCCACCGGGCGGGAACGGGACGATCA
>Ga0105107_10001730_pt1 | contig 14217 bp, 9 predicted proteins | sample PPLLaktember2015_6_FD_79335 | JGI IMG/M metagenome (GOLD analysis project Ga0105107, IMG submission 79335) | Freshwater sediment microbial communities from Prairie Pothole Lake near Jamestown, North Dakota, USA - PPLs Lake P8 Core (1) Depth... | ecosystem: Environmental > Aquatic > Freshwater >...
AGTTAAAGTATAGAAATAAACGCCACTTGAAAGACTTTCTCCATTTAATTTTACATCATATGTTCCAGCAGGCTTTATTTCATTTAGTAAAACAGCGACTTCATTTCCAAGCACATTATAAACCTTTAGCGATACTAATTCTCTAAATGAAATATTAAATTTTATATTTGTTTCCGGATTGAATGGATTCGGATAATTTTGAAATAAACTAAATGAAGCTGGTATAGTTGCATTATCTTCAGTAGCTGATGCAATATTCGATGCATTTATTGTCCCTGCCATTCCTACTCCATTTGGACCGCCATGAGGGATACAATAATAACGGTGTAATCCAGGAGTTGTAATAACAATACTGAATGTAGGATTAAACTGATCAATAATTGTGTCCCATGTATCCGGACCTGATACAACATCTGAAGTTGTAGTATGCATTCCTTCGATCCATTGCCATAAAATTGTATCGCCGACCGTAATATTTATATCAGAAGGAGTAAATACAAAGTCTGAAACTTCAACGATATGTTTAGTTTGCCCGGCTAAAGGAATTGTCAAAAGAAAGATTAATAACAGAAATATTAATGAATTAAGATTTTTCATCTCATCCTCTTTAATTAACATAAACGTGTTTGAAATAATAGTAGAAATGTTTATTAAAAAGTGACAGAAAGTGGAGTTTTGTTTTTAATAAATGATATTATATAACTTATTTTTTATAAATGTCCTCCTCCATAACAGAATATTTTGGCTCCCATTCCATACCTTCACAAGGAAGAAAATCTTTGGTAGGATGCTTATCATGCTTCATGCATAGCACGGCAGACTTATCAAAATGTTTGCATGTAGAACAAAGTGTTCCTTCTATTATTTCTTTATTTTTTTCTTCGAACAGTTTATAGTGAATAATTGCCGGATGAACAATAACTCCATAGATAACCATCGTAGTAATTATCCACCAGAATTGATATTCAATATAACCTTCAAGAGTCCAAACTATAGGGATAATTATCACTATTCTTATAATAGTCCAGAATATTACCTCTCCCAAATTTTCAGCTCAATGGTTTTATTAAAGTAAATAAATTAATTTTGTTTTGAAGATAAAAATGATTTTGAACATAGTAAAGAATTATAAAATTCATGTGCCGATAAACGCTCAGGTAGGTCAAACAAAGATTCTCAATTATTCCCTTTATAGAATTCTTAAAAGATGAAGTTGAATTGAGAGATTCTTTGATTTAGATTTTAGGAATAACCGGTATAAAATCGGTTCTTATTTGATTGTAATATGTAAACGTTATATTTTTGTATAAAAAAACCGGTGGGCTCGGGATTTTATATTGTGAGCGCGGGTGGTATCGAACCACCGACCCTCTGCTTAAAAGGCAGATGCTCTACCACTGAGCTACGCGCCCTTTATTTTTAAGGGTTATAAATATAAAACATTGAGTATTTTATTCCAAATAAATCGTTATTTTTAGTGCTTTAACAATTATGAATAAGAATTCAAAGATATTAGTTTGTGACGATGATGAAACTCTTTGTTATTTGCTTAAGGAACAGCTACTTGAAGAAGGATTTTCAGTTGATACAGTTTACGATGGAAGTTATGCAATTGAATCAATTAAAAGGAAATCTTATGACGCTCTTCTGCTTGATCTTAATATGCAGGATGTTTCAGGAGAAGAAGTTTTAAAATTTGCAACTGATTACAGTTCATCAATACATGTTATAATTTTAACAGCACAGTCTGAAATTAGAAAAGCTATTGAATGTATTAAGCTGGGTGCTTATGATTTTATTACAAAGCCATACGATTTCGATGAACTCCTCTTGACAATAAATAGAGCGCTTGAGCATAAAGACTTACTTGTAAAAACCACTATACTCACAAACCAGGTTAATAAAAAATTTGCAAACAAAATTATTGGCAACAGCCTTGAGCTGCAAAAAACAATCAACCTGGCGAATAAATCTGCCGTCTCCGATTCAAACATTTTAATTGAGGGAGAAACCGGTACCGGTAAGGAACTTTTTGCCGAGTATATTCATAAGCATTCGGGCCGGGCTGAAAAACCATTTGTCATTATCAATTGTGCTTCATTGCCCGATCAACTAATTGAGAGTGAACTTTTCGGACATGAAAGAGGAGCTTTTACTGATGCTAAATCTACAAAGCAGGGGTTGGTCGAAATAGCACACGGAGGTTCCTTGTTTTTGGATGAAATAGCTGAATTAAGTTTATCTCTACAGCCAAAGCTTTTAAGATTTTTAGAGAACGGTGAATATAGAAGAATTGGCGGGGTTACAACTCTTAATTCAAATGTACGCGTAATTGGTGCAACAAATAGAAATTTATTGGAAGAAGCTGATAATAAAAATTTCAGAAGAGATTTACTTTTCAGATTGAATGTTATTACCCTTACAATCCCTCCATTAAAGGAACGCAAAGAAGATATTTTGGTTTTAGCAAATCATTTTTTGGAAGCAAAATCTCCAATTCGTTCTCCCAAAAAACTATCATCCAGGGCTGAAGCCGCATTATTAAATTATAGTTTCCCGGGAAATATTAGAGAGCTGGAACATATTATTGAGCGTGCAATAATTTTTGCAGAAGGGGAATTTATAAATCCGGAGGATCTTAACCTGCCTGCATCAGCAGCGCATAGAATGAATTTACAGATTGAAAATGATGATAATGGGAAATCAGATGAAGTTTTGAGCATGGAGGAGATGGAGAAAAGACATATTGCTAAAGTACTTAAATTTAACCGCTGGGATAGAACTCAAACTGCAAACCAGCTTGGCATCAGCCCTAAGACATTGTATACTAAGATAAAAAAATATGAAATCAAACAAGATTAATTTTAATGCTTGAGAAAATAGTTTCTGAGTATGCTTTAAAAGAGCTGCTGGAAATTGATAATTGCCCCTTAGCCATTGCTGATCCAAACCAAAAAATTATCTGGTTCAATAAAAGTTTCAAACAAAATTCCGGTTTAAAGAAAATAAAAGGGCAATCAATTTATAATCTGTTTAATGTTGAACAACCGGTAAACATTGACAGCCCTTCAAAAGTAAAAGCGGTTATAATCCCGATTCCTGCAATAAAAGGCAATCTTAAAATTTCAGTTTTAAGATCCGCAAAAAAACTTGACGGTTTTCTTCTTCATTTAAATATCCTGCAATTACCGAGGGAAGAACCCTTGAGCAATGCCGATATTAAATTAATGGAGAAGAATCTTATCTTTCAAAAAGAGCTTCATGAAATCCTTTCCCTTTTAATCAAGGAAAACTCCTTAAATGTACTTGCGGAAGAGATTTTAAAAAAATGTGTCAACATCAGTAAAAGCAACTTCGGGCTAATCGCTTTTTTTGATGATAAAAAAAAATATTATTTCCTTACTTACGATCCAAATAAGGAGATAAAAAATCAAGCTGATGTTGAGAAAGAGATTCATTCCAGTCTTTCATTCATTACAAAATGGTTTAATGTCAACAAACGTTCTCTTTTAGCAGAAAATCACCCGAACAATATTGGATTTAACCTAACAAGGATTTTCCAATGTGAATATTTAATAATCACGCCTTGCTTTTTTGATGAAAAGCTGTTAGCTGCAATAATCATTGGGAAAAAAGATGAATCTTTTTTGTCGGATGAAATCAATAATATTGAACACTTCGGCTCCCTTCTTTCATTTGCAATCAGCAATATTAAGACACAGGAGCTGAATGCAGCTCTTGAGAATCGTCTTATTCAAGCACAGAAACTAGAAACAATCGGGAAGCTTACCAGTGGTATGGCCCATGATTTCAGCAATCTTCTATCTAGTATTTTCGGGAGCTTAAATCTACTTAGAAAAAGGGTTCCTGAAAATGAAACTATATACCGGCTTATTGATAATATTGAGAATTGTTCTGTACGGGCAAAAGATCTTACAAAAGGATTGTTAATATATGGAAAACCGACTCCAAAAAGAAAAGAAGTAATAAAGCCTGATATATTAATTTCTGAAATATCAAAAATTGTAACCCAAACATTTCCTAAAAGTATAGGGTTTGAAACTAATATTGAAGAGAATCTAAAAGATATTTTGGGAAACGGCACTGAGATTTATCAAGTGCTGCTTAACCTTTGCGTAAATGCCAAAGAAGCTATAGAAGGAAAAGGAAAAATTAGTTTGAACGCAAAGAATATAAAAATAGATGATAAAAATATAATTGAATTCCCTTGGCTTGAAAAAGGAAATTACATTTGCTTTTCGGTTAAGGATACAGGAACCGGGATAAAAGAAGAAGATCTTCGTAGCATTTTTGATCCTTATTTTTCAACTAAAGAAAAGGAAACCGGTTCCGGGCTTGGGCTTTACGTAACTTATGGAATAATTAAAGCTCATAAAGGGTATGTTGATGTTTCAAGTGAAGTTGGTAAAGGAACCCAGTTTGATGTTTATATCCCTTCTTTTGAAAGAGCAGAGATTGCAAGAACTCCACTTTCATCAGAAAAAATAATTCTGCTTGCCGATGATGAATTGATGCTTAGGGATTTGCTTGCCGAACTTTTAGAATCACATGGTTATAATGTTATAAAAGTAAGTACAGGTGTTGAAGCTCTAAAAATTCTTACCGAGGAAATAAAGGTAGATCTTGTAATAATGGATTATAATATGCCGGAAATGAACGGAATAGAATGCATACAGAAAATAAAAGAGCTTAAATTTACAATGCCGATAATTTTATCAACAGGAAGCTTATCATTAGATGAAAATATTGATCCAAGAGCGATAGGCGCAAATATGATTCTTCCCAAACCTTATGAATTCGATTCTATGCTTAATTCAATTATGAAATTAATCTGAGTATTCTTTCTTCTTCTTATCAACTTCAATCATCTTAATGTTTTTTACATAATCGGAAAAGACCGGCTTTTTGATTGCATTAAGCTGGTTCAGAACATCATTAATTTCCATAATGCTTTGATCAATATAATTAAGCCTTTTTAAAATATTTTCCTTTGAGATATCTTCTTTATTAATTTCCCTTTTAATTGCAGCGGATGAAAGACTCATTAAAGTTAACGGCTGTTTAATTTTATGATTGGTTGTTACCATAGTAGCAGCAAATATATTACTTTTTTCCGCTTCGATAAGTCGTTTATGTGCATCCGAAAGCTTTAAAGCAGAATGAACCCTTGCCAAAAGCTCAATCCTGCTGAATGGCTTTTTGATATAATCAAATGCACCTGCTTCCAATCCTTCTTTAGTATCTTCAGCACCGGATTTGGCAGTAACTAAAATTATCGGTATGTCTGAAGTTGCCGGATCATTTACTAAATTTTTACAAACTTCTATGCCGGTAATGCCTGGCATCATTACATCAAGCAGTATTAAATCAGGAAGTTCGGCTATAGCTTTCTCAATGCCTGCTTTACCATCGTAAGCAGTCAAAACATCATAACCCTCATTTTCAAGCCTGTCTTGCAGCATGAAAACATTTTCGGGAAGATCATCAATAACGAGGATGCGTTTCATTTTAATTCATTTTTATTTTTGAAAATATTTTTTCTACTTTAAAAGCCATTGCCCCTGCATTAACGGGCTTTGGTATATAGTCATCAAAACCATGCTTTAAAATTATTTTTTTGTCTTCCATCATTGCTTTAGCTGTAACAGCAAATACAGGAATGTTAGCCCATTTACCATTTTCTCTTATCTTTTTAATAGTCTGAAATCCGTCCATTTCAGGCATCATAATATCGAGCAGTATTAAATCCGGAGTAGATTCTTCCAATAATTTTATGCATTCAACTCCATTCCTTGCCAATATTGTTTTGCAATTGCACGACTCGATTATTTCATTTATAGTAAAAAGTGTTTCCGGGTCATCATCAACTATCATAACTTCACCTAGCACAATCGCTTCTTTGTGAGGTTCAGAATAAATCGGAGTTTCCATTTCCTCTGCTTCTTCAATTACTAATTCTTCCTGAACTTTTTCCCCGGCTCCATTATTGTTTTCAGACCTTCTATTTCCTAACGAAAAAGTCTCGTTCATTTTGATCCGGTCCCTTAAAACTTTTAATACATCGAGCGGATGCCCTTTCGATTTTATAGTGATATTCTCGACAATATCATGGAGTGAATTTTTTTCTTCATCAGAAATATCTTTTGCCGTGCTGATTATAATTGGAATGTGTTTCGTTTCCCGGTTAGATTTTAATTTGTGCGATAAGGTGATTCCATCAACATTAGGCATAATCAAATCGAGTATAATCAAATCAGGCTGTATCTCCAGAATTTGCCCAAAAGCAACTTCGCTGTCCTGTATATAATGTAGTGTAATAGAATCATCTTTAAATGCCCTTTTAAACCTTTCGAATTCCATCTCATCATCATCAACTAATACAATTTTTTCAATTCTTTTTTTAGCAAGGCTTTCAAGCTTATCGAACGCAGAAATCAGTTTTTCGGATGAAATCGGTTTGACAAAGTATTCAAAAGCTCCCAATCCGTAACCTAAATTTTTATCGCCAATAATTGAAATTAAAATCACGGGTATGTCTTTAGTTGAAGGTTCTTCCTTCAATTCCTTTAGAATATTCCATCCATCTTTTTTCGGAAGCATTACATCGAGTGTTATGGCGAAAGGTTGAATTTGAATAGCTAAATCCAATCCTTTCTCCCCATCTTCCGCAAAGATGACTTCATACCCTTTAGATGTTAAATATTGTCCGATTGTATAACGTACTTCCGGGTCATCATCAATAACAAGGATTGGATGTTTTCTGTTTTTTATTAATGCTTCGACGTTGACGTTTTTTTCATCTTCTGCTTCTTTCATTCCGACAAATTTTAAAGGGATAGAAAAAGTAAAGATAGAACCTTCCCCCAATTTGCTTTTAACGGAAATATGTCCTTTCAATAATTCAGCTATTTTTTTGCAAATTGCCAGGCCCAGACCTGTCCCGCTATATTTTCTTGTGGTGGTTCCATCTATTTGCCTGAACTCTTCAAAAATAATTTTCTGATTTTCTTCAGATATTCCAATTCCTGAATCGCTGACTTCAAACTTTAATGTGTTATCATTTTCGGATGATATGTTAAGCTCCACAAAACCTTTATCAGTAAATTTCACAGAATTCCCCAAAAGGTTTAATAATACTTGTGTAACTTTCCCCCTGTCGGTATTTATAATAATTTTTGTGTTTGTGTTCTTAACAATTCTTAAATCTATCTCTTTTTTAATTAGAAGAGGTTTAATCGAATTTTCAACTTCATATAAAAGCTCATCAAGCTGGACATCCTCTTCGTGGATATCCATTTTACCTGCTTCAATTTTAGATAAATCAAGAATTTCATTTATCAAATTCATTAGCCGCCTGCCGCTCCTTAATACAACTTCAAGCCGTTCCTGGTTTTTTCCCTTTAAAGTATTTTCCTCCAGTATCAACTCGGTTAGGCCTAATATAGAATTCATCGGTGTGCGAAGCTCATGAGACATACTTGCGAGGAATTGCGACTTCAGCTTAGTTGATTCTTCTGCTTTTCGTTTTTGAACCTCAAGCTCTCCTGCTTTTTCTTTTAGTTCATTATGAAGCTCCACTAATGTTTCATTTTGCTGTCTTACCTGAAGATTCTGCTTCTGGTAATCGTCATTAAGCTTCTTAAGCTCGGTTACAAAATTTGCAAGCTGTTCAACAGCAGTCGCATTCGTTAGGCCGATTGCAAGCTGCTCCTGTATTTTCGATAGATATTCTTTTGCATCTTCACTGGGGTAGCTTACCGAACCAAGTTCCAAAATTGCAATTAATTTTCCGTTGTAGATAATCGGTAATATTAATAAGTATTTAATTTCAAGAGACAGAACACCTGTTACAACAATAGGTACATTTTCTTCAAATTTTATTTCCAGTGTTTCACGATTATTAATAACAGGTTCAAAAAGATCTATATTTTTAATAAACGCATTCTCTTTCGAAATGCCGTATGAACTTGCTAAGAATAAATTTTCTTTCTCATAGGTATAAAGCGCCCCAATATTAAAATTGCAGGTTTTAATTATCTTATATAATGCAGCATCTGCAATCTCACTTAAAGTTGGGTTTTGATTAATCAAAGTAATGAACTCAGAGTATTCATTCTTTGATTTCTGGTTTTTTTCAAGCACATCCAGCATATTATTAAAAGCATCTGCAAGCTTACCAAGTTCATCGTTGCTGGTTACCTTAATCTTATTTTTAAAATTGCCGCCTTTAGTAGTTTCGGTCGCTTGCGAAAGCTGTGTAATCTGCTTGCGCATTTTATCGGTAAAAAGAAATGTCAGAATTAAAGAAAGCAGAACACCTGATGCTCCAATTATTATGAGAATATATTTTAAGCTGCTGCGCAGATCGGCTGCTTCACTATGAGTGGTAAAAACTAAGAAGTTAAACTGACTATTTTGTCCTGGTAAAGATGTTTTATAAAGTGCAGCAATTAAATCCGTATTGTCACTTTCATTATTGTAGACTTCAAAATTATCTTTAGAGGAAAGGACTCTGCAAGCTTCACTCAATTCATGGTAATATTTATTATTTATTATTCTGTTAGAGATTTCGGAAGGTTGATTATTCCATATAAGAGCAACATCGGCACTTATTTTTTTAGAAATATTATTTATTAGGTCTTCAGATAAAATCCTTCCATAATAATAAATAGATCCATCCTCTGAAACATAAGTTTTCACAATTGCCTGCGGATTCTTATCCAGGAATTCGTGAATGGAAATTTCTTTTTCAGGAAGATAAACTATTTCTTTAACAGCATAGTTGGAAAAGTTTTCGCCAGAATTATCATCTACTTTAAAAATAAAATCAATGTTCTCTTGGCTTAGATTATGACTGGTAAAAAAAACGGATTTATCTTTTTTAAGCTGTAGGAATTCATCATCAGTTTCCTGAAGTTTTTCCCTGTAGGCATAAATAAATTCATTTGTGGATTTGAGGAGGTACTTACCCTGCTGGGAGGTAAGCACATTGAACATAATCGAATAGAAAGCTATTGCCGAACTGCCAATAATTAAAAAAACTACGGCAAAATTTATAATCAGGATCCGGTAACTTATTTTCATTTAGGAATCTCGTTGTAAAACTTTCCGGATTGTTATCAAAAGTTCATCGAAATCGTAAGGCTTGCTGATAAAATCGCCGGCTCCCATTTTAGCAGAATCAATTGCACTTTTTACATCGGCATATGCAGTTAGAACTATTATTTTTGCTTTTATTTTTCTTTCTTCTAATTCTTTTAGAACATCAAAGCCATCCGTACCAGGCATTTTAAGATCCAGCAGAACGAGATCCACATCATTGTTCTTTAAATAATTAAATACCTGGTCTCCTTTATTTACAAAATCGGTTTCATATCCAACTTCACTTAATTCCTCTTGAAGGACTGTACACAGGTTTACATCGTCATCAATTATTAATATAGATTCCATTTAAAATTTCAGTTTTCAGTTTGCTTATTAAATCGATAGTATTTAATGTTTTCACGGTATTTATTTACTTCATCCTTTATTGGAGTAGTTGACTGTGTGCCGGAGATTCTCTCTTTAAGAGTTGGAACAAGCTCGGTTTTAATTAATATTACTAATTCCTTTTTGTTTATGATTGTTTCATCACTGCCGGTAAGGTATCTTATTCCAAATACCCACCATGGAAGATCTTTTAGAAATGGAATACCCCGTCTTACTTTTGTTTCATCATTAATATATAAGCCGCCTATAATGGTCTCTTCTCCATTAAGCATTAATGCTTGTGTGCTTGCAGTAGTCTTTCTAATTTCAGTTGTAACCGCATCAGGTATAAATGAGCTTCTTTCTACTTTAACATTTAAAAGAACGTAATCTAAACCTTCCTCCTTATAGACATAAGGAGTAACCTCGATGATCGAACCGGTTGAGAAAAAGTTTTCAATTATATTTCCTGCAAAATCTCTCTGCTTAATAGAAAAGTCAGAGCCTACTTGTATTCTACCTTTCTGCCTGTCTCTTACAGAAATATTAGGGCTTGCGATTATTTCGCCTATTTGTTCAGTTTCAAAAAATTTAAACATTGCAGTAGCTTCGCCAAAGAATCCACCGATATCAAAATTTGTAGCTCCGCCTAATTTAAAATCGGGTGGATTTTGTTCAATTGCACCTTCCCCGCTTTGCTGTATATCAGGTTCATTTACCATTTCACCATTGATATCCAAACCCTTCCTAGATAAAAGCAACTGCCAATCAATACCACGTTTCTTCGACTCATTAGCATCCATTTCAAAGAAAACTGCGGAGATTTTCACTTCCCGGGAATCAATATCGGCATAGTTTTCCGGTTTCCTTTCCTGATCCAATTCAGCCTTCCGCCTCACTACAATGACATCCTCTTTTTCTTCATACAATAGCCCTGCCATCTGAACAAGTATAATTAAGGCTTTATCATAAGTCATATTTTGGATATCAATTCCTATTGGCGCATTTGACTCCACTGTAGAGACAACTCTCTTGCCCGTTACACTTTCACTAACTTTACTTATTAAGGCTATTGCCTGATCGAACGGCAGATTTGCAGAGAGAGAGATCAGTTCATCTGGACTGGTGTAGCCTTTGAATTGTCTTTCTAAAGACTCTTGTGCTGAAATTGTTATCGTAAGAAAGAAAGACAGAATGATGGATGATATAAATGTTTTCATGTTAAAGTCTCACGTTTATTTTTTCTTAGTTTTAGTTTCTTTTTCCAATTTTAGGTCAACTTGTTCGATAATTCCCCCTTTATTAAGAATGAAGCTGACTTTATTGTTGTCGTAATCTATATTTGTAAGGTACCCTAGGTAAACCGGTTCGCCTTCCCATAACAGGAATGTATTCCCATTAACATCGGAAAGGAATGCACCTTCAGGAATAAGGGCGAGTAATTTACCACCCTGTATATCAAATAAACCGTCAACATTAGGTGGGATTTCATTTCTGAGCAACGGATAAAATGCATCATACATTTGCCTGGTTGATAAATCGTTTTCAGCGAATGAAGCAGTAGCAAAACGATCATCAGTAGAATAATAGATATGTGCCAGCATGTCAAATCCAACAAGGAAATTAGGAATTCCTTTTTTATCCGTAACAATCTGATTATTCATGCTGATTTGAGTAATCTTCTTTAATTCTTTACTCTGTTCAATTGCAAATATGAACCGGTAAAGATCGTTATATTCTGCAACTCCTTTAACCTTGTATTCGTAGTAAAAGAATTCCTTATCCTGTTTTTGATCAATGTATTCAACATCAATATGAGTTTCAGGTGAAAACCCGGTGGTAACCTTGTTCACAAAATCGTAGAATTTAATCGAAGAAAGATTTTGCGGTATATTGAATTTTCTTGCTGCCAATACTGAATCCAGAACTGCCGCTCTTTGAAGCATCTGCTGATATTGAAGAGTTAATTGAGCAGTATTATAATCATTTGCTTTTAACTCTTTTAACTTATCCTTCTTTTCGGATATTTCCCCACGCTGGATTATAAAAACGTATCCACCTCCGGTAAGAAGGATAAAAATTAATAAGCTCGATAGAGCTAACGTGTTTTTTAATTTTCTATTCATTTGTCTGCTTTTGGTTGGCTTGATAATTTATAATTTATGTTATACTTATATGCGCTATTTTCTCTGAGATTTTCATTATACATGCTTTTAAGCTGGGCAGCCTGAATTGAATATGCAAACTGAGTGGGCATATCCTTAGAAACCGAATAACCTTCCAAACTAACTTGTGCATCAGCTCCAGCAGTAAGTCTTGTGGTCCAAATATTTTCTTTAGTAGCAAAGAAGTCGGAAATATGTGCAAGATTGTTCGACCATACTCCGGTTCCTACCGAAGCAGAATCAAGAATAGCTTGTGTTCGATCAAAACTGCTTATCTTGCTTTCAATTCCTGCTATCTGGTTTAGTAGTTCCTGATTCTGCCGTAAAAGAATTGTTTGTTCTGCAATTTCCTCATCAAGCACTCCCATTTCTTTATTATTATTTAGAACTTGAGTTGTGATAAAGAATGTGGCGGCAAAAAGTACCGGCAGCAGTGCATATCCGTGCCAGGCAAACTGCAAAACTTTTTGATCTTCTTTTACATATTTAGGCAGTAAATTTATTCCGGTATATTCATTTGCAAGCTCATCGTAATATTCATTAGCAACTGCAATAGGGACACTGAATGAAGAAAACGTTTCCTTCGTTTCTGCATTCAACCCGGATAAATCGATATCATCGAATTCCAAACGGGAAACATTCGCTTCAGGGAATGTTCCGTAAAATGATAAAATTAAATTTTCAGAATCATCTTCACCGCAGACGATTATATTGTCAAGTGAAGAGATTCCACCGTTTTCCATTTCAAGTAATATTTTTGAAAAATAAACATCGTAAGTATTTAAGTTCATTGTACCGATATCTAATGTAGTACCGATGTGTTTAAGCTTTCTGCCGTGCAGGAAAATCAGTTTGCTGTATTCTTTACCTATATAAACAATAAGAGAGTGATCATCAGGAAAGAATTTTTTCCTTTTAGCTACATAATAAGCTAAGGATAATTCAGCGCTCTTTACCGTTGGGATTTTATAATATCTTTTCCCATTAAGTTGAGCTAGAGAACTAACGAATCTTATACCCGATACATCGCCGCTCAGGAATACAGATAAAAGAGATTTATCGGCTAATTCTATATACTCAAGACTATCTTTATTTACAGTTAAATTCTTTGATTCTTGAATATCATCAATTAAATCCTGGGTAATTTTTGAAGAATTTGTTCTCTTGGAACCTTCATAAATATGATAATAGATGGATGGTTCGGTTAGAGCTGGAATGAATAAGCATTTACTCAGATTTATTCCTCTGAGAGAAGAATTTATAACATTCAAACCGGAGTTGCTAAAACCGCCGTTAGAGGGGTTCTGTTTATCAAGCCCTTCAAGCATGAGGTCTTCTCCCTCAATATTTAAATTTGAAATTCCTTCCTCAACCTGTATTGCAGGCTGGAGTACGTCAAAGGATACAGTCTTTAAGACTTTTATTTTTTCCTTTTCTTTTTCTACAACGGCAATTTTTGTATCATTGCCTTCGCTGTAAACACATACTAGTTGTTTCACTTAAACCGCCGATAATATTTGTTGAATTCTTGTTTTATTATTTGAATACGCTATTGCATTTTCTAAAGTGATTTTTTTGCTCATGAATAATCTCTTCAAATCTTGTTCCATCGTAATCATGCCATATTGGCTTCCTTGATTTATCATCATGTAAATTTCACTTGTAGTATTGTTTTTTATTGCCGCTTTTACACTGGGAATTACAACAAGCACTTCTTTAGCTAAAATCAATTTGCCGTCTGTCCCCGGGACTAACTTTTGAGAGACAATTGAAGTTAAAACATCGGCAAGCCGGTATCTTACTCTGTCCTGCTCATTCGGGTGAACTTCCGCAACAATTCTATCAATTGATTCTACTGCCGAAGAAGTGTGCAGTGTTGAAAAGACTTTGTGACCGGTATCTGTAATTTCAAGTGCCGCCATAATAGTGTCCGGATCTCTCATTTCACCTACTACAATTATGTCCGGATCCTGTCTTAATGCCTGAATAATTCCATCTTTAAATGAAAGAACATCCCGTCCAACTTCTCTATGCTTAATTATTGATTTGTCGGATTTATGAACATACTCAATTGGTGAAGCAACTATAATTATATGAGCGGGATCAATCTTATTATGTGCATCTATTATAGCATCAAGAGTAGTAGATTTACCTGAACCGGTTATTCCAGTAATCAGAGATAAGCCAAACTTTACATAAGTATGGCTCATCACTTTAACTACATGTTGATGAAAATTATAAGATTCGAGCGAACGAATTGTTTGATTTATAGCTCTCATATTTAATGCAAGAGTATCGAGATCATAATATGCATCCGCTCTGAAACGTACATCCACCTGCCTTCTTTCGTAAAGATAAGTGTAGCTGAAATCTAAATTTCTTGTTACAGTTAAAAATTTTCTTTGGTTAGAGTTAAGCAGGTTGATAATCACAATAGCTGCTTCATCTTCGGAGAATTGAGGCATATCATAAACTCTTTCCTTCTTTCCGAAAATTCTCATCCAGACATATCCGCCATTGCCGTGTCCACCTAATTCAATATCCGATGCTTCTCTTTCAATCA
>Ga0105107_10001731_pt1 | contig 14217 bp, 15 predicted proteins | sample PPLLaktember2015_6_FD_79335 | JGI IMG/M metagenome (GOLD analysis project Ga0105107, IMG submission 79335) | Freshwater sediment microbial communities from Prairie Pothole Lake near Jamestown, North Dakota, USA - PPLs Lake P8 Core (1) Depth... | ecosystem: Environmental > Aquatic > Freshwater >...
CAGAAATGTTCTTTTCATACCTTCAAAATAATTCAATATGTATTATTTTTGCGGCATATTGTTTGAAAATCAAAAAGCAGGGCAATCCGGTAATTACCGGATAAAAAATAAAAATATTACATTTTTTTTATGGTGCACTATCCAGAAGGGCAAATGCTATGATAGGTTCATTTAAAAACAGCGCTCCTGAATATATAATTAAAGGAAATAATAAAATGCTTATTGGTGATTTCAGAGGTGCCATCCTTGAATTCACAAAAGCAATTATGGTTGATCCCAAGCTTCCTCATCCATATACAAACCGAAGTGCTGCAAAAATTGAACTGCGAGATTATGAAGGTGCAATTGAAGATTGTGCCCAGGCATTAAGGTTACACTTCAGAGCAGAAGTCGATGCTGAGAAAAAAGGAATTATTAAAAAATCCTCAGATCCTAATCCTATTTATTCAAAAATTTATTCTATGCTTGGAACCGCTAAATTACTTTTAGGAAACAGGGAAGAAGCTCTTGTTGATCTGAATAGTGCACGGCTCCTCGGCAATTCAGATGCCTATGATATAATGAAAACTTACAGTAAGTATTAAAACTCAACCTCTTACATTATTCAGTTTTTGATAGAAGGTAACATTTCATATTTTTACAAATAATGAATTTGTTACCTCATAATACTTTTTACAAGCAAATCCTAAAGCTCGCATTACCGGCTATTGCCGGGCTTTCAACTCAAATGGTTGTCTCTCTTGTAGATACTGCATTGGTTGGCAGATTGGAAGAAGCAACTTATGCACTCGCTGCAATGGGTTTGGGAGTTCTTGCTACGTGGGCATTAATAAGTTTTTTTTCAAGTCTTGCAACAGGTACGCATGTTTTAGTAGCCAGAAAATTTGGCGAAAGAGATTATGATGCTTGTTCATTAGCATTAATTAATTCTATAATTATTGCCATAACAGTTGGAACCGTAGTTGCTCTTTTTGCAGTTTTAGTCGCACACCCTGCTGCAAATTTTTTTGCAGCAGATAAAACTGTTGGTAAATATGCAGGAGACTTTATCTTTTATCGATTTCTGGGTATTCCTTTTTTTCTTATCTCAGTTTCTTTCAGGGGATTTTTCTTTGGGATAAATAAAACCAAGATATTTATGTTCTCTGGTCTGTTTACCAATCTCCTAAACATTTTTTTCAATTATATGTTTATTTATGGACAATTTGGAATGCCGAAAATGGGTGTTGCAGGATCAGGATTGGGCTCTACATTTGCTACAATATTTGATTCATTATTTTATTTTGCAATCATTTTACTTCCTTCTTATAGAAAGAAATACCAAATATTTAAAAACTTTAAGCTTAATTTCAATATTATAAAGACAATTTATAAGATTTCTCTACCTGTATCTTTTCAAAATGTTTTCATCCTGGTTGGTTTCTTAAGTTTTGTAGCAATTACCGGCTTAATAGGTACAACTGAACAGGCTGCAACACAAGCAGTAATTAGTACACTGTTTATGTCTTTTCTTCCATGCTTTGGATTCGGAATTGCTGTTCAAACATTAGTCGGGAATAATTTGGGATCAGGAAAATTTAATCTTGCTAAAATATATGGTTTTGAAACTGCCAAAATTGCAACTTACTACACATTAACCCTTGGAATAATTTTTATTATTATACCTCAATATATACTTCAGATAATTACAAATGACCAATCTATAATTGAAGTTGCGCAACCTGTTTTAAGAATAGCAGGGTTCGCCCAGATATTTTATGCAACAGGTGTCGTACTTGCAAATGGACTTCAGGCAGCAGGTAAAACATTTTTTGTCATGATATCTGAAGTAATAACCAACATCATAATTTTTGTTCCGCTGGCTTATTTCCTTGGTGTTTATTTGGAGCTTGGATTATTTTGGGCATGGATGGCGTTACCGTTATATATAGTAATTTATTCAACGGTTATATTTTATAAATTCAGATTTACCGAATGGCAGAAATAATTAATTTTTTAATTTTGAAAAGATCAATGCAGCTATTATAAAGAAAATCATTCCTGTTAAAAAGAAAGAAGTTTTAATCCCCATGACTACAGCAGCATAGCCACCGATAATTGGGCCACTCATATTACCAAGAATCTGAAAGCTTGATGCTACACCTAACACCCCACCTTTCCTTTCAAAAGAAACATCGTTACTGATTGAAGTAAATAGTAACGGAAGAAGAGCACCAAATCCAAAACCGAGAAAAATTCTTACAGGGATTAAAGTGAAAGGATCACTTACAAAAGAATGAGCAGCGTACATAGAGCCTGTAATTAAAGAGGCATAAAGAAGGTTTTTTTTTAAACCTGTTTTTTCAACTCGCTTACCCCACCATGCTGCCGAGAATGTAGAGAATATTCCCATTACACTATAGAGAGCTCCGGTAACTGTTGGTAAAATTTCTGATCTTATTTCAAAAGTTTCAACATAGAGAACAAAAATTGGTCTGACATATGAAAAACCAAGTGAGACTAGTGCTATTAGAATGGCAGCTATTCTGAGAGATTTATTATTTAACAGATATTTCCAATTCTCGACAAAAGAATATGATTTATTCCCCTCAACAAGATTCTCTTCCTTAACAAAAAAAAGGACTAATAAACCTGTGGCAAACAGTAAACCTGCAACAGAAAAGAAAACAATTCTGAATCCAAAAAGATCAGATAAAACTCCGCCGATAAGAGGCCCAAAAATATTTCCGGCTGCTGTAGAAGATTGCAGTAAACCAAGAGCATAACCTGTTTTTTCCTCAGGAGTGTTTGATGCGACTAAAGCCATAGCAGCAGGAAGAAAACCACTAAGTGCCCCTTGTAATAATCTTATAAGAAAAAGATGAGTTACATTTTGCGAAAAACCAACAAGTAATTGTGCAACCGCCAAACCCATTATTGCACGAAGTGTCATAATTTTTCTTCCATATTTATCTCCCATGCTTCCCCAGACTGGTGCAAGAAAAAATGAAAGGAAAAAAGGACCCGCAAATACCAAACCGCTCCAAATTGTGGTTTCATTATAATCTGTAATTCCTAAATCCCTTATAAATAATGGCAAAAACGGAACAACTGCGCTCATTCCAATCATTGCGAGGAATTGACAAACCCAAACAATAAGCAGATTCTTTTTCCAGTAAATCATTGAAGGAAATTTAATAAATTCATCCGTGTTATTTATTAATTGATTATTTTCTTGACATTAAATATTGTTAAGAATATATTTTAACCATGAAAAAATTGTATTTAGCAGTTTTTCTATTTATTATCTTTATTGTTACTCTCTTTGCTGAAGCCTACCTGAGAGATTTCAGAGGTTTTAGTGAAGGTGATAATGTAAGAATTGAATGGGAAACTGCTGAAGAATCAAATTTAAATCATTTTACAATTGAAAGAAGAACCCCTCAATCATCTTTTATTGAAATAGCAACTATAAAACCTAAAGGCAGTAATTCATTTTATTCCTATCTTGATGAATCAGCATATAAACAAAATGATTTTATCTTTATTTATCAGATAAAAATTGTTGATAACAGTGGTTCAATAACGAGATCTTCAGAAATATCTGTAACTCCAAATATTTCAGGTTTTAAAAGAACCTGGGGCAGCATTAAAGCAATGTTCAGGTAGTTACCTGATGTTCGTTTCTCTTCCTCAAAATCTACTTCACATACTAACCTTTTAAATGAAAAATTTTTATTTAACACTGTTTCTATTTCCAATCCTTATCTATGTAGGTTGTTCAGGTTCAGAAAGATATACTCATGATGAAAACGAAGTTGAAATAACAGCTCTTGCGAATGAAGTAAGATTATTAATTGAAGAAAGTATAAATGGAAAGGAAATCCTGATTGAAACAGAAAGCATTTTATCTGATACCGAAGGATCTGATATTCAAATTAATCCGGGAGATAAATTATTATTTTCAGCTGCTAATGACCTATTAACTTTAAGGTTCAGAAAAAATTATTATGAATCAAAATATTTTTTTCTCGCTGCCAATAACTCAAATCAACCGTTAAAATATAATGGATTTAAACTAAGAGGGAAGTTAAAGCTCTTGAGCAACCGTAATTCAATTTCTGTAATTAATCATGTAGATATTGAATCTTATATAAAGGGAGTTATTCCAAAAGAAATGCCGCTTGGTAAAGGAGAAGAGAATTTTGAAGCACTTAAAGCTTTTGCTATCTGTGCGAGAACTTATACTTTGATGAAAATGAAACGTGAAAAAAACTTCGATCTTTATATTGATACAAGAGACCAGGTTTATGGTGGAGTTGATGTTGAAAAACCTATTTCAAACAAAGCAGTTGATGAAACAAAAGATCTTATTTTAACTTATAACAACAAACCTGCAATTGTTTTTTACCATTCAACCTGTGGTGGAAAAACTGAAGATGTAAAAAATATTTTTGGAATTGATACAGCATATTATCTTTCAGGTGTTGATGATGGAATAAATCCTTATTGTTCAATTTCTCCTTCATTTGAATGGGAAGAAGTTTTTAGTTCCTCTCTTTTTATAGAGAGATTAAAACTTGCAGGATTAGTTGATTCTTTATTTGATGTTTTGGAAAACATATATATAGTAGACAGATTTGAATCCGGCAGAGTGAATGAATTAAGAATTGAATTATCATCTTCTGAAACCGGAGAGAAAAAGTCTATAAGTTTATTTGGAAATAATATCCGTGGTATAATAAGAACAGCAAATAATAAAAGTATTTTAAAAAGTATCTGGTTTGATTTAACTTTAGATGAAAACAAAAATGTTATCATTCATGGAAAAGGTTATGGGCATGGAGTTGGTTTATGCCAATGGGGCGCTGTAAGTCAATCAAGAGCCGGAATAAAGTTTAAAGAAATATTATCTCATTATTTCCCAGGCACAGAAATATCTTACCTGAATAATAACTAATCTTCCCATCGTTTTAACTTTTATTTCTACTCAGCCGGGTTTTTTATTGACTGGTTTTATTTAATTTTATAGGAGATATGTTTTTCAATTCTTAAAATATTTCAGGATGTATTATGCCAAATGTATTTTGTCGGCCACAGCTTGAGTTAAAGATTAAATGTTTAAAACTGTAACACCAATTTATTTAGCTTCATCTTCTCCCAGAAGGAAGAAATTACTTGGACAGTTAAATATTTCTTTTGACACAATCAAAGTTGATATTGACGAATCAATTAAAAGAGGAGAACCTCCTGTTAAAGCAGTAAAGAGGTTATCTTTAGAAAAAATGATTGAAGCAAAAAAAAGAATTCAAAAAGGAATTATTATAACTGCCGATACAGTTGTTGTCCTTGATAAAAAAATAATTGGAAAACCTGTAAATAAAAAAGATGCAGAAAAAATATTAAGAAATCTTAGCGGGGAAACTCATATTGTTTACACAGGGTTTTGTATCAGCAATGTTGAAAAAAATATTGTCATAACAGATTACGAAAAAACATTGGTTACTTTCAGAGAATTAAATTTAAAAGAAATAAAAGATTATATTGAAACCGGAAGCCCGATGGATAAAGCCGGCGCTTATGGAATCCAGGATGATTTTGGAGCTGTATTCATAAAAAAGATTAATGGTTGTTATTATAATGTAGTTGGTTTACCACTCACTAAGGTTTACACTACTTTATTAAAGGTGATTTAGTTGCTTAAAAAGATCAGAAAAAAACTTCTTTTCTCTATTGCATTAGCTGCATTATTTTATCTCGGTTTCACTATTTATGCCGAATTCGGACAACTTATTTTTGCTTTTAAAAAATTTAATTGGCTGTGGTTACCGGTTATCATTGGTTTAACTCTTTTTAATTATCTCTCCAGGTTCCTTAAGTGGCAATATTATCTCTCACTTCTTGATGTTAAAATTAAAATACCTGATTCAATCTCCATTTTTTTATCTGGTTTAGTAATGAGTATTACCCCGGGAAAAATGGGAGAAGTTTTAAAATCATACTTGGTAAAAGAAGTAACCGGAACTTCCGTAAGCAAAACAGCACCTATTGTTCTTCTGGAGAGACTCACTGATTTTATTTCATTAATTATCATCGCAATTATTGGTGCATATTTTTTTAAATTTGGAAAAGAAATATCGGTTGGCACCGGAATTTTATTCCTGGTTATTATTTTTGTGTTAAGCAATAAAAAGCTTGCAATACCGCTTATAAATTTTCTTGAAAAATTTAAATTTCTTGCTAAGCATATAGTTAGTTTTCATAATGCTTATGAAAGTTCTTACAAGATGCTACGACTGAAGCCGCTTATTTTAATGCTGTTGCTTAGTGCTGTTGGATGGTTTTTTGAATGTTTGGGATATCATTTAATTCTAAGTAATTTTGGAGTAGAACTTGGATTGTTTTGGGCATCTTTTGCTTATGCATTTGCAACAATAGTAGGTGCATTAACAATGTTGCCAGGCGGATTAGGAGCCACTGAAGGTTCATTGACTTTTTTGGTAATTCAAAAAGGCTATTCAAAAGAAATTGCAGTTGCTTCAACTTTTATTATTAGAGTAGTCACTTTATGGTTTGCAGTTTTAGTAGGCTTACTAAGCTTAACTTTATATCAAATAAAATTCGGAAAGATTCCACTCGAAACAACTTCAAATCAGTAAATATGGAGATATGAATGGGAACGTTTAAAAAAATTGTAATTCCTCAGGATGGAGAAAAAATAACAACAGCAGATGGAAAATTAAAAGTACCGGATAATCCTATAATTGCTTTTATAGAAGGTGATGGTACAGGACCTGATATTTGGAAAGCATCCAAAATAGTTTTTGATGAAGCAGTTAAAAAAGCTTATGATGGTAAAAAGAAAGTTGCCTGGATGGAAATATATGCAGGTGAAAAAGCATTGTATGTTTACGGTAAAAAGAAATGGCTTCCTGAAGAAACTGTTGATGCAATAAGAGAATATATTGTTGCAATTAAAGGACCTTTGACAACTCCAATTGGTGGCGGCATCAGAAGCTTGAATGTTGCTCTGAGGCAACTCCTTGATCTTTATGCTTGTGTGCGTCCTGTAAAATATTATGCAGGTGTTCCAAGCCCTATGAAAACTCCTCAAAAACTGGACATAGTTTTATTCCGTGAAAATACAGAAGATGTTTATTCTGGCATTGAATTTAAATCAGGTACTGATGAAGCTGAACAATTAATCAATTATATAAATAAAAAGTTTGATAAGAATATAAGAACTCTATCCGGGATTGGTATAAAACCGATGAGTGAATTTGGTTCTGCAAGACTCGTGAAGAAAGCAATTGAATATGCAATAAGTAATAAAAGTAAAAGTGTTACACTTGTTCATAAAGGTAATATTATGAAATTTACCGAAGGCGCATTTAAAGAATGGGGTTACAAACTTGCAAAAACAGAATTTAGGAATAAGATTGTAACTGAAGATGAATTATGGAAAGAATATAATGGTAAAATGCCTGAAGGTAAAATTCTTATTAAAGACAGGATTGCCGATAGTATGTTTCAGCAGTTACTATTAAGACCGGATGAGTATGATGTTTTAGCTACACCAAATCTCAATGGAGATTATATCTCGGATGCTGCTGCGGCACAAGTCGGCGGACTTGGAATGGCTCCCGGTGCAAACATTAGTTACTCTACAGCTATATTTGAAGCGACACATGGTACAGCTCCAAAATATGCAGGAATGGATAAAGTAAATCCCGGTTCTGTAATACTATCCGGTGTTATGATGTTTGAATATATTGGCTGGAAAAAAGCAGGTAGATTAATTGAAAATGCACTAAAGAAAACAATTAAATCTAAAATTGTAACTTATGATTTTGCAAGACAGATGAAAGGAGCAACAGAAGTAAAGACTTCTGAATTTGCACAAGCAATTGTTAGTAATATGTGATACAATTATCGATACTTAAAGCAGTTAGGAACTATGTTCCTTGATTTTCGTAATGTGTGTTGTTATATTAAAAACGTATAAATGACATAATAAAAAGGAGAATAAAATGGCAAGTGAAAAAAATTTTGGAAAAGGTTTATTGATTGGATTGTTGACTGGTGGAGCTATTGGTGCAGCTTTAGGACTTCTTTTTGCTCCAAAGAGCGGTAAGGAATTGAGAAAAGATATTAAATTAAAGTCTGATGAATATATTGATGATGCAGAAAGATATATTTCAGATGCAAAGACTAAAGCTAAAGATCTTATAAATGAAGGTAAGAAAAGATCCGAAAGGATTATCACCGATGCCAGAGCAAAATCTGATGAATTGTTAAAAGATGCTGAACGCATTTTTACGGATGCAAAAACAAAAACAGGCAGTGCTTTCCAAACAGGGAAAAAAGTTGTTGAAGATGAAACAGACAAGCTTAAAACTGCTTTTAAAGCCGGAGTTGATGCATACAAAGAATCAAAGAATTCCTAAAATATATGGATACTGTTAGTATTTTCACAATTCTTTTACTTATTGCCGCTACTTGTTTATGTGTGGCTCTTATTTTTTATCTCAAAAGAATTACAAAGTCTTTTGAAGAAATGAAAAACAATTTCAACAGACTTTCCGAACAAATTGAACCACTTATCATTTCAACTACTGAATTAAGTGAAAAATTCGGAAGATTGTCAGAAGATTTAAATGAACCTGTGCAAACTGCAAAAAAAATAATGTATACTGTAAAAGGAAGAGTAGATACTATTTTAGAACTTGAAGAAAAATTAAGGGGAGGTTTTGAAGGTTCTGTATCTGGATTGATTAAAAACCTCTCCGCACTTGCTAATGGAGTTAATACTTTTTGGAACACCTTCAGAAAAAACAGTCGTTAACATATTTAAACTCACCTTTGAACTTTAGGAGGCTAACTCGTGAAAGAATATGGACCGGATTCCATCAGAAATATTGCGTTTATCGGACATAGTGGAAGTGGAAAAACTTCCCTGTCCGAAATTTTTTTATATACAGCTCATGAAATAAACAGGATCGGAACTACAATAGAGGGCAGTACAATTTCCGATTATACCCCAAACGAAATAGAAAAAAAAATCTCAATCTCAACTTCGTTACTTCATCTCGAATGGAACAATACTAAAATTAATATTCTTGATACACCTGGATATTCTGATTTTATAGGGGAAGTTAAAGCCTCAATGAGGGTTTGCGATACTGCTGTTATGGTATTAAAATCTGCTGAAGGTGTTGAAGTCGGTTCGGAAACAACGGGACAATTTATAGATGAATTCGGACTCCCATCTGCAGTTATTATTAACAAAGTAGATAATGAGCATTCAACTTTTGAACAAACTGAAAAACTTACAAAGGAGAGACTATCTTCAGGAGCTATAATCATTACTTTTCCGCAAACAGAGGGATTGAATTTTAGTACTGTAATTGATGTCTTGAAGATGAAAGCCTATACTTATGGTGATGCGGGAAGCAGAAAAGTTACAGAGACAGAAATTCCGATAGACCTTAAAGGAAAAGCTGAAAGCTATAGAACTGAACTGATTGAGAAGGTTGCAGAAACCACTGAAGAGTTAATGAATAAATTTTTTGAACAAGGTACACTTTCTGATGACGACTTGAATGAGGGAATAAAATTAGCTTTAATTAAAAGAAATCTCAGTCCTGTTTTTGCAATATCTGCTTCCAAAGCGGTTGGTATAAATAATTTTCTTGATTTTGCTGCAAAATATTTCCCTTCTCCTGCTGATAAAGGAGGAGAAGAAGTTTCTTATGCTAACTCAGATAAAAAAGTTTTGCTTAAACCAGATCCATCAGGTGAACCGGTACTATTTATTTTTAAAACTATTTCTGAACAGCATGTTGGAGAATTATCACTCTTCAAAGTTTTTTCAGGAAAGGTTCATCCCGGTTTGGATTTAATAAATGAAAACAATAATAAAACCGAGAGATTAAGTCAGCTTTCAATTTTAAATGGACATAATAGGAAAGAAGTTCCAAATCTTACCGCCGGAGATTTGGGCTCCGTGGTTAAGTTAAAGGATACACACACCAACAATACTCTCGCTTCAAAAAATCTTCCGGTTACTATTAAGCCGATTGAATTTCCTGAAGATGTAATCAGAGGTGCAATAGTTCCTAAAGCAAAGGGTGATGAAGATAAAATTGCTTCTGGTTTGCATACTTTACATGAAGAAGATCCGTCCTTCAGCGTTAGGTTTGATCCTGAAATTTCCCAAACCATAATTTCGGGACAGGGAGAATTGCAACTATCACTTGCTGTTAAAAGATTAAAAGAAAGATATGGTGTTGATGTTGATTTAATCGAACCAAGAGTTCCTTACCGTGAAACAATAAAAGGTAAGGTTGATGAAGTTGAATACAAACATAAAAAACAATCTGGTGGCCGGGGGCAGTTTGGTCATGTTTACTTTAAAATGGAACCTTTACAAAGAGGCAAAGGATTTGAATTTGTTGATGCAATTGTTGGTGGTGTAGTGCCAGGTAGATTTATTCCTGCTGTTGAAAAAGGAATAATTGATTCGTTGGAGAAAGGTGTAATATCAGGAAATAAAGTTGTGGATGTCAGAGTTACTTTATTTGATGGATCATATCATACTGTTGACTCTGATGAAATGTCTTTCAAATTAGCTGCTGCACAATGTTTTAAAAAAGGTTTTCTTGTTGCAAAACCTTGTCTTCTAGAACCAATTTATGAAGTTGGAGTAATAGTACCTGAAGAGTATATGGGAGATGTAATGGGAGACATTTCAAGCAGAAGGGGAAAAATCCTGGGAATGGATTCTGACGGACGATTTCAAAAAATTAAAGCTAATGTACCTCTTGCCGAATTATATAAATATTCTTCCACACTCAGGAGTTTGACTCAAGGAAGAGGAAATTATAAAAGAAAATTTGCATACTATGAAGAAGTACCGAAAGAAGTTGAACAGAAAATCATTGATGAGTATAATAAATCGAGAGAAGAAGCTCATTAAAGAAGTAAGAGGTAAATGGATGAGAATTGAGATGATGGGACAAGAATTGCAACAATTTGTAATTTAAAGCTTTTAATTAAAGTAAATGAATAGACTCTGGTCACCCTGGCGCTCACAGTATATTGATTCGTTTCTTAACAAAGAAAAGAAAGATCAATGTATATTGTGTGAACTTGGAAATGAAGATCCAAATGATTTGTCTAATTTGCTGATAGAGAAAGGTGAGTTTACATTCACTATTCTCAATCTTTATCCATATAATAATGGACACATGATGATTATTCCTTTTGCACATAAAAGTGAACTTGGATTGCTGACTCCTGAAGAAAATTCTGAAGTGATGGAAAAGCTGAAGCTAGCCATTAAAGCTCTCAGCCTTTCAATTGGGCCGGAAGGTTATAATGTAGGGACAAACATAGGTAAATGTGCGGGTGCTGGAATAGATGATCATATTCATTTTCATGTTGTACCAAGGTGGAATGGCGATACTAATTTTATGCCCGTACTTGGAGAAGTAAAAGTAATATCGCAGGAACTTATGCAGACTAAACAAAAACTTCTCTTGACTTATGATAAAATAAAACAGGAGATTTCTCAACATTAATAAACTTAAAATGTTTAAACATTATAGTTGGATTTTTCACTTTAAATTTTTGAAGAAGATCATATGGTCTTCTTTCTTTTTATTAATTATGTCCCTGTCATCCTGCTCAGAATCACCAAAAAAAGAAAAACAAGAAATTAAATTTGATTCGCTCATCCTTGATGATTCGGGTAAAGTGTTCACAGGTTTAAAATCCGGGAAAGTTGGGGATAAGAAAATTGAATACGAGGTATTGCACGGGAAGAAGAACGGATCAATGAAAATATTCGGTTCAAATGGTAGAGTGGAAGTTGAGGGGAGTCTCAGGGAAAATAAAAATGAAGGTTTATGGAAATATTATTTCCAGGATGGAAAGATTGAATCACAGGGGAACTTTAAAAATGATCTTGTAGATGGCGAATGGTTCTGGTATTACCCTTCAGGTAAACTAAGAGAAACAGCAGTTTATAAGGATGGATTGAGAGAAGGCAAATCAACTACTTATGATGAGCAGGGGAATATTCTAGAAGAAAAATTTTTTCAAAATGGAATTGAAGTTAAAGATGACAAAGTATTATAATAATATTCTTTGTTGTTTTATTATCGGATTAATAATTGTTTTACAAGGTTGTACTTCCTCAGTAGAAACTAAAAAAGAAGAAAAAGTAAGGTATGAAGAAAAAACTATTAAGACAGTAAAGAATATTGAACTGTTAGAAAGAGAATATATAAAATCATTAAAGATCAAATCTATTGAGAAAATAAATTTCAATCTTAATGCCGAAGGTAAGCCAATTAAGAACCAAAAATTATCTACACAAACATTTAATAGTGATGGATTATTGATTGAGACAATTATCTATGACTCCCAGGGAAAAATTGAATATAAATATTCCTATGATTATGATAAAAACCGATTCAGAATTAAAACTGCAAGGAATAATTCAAAAGGGGAGATGACTAATTATTTTACTTATGAATACAATGAGTATGGAAATAAAACCAAAGCTAAAAGATTTAATTCTTCCGGTGTTCCTGAGGAATATTATATTTATTCTTATGACAGGGAAGGAAATTTAATTGAAGAAGAATGGTTCTCGACTACAAATACAAAAATTTATAATATAGAAAATGAATTTAATAATGATTTAAAAACAGAATCAAAAACTTATGATGAGAATGGCGATTTGATTAATAAATATATTTTCAGGTATGATGATAAAAAAAATATAGTTGAAGAAATTAAATATGATGGCAGAGGTTTGCAGATGGGAGTAATTCAGTATGTGTATAAATATTTTTAGTATTAATTAAAAGGAATTTCTTATGTCAGCAGAAAAACCTATAGTTGGAATTATAATGGGGAGCGATTCCGATCTTAATATTATGAAGGAGGCTGCGGATATTCTTGATGAGTTTGATATTAAATATGAAATGAAAATTATATCTGCTCACAGGTCGCCCACATATTTATCAGAATATGCAATTACTGCACCAGGTAAAGGAATTAAAATAATAATAGCTGGCGCTGGAGGAGCTGCTCATTTACCGGGAGTTACTGCGGCATATTTCCCATTACCGGTTATAGGAGTTCCTGTTAAAGCAAAATCCTTGGATGGACTTGATTCTCTTTTATCAATTGTTCAGATGCCTGCTGGTGTCCCTGTTGCAACTGTTGGAATTAACCAGGCTAAGAATGCAGGGTTGCTTGCCATACAGATTTTAGCTGTGGGTGATCAGAATCTTCTAGAGAAAATGATTAACTACAAAAAAAGATTAGAGAAAGAATCTCTTGACAAAAATAAAAGGATTTCCATCTAGTCAGATCTTTCTTGCATCGCAGATGTATTTTACTTAAAGTTACATTATAGAAATTCTCGTGGCACTTAACTGAAAAACTTTCTTAGCTAAAATAATCCTTAATCAAATATCAATTACAAATAATAATACAGAGGGTATTATGAAAATAAATCAAACAATTCTTTTTGTGCTTCTTTTTATATCGCTTTTTTTTGTTTCGTCTTCTATTTCTCAGAATAAGATCAAAGAGAAAGAGGTAAATGCAAAAAGCATTTTTGGATTGAAACCGAATTGGACTCCAATACCTGCTAGTGTTATAGAATCAGAACTTTTAAATGAGGGATTTGAATCTGGTACTATCCCTCCTACAGGTTGGACTCATACTATAACTAATTCTGCTTTTACTTGGTACATTGATAATTTTTCACCATATGAGGGAGTATATAATGCTACACTTGAATATGATCCTGCATTAGTTCCACAGGATGAGTGGTTAATCTCACCTTCTTTCAGTCTTGCTTCAGCAACAAATGGAACACTGAGTTTTACATTTTCAACAAGCTATTTCTGGCATGTTGATCCTAATGATAACGGAGATATGTTCGTAAAAATCAGCTCAGATGGCGGTACAACTTGGACAGATATCTGGATAGAAAATGATTTTGGAGTTTTTACTAGCTTTGTATGGTATGAAGTTATTTTAGATATTAGTGCTTATGCCGGACAATCAGATTTAAAAGTTGCATTCGAATATGTAGGTGTAGATGGTGCACAGTATAGTCTTGATAAGATTGTTGTTACCGATGAAGCTGCTTGTATAGTTGAAAATGCAGCTTCTCCTTCACCCGATAATTATGCTGCAAACGTACCTGTTTCC
>Ga0105107_10001732_pt1 | contig 14213 bp, 6 predicted proteins | sample PPLLaktember2015_6_FD_79335 | JGI IMG/M metagenome (GOLD analysis project Ga0105107, IMG submission 79335) | Freshwater sediment microbial communities from Prairie Pothole Lake near Jamestown, North Dakota, USA - PPLs Lake P8 Core (1) Depth... | ecosystem: Environmental > Aquatic > Freshwater >...
ACACAGTGGCGCCGAAGTTCGGCGCAGGCGCCTGCGCCCCGACGACCGGAAAGGCGGGTCCAACGAGCAGGACCTGTCCTACGACAATGGCCGCAACGGCGGGTCCAAAACGCAGGACCCGCCCTACGCGAGCGAATGTCGGCCGGGTCTGGCTCTTCAGACCCGGCACGACCGCGTACGTAGGCCGGGTCTGGCTCTTCAGACCCGGCACGAACCGGAACCCAGAACCCCGAACCCAGAACCGAGAACCGTTCGTCTTCATTCTGTGTACGCCCCACGCGGTTTGGTCGATCCGACCAGCGGCTCCTTCGGTTCGGGGCGGATTCCCCACGACACCACGGTAGACGGCCGCTGCTGTTTGAAGGCCGCCAGACCACCCGGCGTCACCGCCGTGTCGCTGATGTAGAGCCGCTGCAGATTCGGCAGCTTCGTCAACGCCACCAGCGTGCGGTCGCCAATCCCTGTATTCGACAGATCGAGACTCGTGACGCTCTGCAGCGACTCGAACCCGGCAGCGGCCGAATCGTTGATGCCTTCGGCGCTCCACAGGCTGACCCGCTGAAGATTGGGGAACCCCGCGAGCGTTTTCAGCACACCGCCGGTGACCACCGAGCCGCTCAGATTCAGGTAGCGCAATTTCCTGAGCGTGGCGAGCTTGGCCACGCCGAAATCGGAGATGCGCGTCCCGCCGGTGATCCGGCATTCGGCCTCGCCGGCGCGCGGCCCGAGCGCGTCCGGACGGGGCGTGCCGAGCGCCACCCCGTCGCCGATGTTCAGCTCTTCCAGATTGGTCAGGAGCGCGATCGTGTCGAGCTCGATATCGGTCATCACCGGCGCCCAGCACATGCCGGCATTGCGGCGCTGCGTGCCGTAGAAGCTCAACTTCTTCAGATTCGGCAGGTACTTCAGCACGTGCAGCGCGGCGCCGCTGATCTTCATGCCGCCGACGTTCAACTCTTCGAGCTGGGACAAGGGCGCCAGGTGCTCCATGCCCACGTCGCCGATCTGCGTGAAGCTGATGTCGAGCGATCGAAGGTTCGTGAGCTGGCTGACGTACTCGAGGCTGATGTCGGTGACATCCGTGCCGCGCAGGTTCAACACGCGCAGGTTCGTGTTGCCGCGAAGAAACGCGATGGCCGCGTCGGTGATGAACTCGGCGGTGAAGAGGTTCAGCTCTTCGAGCTGCGCCGCCTTACCCAGCGCTTCCGCGCCTTTGTCGGACACGTAGGTGAGCGACAGGTCGAGCTTCTTCAGCGTCTTGATGGCACTCACTCGCTCGACGTCGGCGTCGGTCGCCCACGTGCGCGCCAGAGACACTTCCACGATGTTGCCCCTGGCGTCGCGAACCACGTGACCGCCCTGTTTCTCAATCGACGCGACCAGCGAGGCTTCCGGCGTCTGTGCCGCGCCGTCCGCCGCGACCACCATCGCCAGCACGAATGCGAATACTGCTGTGGTTGTTTTCATGGCTCACCCGCGCCGTCGCGCGGAATCGCGCGAGTAATGAATCACGCACTCGGGCAGCGCCTGCTTCAGTTGCTGAAAGCCCTTGTCCGTGACGAGGGTGTGGTACAGGTCGAGCTGCTGCAGCTTCTTGAACGCCGCGACGTGGGCCACGCCGGCATCGGTCAGATCCACGGTGTCGAGCAGCAGGCTCGTCAACTTCGTGAGGCCCGACAGGCTCGCGAGGCCGGCATCGCCGACCGTGGTGTACCCAAGATTGAGCGACTCGAGATTCGCGAGCTTGCCGATCTCCGCCATCCCCTTGTCGGTGGCGATTGTGTTCTGCAGGTTCAGCACGCGAAGCTGCTTCAACGCCGCAAGGTGCACGAGGCCCGCGTCGGTGAACCGCGCAAAGCTGAGATTCAGCACCTCCAGCTTCGGCAACTTGGCGATATGCGCGAGGCCGCCATCGCGGATGTCGGCGCCCGCCAGATCGAGCTCCACGATGTTCTGCAGCGCCGAAACAGGCGCGAGCCCCGGATCGGTGACGTCGGTGTAGTTCAGCGACAGCGTCTCGAGCCCGGCGAGCGAGCTCAGGTGCGACATGCCCGCATCGTTCACAGGAGCGCTGTTGAGGTGCAGCTCGCGCAGCTGCGTCATGCCCGAGAGCGCGGCGAGACCGGGGCCTTCGACCAGCGTATGACTGAGGTCGAGGCGCTGCAGCCCCGTCAACGACTTCAGGTGCGCGAGCGCGGAATCGGCGAGCGTCGTCGAGCTGAGATCGAGGTTCTTCAGTGTGCGGAGGCCGGCCACATGAGCGAGCCCGAGATCGCTGACCTCGGTATCGCGCAGGCTGAGCTCTTCGAGCTGCGGCAGCTCCTTCAAAAGCGCCAGCTCGCGGTCGGTCACCGACGTCGAAGCGAGCCCCACCGAAACGGCATGGCCCTCGCGCATCCGGACAGACCCGCCGATCGACGACAGCCATTTGCCGATGGCCGACTCGCCTTTGCCCGCCACCGCGCCCATTTCGACGGCGCGCTTCGTCGTGCGCGCGGACGCGTCCTGGAACAGCACCGTCACACCAGGCAGTTTGGCCTGCAGCTCTTTCACGCCCGACGCGGTGACGCGCGTATAGCGCACATCGAGGTCGCGCAGATTCTTCAACGCCGCGAGCTGCGCGAGGCCGGCGTTCGAAATGCGCGTCCGATACAGCGTCAGCGTCTCGAGCTGCGTCATTCGCAGGAGCGACTCGATGCCGCCGTCGGTGATCTCGGTACCGACCAGCTCGAGCCGGCGCAGATTCGTCAGCCCGGAAAGCGCCGCCAGGCCCGAGTCGGTCGTCTTCGTGCCGTCGAGATCCAGCTCGGTGAGCTGCACCAGTCCGGACAGGTTCTTGAGCCCCTGATCGGTGACGGAGGTGTCCTCGAGGAACAGCTTCGTGAGGCCAGGCATCTTCGCGGTATGCCGCAGCCCGCGATCGTCGAAGAAGATGTTGTGGCTCAAATCGAGGTGCTTGAGCCTCGTGAACGGCGCCAGCGAGTCGCCGGGCAGGCGCGTCTGATGAAGGCGCAACTCCTCGAGCCCGGGCATCATCATCCGCTTGACGACGGTGTCCTCCATCGGGATGTAGGTCTGCACGGGCTTGCTGAGCACGAACTTTTCGAGGTTGGGCGACCCGTTGAAGAGCGCGATCGTGTCGGCCACGAGCGTGTTGGGCTGGCCGTACCACAACCGGCCGTTGAGATAGAGCGCTTTCAAATCCGGCAGGGCCGGCCACCGCAGAATCTCGTCGCGGAGGCCCCACCCCCCCATCGACACGCCCACCAGGTCGAGGGTGTGGATACGGATGTCGGTATCGGGCAACTGCTGCAGGTCGAAGATCGGCTGCCGCTGCCCTTCGAGGATGACCGCGCCCCCGAGTCTGAGCACACGTTCTGCGACCACGCGATCGGGCGACGCAGGCTGTTGCGCGTCGACGAACGTGGCGAAGACGGCCACGCACGTGAGGACCGCTAAATACTTTGAATTCATACGGTTTCGGTTCGTGGTTACGCGAGAAATGTAGCCCCTTTGGGGCGAAAGGTCGAGTGGATTTTCCAGCCCGGGATGAGATAGCATCGTCCGTTCACTACAGCGTTCCGTTCATGCCGGGTCCAGGGTCATCCGAGTCCGAAATACGAGTCCGAGTCAGAGGTTCGTGCGGCGTTCGGCGTGTCCACGGGTACCGAGCCCAGGGGGTGTTAGATGCGGCGTGCAGTGCTTTCGGTCTTAGTCCTCGGGCTGCTTGCCGGGACTGCTTTTGCGCAGGGTGCAGGGCAGATTACCGGCGTCGTAGCCGACAACACCGGCGGCGTCATTCCTGGCGTCACCGTCGTAGCAGTCGAAAATGAAACGGGTATCTCGCGGGAAACGGTAACCGCCGCCAACGGGCGTTACTCGTTCCCGTCTCTGCGTCCGACGACCTATGAGGTCCGCGCAGAACTGGCAGGATTCCGCGCCGTGCGTCAAACCGGCGTCGTCCTGCAGGCCAATCAGAACCTGACGCTCAACATCACGCTCGAGCTCGGGGAACTGTCGGAAACCGTCACCGTCGCGGGCGAAGCCGCGACCGTGGACGTCACGACGTCCACGCTGTCGGAAGTCGTCGACTCGAAGCGCATCGTCGAGCTGCCGCTCAACGGCCGCGACGCCGCGCGCCTCAGCATGCTCGTCTCGGGCATGGTCGTCACCGAAGTGAACCAGGAATCGGGCAAGACGATTCCGGGCGCGCTGCGGCTCTCGACCAACGGCACCGAGTCGCGGCAGGCCTCGTTCCGCCTGGACGGCACGAACCACACCGACTCGTACTTCCAGCAGAACCAGCCGTTCCCGTTCCCCGACGCGCTGCAGGAGTTCTCGATCCAGACCTCCAACTACAGTGCGGCGCAGGGTGCGAGCGCCGGCGCGGTCGTCAACGCCGTCACCCGTTCTGGCACGAACAACCTTCATGGCGGCGTGTTCGGCTACGCGCGCGATCGCACGTTCAACTCGAAGAACTTCTTCCTGGCCGATCGCGACTTCCTGAAGCGCAAGCAGTACGGCGGCTACGCAGGCGGTCCGATCGCACGAAACCGGGTGTTCTTCTTCGGCGGCTGGCAGGGCACGACGATTCAGAACGTCGGCGGCACGTTGAACAACACGGTTCCAACCGCCGCGATGCGCGCCGGCGACTTCAGCGCCATCTCGACGCCGCTCCGCGACCCGAACGGCGGGGTTTTCCCGAATAACCAGATTCCGGTTTCGCGGTTCGACCCGGCCGCGGTGAACGTGATGCAGTACCTGCCGGTCGGGCCCGGCAACGGCGTGGGTGGCCTCGTACAGGTGCCCCGCCGCATCGGCCAGGACGACAATCAGGTCGTCGCCAAGATCGACACGCAGCTCAACCAGAACAACCAGGTGAGCGCGCGGTACTTCTTCGATCACTTCACCAACGATCCGACCCTGACCCTGACGGGCGGCGGGCCCAATGGTTCGAATGTGAACCTGCTGAGCTATCGCGGTCCGACGCTCGGCTCGCGTCAGCGCATCCAGAACGTCGTGGGCACGTGGCAGCGGACGATGACGCCGACGCTCTTGAACGAGTTCCGCGTCGGCTTCAACAAGTTCGCCTCGAGCCGCTATCCGCCGGAAGGCGTGCCCAGCATGCAGGATCTGGGCGTGAGGCTCCCGATTTACCCGACGCTGCCGTCGATCTCCCAGATCGAGGCCAACGGGTTCTTCGGCATCGGCGACAACCTCTTCGCCTCGTTCCCGCGGCACGGCATCGAAGTCAACGACCGCGTGAACTGGGCGAAGGGCAAACATCAGATTCAGTTCGGCGGCGAGATGGCGTTTCAGGACGTGAAGATCATCAACGAATTCCGCCGCGCCGGCCACAGCGTCTTCCGGCCGAACCCGACTCAGGGTACCGGCCACGCGCTCGCGGATTTCGTCCTCGGACAGATGGACACGTTCGACCAGGGGACCGGCGAATACAAGGACTACAAGGTGTTCTACGGGTCTGCGTTCTTCCAGGACGACTACAAGGCGTCGGACCGCCTGACGCTCAACCTGGGCGTGCGCTTCGAGCACTCCCCGCCCTGGCACGAGGTGGTGGGCCGCATCATGCACTGGAGCGTCGCCGACTACAATGCCAACGTACGCTCCACGATGTTTCCCGCGGCGCCTCGCGGCGAGACGTTCCGCGGCGACGCAGGTTTCGTCGGTGAGGAGGGCGTCGAAGCCGCGCCGAATACGGCGAGCGCACGCTTCGGCTTTGCGTGGGACATCACGGGCGACGGCCGCACCTCACTGCGCGGCGGCGGCGGCACGTTCTACGACCAGCGGCGTGACGGCGAGTCGGGCAACGGTGCCGTCAACGCGCCGCCATTCAGCCTTCGGTTGAACGTCACCCGGGGAGCCCTTCTGGGCCCCTTCTCCGATCCGTACCAGCCACGCACCGACTTCAATCTGATCACCGATTCGACCGTCGGAACCCAGCAGGCTGTCTTTCCGCGGCCGGTGCTGATCTCGACCTTCGGCGATGAATACAAAGTGCCGGTGACCTACAACTTCAACCTCACGTTCGAGCGCGAAGTGATGAACGGGATCATGGCACGCGTGGCCTACGTCGGCACGCGCAACCGCAACGGTCGCGCCGGCATCAACCTGAACTACGCCGTGTTCACGCCGGGCGACACGCGAGGCACGGATGCGCGGCGCATCTACGCGGCAGACGGCATCGGCTCCATCGAATCGCAGGTGCAGGACCGCAGGTCCAACTACAACTCGATGCAGTTGGCGTTGATCAAGCGCTACTCGCACGGCTTCACGATCACCAGCAACTACACGCTGTCGAAGGTCGAAGGGGATTTCGGGAGTTCCGATCTCATCCCTTACGACAAGCCACAGGATCAGTCAATCCTCTGGGGTCCGTTGGATCAGGATCACCGTCATCGCTTCACCACGTCGTGGGTGTGGGACCTCCCTGGGCAGAACCTAGAGGGCCCGATGAAGTGGGTCGTCGGCGGCTGGCAGTGGACGGGCGTCATGCAGTTCCAGACCGGCCGTCCGTATACGGTGACGAGCGGCACTGACGCCTCTGGCGACGGCTTCAACAACGACAGGGCGAAGCTGACAGGGCAGCCAATTGAGCCGCCGTCGGGCTCGGCACAGACGGTCTGGTTCAACCCGGCGGCCTTCGCTGTGACCGATATCGGCACGTTCGGCAGCGTCGGCAAGGGCGCGTACTACGGGCCGTCGCTGAACAGCTGGGATATGGGGTTGTTCAAGAATTTCCGCGTCAACACGGACATGAACGTGCAGTTCCGCGCGGAGTTCTTCAACGTCTTCAACCAGGTGAACTTCGACATCCCGAACACGAACCGCAGCGGCGGCAATTTCGGCCGGATCACACGGACCGATCCGAGCTTCGGAGACCCGCGGATTCTGCAGTTCGGTTTGAAATTCGTGTTTTAAGTTCGTAGGGTTCGTAAGTTCGTAGGGTTCGTGAGTTCGTAGGGTGCGGGGGTGAGGGGCAACGGCCTCTCACCCCTTTTTTTTGGTCAGCTTCGCTTCCATCGTCTGGCGCGCCAGTTCGAGATTGCGGCGTGCGCTGACGAGATCGGGCTTCAACCTCAACGCCTCTTCGAATTCGACAATCGCTTCTTCGGTCCGTCCTGACGCGGCGAGCGCCGCGCCGAGATTGCCATGTGCCAATGCCGTCTCAGGACTGACCTCCAGTCCCGCCTTGAATTCGATGATCGCTTCAGCAAAACGACTGTGCTCGAGCAACAGTGTGCCGAACTGGAAGCGCAGCTCACTCCCCTCGGGGTATCGCTCGACTGCCTCCTCGAAGACAGACATCGCCTCTTCGTCGCGGTTCACGGCCATCAACGAGGCCGCCAGGTTGCGGTACAGATCCCTCGAGCCATGGCCACGCGCCAGCGCTTGCTGAAACGGCCCGATGGCGTCCGCGGGCTTGCCCGCCCGCAGGAAGGCGATGCCCGTCCTGGTATCGAGATCGACATCGGCAGGCACGAACGCACTCGCGCGTCTGTACACGTCGACCGCTTCGTTGGGCCGATCCTGCGCCAGCAGCGCCGCTCCGAGATTGACGTAGGCAGGTGCGTAATCGGGCTGAATCTGAATGGCCCGCCTGTAATGGAGTTCGGCCTCATGAAGCCGCTGCGCGTTCTGCAATGCATTGCCGAGATTGTTTTCGGTGGCCGCGCGCATCAACCCGGCAGGCCACAGGGGCCAATTCACGAAGATCGCACACGCGACGACCGCGGCGGCCGTGACGGCGCGTCTGACGGTGTCCGCCTGGCGCAGGAAGTTCGGCAACAACGCAAGGCCGGCCGCCGCAAAGAGCATCAGGAACGGCACGAGGGGCAGTCTGTACCGCGCCGAAACGAAGAACAGCACGACGCTCAGCGCGAACGCTGCGGCCATCGCGTAGTACAGCCACCACCTTCGCCGATCGGGCCATACCACCACCAACCCCAGCACCGCGACGGGTGCGAGGAGGCCGAACTGACCGATGTATGCGGCGATTCGCAGCAGCGGCGACCACTCCTCGTAGCTGTCCTGACTCTCGGTATCGATCAGTTCCGAGCGATTCGCCAGCAGCCTCAGCTTTCTGGCCTCGAGCTTGACCCATTCCCAGGGATTGGCTCGTATGTAAGCCAGCGCCTGCCTGGTCCAGTAGCTGGAAATCTCGCGCGGCGTGAGATCGCGTCCCTCGGCGGCCTGCGCAAGGTCGGTCGCGTCCTGGCGCTCGTACTCGACTGCTCCCCTTCCCTCGCGCAGAAATCCCGCCGTTCCATCGGCATTCGCATTGTTTCCGAGGTAGAAATTAGGGCCAAATTGCGACGTCGTCACGTGCCACTCGCCGCCGACGACACGATTGCGAACCGCAACCGGCAGCAACACGAGCGCCAGACCAAGAGCAAACGCCACCATCGTGGATCGCAGCGTTGACGATCGCCACGACGCGTCCGGCTGCAGCAGACGCCACACGAGAATCGGCGCGACGAGGATGAGCCCGTTCTCGCGGGTGAGCGCCAGTCCACCGAGTGCCAGCCCCAACGAGAACCAGCGCGACGGTATGCCTGGATTGTCCAGGAGACCACTGACGAGCCAGAGCACGAGCGCAATGAAGAACACGTCGAGCACCGATTTCTGCAGCAGCCCGTCGAAGAAAATGGCTGGCGCGTAGATCGCGAGCCCCAACCCGGCGATGAGTCCAACCCTTTCGGAGTGCAGACGGCGACCGGCAAGCGCGAGGAGTGCGCACCCGGTCGCGCCTATCATCGCCTGACAGATGCGCGTCAGAAATAGATCGCGCCCGGCGATCCAATAGATCGTGCCGAGGAAATACGGATACAGGGGCGCCTGGTAGAACACTCCCTGGCCCAGCCAGTCGCCGGCGGCGATCTGTTGGGCCCAGGCGTCGTAACCGCGCGCATCGCCCAGAAGAACGTCAAAGAACGGCGACGGGCGGATTTGCCAGATGTAAGCGAACCGGATCCCGAACGCGATTAGCCAGATAGCCGCAACCTGCCAACGAAAACGGGCGGGACGGTTCTCGACCCCACAGGACACCTGACCACCGCGAACGGCAGGCTCCCGGCCTGTATGGTGTTTCGCTGCGGCTCGGTTTTGTGCCTTCTTCAATGTATATGCCCGTAAGCCATCGGTCAGCGGCGGTCAACCCACCCAGGACGGCCGCGTTAGGGCTTAGCGGTTATCGATGGTAACTCGTGCTGCGGTCAGCATGACAATGCGCTTGGTAGACGGGTCGCTCCCGATTTTTGGATCGCAATACAACTTGCCACAATTTCTTCACGGTTTTAGGTAGACACCGCCACTCTCTTCCCTTACATTCCTACTCCTCACACATCTTTCGGGCCGGTCGCGTGCGTTTTGGAAGGGGTGCCGCGTGCGACAATTTGTTCCCACCGCTCGTCGTCTATCTCGTCGCTCGTACTGCGCTTGCGTAAGAACCGGCCCCACCCGCTCGGAAGCCAGATTCCCGCGTCAACTGATAAGAGAGGTGTAGGTATGGGTCCAAGAGTTCGCGTGCTTCTCCTGGCAGCCCTCGTCGCGTGTCTGACCAGCGTGCTGGCCGGGACGGCGTTCGCACAGCAGGGCCAGATCAACGGCGTCGTCACCGATAGCAGCGGCGGCGTCATTCCCGGCGCAACCGTAACGGCCACTGAAGCCGGCACGGGGTTCGCGCAGGCAACGGTGTCTGGAGCGAACGGCCGCTTCAGCTTTCCATCGCTGAGGCCGACAGGCTATACGATTTCGGCCGAGCTGGTGGGCTTCCGGACATTTCGCCGGGAAGGCGTCGTGCTCGCCGCCAACCAGAGCTTGACCATTACCGTCCAGCTCGAGCTCGGCGAGCTGTCGGAAACGGTCACGGTCTCCGGCGAAGCCTCACAGGTGGACGTCACGACCGCCACGATTGCCGAGGTCGTCGACCACGCGCGCATCGTCGAGTTGCCCATCGCCGGCCGCGAAGTGGCGAGGCTGCAGACGCTCGTGGCGGGCACCATCGTGGGCACGATCAGCACCGAGACCGGCAAATCGCTGCCGGGCGCGGTCATGATTTCGGCCAACGGCGCCGGCGAAGAGCAGAACACGTACCGGCTCGACGGCGCAAGCAACACTGATCCGTACTTCCAGGAAAACCAGAGCTTTCCGTTCCCGGACGCGCTGCAGGAATTCAGCATCCAGACGAGCAACTACAGCGCGGCGTACGGCAACAACGCCGGCGCCATGGTGAACGTCGTCACGCGCTCGGGGACGAACACCTTCCACGGCGGGGCGTTCGAGTACTTCCGCAATCGCCGATTCAACTCGAAGGGGTTCTTCGAGGCAGAAAAGGACTTCCTCAAGCGCAATCAGTACGGCGGCTTCGCGGGCGGCCCGATCCGGCGCAACAGCACGTTCTTCTTCGCCGGCTGGCAGCGGACCCGCATCACCAACACCGCCTCACAGCTCATCGCCTTCGTTCCCACCGTGGCGCAGCGGAACGGCGACTTCTCGAGCTGCACACCCGCGTGCCCGCAGCTCTATCATCCGGACACAGGGGCGCCGTTCCTGAACAATCAGATCCCCGTGGCGATGTTCGATCCCGCGTCGGCCAAGGTGCTGGCGCAGCTGCCGATCCCCGACAACGCGCGGGGCCAGGTCTCCATTCCACGCGGCACGGATCAGGATTCCAATCAGTTCGTCCTGAAGGTCGATCAGCAGCTGGGCGGCAGCAACAACCTCAGCGTGCGCTACTTCGTGGACGACTTCAATAACCTGCCGCAGTTCATCCCGGGGCAGATTCTCAGCTATCGCGGCCCCTCGCTGGAATCAACGCCGCGCAGTCAGAGCGTCGTGACGACCTACAAGCGCACGTTCGGCGCGACGCTGCTCAACGAGGCAACTTTCGGGTACAACCGCCTCAACACGGCCCGGCAGCCCCACAAGGACGTGCCGGCGATTCAGGACTTCGGCGTCCGGCTGCCGTATCTGCCGCGCATTCGCGCCATCTCGGAAATCAACGCCAGCGGGTTCTTCAACATCGGCGATAACCTCGAGGCCCGGTTCCCGCGCGACGGCTTCCAGTTCAACAACCGCACCAACTGGATCAAGGGACGCCACAGCATCCAGTTCGGCGGCGAGTGGGAATATCTGCGGCCGGAAATCTACAACGACTTCCGCCGCGCCGGACACTTCGTCTTCGACGGTCGCAACACCCGCGCACCTGGTGCCGCCAGCGGCGGGCATGCGCTTGCCGATTTCCTGCTGGGGCAGCTCAGCACGTTCGACCATGGCACCGGCGAGTACAAGAACTACCGTGCCTTCTACCAGACGTATTTCTTCCAGGATGACGTCAGGATCAGCGATCGTGTGACCCTGAACCTGGGTGGCCGGTACGAGCCGACCATGCCGTGGCACGACCTCGTGGGCCGGTTCCAGTACTTCGACGAGGACGCGTACGACCAGGGCATCCGGTCGTCCCAGTTCGTGAACGCGCCTCCCGGACTGTTCTATCGCGGCGACCCGGGCGTGCCGGTCGATGGCACGAATCCCGATCGCAACAACTTCTCCGCGCGGCTCGGCGTCGCGTGGGACGTGACCGGCGACGGCAAGACCAGTATCCGCGGCGGCGGCGGCATGTTCTACGACACACACCTGGCCGGCGACTTCAACAACGGCGGGGTCAATGCATCGCCGTGGAGCATCCGCGTCAACGTGACCGAGCCGCCGGGACCGTTCTCGGATCCGTATCGCGGCCGCACCGACTTCAACGCGCTTCAGCACGACTACGAGGACAAAGACACGATCATCGGCAGCCCGACGGCGCCGTTCCCGCTGCCGGTCCTCGTCAACTCGTTCGACGAGAAGTTCGACACGCCGCTGACCTACAACTACAACCTGGCGATCGAACGCGAGGTCGCCACGGGATGGATGGCGCGCGCTGCGTACGTCGGCTCGACAGCCACGCAGGGTCGATCGGATGTCACGCTGAATCCGGCCATCTATACGCCCGGTGGACCCACGGGCAACCCGCAGGCCCGCCGCCGGATGCCGGAGTACAGCGACGTCACTCAGTTCGTACAGGATCTCAGCAGTCAGTACCATTCGCTGCAGCTCACGATGAACCGGCGGTATGCCGACGGGTTCACGGTGCGCGGCAGCTACACGCTGTCGGATCTGCAAGGGTCAATCGGTGGACCCGAGCTCGTGCCGTACTTCCACCCGCAGTTCGATCAAATCGTCGAGACGCTGCGGGAAGGCCGGCTCAGCACCATGCGGCGGCATCGCGTCGTCGCCTCGTGGGTGTACGACATCCCCGGCCCGCAGAATGGCGTGATGGGAACGGTCGTCGGCGGCTGGCAGTTGACCGGCATCTATCAGTGGCAGAGCGGACAGCCGTTCACCATCGAGAGCGGCCGCGACAACGCGGGATGGGGCCTGGGCAGCAACCGCGCGATCAAGACGGGCGCGCCATTCGAACCGCCAGCCGGTTCCGAGCGGACCGTGTACTTCAATGCGGCTGCCTTCGCGGTGAATCCGAACGGCTCATTCGGCGAGACGCTGCGAGGCGAGTACTTCGGACCGGACCGCACGACGGTCGATCTGGGGCTGTTCAAGAACTTCCGGTTCACGACGGATCTCAATATTCAGTTCCGGGCGGAGTTCTTCAACGTGTTCAACCGGGTCAACTTCAACAACCCGGGCACCAACGTCTCGTCAGCCGCGAGCTTCGGCCGCATCACCGGTGCGCAGGACCCGCGCATCAGGCAGTTTGGCTTGAAGTTCGGGTTCTAAGGCATTACAGGAGGTTAGGAGATTAGGAGACGACTTCTCCTAGCCTCCTAATCTCCTGCCGTTCTTCACTTCCACGAACCGCACGAACCCGAGAACCTCACGAACTCACGTCGGAGTACAATGCGCCCCATGCCCAAGAAGCTTCTCGTCCTTACGATCGCGATAGCCCTGTTCACGGCCATCCCGGCTGTCGTCGCCCAACGCGGCGCCGCACAGAAAGTCACGAACCCCGTTGTCGTCCAGTTCATGGTCGATGGCATCGACGCCAACAGCGTGCGCACGGCCGTGGCCAATGGCGCGACGACGCTCGGCTCGCTGCTCAAGCAGGGAGTCACGACCGACACGTACTACTGCACGAGCCCGGCCCCGCGGCTGGCGTTGCCGGACGGCTCGACCCCCTGGGGCGGCAGCACGAGCTCGAACGTGGCGATGCACACCGGCACACATTTGTTCGAGTCGTACAACATCGACGATATCTTTCTCAGCGCCAAGCGCGCCGGAATCGTGTCGGTCTTCGCAGGCGGCTCGCGCAACTACGCCATCTTCAAGAACGCCACGCATCTCTATTCCGGGGCTGACGAGCTGACCGACGCCATGGTCGTCGATCACGGCCTCCGGCATCTCAGGAATGACAACGCGCGTCTGCTCCGCCTGCACCTGCAGCACATCAGAAACGCGTGGCGCGGCCCGAGCGACACGACGAATCCGAAATCGGAATACATCCAATATTTCGTGAAGACGGTCGATCCGCAGCTGGCGAGACTCGTCGAGGGACTCAAGAGCGCCGGCGTGTGGGACCGGACCTACATCATCTTCGGATCGGACCACGGCATGGGGCAGACCAGCCAGAGCGGCCACCCCCAGTCGGCGCTCTCGTCGTGGCAGACGTTCATGGCGTTCTACGGGCCGGGCGTGAAGCGCGGGGCGCACATTCCCTACGCAGAAGGACCGGACGTGGCCGTGATGACGAATCATTTCCTCGGCCTGCCGCCGCTCCGCGGACACCTCGACCCGAACGTTCCAAAGAATCTCGGCCGCGTCACAGGCGTGCTGCTCGAAAACGCCCTCGAGGGCGGGCCGGCAGACGTGAAGCATCCCCGGTACATCGAGCGCTATTTGAAGTCGAACATGCCGCGCGGCGATCAGTACGTGGACTACCGAGCCGCCATGGTCAAGTTCCTGAGCGAGTAACGGGGCGTAGAAGAACCTGTCAGGGCAGAGGGCAAATGGCAGATGGCAGACGTACTCTCTGCCCTCATCCCTCTGCCCTCTGCCATGACACGCTTCAGCGTTCAGGCTCACCCACCTGCCAGTCCGTCTCGACCGTGAATTTGCGATACGCGGAAAACTCCGAGACGCCTCGCAGGCGCAGGCGTCTCAGCAGCAGGAGCCGCCCGCTCGCGGTCCACGTCACCTTC
>Ga0105107_10001736_pt1 | contig 14196 bp, 4 predicted proteins | sample PPLLaktember2015_6_FD_79335 | JGI IMG/M metagenome (GOLD analysis project Ga0105107, IMG submission 79335) | Freshwater sediment microbial communities from Prairie Pothole Lake near Jamestown, North Dakota, USA - PPLs Lake P8 Core (1) Depth... | ecosystem: Environmental > Aquatic > Freshwater >...
GCCGGCTGATGCTTCGAGGTATCGACTTGACGTCGATGTCATTGAACATCGCGCCTTCTTCACTCTCGGGGATTGGAACGCATCCACCCGCCTTCGCGCAAGGTTGACGGAGCTATCTGGCAAACCGCTTGGCCAGTGGGATGCCTCTGGCACAGCCCGCCGATCCAACTGATTTCCAAAGTCGGGTGCCTTAATTGCCATCAGCGCCGAAGAGTATCGGAAGGGTTCGATCTCCAACGGCAATCCCGATGAGCAAGCGCCACGTCCCTCAGAGGTCGAAGAACGCCGTGTAGACCAGCCGCTCCTCGACCACCCGGCGGCGGTAGGTGGCGCGGCCTTTCTTCTCGGGGACCGTGCGGTCGGTGTAGTAGCGCTCGTACTCGCGCACTACCACGCGGGCCGGCTTGCCGCCCGTGGTGGGCAGCGTGACCGTGGTCTTCCAGAGCGCGGGGTCGATCAGGTCGGCGATCTCCGCTCCGCTGACGCCGCCGATGGCGGACGTTACGTTGTCGCTGATGGCACCGAGGTTGACTGAGGTGGCCAAGTCGACGCGGCGGCCCAGGCGGTCGCGTACGGTGGCGGTGGCCGAGGCTCGCCGCACCGGCTGGGCCACCAGCGGTGCGGACCCGCCGACCTCGCCGAGGACCAGTCCCCCAGATACCGGCGCCACCACATTCGAACTGAGTACCTTGAAGTCGCTCCACGCGAGGTCGGTGTCGATGTTGGGGTCGCGGGTCTGCAGGACCAGCTCCACCTTGTTGCGCCCGGTCTCGCCGCCGGTGCCGAACGGCGGGATGATGGAAACATCCTGGTATTCGGAGTCGATGGGCCATTTCATCGGTCCATGGGCCGGCACGTCGCCGCGGATGGTGAAGTCGAGCTGCGCGCCATTGCGCTTGAAGGTGGCGCGGCGCCGCGGCAGGACCTGGGCGAACTCGCCCAGCACCACCTTAGAGATCTTGGCGGCGGACAGCGCGTTGGGCTGGTAGCGCACCAGCGCCAGGCGCACGAACGGCATGTAGGTGCGGCCGGCGTTGAGCTCGATGTCGCAGTACCAGAGGCTGCGCTCGGGGTCCCAGTGCACCCGGTGCCCCACCACGTGCACCATCTGCCCGGCCATTTCCCGCAGCTCGACCTGCTCGTCGGTGACCCGCGCCGGGAAGTCGCTCACCCGGCTGCGGTGCTTGGGCAGTGCGGTATCCCAGATCGGGTCGAGCCCCCACTGGGTTACCAGCGGAACCAACTCGGCGCTGATGTCGGTGAATGGCCGGTTCTCGCCCAGAATCACGACCCCCAGCAGTTCGCCGTTGCCCGAGGTGAACCACGGCCGCTCGAGCCACACGCGCAGGCCGTTGCCCAGGCGCGTGCTGTCCAGCGTGTCGGTGCCGGGCGTCTCGAGCCAGCGGAAGGTGGGCACCATGTAGAGCGGGCGCGGGTCGTCCGGCGGCGCCGTGGCGGGGACGACAGTGTTGGGGGCGGGTCCGGGGCCGACGATCAGGACCGGGGCGCCGGGGTCGTCGGGCGGGCCGACGTTCATCGCCGGGCCTTCGGCGACGGGTCCGAGCCGCGTCACTTCGTCGGTCTGCGCGTAGAGCGCCTCGGGCAGGTACTCGCGGTAGCGCGTGGTGCCCCGGATGCGATAGCGGATCAGGCGGAACTTGGTGTCGCCGAACTCGTGCCGGTCGCCCCGCGCCCGCGGGCGCTTGACCGGGTCGTGCATCTGGGCCTGGACCGCCGAGCCCAGGCCGAACAGGTTGACGTAGTTCTCAGCCAGCAGCACCTCGCCGAGCTGGCCGCGGGAGGCGACGAGCTCCGGCCCGGTCTTCTCCAGGTCGTCGACCCACTCCTCCCATTCGGCCTCGATCTCGAACTTGACGGTGCTGGGGCCGTGCATCCGCAGACGCGCGATCAGGTCCGCGTGCTGGTCGCCGGGGTCGCGGCTCGGCGTCAGCGACAGGAACGTGGGCTCGCACACAGGCTGCTGCGTGGCGTGGACCAGGGTGAGGGCCCGGTACGGGGTCACCATCCAGGTGCAGCCGTGCTGGGCCATGTTGCGGATGAAGGCCTTGTCGCCGGCGGAATCCACCCAGTCGGCCAGGCCGAACGCGCCAATGAAGTCCTTGTGCACGAAGCTCGAGTAGCGCAGGCGCACGACGCGGCCCTTGGCCACGAACAGCGTCAGCACGCGAGCGTCCTCGTCCCATTTCGGCGCGCCTTCGTCCGCGAAGGTTTCGCTGCACGGCGGATCCGCCAGTTGCGCGGGGCGCTCTGCCAGCACGATGCGGAAGCCGAGGCTGTCGGGCCACTCCTTGGCGTTGCCCACCAGTAGGACCAGTTCCTCGTTCGGCGCCCACACCACGGCGGCGCTCGGTCCCAGCACCATCGGGCCGGTGACGCCCGGCAGTGCGTGGCCGGGCATGGCGCGCAGCGCCACGCCGCCCGCCGCGGGATCGGGCAGGTACGGGGTGATGACCAGCGCCTCGCGGTGGATGACGTACTGCCCCGGCGCGATGCGGTCGCCGGTGGGGTTGTCCTTGGAGGGCAGCTTGAGCGGCACCGTCTTAGTGGTGGCGACGCCGGTCAGCGAGGACGGTGTAATGAGCTCGATCTGGCTCGCGGGCATCGGATCGTAGAGGGTGCCGGCCTCGCGCGCGGCGGTCTCGTACGCCTGCTTGATCGTTGCGGGGTTGGCGAACAGCGGGTCGAACATGGCGTGCTGCTCGCACTGCAGCTGCGAGGATTTCGGCGGGACCAAGTGCCGTTCGTTCATCGCGGTGTATTCGAAGTCCGCCGAGGCCGGCAAGGCGATCGCGGCGGCGAACGCCGGGGTGCCGAGATAAGCGGCCGGATCGGCGTTCCAGTTGCTGCGGATCACCATGCGCTCGAGCGACTCGCCCTCGCTGACGCGGGCGCGGTGAATCATCGCCGGGGGGTCCACCGCCTCGAAACGCCAGTAGGTCACCGGGTTGGAGGCGTTGGGGTCCGTCTCCAGGGACTTGTCGTCGAGGGCGAGGCTGTTGCCGGCCAGGTCGACGATGCGGGCGCGCAGCCGGTAGGGCGTGCCGAAGCGCAGCCGCGGCAGGCTGCCTTTGGCCACGCTGAACGTCACCGACAGGCCATTGCCGTTGGCCGCCTCGTCGGTTACGTCTTCCGGGACTTCGCCCTGCACGCCGCTGTCGGGGTCGGTGCGAGCGCGCATGGTGCGCCCGGGGCGGGGCACCACCAGGCTCCAGCCGGTCCAGCGGAACATGGATTCGTGCAGGTAGTGGTCGTCCGGGTCGACGGCGGGGTCGGCATTGCTGCTGGTCGATGCGCCTTTCACGTAGCCCTCGTCCTCGGGCAGGTTGAGCGTGTCGCTGGTGCCGGTGAAGCGATAGGTGCCCTGGCGGCGGCACAGCGACTGCCAGTCCTGCATCACGCCGCCGGGAAGCGGCTGGGCGTCGACCCGGTAGCCGCGCAGCACGTCCTCGGCGAAGAGCACGACGTTCTTGGCCGCCGCCGAACCGGACTGGATCTCCTGGTCCTTGAGCGCCGCCGATGCCGCGCTCTGGGCGATCACCCCCGCGCGCCCGTGGCGCGTGACGCCAAGCCCGCCGGAGCGTAATGCCGCTACCGGTTGCCGGTCGCCCGTGCTGTAGGTGATCTCGCCATCGGCGCCCGGCTTCAGGCTGCGGCCCACCAGGTTCTGCGCCGAGAGCAGAAAGTCCACCGTCTTGAGTGCCGCACCGTCCGGGTCCACTTGGTAGACGTCGAAGGGGCTCGTCTGCTTTTTCTTGACGCCCCAGCGGTCGTCGGCGCTCTCGAGGCGCAGCAGGCCGCGCTGGTGGTCGCCGGTGCGCTCGCGCGCCGTGAAGCGCTCCTTGTCGGCGCGCCAGGACGTGCGCGGGCAATGGTCGTCAATGGCGTTGTGGCCGCCCCCCCACACGAGCTCCAGGCCCATCACGCCCTGGGCCTGCCCGGCCGCGGCGATCTTCTGGTCGATGGGCGAGTCGGGCGGCAGCACGCAGTCGATCACCAGGCCCAGCGCGCGCAGCAGGTGCGGATAGTCGGCGAACGAGGCGACGATACGGTGGAAGTCGTATTCCGGCACCTTGGGCGGCGGCGGCACGTTCTGCAGGGTCGGCCGGCGCATGGCGAGCTGGGCGTCGGTCGGCGGCGCGCGGCGGTAGAAGCGGTTGGCCTGGTAGAGCGTGTACTCCGCGGCCGAGGTGAACTGCGACATGAGCGGCGCGTCGGGCCCGCCGCCGCTGGGGTCGACCCAGTCCGGGGGCAGCACGCGGATCGGGAAGCTCGGGCCGGTCTGCGGATTGCCCTCGCCGTCGGCACCGACGGCCGCGGCCGGCGCCGAATACTTGCTGTTGGTGCCGAACACCAGGGCGCGCAGCCGCTTCTCCACGCCTTCCTTGTTCTCGTCGTCGAAGAAGCGGTCGAAGCCGGGCAGCAGGGTCTCGATCGACGTATGGCCGTAGTCGGTCTTGTGGGTGCGCGTGCCGAGCTCGGTGAGCATGCCCTTGAGGTTGGGGTGGGCATCCTTCCACGGCAGCAGCGTGGGATGCGTGCTGGCAGACTGCACCGCCAGCGTGCCGTAATGCTTGCGCATCAGACCGAGCACGTTGCGCACCGGGAAAGAGCGCAGATTCACCCGGCTCATGTCCTTGAACACGAAGCCCGCCACCGGCGTCGCCGGCGTGAACAAGCGCGCCCACAGGGCCGGGTCCGGCTTGCTCACCGGCTGCAGGTCCACGAGCTGCGCGCCGATACGCAGGCGGAGCTTGACGTTCGCCAGGGTCTGAGGCCAGTTCTGCCACTCGGGGAACGCCGACAGCACCTGCTCGGTGGTGGCTTGCGGCGTAAGCCGCGCGGAGGCGACGACGGATACCCGCAGCCGCCCCGCCACGCGTCCCTCGGTGACGCGTCCGTGCGGCAGCACGGTCCATACGATTTTTTGCTGGGCCATGTCGCAACTCCCTCAGGCAAAGGCTTCGCAGTACTCGCGCCAGGCGTACTGGGTGCTGGCGTCGATCGACGCCAGCTCGTCCGCCAGCGGCAGCGCGGGATTGACGCCCATCAGCTCGCGGAACGTCGGGTCGCCGTTGGAGCCGGCGAACTTGCGCTCGCAGGTGATGGTGACGCTCCCCGAGAAGATGAAGACCTCGATCTCGATGGTGAGCTGCGCCTTGCCCTTGCACTTGCCGGTCTCGAACTCGTAGGACAGCTCCAGGTAGAGCTCGAGCGACGCCGAGATCAGCCCCAGCACGTCGACGTGGCCGCCGAGACGGAAGTAGCCGGTCAACGAGCAGGCGCTCTGCTCCATGCGGAAATAGACGCCGGCCATCACGTGCACGCCGCCGGAGGCGACGCCGAAGTCGATCGAGATGCTGGCGCCGAACTCGAACGCCGCCTCCAGGATCTGGATGCCGTGGGGATCGAGCGTGATGCCGAAGAAGCCGCCGCCGCCGAACAGCGACACGGTCAGGTTGAACGGCTGCTCGCGGGTGCAGAAGTTGAAGCGCACCGAGACCGGCTGGCCGATGAACGGTACGGTGAAGCCGGCGCCCAGGCTCAGGTTGCTCAGGTTGAAGACGCCGATCGAGATGTTGGGCAGCGCGAGCGAGAACCCGGCGTCGACGCCCTGGGGCGTGATGTCGAGGAACGGCGGGTCGGAGAAGCCGTCCAGCGGGATCAGGTCGCGCAGCGTCTCGACGAAGCTCAACGGACCGACGAACTTGATGTCGTCGATCAGCACGTCGACATCCATCTTTGCCGCGCTGTCGACGCGGAACTCGATCTTGTCGAAGTTGATCTCGATGAAGCTCGCGGGCGCGATCAGCACCAGGTCGAACTTCTTCAGGCTGCAGGTGACGGTAATCTTGGGCGCGCTCTGGCCGTTCTTCTTGACCTTGGCCTCGACCGCCACCAGGAAGCCCTTCTTGTCGTTGGCGCGGAACAGCGGGTCGGTGTTCGCGTTGGCGCCGGGCAGTGCCCAGTTGGAGATGGTCGGGTTCCAGTCGAAGCGGATGGTGAGCTCGTCGCCGGTGAGCATTTCCAGAAGGTCGATGAGCTGTGTCACGGTCCCCAGGACCTGCAGCACCACGTCGATGGCCTCCAGCACCGCCTTGCGCGGCGCGCCTTCCAGCAGGCGGAAGCCCGCCAGCGTCGCGCGCAGCGGCGTGATGGCGCTCTGCACCGCCTGCAGCTTCGTGGCGAGTTGCCCCGGATCGGAGAGCAGATTGCCGAGCTGGGTCGGGTCGCCGACGATGTCGTCCAGGGCGGCGTACAGCGCCTTGCCCTGGGTGATCAGCGCGGTGACGGTGGCGAGGTCGCCGACGAACGCCTCGAGCTGATTCGCCACCTGCAGGATGGACTGCCGGAGTCCCGCCGGCAGCGAAACGCCACCCACCTGGGCATTGGCGGCGTTGCGCAGGTTGGTGACCGCCGTTTGCACTCCGGCGATCGCGCCGGGCAGGCCCGGCAGCGCCGGCGCCGTGTCGATCGTGGTGTCGACCAGCAACTGCACCTGGCTGAGCAGGGTGTTCAGCGCCGCGATCAGCTGGTTGATGCGGGTCTTGACGTCCGCCACCAGCGGCGCCGCATACGACTGCGCCCGGGCGATCAGGTCGTCCAGCGTCTGCTTGGCCGCGTCGATCGCGCCCTGGGCGATGCTGCCCGGCTGGTCGGAGAGCCGGGAGACGAAATCGAACAGGCGCCCCAGCCCGTTGATGAAGTTCTCGACCTGGGTGCTGGCCTCGGAGGCGAACTTGGGGATGCGCTCCGGGGTGTCGGCGAGCTTCGTTACCGCCTCGATGACCTCGCCCAGCGGAATGCAGCCGAACAGCAGGGGGAACGGCAGGTCCGACAGGTCGCCCGGAAACGCGTCGGTGCCCTTGAACTCGCCGCTGATGAAGTTCTTGACCGCATCCTCGTCGCCGCTGAGCGGCCCAGCCAGCCGGGATATCGCGCTCGGCGTCAGGTTGGGCTGGACGAAGCCGCCGGAGCGGTCGCCCTGGGTCGAGAAGTCGAGCTTCGCCATGTTCGTCTCGGTCGCCACGTCGACGAACACCTGGCCGTTGTTGCTCTCCTTGAAGCCGTGCTCCAGGTAATGCGCGTTCCACGTCACCTTGTTGTTCTTCCCGCTGCCGGTGAGCTGGGCGAGCGCGGCGATGCGCACCCGCGCTTCGTCCACCTTCGGGTAGAAAATGGGCCGCGAGAGCTCGGCGCTGTAGGTTTCCAGCTTGGCGTTCCCCTTCTCGACCTCGGCGTTGAAAGTCAACTCCTCCACCTGCACTGTGGTATCCCCGGCCTTCACGCTTTGCGCCAGCGCCACGCGCTGCTGCTTGAGCTTCGCAACCCGCAGATCGCCGCGCGCCTCCCAGTCCGTCTTGGCGATCTGCGCGTTGTCCGCCGCCTTGTTGTAGTTCGGCGCAGTGCTCAGCGGCCCCGGGTTCACCAGCGTGTTGTCGATGAAGATCATGGGCAGCTCGAAGTGCACGGTGCGGCCGTCCAGGTCGGTGGCGGCGCACTGGAACCGAAACGGCTCCCCGTTCACGTGGGGCCAGAACATGGTCTGGCCCAGCCCGCTGACCTGGCTGGGGTTCGCGTTCGGCGGATCGAGGTTGGGCGTGACGACGGTGAGAATGCGCACGCTGGAGAACGGCAGCTGGAACTGGAAGAACCTGTTGCCAGCCTTGTTGCACAGGGTCGGATCGACGAACTTCCGCTCCCGCTCGCGGATGATGATGAAAAACCGCTGCCGCAGGTACGCCGTGTTGCCGGTTTTCTGCTCGATGGTCTGGACGCCGTCCTCGTCGCGCGCGCCGTTGTGGAACTTGCGCTCGCTGACCTTGACCAGCGCCACGCGGTGGCCGAGCGGAAAGACGCATCCCTTGTAGACGACGCGCACGAAATGATCGCGCGCCATCGCCGCCCGATGCACCCATTCCTCGACTGAGAGGCCCGCCGGCGGATCCCACGCGCCGCGCGAATCGAGCCAGCCGCCCAGCGCCGAGAGCATCAGCAGATTTACCCCGACCGCGGTCGGCGTGTACTTGGGGCTCGAGAAATTGGACGACAGGTGCACGAACTGGAAGCGGTCGAAGTCCTCCAGCGGCATGAGGAACGGGACCTCATTCGGCTGCGGCAGCGTCGCGGGGAACGCGCCCTGCATCGCCTGGGTCGAGCCCTCCCCGGTCAATGCCCAGACCGCGCGCACCGTGCGCTGGCTGTCGGGCCGCGGCGGCTCGATGACGGTCCCGTCCGACTTCGGCGCCACCAGCCGCGAGTGCCAGAGCTCGGTGCGCTGCGTGGCGGGCGAGGTGACCGGGAGTTTTGCGTGGCGCCAGCGCTCGGCGCTGTGCGGGCTGATGATCAGACGCCACGGCAGTTCGATGGCCGTCTGTTTGGGGCCAGGCAGGGCCGGCTTCACGCTGATCGTGGGACGCGTGACGACGGGACCGGGGAAAACGCCGAGATCGCTGGAAATGGCGTCGGCGACGCTGGCACGCATCGGGCGCAGCCCGGGACCGCCGCTCGCCTGACGCAGCTGCACGGTGGCCATGTCGCCCTGCACCGCGGCGATGCGCAGGGTTCGCGCGGCAAAGCTGGACAGCGCGGCGCGTTGGGCCGCGGGCAGCTTGGCGACATTGGCCATGAAGAGATCGGCGACGGCGACAAACGTTCCGCTGGAGCCCGGCGGTTTGGCGTTGGCCGGCACCGACAGGGCGAGCTCCTCAACGGCGGCCAGCACGCCCTCGAGGGTGTACGGCACATCGAAGCCGTTGGGAACGGTGAAAGCGAGGCGCGACTCGCCCGAGATGCGCGCCCGCACCGGCGGGCCGGTTAGCTCCTCGCTGGGCATGCCGGACGTCTCGGACTCGGCGCCCTCGGGGTTTTTCTCGAAGAAGGTCTGCTCGGTGATGGCCTGCGGCGGAAAGTGCAGCACCAGGCAGGAGGAACCGCTACCCGTTTTCTTGAGCCGCGGCGGGCTGCCGGGTTGGATCGTCAGGTTGTGCAACTCGAGACGCAGGGCCACGAGGTCTTCCGGGCGCACGACGGCGTGGCCAGGGCGGCCAGCGTCGAAGAAATTGCCGATCGGGTCGACGGTGAAGATTGGCAGGTTGGGATCGACAATGATGGGGCCCGGGGTAAGGATGGGCGTCGCCGCCGGTGCTGTGGCGGTGGGCCGGGGCGTGGCGGTGGCGGTAACTTCAGGTCGCGTCGCGGTGGCAGTTGTGCTTGCAGGACGTGTCGCGGTGGTCGTGGTCGCGCGTCGCGTCGCGGTGATCGTTGCCGGTCGCGCCGCACTGACGAGGCCGGCCCGCAGAACCACTGGTGCCCGAGCCTTGCGCCGCGTGGCCGGCTTCCGCTTGGCAGTGCCTTGGTTGCGGCCTTTGCGAGTTTTTTTCCCGGACATGGAAGCCTCCCCGGCCAGGGCAATGAGTTCAGAGCAGGATCAAGGTCCGCGCCCTAGGGGCGACACTGCGACTGAGGACCCCTGACGGATAACGGATAGGAAATTGAACCGTATCACGCGTCGCGGGACGGCTCAAGTGAGGCTGAGATGCAGCAACCGGCGCGAGCCATGGTGGATGACCACAAAGACACAGAGCAGCCGAAACGTCACGGTGGCGGTGACGAAGAGGTGTCACGCAATGATTCCCTTGGCGTGGCTTCCCAGAAATGTCGCCCAGCAGCTGATCACCACGAGGCTTGCCAAGGGGTCGCTTGGGCAGGTACTTCCCGACGGTTCGCGGTGACACTCGCACCCCGAGCTTTAGCAGCAGTTCATTGGTGAAGCGCTCTTCGCCCCACGACGGATTCTCCATTGCCATACGCCGGACTACCAGTCGCTGCCGGCCGTTCCTATCCTCGGCGATCACCCCACGTGAGGCCGCTTACGGTGTGCGACGAGATGCCGTCAGGCATCGAGGTGTGTAATTGACTATGGAAAAGAAACAGCACGCTACCTATGCTGCGAGCGAGGTCGACGTTACTAGGGACATATGCCCTTTAACGCATTGGCACCGGATCGACCAGAGCTCGATAGTGCGGTCCGAACAACGATCTTGGCGGCGAAGTCCTAGCGGAGTTTTCGCTTTGTGCGATGAAGGCCGACGTGACTCCATATTTGGCGATACATCCACCCGGGGGTCTTATGCACATCCTGTTCATCACCACTGCACATAACAGTCTTAGTCAGCGGTTGTACATCGAGCTCACCGGACTAGGACACGCGGTTTCGGTCGCTCTTGCCACCAGCGAGCAAGCCATGCTGGACGCCGTCGAAACAACGCGTCCCGATTTCATCATCGCGCCGATGCTGAAAAAGCCCATTCCGGACGCAATTTGGCGCAGTCACACCTGCATCATCGTTCATCCCGGTATCAAAGGCGATCGCGGGCCGTCCTCGCTTGACTGGGCCATTGCTTTGGGCGAAGAGACCTGGGGCGTCACCAACTTGCAAGCGGAAGCCGAGATCGATGCGGGCGCGATCTGGGCGTCGCACAACTTCCGCATGCAGGAACGTCCCTATGCAAAGAGCAGTGTCTATCGCCACGAAGTGACTGAGGCCGCGGTGTGCGGCGCGCTCGAGGCATTGAAGCACTTCGAGTCCGGAGATTTCACTCCAGAAGTGCTCGACTACGGCAAGCCGGACGTACGCGGCGAGCTGCGCCCAGCGATGAAACAGCAACGGCGGGCGATCAATTGGAGCAAGGACACGACGGCAGAAGTCGCGCGCACAATCCGCGCTGCTGAGTCCAGTCCAGGTGTGTTGGATTCTCTCTTTGGCGAACCGCATTATCTCTTTGGCGCGCACGAAGAGGATCGCTTGAAAGGCGCTCCCGGAGAAATCCTGGCGACGCGCCGCGGCGCCGTTTGTGCGGGCACGGTAGACGGCGCGCTCTGGATCACGCATCTTAAAGCCAAGAAAGCCGGCGCGATCAAGCTGCCGGCCACGCAAGTGCTTGGAGAGCGCCTAAAAGACATTCCCGAATCACCAATGCCGTTCGACGCGGTGGCCGACTATCGGTCATTGCGTGAGATCCGCTATGTCCAGTGCAACGAAGTCGGCTATCTCTACTTCGACTTCTACAACGGCGCCATGAACAAACCTCGGCGGCGGCCTGGTCGGACACGGTCGAGACGAAATGCAGCGCACCGCAAACTCGTCCCAGCTCTTGCTGCGCAGGCCCTCGGTGGGCAGGCGATTATTGCGCAGCAACTCGAAGGCGAACGGATCAACAGCACCCGCCGGATGGCTGCCGGCACTGTACGGCTTGAGCATGCCCCCACCCATGTGGTTCAGGAACGGATGCGCAGTGTAAATCCAACGGTATCCCGCGTCGCGGGAAGGCTCAAGGCGGGGTATGAGACGGACGTGCGGAGCCTGAGAAGCGCTGCATTTGGTGCGGATACTCGGCCTGCCTTCTACCGAAACGCTTGACTCAGTTACTCCCAGCCCTCATTCCGCGTTCTCGGATTGCCATTCCGACCGTTTGCCGGCTCGGGCTGCCTCTGGTGCCATCCTTCACTGGGCCCAGGCTGGCATGACGGATGCAAGCAGAACAACCTCGCATCCGGGGCCAGACCGCAACGCATCTGGCGACGGGCGCGGATGCTTGGCTATCAGGCGACGCGGTGATCGAACAAGTACGTCGGGGCCGCCATGACCCTGTTGCGACCAGTCTGCTTGGCCGCGTAGAGCGCGCGATCGGCGTGCTCGAGTAGTTCCTGGGATGCGTTGTTCGGCCCAGGCACCAGCTGCGCCACACCGATGCTCGAAGTGACCCGTCCGAACGGAGAGGCGCCGTGCGGGATATCCAGTGCAGCGATTGCTCCCAGCACGCGCTGTGCAACGTCGAGCGCGCCATCCGTGTCGGTGACCGGCAGCAGGACCACGAATTCGTCGCCGCCGTAACGGGCGGCTAGGTCCGCCGGGCGCTGCAGCGATTGGCCGACCGCCTTGCCGACCAGGGCAAGGCAGTCGTCGCCGGCGCGATGCCCATGGCGATCGTTGTAGGACTTGAAGTAGTCGACATCGATGAACAGCACTGTCAGCGGCCTACGGTCCCGACGCGCGCGCTCCCACTCCGTGGCGCAAACGATGTCAAAGTGCCGGCGGTTATGAAGACCGGTCAGCGGGTCGGTGATGGTGAGCGCACGTAGTTCGTCCTGTAGGCGCCGGTTCTCCTCCAGTTGCTGACGCAGGCGCCAATTGACGCGATAGAAACGGCGTGCGATCCAGACGACCACGGCCAAGATGAGTGCGCCGGCTGCAAGTACCCACAGCAGCCAGCGCCAGTCACGCGGCTGCGGGGAATGGTAGATCAGCCCGCCGATGTCGATGTCGGCGGCGCCGGGTGCAAGACCGAGCTCGCGGTACACGTCTAAGATGTGCTGCCAGCGGCGGACGTGCGAGTGGCCGAGCTCTACAAGATCCGAGCGGATCAGTGGGATCATGCGTTCGGCCTCAAAGCGCAGCTTTTCCACAGGAAGGTCGGGCGCGTACTTCGCGTGAATGAGCGCAGAGATCTCCTCTTGATGTGCGAGAGCGTACTCCCAGCCGCGCAGACTCGCCGCGCGGAAGGCCTTCGCCCATTCCGGGTGCCTTGTCACCATTGCACGGGTGGTGAACAGCGTGTCGCCGTAAAAGTCCACGCCGCTGGAGCGTGGCGTGAACTGGCGGTACTGCCCACCCGATTGCTGCAGGTAGTAGCTCTCGTCGGTCTCGTAGCCTGCGAGCGCGTCGACGCGCCCCTGCACCAGGGTGTCCACGGTGTAGTCATGCTGCACGAGTTGCAGTCGGTCGAGCGGCACCTGCTCGCGCTGCAGGTAGGCGAAAATTTCGGTTTCCCACGGCGCGAGCGCCACCTTGTGGCCCGCGAGGTCATGCACAGTATCGATGCCAGCGTCGCGGCGCACGAACAAAGTGAGTGGTGAGTGCTGGAAGATGGAGGCAAGCACGACAACCGGGTCACCTCTCGCGTAGCGCAACACCAGCTCCGAGGATGCGACGCCGAAGTCGGCTCCGCCCTTCAGCACAGTCTCGACAGGATCGGTGCCGGGGGTTGCCGGGATGATCGTCACGTCGAGACCGGCCTCACGGTAATAGCCCTTCTCGAGTGCCGTGTAGAAGCCGGCGAACTGGAACTGGTGACGCCACTTGAGCTGCAGGCGCACTGGTGCGGCGCTTCCGGAGAACGTCTCGGCCGCACAGACGGTGGGCGTGGCCGCAAGGATGGCGGACATAGCAACGGCCAGTCCAGTCCGCCACAACCCCAGACTGGTCTTTGTTGGTCGGCAATGTCCGTCGCTCATGCGGATCGTCCTTTTCCGGGCAGGCGTATTGTAATATTGGTGGGCGACCGGCTCTTCGTCAGGTCAACGACGGCGCGTGGTCCGAGGCGATCTTGCGCCAGTTCGCCTTCGTCTGGACCCTGTCGGCCCTCGCGCAAACGCTCACAAGGCGCGTGGTCGGCGACTACGAGGCTGCCGAGGGCCGCGTGGCAGCCGATCGGGTAGGGCTGTGGCAGGATGCAAACCCGACGGCTCCGTGGGAATGGCGGAAGGCTCCGCGACGCTCGAGGTAGCTCAGCAGTCTGCTTGGTGAGGCAGTCTTGAGTGACCGCGTCGCAGCGACCGGCGTACGAGCTGCAGCAGGCTTAGCTTGGCCGGCTGGTGCGAGCTGATGGGCGTAGAACTTGCCGGCGTGCAGCGTATCCCGGTGAGGGGCGGAAGTTCGAGGTCGATGGTATTCTGGGCGGACCATCTGGTCGGTCTGCTATGGTCGAGACTGTTTGGATCATTCGCACGGAAGAAGGACGGGACTGCCATGACTACAGCGAGTCGGTCGAACAGCACAGCAGCGGTCGCACTCGTCGCCACACTCTGCGCGGTGCTCGTTGGATGTGCAGCACAAACGCGGCCAACGGCGGCACCAGCTCAGACTCAGCTGCACGGGCTACCAGCGAGCGTTGTTGACGTTCAGGTCAACGACCTACGAGTGCCGCCCGAACCCGACACCGTTCCACGGGTCCTAAAGGCCCAACTTGTCAGTGCTCTGTCAGCACAGCCTGCGCCGGCTGATGCTTCGAGGTATCGACTTGACGTCGATGTCATTGAACATCGCGCCTTCTTCACTCTCGGGGATTGGAACGCATCCACCCGCCTTCGCGCAAGGTTGACGGAGCTATCTGGCAA
>Ga0105107_10001737_pt1 | contig 14190 bp, 13 predicted proteins | sample PPLLaktember2015_6_FD_79335 | JGI IMG/M metagenome (GOLD analysis project Ga0105107, IMG submission 79335) | Freshwater sediment microbial communities from Prairie Pothole Lake near Jamestown, North Dakota, USA - PPLs Lake P8 Core (1) Depth... | ecosystem: Environmental > Aquatic > Freshwater >...
AATAATCCTCCTATGGATAAGAATATTTTAGAAACTCCGAATGGTTATCTCAAGGCAATTGCCCAGGACGAAAAGTGAAGAGATAGTTTGCTTCTGGGGTATTTCCGGTTAGGTCATGAAGGGGTCAAGTCTGCTCTTGACTCTTATGGAGGAAGGGCCGTTGTGGTTGCCGCCATTACGGAAGCAGTTTGCCAGGGTGGGAACGGAGTTTTTCAACTCCGGGAACCAGGATGTCATCCGGCTCATCACTCCCTTACGGATAAGCTACGAGAAGTCCTACGCCAAAGCCTTCCCATTTGACCCAATGGTCCCCGGCATGCTGGATCCGGAGATGATCGAGGACACCGCAAAAAGAGCGAGAACGAGATTCTGCCCATGGGATGGATGAAAATGAACAATACACGGTGAACAAAGAGCGGGGAACGGTTCATGGTTCAATGCAATCCTAAGCGGGGAATGCGATTATTCCAAATCGAAATGAAGCTTCAAGGCCGGTTGACATCTTCCATGATTTGTTCCGGAAGATGGCCAAGCTTTTTGATCAGGCGTATCGTCTCGACCGCCCGCGTTTGATGGACCATGATCTTCGAAGGGGTTTTTGGACCGGCGACGCCTCTGGGAATTTCTACCTCGAAGGAATAAACGCGGGTTACGCTGGAGGTAATGGGGGAGATGGCGACAATCGGGGAGTGGGTATTGCTCAAGTCGTTCGGGACAACGAGGGCAGGTCGAGTCTTCTGCGTCTCCGCGCCTACGATGGGATGGAGTTTGAATCAGGAATTACGTCAGATCGCTTTTCTATTTGGCAAATTTCCGGGGATCGATTCTTTTGATCTGCGGGATGACGTCGAAGTGGCTGTCGGTTGAAATGATTTGGTTAAGTCCATTATTGATCATCGTGGCTGCATGGATGGCATCCCGGGAGGAAATGGATTTATGGATCTTGAGCAGTTCAAGGGCGCTGTCGGTGTCGGCGATTGTTATCGGTAGGATAGGGAAGCAGATTCGAGCTATCGAACGGTAGGCGGCTTCGCCAACGTCGGATCTACGAAGAGAAAAATAGCGATAGAGAATTTCCTGGAGAACCTCCGTGTTGGTAACCGCAAGGATTCTTCCGGATTTAATTGTTCCCAGGATTTTATTGCAGGATTCCCGCAATGGATGGGGAGAACCCAGGGAATACATGATCAGATTGGCATCGATGAAATAATGGGAGCGGGGATTCATCTGCATGAATATTTCTGGGCCTGGTATTCCGCTTCCCATTCCTGGTAATCGTCCGGGACCGGGACTTGCGGAAGAGAAAGAAGGCGATCGACCGCTTCCGCAACTTCCTGTTTTCTCTTTGCTTTCAGGTGGTATTCTTCAACCGCCTCCCGGACCAGGGAACCGAGCTTTTTCTTCCGCTGAATGGCGATTTCTTCGAGGCCTTTATACTGGTTTTCTGTAAGTAGCACCTGGACTTTCTTGGATAATTTTATCATTTCGACCTCCAAGATAATATTCTTACAAAAATACTATTTTGTCAAGAATATAGTAAAAAGGATATTTTTATGGGCGATAAGAATTTCAAGGCAATGGTGACTTCGGTGGGGATGAGCGTTCTAAGGGGGGGATGGGGATCGTTTTGGACGGAAAAGAGAAAAGGTGGTTTCTCGACAACCCCTGGGATGAAATTGCCGGCTCCAAGCCTTCAAACTATTATTTTCTCAATCTCCTGGCCAATGCCGGGAGAAGGGCCGATCTGGAGCATAAATTTGATGACGCCGAAACCAGAATCTGCCGGGCGATAGAAGGTAAAGCTCAGATCGAATTGCAGGAGGGTTTCCATGGAAACGCCGGAAAGCATTTTGCAAAGGATGAAGGGTTTCGCGAAAAGGACGACCCGGAAGGGGCCCGGGGGTATATTCAGGCGCTTGATAATCCAGAAGATGAAAGGAATGATTTGAAGAAAAGGAGAGTTTTCAATTTTGAATTTGTTTTTCCGATATTCTTGCCGATATTGGTGATTAAGAATCAAACGTTCCTTGAAGAAAGGTTTTGACGCTTTTCCCTAAATGAATTCAAGGGGCTAAAAAAAGAAAAGGTTCCTGCGGTGAACTTTTCCCCCCACTTTAACCATCCCCTCGCCCTGCTCTCTCCCCCTTGACATCTCCTCCTCCTCATAATAAAGTAGTTAAAAACCTAATGATTTCCTAAAAAGTCCATCTGTCCCGCTCGGAGCGGGAGAGGTATTTACGAAACCATCTTTTGATGACTTCTTATGAGATTTTTGAACCTCGTCGGCTGAAGTCGGATGTCTCAACTCGAATCCTTGCTTTACACTTTCCCGAAATCCAGAGGAGCCGGATATGGTGACCGAAAAGCTGTCTGAAGGCTTAACTTTTGACGACGTATTGTTGATCCCTTCCGAGTCTTCGGTTCTGCCCCGCGAAGCGGACCTATCGACGAATCTCACGGCCACGATTCGCCTTAATATGCCCTTGATCAGCTCCGCCATGGACACGGTGACCGAGGCGCTGATGGCCATTTCCATGGCCAGGGAGGGGGGCATCGGCATCATCCACCGCAATATGCCTATTGCCGTTCAGGCTGCGGAGGTGGACAAAGTCAAGAAATCGGAGAGCGGGATGATCGTCGATCCCATCACGATGGACCCGGACCGGAAGATTTACGAGGCCTTGGAGATCATGAAACGGTACCGCATTTCCGGGGTGCCGGTGACCCGCCAGGGGAAGCTTATGGGGATTCTGACCAACCGGGACCTTCGCTTCGAGACCCAGTTGGATCAGGCGATTTCGGCGGTCATGACGAAGGAAAAGCTGGTTACGGCGCCGGTGGGAATCACCCTGGAGGAATCGAAGCGGCTCCTGCACAAGAACCGGATCGAAAAGCTCTTGGTCGTGGACGAGCAAAACAACCTGAAAGGCCTCATCACCATCAAGGACATCGAAAAGGCCATTCAGTATCCCCATTCCTGCAAGGACAAGATGGGCCGCCTGCGCGTGGGGGCGGCCGTAGGCGTCGGCGCCGACCGGGAGGCAAGGGTCGAGGCCCTGATCAAAGCGGGCGCGGATGTCATCGTCATCGACAGCGCCCATGGCCATTCGCGCAACGTCCTGGACGCGATCCGCGAAACCAAGCGGGTTTTTCCGGACTGCCAGGTCATCGCCGGAAACGTCGCCACGGCCGAGGGGACGGAGGCTTTGATCCAGGCCGGGGTCCACGGGGTAAAAATCGGCGTCGGCCCCGGATCGATCTGCACCACCCGGGTCATCGCCGGCGTGGGCGTCCCCCAGATCACGGCCATCCAGGAAAGCGCGAGGGTGGCAAAGAAGCACGGGATCCCCGTCATCGCGGATGGAGGAATCAAATTTTCCGGAGACGTCACGAAGGCCCTGGCTGCCGGGGCCGATACCGTCATGATCGGCGGTCTCTTTGCCGGGACCGACGAGAGCCCGGGAGAGATGGTCCTGTATCAGGGGCGGAGCTACAAAATGTACCGGGGAATGGGGTCATTGGAAGCGATGAAAAGCGGGTCTCGAGACCGCTATGCCCAAGAGGACGCGGAGTCGGAAGTGAAATTGGTTCCGGAGGGAATCGAAGGAAGGGTCCCCTACAAAGGGCCGATTTCTTCGAGCATCTTTCAGCTCTTAGGCGGGTTGCGGGCCGGCATGGGGTACGTCGGCTGCCGAACCCTGCCGGAGCTCAAAGAGAAGTCGCGCTTCACCCGGATCACCAACGCGGGGCTCCGGGAGAGCCACGTCCACGACGTGATCATCACTAAAGAGGCGCCGAATTACAGCGCGGGGGCGGAAAATCCCTTTAAAGAGTGATGGGATGGTAAAAAGTCCATCTGCGGCGTGGCAACTTCGGAAAGGGAGGAGCCCCTATACCCCACCCCCTCTCCGGTTCTTGCGCGCCTTGCATTGTAGGGGCGAGCGGCGCTCGCCCGATCAATGGGCGTCCACCGGACGCCCCTACAATCGAAACCTCATTCCAGTAACTTAGAGCTTGTCCGTAAATAATATTCCCCCCTTTGTAAAGGGGGGTTGGGGGGATTTCCCCAAGGCGGGCCAAAGCAAATCCCCCTATGTCCCCCTTTTTCAAAGGGGGATTTAATCGCAGCAGCTTATTTAAGGATAAGCTCTAATTATGGGGTCATTCAGTCAGTTGGAGATAATCCGAATATGCACGCCAAAGACTTTGAAGGCCGGATCCTTATTTTAGACTACGGCTCCCAGACGACCCAGCTGATCGCGCGGCGGGTTAGGGAGGCCCAGGTTTACAGTGAAATTCATCCCTTTCATTTGAGCCTGGATCAGATCCGGGCCTTTGATCCGAAAGGCATCATCCTTTCGGGAGGACCGGCGAGCGTCTATGAAGAGGGGGCCCCGATAAACCCGCCGGAGATTTTCCGGCTGGGCGTCCCGGTTTTAGGGATCTGCTACGGCATGCAGCTCATGGCCCATGTGCTCGGGGGGAGGGTGGAGCGGTCGCTGAAGAGGGAATTCGGGCGGAGCGAGCTCTTTATCGATGACGCCTCCGACCTTTTTGCCGGGCTGAATTCCGGATCTTCCCTCCAGGTCTGGATGAGCCACGGGGACCGGATCGAAGTCCCGCCGCCGGGCTTTCGGCCCATCGCCCATTCTTCCAACTCTCCGATAGCGGCGATCAAAAACGAAGATCTCCGGGCCTACGGCGTGCAGTTTCACCCGGAAGTCGTGCACACCCCCATGGGGAAGGAGATCATTCGCAACTTCCTTTTCCGCGTCTGCCGGTGCCCGGCCGACTGGACCATGGAGTCCTTCGTGCAGCGCACCATCCGTTCCCTGAGGGAACAGATCGGTGACCGGCGGATCATCTGCGCCCTGAGCGGGGGCGTGGACTCTTCGGTGGTGGCCGTGCTTCTGCACCGGGCCGTGGGCAGCCAGTGCACCAGTATCTTCGTGGACAATGGGGTGCTAAGAAAAGAAGAAGCCCAACAGGTGAAGGAATTCTTCGGCCGGAATCTCAAGCTGAACCTGGATGTCGTGGATGCCGGAGAACTTTTCCTGGAAAAGCTTGCGGGGGTCGTGGACCCGGAGAAGAAGCGAAAGATTATCGGCAACGAGTTCATTTATCTTTTCGAAAAAGAGGCGCAGAAAATTTCCGGAGTCACGTTTTTAGCCCAGGGGACCCTCTACCCCGATGTGATCGAATCCGTTTCCTTCCGCGGGCCCTCGGCCATGATCAAGAGCCACCACAATGTGGGCGGGCTTCCCGAGCGGATGCACCTCACCCTTATCGAGCCCCTGAAAGAGCTTTTCAAGGATGAAGTCCGGGAGGTGGGAAGGGAGTTGGGGCTCCCCCAAGAGCTGATCGAACGACAGCCCTTCCCCGGGCCGGGTTTGGCCGTGCGGACCCTGGGAGCGGTCAACCGGGAGGACCTGGATATTCTCCGGGAGGCCGACGCCATCGTAGAGGAAGAGATGCGCCGTTCCGGGTGGTATGCCAAGGTCTGGCAGTCTTTCGCCGTCCTTCTTCCCGTATATACCGTCGGCGTCATGGGCGATGAGCGGACCTATGAGCGGGTGATCGCCCTGCGGATCGTCCAGAGCCAGGACGGGATGACGGCCGACTGGGTTCCCCTGCCGCCGGAACTCTTAGGGATCATGTCCAACCGGATCATCAACGAGGTAAAAGGGGTCAACCGGGTCGTTTACGACATCTCCTCAAAACCCCCGAGCACGATCGAGTGGGAATAGCTTCCGAAGCGCAAAGAGCATAGGGCAGAGAGCATAGGGCAGGGAGCAGGGAGCAGGGAGCAGGGACTTTCTAATAACATAAGTCGCGAAGGCGCGAGAGCGTAAGGGGAATGGAAAAATATTGTCACCCCTCACGACTTGCGACTTGCGCTCTCCCGGTCCTCAAATTTTAGGCATTTAAGCGCATTTTAGGCATTCTTATATGAAACACGCAAATTTCGTTCATCTCCATCTGCATACCCAATACAGTCTCCTGGACGGCGCCAACCGCCTGGAGGATCTTTTCGCCCGGGCGAAAGATTTCCGCATGCCGGCCTTGGCGATTACGGATCACGGCGCGATGTTCGGCGCCCTCGATTTTTATCAGCAGGCCCTGAAGGCCGGGATCAAACCCATCATCGGGTGTGAAGTTTACGTCGCCCCCGGGAGCCGTTTCGAAAAGACCGCTAAAGGAATCTCCGAAGCCTCTTATCATCTGATCCTCCTTGCCAAAAACCTCCAGGGCTATCGCAACCTCCTGAAACTCGTTTCCTTAGGATACTTCGAGGGGTTTTATTACCGTCCCCGAGTAGACAAGGAGATCCTTCAGAAATACAACGAAGGGCTGATCGCCCTCAGCGCCTGTCTTAAGGGCGAAATTCCCTTTCACCTGGTGAACGGGGATGAAAAAAAGGCCGCCGCGGCCGCGGAGGAGTTTAAGAGCATCTTCCCGGACCGCCGCTTCTATTTGGAGCTCCAGGAAAACATGATTCCCGAGCAGAAAAAGGCGAATGCCGGTTTGCTGGATCTGGCCCGGAAACTCTCTCTGCCCCTCGTGGCCACCAACGACTGCCACTACCTCAGGAAGGAAGACGCCCGGGCCCATGAGGTTCTGCTCTGCATCCAGACGGGAAAGACCCTCAAGGACCCGGACCGGATGCGGTTTTCCACCGAGGAATTCTACTTTCGGGCAGCCGAAGAGATGGAGGCCCTGTTTTCCTATTGCCCCGAATCCCTGCAGAACACCGTTGAAATCGCGGAACGCTGCAATTTGGAGCTGAAGCTCAACGAGCTGCAATTCCCCCAGTTCCAGATCCCGGACGGCGAAACCCTGGACAGCTTTCTCGAAAAGACGGCGCGCAAGGGCCTCGGCGACCGCCTCGCGGAACTGCGCGCCAAAGGAAAGCTCCAGACCGGAGCAGAGGAACAGTATCCTCAGCGCCTTCAGAACGAATTGAGCATGATTCATAAAATGGGCTTCTCCGGGTACTTTCTGATCGTGGCCGACTTCATCCGGTACGCCAAACAGAAAAGGATTCCCGTAGGTCCGGGGCGGGGCTCCGGCGCCGGGTCTTTAGTGGCTTACTCCATGGGAATCACCGAGATCGACCCCATCTTCAACGGGCTTTTGTTCGAGCGCTTCCTCAATCCGGAGCGGGTCAGCCCGCCGGATATCGACATCGATTTCTGCATCGACGGGCGGGAAGAGGTCATCCAATATGTGCGCCACAAGTACGGGGAGGACCACGTCGCCCAGATCATCACCTTCGGGAAGATGCAGGCCCGGGCGGCCATCCGCGATGTGGGCCGGGCCTTGGATATGCCCTACGGCGAGGTGGACCGGATCGCCAAGATGATTCCCAACACCCTGAACATCACGCTGGAAGAAGCCCTCAAACAGGAACCCCGCCTCCAGGAGCTGGCCAAGACGAACGCCGAGGTGGGGCGGCTGCTGACCCTCGCCAAGTCCCTGGAAGGGCTTCCGCGCCACGCCTCCACCCATGCCGCCGGGGTGGTGATCTCGAGCAATCCCTTGGTGGAAATGGTCCCTCTCTACCGCGGCTCCCAGAACGAAGTCGTGACCCAGTATGCCATGAAGGACATAGAGAAGATCGGGCTGATCAAATTTGATTTTCTCGGGCTGAAAACGCTCACGACGATCGAGGATGTGGTCCGGCGGGTCCGCGAGGGCCGGGGGGAAAGCCTCGATTTGCAGGAAATTCCTCCGGATGACTCCAAGACGTACGCGCTTCTGTGCTCGGGCGACACGTCCGGGGTCTTCCAATTGGAAAGCTCGGGGATGCGGGACTTGGTCATCCGCCTGGCGCCGTCGCGTTTTGAAGATCTGGTTGCCCTTCTGGCCCTCTATCGCCCCGGCCCCTTGAAAAGCGGGATGGTGGACGATTTCATCAAACGCAAACAGGGGAAGACCGCCATCACCTATGATCTTCCGGAGCTGGAAGGAATCCTTTCCGAAACCTACGGGGTCATCGTGTACCAGGAGCAGGTTATGAAGATCGCCACGGTCCTGGCGAGCTTCACGCCGGCCGAGGCCGATCTCCTGCGGCGGGCCATGGGCAAAAAGAAGGCCGACGAGATGGCGATGCAGAAGAAGAACTTTCTCGGGGGGGCTCAGACCAATAAAATCCCCGCGAAGAAGGCCGAGAAGCTTTTTGATCTGATGGCCAAGTTTGCCGAGTACGGATTCAACAAATCCCACAGCGCGGCCTACGCCCTGCTGGCCCTCCAGACGGCCTTTCTGAAGGCCCACTTTCCCGTGGAGTTTATGGCGGCGCTGATGAGCAGTGAAATGTCCAACGCGGACAAAATCCTGCGATATCTGAACGAGTGCCGGGGAAGGAAGCTCGAGGTCCTTCCGCCGGACGTCAACGAAAGCCGCCAGGATTTCACCGTGGGGGACGACAAGATCCGGTTCGGCCTGGCGGCGGTAAAAAACGTGGGCTTGGCCGCTATCCAGTCCATCCTAACCGCCCGCGAGGAGAAAGGGCGGTTCAGCTCGCTCCCGGATTTCTGTCTGAAAGTGGACCTGCGCAAAGTCAATAAACGGGTCATTGAAAGCCTGATCAAATGCGGCGCCTTTGATTCCACCGGATATTCTCGGGCGAGCCTGCTGGCGGGGCTGGAAGAAGCCATGGAGTGGGCGCAGAATCAGGAGAGGGAGCAGAACAATCCCCAGATGCACATGTTCGGAGCGGCGCCGGGGAACGGCGGCTTCAAAGGGGAACCGCCTCTGCCCCCGGCGCCGGATTGGCCGGAATCCCAGCGCCTCACCTTTGAAAAAGAGACGATGGGGTTTTATCTGACCGGCCACCCCCTGAACCGCTACGAGGCGACCCTGCGGCGTCTGACCGCCATGGACACCCAGCAGGTCCAGGAGATTCGCGACGCCCAGGAGGTCATCATCGGAGGAGTGGTCAGCAACCTGAAGGAGATCAACACCAAGAAGGGAGACCGCATGGCCTTCGTCACCCTGGAAGACCTAAATGGGGTGGTGGAGGTCATCGTTTTTTCCGATCTTTACAAAAACGCTTCGCTGCTCTTAAAAGGAGAGGATCCGGTCGTCATCAAGGGGAGGACGGATGCGGGCGAGGAAAGCGTGAAAATCATCGCCAGCGAGATCCTGCCCTTTGAACAGGCGGTGGGCAAGCTGACCACCAGCATTCATCTCCAGGTCCGCTCCAGCCGGCTGGGACGGGAGGATTTCCTGGCGATGAAGGAAATTTTTGAGGACAGTCGGGGAAACTGCCCGGTCTACCTGCACCTGGTCCTCCCGGAAAAACAGGAGGCCGTGATTGCCCTGGGCGAGGAGTGGAAGCTCAATTCCGGCGAGCAGCTGATCCGGAGGATGAAGGACTTGCTGGGGTATGAAGCGGTGAGCTTCCAAGCCTAAAAAAGAAGGGTTCAAGGGGCCAAGGGGGCGAGGTACCAAGCCGGCGGGTTGCCAAGGAATGCCAAAGCCGATCGAAAAATGAACGTTGCAAAATGCCAATTTTCGTTAGAATCCTGATGGTTTCGTAAAAAGTCCATCTGTGGCGTTGCGCTTCACTCCTCAGTTTTTGTGCGCCTTGCATCTGGAGCTTTTTACGGAGCCATGGAATGATGGCGTTTGATAGATTCATGAGGATTCAGGAGCCAAGGGGTCGAGGGTTCAAACAGACATTTTTTCACTTGACCCCTGGAATCCTTGACTCCTTGGACCCTATCTGGGGATTGTTATGCCGATCTACTACTTGGATTTCGAAAAGCCCGTCGCGGAAATCGACAAGCGGATGGAGGAGCTGCGTCCTTTTTCCTATCATGCCGATCGGAAGATCGCCGAAGAAATGGCCGATCTGGAAAAGCGCCTCCAGAAGGCGCTGGCCAAAATCCATTCCAATTTGACGCGCTGGCAGAGAACCCAACTTTCGCGGCACTTCAACCGCCCCACTTCCTTGGATTACATCGAAAGGGTTTTCACTGACTTCGTGGAGCTCCACGGGGACCGGAAATTCGCCGACGACCCGGCGATCATAGGGGGGCTGGCCAGTTTTCAGGGGGAGAGAGTGGTGGTCGTGGGCCATCAAAGGGGGCGGTCGGTCAAGGATAAAGTGGCCCGTAATTTCGGAATGCCCAACCCGGAAGGCTACCGGAAGGCGTTCCGTTTGATGAAAATGGCGGAGCAGTTTGCAAGGCCCTTGATCACCTTCATCGACACCCCCGGGGCTTATCCCGGACTGGGAGCGGAAGAAAGGGGACAGGCCGAAGCCATTGCCGGGAATCTTCAGACCCTGTCCATGCTTCGTGTTCCGATCCTTGTGGTCGTGATTGGGGAAGGGGGAAGCGGAGGCGCTCTGGCCCTCGGCATCGGCGACCGGGTCCTCATGCTTGAAAACGCCACCTATTCGGTCATCTCTCCGGAAGGTTGCGCGGCGATCCTCTGGAAAAGCGAAACCGAAAAGGAGAGGGCGGCGGAAGCGCTCAAAGGGACAGCCGCCGATTTGCTGGATTTGGAAGTTATCGATGAAATCGTCCCGGAACCTCCCGGCGGGGCCCACCGCGATGCCGGGGCCATGGCCCGGAGTCTCGGCGAAGCCCTGGCCCGCAATCTGCAGAACCTGAAGGGCATCCCGGCATCGGATCTGCTCGAGAACCGCTACGAAAAATTCCGGCGCATGGGGCAGGTGGCGGAGGGGTAGGATTCCTCGTGGGACCGAAGCCCAAAGGGCCGAAAAACGATTACCGGGAAAGAACCTATCGGCGGCTCGTTGTTGAAAAGGGCCTCGTTTCTTTCCAGGTTCAGGTCAAAGAGACGGACCTCCTCATTCAATCCCGGAAGGATCTGCGGGAAACCGCTTATCAAGCCGTTCTTCGTTACCGGCGCCAGCTCGAAGCCTACATCCAGGATCATCCGGACTTTTTCCATTCCCTGACGCCCGTGCCGGGGGACGATTTTGCCCCCCCCTTGGTGAAGGAAATGCTGCGCGCGTCCAAGGCCGCGCGGGTCGGGCCGATGGCGGCGGTGGCAGGGGCCATGGCCGAATTCGTCGGCCGGGATCTTCTGCGGGAGTCGCCGGAAGTCATCGTGGAAAATGGAGGAGACCTTTTCATCCGGTCCGCCCGGGAGTTGAAAGTCGCCATCTTTGCCGGGCCGTCTCCCTTGAGTCTGCGGGTCGGTCTGAAGATTTCCGAGGCGGCCGAGGGGTTGGGCATCTGCACCTCTTCGGGAACCGTGGGACCCTCCTTAAGCTTCGGAAAAGCGGATGCCGCCTGCCTCCTTTCGTCCTCCGCGGCTCTGGCCGACGCCGCCGCGACGGCGGTTGGAAATGTCGTAAAATCCCCCGGGGATCTTGCGGCCGGATTGGAAACGGCCCAGAGAATTGAAGGGGTGACCGGGGTTGTTCTGATCATCGGCGAAAAGATGGGCGCCTGGGGGAGGGTGGAACTCCTCGAACTGCAGCCCGGGAACCCGTAAATAGGACAAACCTACCCCCTTCAGGTTTAATAACTGTTTAGCCACAGAGGGCACAGAGAACACAGAGGCATAAATGCCGCGGAAAAAGCGCTTATAACCGTTTCAAACTCAAACAAGCTTCGCAAGGCGTTTGCATTTGGCCTTTGTCTTGGGGCTGATGCCTCTGTGGCAAAAATTGAAAACGAATGAGCGAACAAAATCCTTGTTTCAGATCCAAAAATGAATATAATAAATACGCGGAAGCGGGAAACCGGATGGGAATTCAAAGGGTCGGCGTGATTTCGGATACGCATCTCACGCAGCCGATCGAAGAGCTTACGGGTTTGCTGCGGGGACCGTTCCGGGACGCCGAAGTCATTTTGCATGCGGGGGACATAACGGAGATGGCCGTCCTCGACGCCTTTGCCGAAAGGGAGGTCATTGCCGTCTGCGGCAATATGGATTCCCAAATCGTCCGGGAGCGGCTTCCGGCAAAAAGGATTTGGCAGGCGGGAAAATTCAGGATCGGGCTGATTCACGGATGGGGGGGAAAGCAGGGTGTCGAGGAACGGATCCGGGGAGAATTTGAAGGCGTTGATTGTATCGTTTACGGGCACACCCACGCTTCCGCCTCAAGACGGCAGGATGGCGTTTACTATTTCAACCCCGGGTCGTTTGCCGGGCGGTTGGGAGTCGGCGGGAAAAGCGTTGGCGTGCTGGAACTGGGAGAAACGATTTCAGGGGTGATTTACAATTTCTGAAAATGCCGAGATCCGTCTTTCAACGTATTATCGTTTTACGAGATCATCGAGATTTTATCCGGGTTGAATAGCTTGGCCTTCGCTTTCGGAAAAATTTCCGCAAACGGTGGGGATGAAAAATGGTGAATCTTTGGGCTCCATGGCGGATGGATTATATTCTGTCGCAAAAAAAAGGAAAGAATTGCATTTTCTGCCCGGTTCTTAAGAAGTCGGACCCGGAGCGGTTGATTCTGTACCGCACGCCCCACTCTTTGGTCATGTTGAACCGTTACCCTTATGCTTATGCGCACCTCATGGTCGCGCCGGTGCGCCACATCCATGACCCCAGCCGGCTGAAAGGGGAGGAGATGGCGGATATCCTCCGGAACGTGGGGCATTCCATCACGATCCTGAAAAAGGCCTTTCGCCCCATGGGATTTAATGTGGGGATGAACCTGGGCAGGGTGGGGGGAGCCGGGATCCTGCGCCATCTTCATTTTCATATTGTCCCTCGATGGCAAGGAGACATGAATTTCATGCCGACTCTCGCGGATGTGCGCATCATCCCGGAACACCTGAAGCAGACCTTCGAAAAACTATTCGGCCAATTTCAAAAAATCAACCCCTGAGAGGTCAGGCCATGGGAATCCTCAAGGCGATCATCTTCCTTCTTCTTCTGGCCGCATCCATCGGGTTTGCGGTCCGTAATGACGAGGCCGTGTCTCTGCGGTACTATTTCGGCCTGGAGAGCATGCCTCTCCCCCTGTTCCTATGGGCGTTTTTGTTTTTATTTATCGGAATCGTTCTCGCGGGGATTTTGGCTTTCTTTATTCAAATCGGCTGGCAGTCGAGGATTCGCCAGCTCAGAAAGACCGTGGCTGATTTGGAAAAGAGTCGAGCTGAGCCGAAGCAAAGCGCTCCCGCTCCATAGGAGTGTGAGTGTGGGTGCGAGGGCGAGGGAAAAAACGGATGGCGGTCTGCTTTCGGGTCGCTGATCGCTATCCCGCGGAGGGAAATTATCCAACAAAACGGGAGCCGCTCGAAGCGCAGCTCCCATTTTATTTTTCCCGTCGAAAAATGCCTAACTTTGCAACACTTTAGCTTTTTGAAAAGCCGTCAAATCCCCCTTCATCCCCCTTTTTCAAAGGGGGAAAAAGAGGAATCTTTTATGGAAGGCATTCAGAAAAGCTCTCCTCCCTTTGAAAAGGGAGGACGGGAGGGATTTATGAGCTCCCATTTCAAAAAACTAAATTGAAACCTTACTTTTCGATTTTGGCGTAGTTGATTTTAAAGCCGGCGGCTTCCAGCGCCTTTTTGATGGGTTCGAAATAGAACGTTTTCAGCTTCAACACCACCACCCGGTTCCCCACTTCTTCGGAGATGTCCGTGACCACGCTGATGATGTTGACATTGTGCTCCTTGATGATCCGGGTCACATCGGCGAGAGCTCCGGGCTTGTCTTCCAGCTGAACCTCCAGGCGGGTCCCCTTTTCCTTCATCCCCATCACTTCGATGAGAATTTCCATGACATCGTTTTCCGTGAGCATGCCGATGAGCTCGCCGTTCTCCACCACGGGCAGACAGCCGATCTTGTTGTCATGGAGAAGGGTGGTGGCCTCCTCGATCGAGGTGTCGGCGGGAATGGTAAGAACGTTTCGGGTCATAATCTCGCTGACTTTGATCTTGTCCAGGAGATAATGCAGTTCGCGGATTTCCAGGGAGGTGGCGGGAGAGGCCTCGGCCTTGCGGATGTCCATGTTCGTGACAAGGCCGATCAGCTTCTTTCCATCCACGACGGGAAGGTGGCGAATGTTCTTTTCCTGGAGAATCTTCTTGGCAACGGTCATGCGTTCATCTTTGGTGATGGTGACCAAATCTTTCTTCATCTTTTTCCGTACCAGCATAAACCTGCCTCCTCTCTCAATTTTTGAGCCTGAAAAGGCCGAGATTAAAACCCATTGAAATCTTTGCTTATTCTATTTGATCTAAAAAA
>Ga0105107_10001741_pt1 | contig 14172 bp, 12 predicted proteins | sample PPLLaktember2015_6_FD_79335 | JGI IMG/M metagenome (GOLD analysis project Ga0105107, IMG submission 79335) | Freshwater sediment microbial communities from Prairie Pothole Lake near Jamestown, North Dakota, USA - PPLs Lake P8 Core (1) Depth... | ecosystem: Environmental > Aquatic > Freshwater >...
CGCGTTCCGGGCGTTCTTCGTCCAGCCGCTGAGCAGCACCAACGGCGTGGCCGAACTGCTGCTCAAGGCCTCGCCGATGATGATGATCGCCACCGGCCTCGCGGTCGGCTTCCGCGCCAACGTTTGGAACATCGGCGCGGAAGGGCAGCTTATCGTCGGCGCCATCTTCGGCGGCGGGGTGGCGCTGCACATGGAAGGGGCCGCCTCGAGCTGGCTGCTGGTGGCGATGGTCCTGGCGGGTGCGCTCGGCGGCATGGTCTGGGCCGCGATTCCGGCGTTCCTGCGCACCCGGTTCAACGCGAGCGAGATCCTGACGAGCCTGATGCTCACCTACGTCGCGGCGCTGCTGCTCTCGTACCTCGTGCACGACCCGTGGCGCGACCCGCAGGGCTTCAACTTTCCGCAGTCGAAGATGTTCGACGACGCGCTGCTGTTTCCGATCCTGGTGGAGACGACGCGGCTCAACGCGAGCTTCCTGGTCGCGCTCGCGGTGGTGGCGGCCGGCTGGGTGTTCATCAACAAGAGCTTCCTCGGCTACCAGATGCGGGTCGCGGGGCTCGCGGACGCGGCCGCGCGCTACGCCGGGTTCAGCGCGACGCGGACCGTCTGGATCGGCATGCTCGCGGGCGGCGCGGCCGCCGGGATGGCGGGCCTCGCCGAGGTCGCCGGACCGATCGGGCAGCTCACGCCGTCGATCTCGCCGGGCTACGGCTTCGCGGCGATCATCGTGGCGTTCGTCGGTCGCCTGAACCCGGTCGGCATCCTGCTCGCGAGCCTGCTGATGTCGCTGCTCTATCTCGGCGGCGAGCAGGCGCAGATGGAGCTGCGCCTGCCGTCCGCGATCACTGGGCTGTTCCAGGGGATGCTGCTCTTCTTCCTGCTCGGGGCCGACGTGCTGATCAACTACCGGCTGCGCGTGGTGCGGCCGGTCCGCGTGGCCGGCGCGACGGAGGCAGCCACATGAGCCACCCGGCGAGGGGCCCCATCGAGACGAGGGGGATCGACGGAAAGGCGAATGGGGCCGGGCGCCGACGTCCCGCGCGTCGATTGAACGATAGCGGTTCGGAGGCGCCATGATGGACGCGCTCGTTCCGATACTGGTCGCGACGCTGGCCGCGGGGACGCCGCTGGTGTTTGCGGCGCTCGGCGAGCTCGTCGTGGAGAAGTCGGGCGTCCTGAACCTCGGCGTCGAGGGCATGATGCTGTGCGGTGCGATCGCCGGCTTCGCCGCCACGGTGGCGAGCGGCAGCATCTGGATCGGCGTTCTGGCGGGCATGGCCGCAGGCGCGGCCACGGCGCTCGTGTTCGCGGTGCTTACGCTAACGCTGCAGGCCAACCAGGTCGCCGCGGGGCTCGCGCTCAGCATCTTCGGCGTGGGCCTCTCCGCGTTCGTCGGCAAGCCCTTCGAGAGCGTCGCGCTGCCGTCGCCGCAGGCGTTCGGCATTCCGGGCCTCGCGGACATCCCGCTCCTCGGGCCGGTGCTCTTCGCGCAGCAGCCGCTCGTCTACCTGTCGTGGGTGCTGTTCGGGCTGGTGAGCTGGTTCCTCTACCGGACCCGGCCCGGCCTCGTGTTGCGGGCGGTGGGCGAGTCGCCCACCTCGGCGAACGCGATCGGCTACCCGGTGATCGGCATTCGCTACCTCGCGACGCTGTTCGGCGGGGCGATGGCGGGGGTGGGCGGCGCGTACCTGTCGGTGATCTATACCCCGATGTGGGTCGAGAGCATGACCGCGGGGCGCGGCTGGATCGCGCTCGCGCTGGTGGTCTTCGCGACATGGCGCCCCGGGCGCGTGCTCGTCGGCGCCTACCTCTTCGGAGGCGTTACCATCGCGCAGTTCTTCGCGCAGGGCGCCGGTGCGGCGATTGCCTCGCAGCTCCTGTCGAGCCTGCCGTACCTCGCGACGATCGTCGTGTTGGTGCTGATTTCGCGCAACCCGACCGTCATCCGGCTCAATGCGCCGGTGTCGCTCGGGAAGAGCTATCACCCGGATGGCTGAGCGGAACGGGAAGGGAAAATCGGGAAACGCAGCTTGCTCACCAGGAAAGGAGAAACACCGATGTTCAAGAAGGGATGGGGTGCGACGCTACTCGGCGCCGCGGCGGCGCTCGCGCTCGTCGGCTCGGCGATCGCCCAGCAGCCGCTGAAGATCGCGTTCGTGTACGTGAGCCCGGTCGGCGACGCGGGGTGGACGTACCAGCACGACCTCGGGCGCAAGGCGATCGAGAAACAGTTCGGCAACAAGATCGCCACCAAGTACGTCGAGAACGTGCCGGAGGGCGCGGACGCCGAGCGCGTGATCCGCGAGCTCGCCGCGAGCGGCCACACGCTGGTGTTCACGACCTCGTTCGGGTACATGAACCCGACGATCAAGGTCGCGAAGGCGTTCCCGAAAGTGCACTTCGAGCACTCGACCGGCTACAAGCGCGACAAGAACGTCGGCACCTACAACGCGCGCTTCTACGAGGGCCGCTACCTCGCCGGCATCGTCGCCGGGAAGATGAGCAAGTCCGGGGTCGCCGGCTACGTCGCCGCGTTCCCGATTCCCGAGGTGCTTCAGGGGATCAACGCGTTCACCCGCGGCATGCAGAGCGTCAGCCCGAAGGGCCAGGTGCGCGTGATCTGGGTGAACTCGTGGTACGACCCGGGCCGCGAGCGCGAGGCCGCGATGACGCTCATCTCGCAGGGTGCGGACGTCCTGATGCAGCACACCGACTCCACGGCGCCGGTGCAGGCGGCGGAGGAGAAGGGGGTGTACGCCATTGGCTACCACTCCGACATGTCCAAGTACGGCCCGAAGGCGCACCTGACCGCCTCGACGCACGACTGGTCTGGTTTCTACGCGAAGATGGTGGGCGACGCGCTCGCCGGGAAAGCCCAGCCCTCGAACGTCTGGGGCGGGATCAAGGAAGGCATGGTCAAGATGGCGCCGATGAACGCGGCCGTCCCGAAGGACGTGCGCGATATGGTGGCCAAGGCCGAGGCCGACATCGCTGCCGGCAAGCTGCATCCGTTCGCTGGACCCGTGAAAGACCAAAGCGGCAAGGAGCGCGTGCCGGCCGGGAAGTCCATGCCTGATGACCAGCTCGCCGTGATGGACTACTACGTCGAGGGGGTGCAGGGGCAGTTGCCGAAGAAGTAGGTTGTCCGCCCGGTATGGCGGCCGGATAACTGCCCGCGTTGGAGGGGACGGCGTAGCCGCCCCTCAACGCAGGCAACTCCTGGTCATCCCGGCGGAAGCCGGGATCCAGGGAACATTGCGAGAACTGGAATCCGGCGTACGCCGGAATGACGGCCCTCAGGACTTCGGCCGTAAGTCGATCACCCGCTTCGCCTTGCCCTGCGAGCGCTCGACCTTGCCGGGTTCCACGACCTTCACGTCGCTCGAGACGCCGATGTAGGACTTAATGTGGTGCTCGAGCTGCTTCGCCTCGGCGTCGCGCTCGGCCGCCGGCGCAGCCGCCAGATCCTGGCGGATCTCCACCACCACCGTCAGCTCGTCGAGCCGCCCCTCGCGGCGCACCTCGAGCACGTAGTGCGGAGCGAGCTTCGGCTGCTTGACGATGAGCTCCTCGATCTGCGTCGGGAACACGTTCACGCCGCGGATGATCAGCATGTCGTCGCTGCGCCCGGTGATGCGGGCCATGCGGCGCATGGTGCGCGCAGTGCCGGGGAGCAGCGTGGTCAGGTCGCGCGTGCGGTAGCGGATGACCGGCATCGCCTCCTTGGTGAGCGAGGTGAAGACGAGCTCGCCCGGCTTGCCGTCGGGCATCAGCTCGCCGGTCGCCGGGTCGATGATCTCCGGGTAGAAGTGGTCCTCCCAGACGGTGAGCCCGTCCTTGGTCTCGACGCATTCCTGCGCGACGCCGGGGCCCATCACCTCGGAGAGCCCGTAGATGTCGATCGCGTCGAGCCCCATGCGGCGCTGGATCTCCTCGCGCATCCCGTCGGTCCACGGCTCGGCGCCGAAGATGCCGATGCGCAGGCTCGACTCGCGCGCGTCCAGCCCCTGGCGCTCGAACTCGTCGGCGATCGCGAGCATGTAGGACGGCGTCACCATGATGATGTCGGGCCGGAAGTCGTTGATGAGCTGCACCTGCCGTTCGGTCATGCCGCCGCCGACCGGGATCACGGTCGCCCCGAGCCGCTCCCCGCCGTAGTGCGCGCCGAGGCCGCCGGTGAAGAGGCCGTACCCGTAAGCGACGTGGATCTTGTCGGTCGACCGGCCGCCGGCCGCGCGGATCGACCGCGCCATGACGTCCGACCAGGTGTCGATGTCGCGCTGGGTGTAGCCCACCACGGTCGGCTTGCCGGTGGTGCCGCTCGAGGCGTGGATGCGCACGATGCTGTCCATCGGCACCGCGAACATGCCGAACGGATAGTTGTCACGCAGGTCGTGCTTGGTGGTGAAGGGGAACTTCGCGAGGTCTTCGAGCCGCTTCAGGTCGTCGGGACGCACCCGGGCCGCGTCGAACTTCTTCCGGTAGTGCGGGACGGCCTCGTAGGCGTGACGCAGGCTCCACTTGAGTCGCTCGAGCTGCAGCGCGCGGAGCTCGTCGCGGCTTGCCTTTTCGATGTGCTCGAGCTGGTCGTACGGCGTCATCGGTGCCTCCTCCTGTGCACGGCGCTCCTGGCCGTTCACGACGATCCCGCGGCCGCCGGCTTCGTGCGGCCGGCGTTCCGCTCACTTGCCCTTGAAGTCCGGCGGGCGCTTCTCCATGAAGGCGGTCACCCCTTCGCGGTAATCCTCGGTGCGGCCCAGCTCGCGCTGCACGTCGCGCTCGAAGTTGAGCTGCGCGTCGAGCGAGTTGTGCGGCGAGGCGTACAGCGCCTCCTTGATCGCCCCGTACGCCTTCGTCGGGCCCTTGCCGAAGGCGGCGGCGATTGCCCGCGCCTCGTCCATGAGCTGCGCATCGTCCACGCACTTCCAGATCAGGCCGATCCGCGCCGCTTCCTCGGCCGGCAGCTTGTCCGCGAGCAGGGCGAGCCCCATCGCGCGCGCGGTGCCGACCAGGCGCGGCAGGAAGTAGGTGCCGCCGGAATCCGGCATCAGCCCGATCTTCGCGAACGCCTGGAGGAAGCTCGCCGAGCGTCCCGCGACCACGATGTCGCATGCCAGCGCGACGTTCGCGCCTGCGCCCGCCGCCACGCCGTTCACCGCGCACACGACCGGCTTCTCGAGGGTGCGCAGCGTGCGCACGAGCGGGTTGTACAGCGTGCCGATGGTCTGGCCGAGATCGGGCGCGGGCCCGCCGGGCTTCATCGCGCGATCGCTGAGATCCTGCCCCGCGCAGAACGCCCGGCCCGCACCGGTGAGGAGGACCGCTCGGATGTCGTCGCGCGACTTCACCGTCGCGAGCGCCTCGCGCAGGCGCTGGTGCATCTCGGGGTTGAAGCTGTTGAGCTTGTCCGGCCGGTTCAGCGTCACGAGCGCATAACCGTCCTGGACGTCGAAGAGCACGCTGGCCTGGGTCATCTCCTGCTCCGGGGGCGGTTTCACCCGCGCCGATCGCGCGAGGCCGCTCTGCTGAACGCGTGGATAGGATACCCGAAATACCCGCGTAATCGCCCGTGCCGGCGCCGGCCGGCACCGCGTTTGATCTCGGTTAAAGACGCGCCGCGCCGGACGTTGTCTTGTTAGGTCTCGCCCGAGAGAGGGTCGCGCGCTCGCGCGCGAACACCAACCGAAATGGAGTGAGGAGACCCGATGAAGCACACCCGCAACGTCCTGATCGCGGCGGCGCTCGCCGCGCTCGCAGTCCCGTCCGCCCAGGCGCAGATCAAGGTCGGCGTGACCCTGTCCGCGACCGGCCCGGCCGCGTCGCTCGGCATCCCCGAGCGCAACACCTTTCAGCTTCTGCCGAAGGTGATTGCCGGCCAGAAGGTCGACTACATCGTTCTCGACGACGGCTCCGACACCACGCGCGCGCGCCAGAATGCCGAGAAGCTCGTCAACGAGGACAAGGTCGACGTAATCATCGGCTCGACCACGACGCCGAACTCGCTCGCGATGATCGAGGTCGCGTCGCGCTCGCAGACGCCCAACATCAGCCTGGCCGCGTCGGCGCGCATCGTCGAGCCGGTCGACAAAGACCGCTTCTGGGTGTTCAAGACGCCGCAGACCGATCGGCTGATGGCGAACGCCATCACGACCCACATGGGCACGAACGGGGTCAAGACCGTGGCCTATATCGGTTTCAACGACGCATACGGCGAAGGCTGGTGGAGTGAATTCGGCACCCTGGCCGAGGCCCGCAAGATCAAGGTCGTGGCGAACGAGCGCTACAGCCGCACCGACACCTCGGTCACCGGCCAGGTCCTCAAGATCATGGCGGCGAACCCCGATGCGATCCTGATCGGCGCCTCGGGCACGCCGGCGGTGCTGCCGCAGGCGACGCTCAAGGAGCGCGGCTACAAAGGCAAGATCTACCAGACGCACGGCGTCGCCAACGCCGACTTCCTGCGCGTCGGCGCGAAAAACGTCGAGGGCACGCTGCTGCCGGCCGGGCCGGTGCTGGTGGCCGAGCAGCTGCCCGACGCCAACCCGATGAAGAAGGTCGGCCTCGAATACAAGAAGGCCTACGAGGGTGCGCACGGGCCCGGCAGCCTGTCGACTTTCGGTGCGCACGCCTGGGATGCGACACTCCTGCTCCAGCGTGCGGTACCGGGCGCGTTGAAGAAGGCGAAGCCCGGCACGCCGGAGTTCCGCAAGGCGCTGCGCGACGAGCTCGAGGCGGTCAAGAACCTCGTGGCCGCGCACGGCACGTTCAGCATGAGCCCGCAGGACCACCTCGGCCTCGACCAGCGCGCGGCCGTGATGGTGATCGTGCAGGACGGCAAGTGGAAGCTGCTGCCGCAGCAATAAGCGTCGCGCCGCTGCGCGGCTAGAATCCGAGGGCCGGACGGCGCCGCCGCCCGGCCCTCGTCGTTTGCGAGCGAGAAAGGGGAGGGCGCGCGCCCGCGTGCGCGCGATCCACGGGCGATGAATCTCGACATCGCGCTGCTGCTCACGCAGGACGGGCTCACCAACGGGGCGATCTACGCGCTGCTCGCGCTCGCGCTCGTGCTGGTGTTCGCCGTCACGCGGGTGATCTTCGTCCCGCAGGGCGAGTTCGTGGCGTACGGCGCGCTGACGCTCGCGAGCCTCCAGCTCGGCAAGGTGCCCGGGACCGCGTGGCTGCTCGTCGTCGCTGGCGGCGTTGTCGTGCTCCTCGACGGGTTCATCGCCGTGCGCGAGCGGAAGCTGCACCGCCTGCCGCGGGTCCTGTTCGAGAACCTGGTGTTCCCGGTGGCGCTCTTGGCCCTGACCGGGTGGCTTGCGCCGCAGAAGCCGGCGCTGTGGATCCAGGTCGCACTCGCGCTCGCGCTGGTCGTGCCGCTCGGCCCGATGCTCTACCGCCTCGCTTTCCAGCCGCTGCAGAACGCGAGCGTTCTGGTGCTGCTCATCGTCGCGGTCGCCGTGCACTTCGCGCTCACCGGGCTCGGGCTGGTGTTCTTCGGTGCCGAGGGCTCGCGCACCCCCGCGTTCAGCGACGCCCGCTTCGACGTCGGGGCGATGAGCGTGTCCGGGCAGAGCCTGTTCGTGATCGGTGCGTCGGTCGCACTCATCGTCGCGCTCTATCTCTTCTTCGAGAAGACGGTGTACGGCAAGTCGCTGCGCGCCACTGCGGTGAACCGGCTGGGAGCGCGGCTGGTGGGGATCAGCGCGACGCTCGCGGGGCGCCTGACCTTCACGCTCGCCGCGGCGATCGGCGCGGTGTCCGGCATCCTCGTTGCGCCGATCACCACGATCTACTACGACTCCGGGTTCCTCATCGGCCTCAAGGGGTTCGTGGCCGCTATCATCGGCGGGCTGGTGTCCTACCCGCTCGCCGCCCTCGGCGCGCTACTCGTGGGCCTGCTCGAGTCGTTCTCGTCGTTCTGGGCGAGCGCGTTCAAGGAGGTCATCGTCTTCACGCTGATCATCCCCGTGCTGCTGTGGCGGAGCCTGCGGACGCACCACCTCGAGGAAGAGGAAGAGCGAGAGTGAGCATGAGCCGGGCGCGCGTCCTGCTCGTCGCCTTCCTCGCGGCCCTCGCGCTCGGGCCGGCCTTCCTGCCCGAGTTCTACGTCACGCTGCTGAATTACATCGGGCTCTACAGCCTCGTCGCGCTCGGGCTCGTGCTGCTCACCGGCGTGGGCGGGCTCACCTCGTTCGGGCAGGCGGCTTTCGTCGGGCTCGGCGCGTACACGACGGCGTACCTCTCGACCGCGTACGCGCTATCGCCGTGGCTCGCGCTCTTCGCGGGCTTCGCGCTCACCGGCACGGTCGCGCTCTTCCTCGGCGCGATCACGCTGCGCCTCTCGGGCCACTACCTGCCGCTGGGCACGATCGCCTGGGGCATCAGTCTCTACTACCTGTTCGGCAACCTCGAGTTCCTCGGCGGCCAGACCGGGAAGACCGGCGTGCCCGGGCTCTCGCTCTTCGGCCTGCCGCTCGACACCGGGCGCAAGTACTACTACCTGATCTGGGTGCTCGTGATCGCGGCGCTCTACTCGATCCAGAACCTGCTCAACTCGCGCCCGGGACGCGCGATCCGCAGCCTGCGCGGGGGCGGCGTGATGGCCGAGTCGTTCGGGGTCGACACCGCCTGGCTCAAGATCGTCATCTTCGTCTACGCCGCGCTGCTCGCTAGCCTCTCGGGCTGGCTCTACGCGCACCTGTTGCGGTTCGTGAATCCGACGCCGTTCTCGATCAACGCCGGCATCGAGTACCTCTTCATGGTCGTGATCGGCGGCGCGCGTTTCGTGTGGGGCGCGATCGTCGGCGCGGGGCTGCTGACGATCCTGAAGGAGTGGCTGCAGAACCTCCTGCCAAAGATCGTCGGTCAGGCGGGCGAGTTCGAGACGATCGTGCTCGGGATCCTCCTCGTGCTGCTGTTGCAGCGCGCGCGCGAAGGGGTGATGCCGTTCTTCCAGCGCTGGCTCCCGCCGGCGCGCTGGGTGGAGGCGCCGGAGTCGGCGCCGGCGCTCCCGCAGCGGGCGCGGCCGAAACCGGGCGAGCGCATCCTGGAGGCGCGCGCCGCGCGCAAGCAGTTCGGCGGCCTGATCGCGGTCAACGACCTCTCGTTCGAGATGGCGAGCGGCGAGATCCTCGGTCTGATCGGCCCGAACGGCGCCGGCAAGTCGACGATGTTCAACCTCATCACCGGCGTGCTGCCGCTCTCGGGCGGCGAGATCCACTTCCGCGGCGAGCGCATCGACCGGCTGCCGTCGCGCCAGATCGGCCGGCGCGGCATCGCGCGCACCTTCCAGCACGTGCACATCCGGCCGACCATGACGGTGGTCGAGAACGTCGCGATCGGCGCGCATCTGCGCGGACGCAAGGGCGTCGTCGCGGCGGCGCTGCACGGCGAGCGCGCGGAGGAGGCGACGCTGCTGCACGAGGCGCGCCGGCAGATCGAGCGCGTGGGCCTGGGCGAGCATCTGTACGACCAGGCCGGCAGCCTCGCGCTCGGCCAGCAGCGCATCCTCGAGATCGCGCGCGCGCTCTGCGCCGACCCGGTGCTGCTGCTGCTGGACGAGCCGGCGGCCGGTCTGCGCTATCGCGAGAAGCAGGCGCTCGCCGATCTGCTGCGCCGCCTGAAGGGGGAGGGGATGAGCGTCCTGCTGGTGGAGCACGACATGGACTTCGTGATGAACCTGGTCGACCGTCTCGTCGTCATGGACTTCGGCGAGCGGATCGCGAGCGGCCTGCCGCGCGAGATCCAGACCCACCCGGCCGTGCTCGAAGCCTATCTCGGAGGGGTTGAATGATGCCCCGTCGATCGCCCGACGCCGTGGCCGTGCCCCTCGCCCTCGAAGTGACCGATCTGTCGGTCGCCTACGGCAAGGTCGAGGCACTCCACCACGCCAGCCTGAAGGTGCCGGCCGGCTCGATCGTGACGGTGATCGGGCCGAATGGCGCGGGCAAGACCACCCTGCTCAACGCTGTGATGGGACTCTTGCCGGCGCGCGGCGAGGTGACGTACGAGGGCATGTCGATCATGCACACCGAGGTGGAGGCCCGCGTCGCGCATGGGCTGTGCCTCGTGCCCGAGCGCCGCGAGCTGTTCGCCGAAATGACGGTGGCCGACAACCTGACGCTCGGCGCGTTCCCGCGCCACCGCCGGCGCGAGCGCGGCATCGGCGACGATCTTGCGGCGGTGTACGCGCGCTTTCCGCGGCTGCTCGAGCGCCGCGAGCAGCTCGCCGGCACGCTGTCGGGCGGCGAGCGCCAGATGCTCGCGCTCGGCCGCGCGCTCATGGCGCGGCCCCGCGTGCTGATGCTCGACGAGCCGAGCCTCGGGCTCGCGCCGCTCATCGTGCGCGAGATCTTCCGCATCGTCGCCGACCTGCGCCGCACCGGCGTGTCGATCCTGCTGGTGGAGCAGAACGCGCGCGCCGCGCTGCAGGTCGCGGACTATGGCTACGTGCTCGAGACCGGCGAGATCGCGCTCGAGGGGCCGGCGCAGGACCTCGCGACGAATCCGAAGGTCGTGGAGACCTACCTGGGGTTCTCGGGCAAGACCGCGGCTTGAGCGTGGGGCGCCCCGAGCGGCACGCCTCCACGCGCTCCACCTGGACAGATCCCGCGCCGCGGACCGAGAATCCGGGCGCCGCTCACGCAACGCTCCGCACGTGCCGCCGATCCCCGACCCGTCCCCGACCGGACTGACGCCTGCCCCGGTGCGCCGGGTGCCGGTGTCCGCGCCGCTGCGCTGGCTCGCACTCGGCTGGCGCGACTTCACGCGCGCGCCCGGCGCGAGCCTCTTCCACGGCGTGCTGGTCTTCCTCGGCGGGCTGGCGATCCTGGCGGTGACCGCGCGCTTCTGGTACCTGCTGCCCGGTGCGTTCTCCGGCTTTCTGCTGGTCGGGCCGATTCTCGCGACCGGTCTCTACGAGCTCAGCCGCCGCCTCGAGCGCGGCGAGCGCGCGACGCTGGTGGAGGCGGCGGGCGCATGGCGGCGCGGCACGCGCCCGCTCGTGTGGCTCGGGCTGATCCTCGTGCTCGCCGGGACGCTGTGGGTGCTGGTGTCGGCGGTGCTGTTCGCGCTGTTCGTCAAGGCGCCGATCACCGGCCTGGAGAGCGTCCTGCGTCACGTGATCCTTTCCGAGGGGTCGAACCTCTTTCCGGTGTGGATCACCCTGGGCGGCATCGGCGCGGCGCTCGTGTTCGCGGTGACGGTGGTGTCCGCGCCGCTGCTCCTCGACCGCGACGTCGACATGCTGAGCGCGCTCGTCACCAGCGTGCGCGCCGTGGGCGAGAACCCGCTCGCGATGGCGTTCTGGGCCACCCTGATCATGATCGCAACGGGGCTGTCGCTCGCGACGTTCATGCTCGGTTTCGTGATCGCGATCCCCGTCGTCGGGCACGCCACCTGGCACGCCTACCGCGACGTCGTGGACGCCACGGGGCTGCCGCCGCGCGCCTGATCGCGGCCGGCGCGGATGTTCGGCTTCACCGAAGAGCAGATCGCCGAGTTCGGGCTGACGTTCGGCCTGACCGGCTTCATGCTGTTCATGCTGTTCATCATCTGGGACCTGGCGAAGAAGTCCCAGGCCGGCCGCTTCGGGACGTTCGTGCTGTTCTTCGTGCTCGCCTTCGGCATCCTGGGCTTCATCGCGAAGCAGGTGATTGCCTGGGTGATCGACTGGCTGAAGTAGGCGCGCTACGCGCCGCCCGTCTCCCGCACCAGCGCCGCCATCGCGCGCGCCGCGTCGCCGCCGTCCTGCTCGAGCCCCGCGACCACCCCGGCCCGGTCCCGTGCCACGCGGTTCTGGCTCGTCTTCCACTTGCCGAGGAGCCGGGTGACGGGCAGCTCGATCCCGACGATCGCGGTGACCATCTTGTCGACGTAGTCCGCGGGCGCGTCGGTGACGTGCCACGGCGCCGTGCGACCGGACTCGTGCCGGTTCGTCAGGCGTTCGACGAACGCGCGCAGCCACGCGGGGTCATCGACCGCGCGCAACGGTCCGTAGGCGTGCACCACGGCGTAGTTCCAGGTCGGCACCACCTTGCCGCCCTCCTGCTTGGTCGGGTACCAGGAGGGCGAGACGTAGGTCGCCGGGCCCTGGAAGAGCGCGAGCGCGTCGGCCCCGCGCGAGAGCTCGCGCCAGACCGGGTTCGCGCGGGCGACGTGCCCGCGCAGCGTGCCGAACGGCGCCGGGTCGGGATCGATCTCGAACGGGATGTGGTTGGCTTCGAGCCCGCCGGCGCCGAGCGTGACGAGTGCGGCCAGCGGATGGGCGCGCACCAGCGCGTGCAGGACCTCGACGCGAGTCTCCTCGAAATGCTTGGGCAGGTACATGCGTGCCTCGCGGACGGAGTGGGGCGGCGGAAGTCTACTGGACCTTGGTGCCGCGCTCCGGCACAGAGGCGGGCGGGGCGTACTTCAGCTGCCCGACGTAGGTGAGGGCCTGGCGCACCTTCACCGAGGGGACGTCGCCCTCGCGCAGGTGCAGGATGTCGCGCGGGCTGAGCCAGCGCGGCGACCTCTCAGTCGCCGTGCGCGGCTGAAAACCACCGCACGATCCGATCGGACACTTCCGGCCGGCCGAGCAGATCCAGGTGGCTCATGCCGTAGCCGATCCACTGGCGCGACTGCGGAAATCCCAGCGAGCGGTGGGACTCGTCGTGCCGCCCCAGGGCGCTACTCACCGGGACGAGTCCGTCGCCCAGGAGCCGATCGCGGAGATCGCCGCGCTTCTTGCCGGTCGTCGCGGCGATCGCGAAACTCCGCACGCCTTTCGGCAGCGGCACCGTTCGCCGGGTGTCGGGCGCGTGTGCGAACCGATCGCGGCCCCGCCAGTGCTCGTCCAGCACGTTGCCGTAGCGCAGGTCGGTGATGCCGGCGCTGCGGATCTTTCCCAGCCGGGCGAACGGGGCGGCATAGGGGGTCGCGTCCAGAATCACGGTCACCCAGTTGCCGCCGCGCTCCAGTGGCGCGCCGTGATGAGGCGTGCCGAGGAAGGCAAGCTGACGGAGCCGTCGCGGCCAGTCGTGGCCTGCGGCCACGGCGTAGTGAAATGCGCTCCGGGCGACCAGTCCGCCCATGCTGTGCGCGACGATCACCAGTTCCTCGACCCGACGGGGCCACTGCTTGAGCAAGACCTCGAGCAGGCCGGCCAGCGTGCGCCCATTGGTCGACGTGTGAAGACCGCTGTTGTAGTGGAGGTAGAGCGGCGTGTAGCCCAGGTCCCGGGCGAGGACCGCACCGTGGTCGTGCCCCCCGCGATTCCATTGCAGATCGTTCAGGCACAGGCCGTGCGCCAGCACGGCCAGCCTGCCGCCCCCCTGCGGGATCGCTGCAGCCAACGCCTGCGTTTCGAGCACGAGCGGCCGGCCATCGCGCCGCAGGCTCATGGGGATCGCCAGCGGGTTGTCGCTCGCGACGAGGTAGTCGCCCATTACGCCGTTCAGCGCGGCCAGCACGGCCTCGCGTTGCGGCGAGGAAGCCCGTCCTGCGAGCGTCGGCCTGAGCTGTGCGAGGAGCACGTCCATTCCGCCGCCCACCAGGCGCGTCACGCCGCGCACGCTCTTGTAGACGAGCCCCGTGAGGCCGCGCGTGCGGCCCGCCGTGTGCGCCCGGCCCCGGCCGACGGGACGGGCTATCGTGTGATGCATGGCTTCCACGAGATCGGCCAGCCCGGCGGTCGCCTGCGTGGCCAGTCGCGCGAATCCGCGGAGATCGGCGGGGTGAAGGTGCGTCTTCTTGGTCATGCCGCCGCCGGCAGCAGGCGCTCGCCGGTGCAAACGCGGCTCGGCCGCGAAGCCCGGCCACCGCGCGGGCGCGACCGACCGCGCGCGGCAAGGTCAGCCGTCTTCATTCCCGGCGCTCGAAGGCGAGCCGAATGCCGAGCCCGACGAGAATGGCGCCGCTTGAGCGATAGAGCCACACGAGGAAGCCGGGGCGCGAGCGCAACCACGCGGACAGCAAGCCCGCGAAGAAGCCGACCGGTCCCTTGACGAGGAAGGTGAGCGCCGCGAACAGGAGCCCCAGTACGAAGACCGACAGCGTGGGATGCGTGGCGCCGGACAGCACGAACTGCGGCAGGAAGGCGAAATAGAAGATGGCGATCTTCGGATTGGAGATGTTGGACAGCGCCCCGTCGACGAACAGTCGCGCGACCGAGCGCTTCGAGGCGGCAGGGCC
>Ga0105107_10001742_pt1 | contig 14169 bp, 9 predicted proteins | sample PPLLaktember2015_6_FD_79335 | JGI IMG/M metagenome (GOLD analysis project Ga0105107, IMG submission 79335) | Freshwater sediment microbial communities from Prairie Pothole Lake near Jamestown, North Dakota, USA - PPLs Lake P8 Core (1) Depth... | ecosystem: Environmental > Aquatic > Freshwater >...
GGTTGGTGGACCTGGGTGGCGGAAGTTGGAACCGGATGGCGATCTGGTTGAGGTGGCTCGACGGGCTGAGCCGAGTGTCAGAACGCGAGTGCGCCTGAACGCCCTATCGTCCGGGCTCCGCGCCGCGCAACGTCTCCCATAGACCTCTTGGCGACACGATCGGCAGCGGCGCACGCTTGCCGAACCTTTGGAGCGCGGCGTCTCCCGTCACGAGGATGTCGGCTTTGCCGGCCATGGCCTCCGCAACGATCCACTCATCGTCTGGATCGGAGATGCCGAGGCTCAGGTGTTCGGTCGGGGTCTTCACGACAGTCTGGTCCCGCAGCAGGGCCTCGATCTCGTCGATGCCGCTCCTGGAGAGCTTCAGCTTGGTGCGGAGCTTGCTCCGCAGTTCGCCAATCACGGTCTCGCCAACGAGCAGTTCATGCTCGAGAAGCACATGGGCGAACAGGTCCGCGCACAACCCCCGCGTGGCGAACGCGGCGAGTACGACGTTCGTGTCGAAGTAGACCTTCACGACACGTCGCGAAAGACGTCTTCGTCGGTGAGGTACCCTTGCGCTTCGGCCAGCGGCAAGGTGCGCTTGCGTAGCCGCTCGAATCGCAACAAGGCGAGCTGCCTCCGAAGCGCGTCACGCGCGAGCTCGCTGCGCGTTCGGCCGGTCTGCGCGCACGCCTGATCGAGCTCCCGGCCGAGCGCATCGTCCAGCCGAATCGTGATGGTCGATGTCTTCATGTAAGACATCGTAACACGTCCAGTGGTCAACGGCCTGAGCCTGCTCGACGCAGGCGACGCCTACAAACCATTGACCGCGAATCGGTTGGGATTGTTGGTGGACCTGAACATCGCCAGTTGGAACCCGATCGCCGACTGGCTCAGGCATGTCAGAGGCCTGCAGCAAGTCGCATGAACGAGGTCGACAAATACGGCCCTCGCGCCTCATCGGCACCCGCGGATCCCGATCACGACTCAAAGGGGCAGGAAGCGCACCTGCCCTCCCATTCGCCATCGACGCTGCACTCGGCCAGGAGAGTCAAATCGTCGATCGCCTGTCCGACAGGGGCCACGGACTTCACCTCGAAGACCCCTGGCATCGGCTGACCTGCTGCAATTCGATCGAATGCGTGCTTCGCGAGCGTCGAGATATCGTGCGTGACGATGATGCGCCCCTGGTCGGGCGGCGGTAGAGTCCCCGGACGTGGTGGAAATTCGGTAAGCGGTCGCGGGTCGACAGGCGAAGCGGCCATCGCACATCGTTCCGTGAGTTCTTCGGGCACAAGAGCACACACGGAGGGTGGATGACGATGGCCAAAGCCAGAATGGATCTGAACGCGTTCGTTGGCAAGCTCCTCGAGGAGCAGGATGGGGACGTGCTTGCAGCGAGCGCTCCGTCATTGGGACACCTCGTAAACGGTCACGACGACGAGCAACCCGTCCTGCTCGTCCTTCATCCCAGCTCATCAGAGCCCTACTCGATGGCCATCGACGACCCTCGGAGTCAACCGCAGCGGAGCCTCGTCAGACGACACCTTACAAGACACCTGGCAGACCGACGTTGGAGGAACTACAGGCGGAGTTTCACCAAAGCTTACGTGCAAGCTCGAGGGGAACAACTTGTGGCTGACACCAGTGGAGACCGAGGCCGGACAGATCCCGAACCCGGTGGTGTGACCCTCGAACCGATGTTCCTTGTGCCGCGCCGCATGCCGTAGCGGTTACTGGACCGTCACGACGACCTCGTTCGACGCCGGTCCGCTGCCGCACGCGCTGCGTGCGCGAACGCGAACATAGTAGATTCCGGGCGGTGCGCTCGTGGCCAGTCCCAGCGATGCCGTGGGGAACTGCGCGAGGTTGCTGGCGCCCGGTGCCGAGCCGGCTTCGAGGACGTACGAGGTAGCATCGGTAGCCGGCCCCCAGCTGAGCGCGACGTTCGGACCGCTCACCGTCGCTGACAGCATGCCGGGAGCGGATGGCGGCGAACAACCGATGGTGACGGTTGTCTCGTTGGAGGGAGAGCTGATGCCGCACGCGTTCTGCGAGCGGATGCGCACGTAGTAGAGGCCCGGCGGCGCCGCGGTGCTGAAAGTCGTCGCGCTGCTGCCCGTGTTCAGGTCGGCGACATCGCTCAGGCCGGGGCTGGAGCCCGCTTCGAGCACATACGAGGTGGCGCCCGCGCCCGCCTGCCAGGACAGGGAGACCGACGTGCTGGTCGTCGTGTTGGTCAGATTGGCCGGCTCGGCGGGCATGCTACACGGGCTGCCGACCGTCAGCCTGATCTCGTTCGACGGCAAACTGAGGATGCCGTCGATGCGGGCCCGCACGCGGACGTAATAAACGCCCGGCGGGGCGATCACCTGCAGGAACGGACTGGTGCTGCCGGTGTCGAGCTGCGCCAGGTCGGCGGCGCCCGGCGACGACCCGGCCTCGACCACATAGCTCGTCACCGTCGCGAGCGCTGCCACCCAGCGCAGCGTGACCTGCGTGTTGATCAACCCCGCCACCAGCCCGGATGGGACGGTGTTGTTGACGGCGCCGGACACCTGCCAGCGCGTACTCTGAACGACCCGCCTGAAGTCCCCGCCGTGCGCTTGGTACCAGACGACGATGACATTGCCGCCGGTGTCGGCGCCAAGCTTGGGGGAAAACGAGGCGCGATAGTTCAATGCGTTCACCCGCGACAACGTAACCGGGCTGCTCCACGCATCCGTCGACGGCGCGTAGCGCGCGCTCTGGATGATTCCGTTGTTCGACCAGACGGCGGTCACGACGCCTTGTCCGTCCACGGCGACCTGCGGCTCGCCGAAGGGGCCCGGATCGCCGGGCCCCGGCGACACCACGGAGCGTGTCGCCTGCCATTCGCCGCTTGCCGCGACGTAGCGTCTGGCCCGAAGACTCGACTCCGCCCAGATCGCCGTGACGTTCCCTGCACCGTCAACCACGAGCTGCAGATTACCCGAGGCCCCGGCTGCAGTCAGGTCGAACGGACTGCTCCAGCCGTCTGACGCCGCAATGTATCGGACCGTGCGAACGGAGCCCAACTGGTCGGCCCAGATGACCGTCGCATTGCCCGATTGATCGACGCCGACTCTGGGCCGGAAACCTGATTGGCCCGGCGCCGTGAGATCGACCTCTGGCCCCCAGCCGCTGCCGGCGAGGTAGCGGGCTGCCTGTAGTCCCGTCACCTGCTTCCAGACCGCAACGCCGTTGCCGAATCGATCTGCCGCAACCGCCAGGTCGTCGGCTCTCACTGTATCGAAGCGCGTGATGGCGCCCAGAGCGACGGGGCTGCTCCACGTCGCAGACGCCGCCGTGAAGCGCACGCCCTGGACCACGTACTCGCTGAATCCGCTGCGTGGAATCGTCAGCCTCCACACCACGAGCGCGTTCCCTGCCGGGTCGGCCGCCAGATGCGGCGTGGCGTCGTAAACGTAGCCCATCGCCGGGTCAGAAATCGTCACCGGCGGTGTCCACACACCGGTCGCAATGAGGTAGCGGGAAGCACGTATGTTTCCGACGCCGCCCCCCTCGACCCACACCACCAGCGCGTTGCCGCTGGCGTCCATCGCGACGCGCGCATCATCTGCCGAAAGGACGCCCGGCGCGAGGTTCACCGGGCCACTCCATGCGGCCGACCCAGCCGTGTAGCGCGCGGCCTGGACCGCGGGCGGCTCGAATCGCGACCATACGGCAATCGCGTTGCCTGCCCCATCCACCGCCACCTCCGGCTCATGCATGCTGGTCGCAGCGTACCCCGACAGGTCGGTCAGGACACCCGACCATCCCTGAGCCGAGGCTGGCGCGACCTGCCAGAGCAACTGACACACGACCAACGCCGACACGACCGACGTCCAACGAATCCGCTCACTCTGCGCTGTCATCATCGAAATCCCCAACTCTAAGGCGCGATGGCACGGCAACGCACGATTGAGCGCGGCGGCGACCCTGAACGCGCTATCGCCCTGCAAAGGAGGGACCAGCCACAGGCCCGTCCGCGACGTGAACAGGTTAAACTAATCGGGGTCGACGCAGACTTTTGTCGTAGTGAGCTGAGAAGTCGGGGCAACGGTCGACATACAGCTCCGATTGGAGTTCCGAGGATTCTGGCTGCAGCAGCTGATCTCGAACCGCGCGGGCTAAGGTTATGGCTTCCACCTCTGCCTGCTTTGTTGCGCTCGCATCGCCCGGATTCGTAGGTCTTGTCTGGAACGTTGACCAACCCGAGAGCAGTCTCGTTGCGGAGAAGCGCGAAGGAGATGGTGGACCAGAACAGCGACAGTTGGAACCAGATGGCCAACTGGCTGAAGCAGGTCGATGGGCTCAAACAAGCTGGATAGGGCAGGCGAGCCGATAACTGGCGGTCCTTGAAGAGCAAAACCGACTCAGTGCGGAAAGGCACCAATGTTAGGACGGTCGCGCCATGGGGCCAGCGGGAGCCAGTGTTCTACCTCTGCCCCAATTGAAGCTGAGCGACACGAGCGGTCCGGTCATCGCAGTGGTCACTAGGGCCATCAGCACCATCATGGCGAAGATCTCGGGCGTGAGGATGCCCAAGTCGTAGCCGACGTTGAGCGCGATGAGCTCCATCAGCCCACGCGTGTTCATGAGCGCGCCGAGCGCTACCGAATCGCGCCACGGAAGACCGGTCCAGCGCGCGGCGAGCACGGTGCCGCCGAGCTTGCCTGTTGTTGCCACGACGATGATCACAAGGCAGATCGCCCAACTCGCCACATCGTCAAGCAGCCCGATTTGCGTGCGAAGGCCGGTGTAAACGAAGAAGAGCGGCAGCAACAACACCGAGCTGATGCTCTCCAGCCGAGTGCGAAGCGCGGTGCGGAACGTGCCTCCGACAGGCATGATCACACCCGCGACGAAGGCACCGAAGAGTGCATGGATGCCGATGATTTCGGTGGCGAGGGCCGACGACAGCAGCACCAGCAGAACGATTGCGATGTGTTCCTTGCTGAGGGAGTCGCCCATCCTGTCAGGGTCGAGCACGCGCTGCAGGAGAGGACGGCTGACGAAGCTCATCAAGAGCACAAACATCACCGACAGCGCCACAATCGCCAGCAACGTCTCCATGGCGCCGCCCGCAGTCGTGATCGCGACAACGAAGGCCAGAATGCTCCACGCCGTAACGTCATCAACCGCCGCGCACGTGATGGCCGTGGTTCCCAGTGGCGTGTGCGTCAGGTTGCGTTCTTCCAGGATGCGCGCGAGTACCGGGAACGCCGTGATGCTCATCGCGATCCCGCAGAACAGCGCAAACGCGTGGAACGGCACCCCTCGGGGAGCATATTGCGCGTAGAGCGCCAGCGACAATGCGACACCCAGTGTGAAAGGGATGATGATGCTGAAGTGGCTGACGGCGATCGCCGCTTGTGCCTTACCACGCAAGTAGGCCGGCTCGAGTTCCACGCCGACAACGAACATGAACAGCAGCACGCCGATCTGACTGAGCAGTTGCAGGATCGGCATCGAGGCGATCGGAAACAGGAACCCGCTAGCGGCTGGCGCCATCCATCCAAGCAGCGACGGACCGAGCAGCACTCCGGCCGCGATTTCGCCGATCACCGCCGGTTGCCGTAAACGTCGAGCAACGACCCCAAACGCGCGCGCCGCGACCACGATAACAATCAGTTGGAGAATGAGGCGCGGTAGTGGAAGATGCGCGTTGTCGAGCATCTGCGTGAAGGCGCTGGTGGCCTGCGTAGGCGGGGCGACCGCCTGGACACCTTGTGTTGTCAGCCGCGCGGCGCCGAGATGAATCAACCCCGCGACGGCGGACACCGCTGCGGCGATGACGAGCATGTAGATGAACAATCGGCGTGTCATGACGCGGCCCGCCGAAGCGGTAGGTCGGCGGCATCGAATCATCTCATGATGCGACGCAGCACCGGCCTACATCGGCGCCCGATGTGAGTGCGGGATCGGTTGCACGAGCCTCGGCCGCAGCAGCGCGCTTCCACACCGGTTTTGGGTTGGCTTCAGCCCTTTGGAATCAAGGGCTTTGAGTTGGTGGACCAGAACATTGCCAGTTGGAACCGGATTGCCGGCTGGTTACGTCGGTTGGAAGGACTCCGAGGCGCAGCGTGAACCTGCGTGACGGACCGACCTCGAGTATCCGAACGACCGACAGCGCTCATGGGCACAGCTCCGCCGCAGCGACCAGAGTGCCGACGTAGAGACCGAGAGAGATCCGGGTACGAGGCGCTTACCGCGGTATTTCCGTCATCCAGATGTTGCCGGTGATCTCGCCTTGATTGAACACGATTCTGTTCATGGCGACGGACATCTCCCGCGAGATCTGGTTGGCGTTGCGCAGCGACAGCCGGGAGCCATGCGAGTGAAAGACAGTGACCGCCGTGCCGCTCGGCCGCTTGGTCTGGGCATCGACGGGATTGGCCCAGATGCAGTCGAAACCGTCCCGATTGGAGAGCGAGTAGATCCAGTGTCCGTCGGGCGACCACCGTGGCAATTCCTCCTTGGTCGAGCCGTCCGTGATCGGGATCCACGCCGTCTCGCTCGGCCCCTGGTCGCCGGTAAACGGAGCGACGTACAGGGTAGAGGACGCGACGTACTGGTGTGACTCCTCGGCCTGGAAGACGATCCATCGGCTGTCGGGCGACCAGCGGAAGCCATAAAGGCTCTTGCCGGGACTCTCCAGGAACAGACTCCGGTTTCGCGTTTCGAGATTCGTCATCAGAGCCACCACCGAGGACCTGTATCCATAATGCAGAATCCGCGTGTGGTCGGCCGACCAATCCCACGGCCAGCCGCACTCGTCGCACAGCTTTTCTGGCGCTCCGCCTGAAGTCGGCACGACGTAACTCGCTTCTTCCGTCGCGTCCTCCCACACGACACGTGAGCCGTCTGCATGAATCATCGGCTTGAACTTGACCGAGGCCTTGTTGGAAAGCAGGCTCCTCTTGCCTGTCTCCACGTCCAGGAGCCAGACTTCATCGTTATACGCGGCGTGGGAGACGAAGATGAGCTTCGTCCCGTCCCTGGAGATGTACGGAAAGATCTGGAAGCCGCTCTCCTGAGTCACTTGCCTGGCCTTGCCGCCCATCCCTGGCTGATTGGTGTCCAGATCGAGGCTCCAGATGTGCTCGCTTCGGACCAGGCTGGCGAACGCCACACGGCGGGCGCCGGTCACAGGCCCACCCAGAGCGAAAGAAGGCCGCTCGTCCTGCTGGGTTCCGGAGGTGAGCCGCGTCGCAGTTCCGTCCAGGCGCCACTGGTCTGTCGTCCGACTGGGGGGCGAGATCCCTATCTCGAACAGATGCGAGCTGTCGCCGAATTTCGCCGAGAACAGGATGCGGTTCCCCGGCGTCCACTCGTACGGGATCAGGTCAGCCAGGCCGGTATTCTTCCTGAACTCGGCCAGCGGCAGCACGACCGGCGACGCCTTGGAGCCGGGCTCGGAAGACACAATCCCCCAATTCACGGGCCGATAGATGCCGGTCGCAAACAGAATGAACGCGCCGTCAGGTGACCAGACGGGCCTGGCGGCGCCGCCGTCCACCGCTCCCGTCGGACCCTGCACCAGTTGCGGCGCATCGCCCTGCGAAGACATGACAAAGAGCTCGCCACGCGCCCCGCCACTCAATCCTCCTCCACCGGTCACAAACGAGAGGCGGGCGCCGTCGGGCGAGAAACGCGGCTCGCGTCCTCGCTTGGCGAGCAAGCGCGGCTCTCCGCCGAGCGACGGGATCGTGTAGATGCCACCGCCGTCCCGCTCCGACCGAAAGACGATGCGGTTACCGTCCGGGGAGAACGACGGTTCATACTCGTCGGCGGAGTCCGATGTGAGCCGTAGAGGGTCGCCGCCCTCGACCTGCTTCACCCATAGATCCAGGTTGTCGGCACCGGCCCGATCAGAGGCATATGCCACCAGCTTCCCATCCGGCGAGAGCGCGGGATCTGTCGTCAGGCCAGTGTCCGACGTCAGCCGTATCAGCGGCGCCGGAGCCGCCGACTCTCCTGACCGTCCGAACCATACGACGGCCCCTGCCCCCGCCGCCACAAGGACCGCGCCCGCAGCCATCAGCCATCCCAGGCGCCTGGGTCTCGCCCGCAGCAGCTCACCGGCAGGCGCGGCCAGCTTGCCCGACTCCGCGTCTGCCTTCAATTCCTCGAGGACGATCTTGATGTCGTCCATGTGCTGGAGTCGGCGGTTCCGGTCCTTACGCAGGCAGGAGGTAATGACCCGCTCCAGCTCGCGCGGCACGCCCTCGGCGGCCTCGCTGGCCGGCGGCGGCTCCGTGTGCAGGATGGCGGTCAGGGTTGCCATGCTGGTCTCACCCTGGAACGGCCGCCGGCCCGTCACCATCTCATAGAGCACGACGCCGAAGCTGAAGATGTCCGAGCGCGCATCCACCGGCTTCCCTTCGGCCTGCTCCGGCGACATGTAGGCCGCCGTACCGACGATGGCCCCTACCTCTGTCTGCGGCTGCGCCGTTTTGGTGGCAGCGGACTGATCTCCTTCCCCGGGTTCGACCAGCTTGGCCAACCCAAAGTCCAGGACCTTCACGTGACCCTTGTCCGTGACCATGATGTTCGCGGGCTTGAGGTCCCGGTGAACGATTCCGGCCGCGTGGGCCGCCGCCAGGGCGTCCGCGATCTCGATTGTGTATTGCAGCGCTTCGCCCAGGGGCAGGCCCCGCCTCGGGATCACGCGGTCGAGCGACTTCCCCGGCACGTACTCCATCACGATGAAGTCGACACCCTCTGCCGCGTCGATGTCGTGGATGATGATGATGTTGGGATGATTGAGGGCCGACGCCGCGCGAGCCTCCCGCACGAAGCGCGCCTTCCGCGCGGGATCCGCCACCGCCTCGCGCGGCAAGACCTTGATGGCCACGGGACGATTCAATTTCGTGTCGAGCGCCCGGTAAACCACGCCCATGCCGCCCTGCCCGAGCTGCGATTCGATGCGGTAATGGAGCAGGCTCCCGCCAGTCATACCGGAGCCGAGTCTACTACCTTCTTGGCTTGCCAGCCTTCTGTGGCGCTTCGGCATCCCAGCCTGCACCGACGTCTCTGTGCGGCGGCGGCGCAAGGCGCCTGCCGAATTGGAAGTGGTTGGAATCAGCCTGAAAGACTCTCGCTAGCAAAGCGAGCGAATTGCGCCCTCGTAAGCAGATTCTGCGAACTGGCGAGGGAATCAGTCAGGCATCGTCACTGGGCCTGCCATCTGAAGCTCATGTTCTGTGAGTGAGGGCCCACCGTCGCGGCTTCCACCTACGCGCTCACGCGCTACGGCGGACAGGTCGGCGCTATGATGGGCAACCTCCGCCTGTATCATGAGCGGAGGTTGGTGGACCAGAACAGCGCGAGTTGGAACCGGCTAAGCCTGTGGCTGCGTCGAGTGCACGGCCTCAGAGATGCCGCCTGAGCAGCGGCGTGCACGTCGAGCGTTCAGCGAGCCACGTGGGGCGCGTGCTGGAGTTGTAACCCGTGCAGAAGGCCTGGCGGGTCCGCAACCGAGTCCACGAACCAGAACATCACGATCCGGCCGGATCGTCGCACCCTGCAGCGAGCGAAGGTCCTCGCCGCCAAGCGCAACACGCCGATCAATGGAGGCGGCGTGAACGAGTCCACAAGGAAGTCCTCGACGACAAGCGCTCGTCGCTCTCGCTCCGTTCGTGACTCGCGAGAACGAGTACGGGTGAGGATTGCGGGATCGGCGCTAGCGGGATCCGCCTGACGCGCTGGCCTCCGGCCACCAATTGACGACGACGCGAAGCGGTTCGGGTTTCGGAACGCTGGTGGGAACTGCGACCAGCAACCGGCGACCGTCCGCTGACCCCGCGAAGTCGCGCGCGCCCTGCGGCAGGTGGAACAATCGCTCCTCCGCCCCGAACGTCAGCCCTGGTCCCGAGGACACGGGGACTGAGACGAGGTCGCCGGCGGCGTCGATGAAGATCAACGCTCGGCCATTGCCGCTCCACTCGAACCACGGGAGCGCCCACAAGTTCGGTGACACCGCCGGCGTTCCGGGCAGGGTCCATCGGGGGCCGGCCGTGGGGAACGAGGTGATGACAATTCGCCGCTGCCCCGACACGTCAGCGACGGCGGCGATCCATCGGCCGTCCGGTGAGACCTGACCGAACCGCTCCCTCGACGCCTCAGCCGAGAATCGCACCGGTGCCTGACCGCCATCGACGGGTATGACGTTCACGCTCGGAACGTCACCGGTCCACAGCGTGAAGACGAGCGTCCCATTCCTCGTCCAGTCGCTGGGGTAGTACTCGAGGCTCGAAGGAAACACGGGGCGTTCGACGTCCGAGCCGTCCTCGCGGACGTAGGCGTTGGGCGGACTGGTCCGGGCCGCGGCGTACGCAAGTGCGGTTGCGGTGGGCGACCAGACGGGTGTGTCGACGTCTCCACTCGCCAGCTCGAGCGCGCTGCCGTCGCCCGTGTCGTAGACGACGATCGCCTTGTCCGCCCGAGGCCGTCGATCCAGGACGCTCGCCACGCGTCGGCCGTCCGGTGAGAGGGCGATGGCGGTGTGGGGGGCCTCGTCACCCACCGTGCCGAGGGCCTTCCCTGACCGATCGAACCAGGTCAGGCGGGCGTTGCCAAACCCGTCGGCGACACCATAGGCGAGTGTGCCCGCTGACGAGACGGCGTAGAACGAACGCCCAGGGCCGTCACCGCTCAGTCCCTCCGCAATCTGGACCGGCTGTCCCGAGAGCGTTCGTGTCGCCGCGTCAAACGGCTGCGCCACCAGCGCGTGGCGGTCGCGGAACAGCACGAACCCCGGGTCGGCATAGTCCATCGGCGAGGTTTCCGAATGCGTGCCCCCGAACCGGCGCAGGGTAGCGGTCTGGCCTTCGAGGCTGCCGACCTCGTGACGAGACTCCTCGCCGAGCGCGAGGAACAAGAAGTGCTGCCCGTCGGGCAGGAAGCGCGGCCAGACATGGGCGAAGTCGCCCTTGACCAGGGTGGTCACCTGCGCCGGGTCACCGCCGGTGTCCGCCACGCGCCAGAGGCCCTGGCGTTCCGGTGACGCGAACACGATATCGCCGCGGGTGTTCCACGTCGCCCCGCCGTAGTCCGTGCCAGTCGCGCAGATGCGGATGCTCCGGCCCGTGTCGAGATCGACGGTCTTCAGCTCGGCCTTGGCGAAGAACCCCACGCGGCGGCCATCAGGCGAGAAGAACGGGTAGCGTGCGCCGCCCGTCCCAGCGATAGGCCTCGCCGTTCCGCCGTCAAGGGCCCGGATCCACAGGCGCCGGGTCTCGTCCGACGAGCCGGTGACGAAGGCGACCCGACGGCCGTCCGGTGAGACGGCCAGGGATCCGAAGCTGAACAGCTCGTCGTCGGGCGGTGGAATCTCGAATCGAATCGTCCCGAGCCCGGGACGCGGCGTTGCGCGCGGCGCCAGCACCACGCCGAGGAGCGCCGTCACTGCCGCGGCCGCGACGATCCACCCGGCACGTGCGACGGCGCTGCGGCGTGACGGTCCAGCGGGGCCGGCCGCCGCGCCCGCCTGCGGAAGCCAGGCACGGTTCTGCAGGTCGAGCCGCGCGTCGCCGATGTCGCGGTAGCGGGCGGACTTGTCGCGCTGCAAACATCGATCGAGCACATGTCGAGCCGACGGCGGCGTGCCGGGTGGCAATCGACTGAGGTCGGCGTCGGTGTGCAGCAACGCGCCGATCACATCGCTCGTGGTCTCCCCCTGGAACGGCCGGACGCCGGTGAGCATCTCGTAGAGCACGCAGCCAAAAGAGAAGATATCGGTTCGGCGGTCCACAGGCTTGCCACGCGCCTGCTCTGGCGACATGTATCCGGCCGTGCCCATGATCGCGCCAGGAATCGTCGGTGAGGGCAGCGGCACCGGCGAGGTCTGCGTGGGCACGCCGGTCGCAAAGCCGGCGTCGACCGCCCGCGCCAGGCCGAAGTCGAGCACCTTCACCGCACCCTCCGGCGTCACCATGATGTTGCCGGGCTTCAGGTCGCGGTGAATGATGCCTTTCTCATGCGCGGCTTCGAGTGCCTCGGCGATTCGGCCGCCGATGTCGAGCGCGTCGTCCACGGGGAGGGCGCCGCGCCCGAGGCGGGCTTCGAGCGTCTCGCCGTCCACGTATTCGAGCACCAGATAACGCCGACCGTCGGCTTCCTCGACGCCATGGATGCCGGCGATGCCGGGGTGGGAGAACGACGCGAGCGTCTTCGCTTCGCGCTCGAAGCGGGCGAGCCGATCGGGATCGCCTGCGAGGTGCTCGGGCAGCGCCTTGATCGCAACCTTCCGATCCAGCCGCGCGTCGTGGCCCAAATAGACCACGCCCATCCCACCGCGGCCGAGCTCGCGATCGATCCGATACGGACCGACAGACGTCACACGCGTGGACACGCGCTAGAGGATACCCCGGCTCGGTCCTGCCCCAAACTGCGGGGAGATCCTCGAGATCTACGTAGCCGAGCACACTGTGATTCTGTCGAAGGTGCTCTGGGACCGAACTCGTGGCGACCCTGCGGCGTAAGTTCGGTCTGACGCCTGACGACCTGCCTACCCTGGCGCTCTATCGTCGGCGCTTGCCGATGCGGTGTGCCGTGATCCTGACGACGACCGAGTGCTGGCTACAACACCGGCCGGAGAGGCCGTGGCGATAGTGAGCGGAGATGCTGACTACTGACCCTGTCGAGCTCCTTGGGCATCGCGTCCAGACCATTCGCGGTTCAGCCGTGTTGAGCGGGACGTGACGCATCAAGCTGGGATGCGGCCCGAGTCTTGTGGAAATTGCTTTGACGGCGTGACCGCCTGCTGAACGGTTGACCCACTCTACGCTCTTACGCGACTTTCTGCCATTCCTTGGCGAGGAATGTTGGCAGTTGCTGGTGTCCGTCGATCTTGCGCAGCTGAATGTGACCGAAGGCGACGAGGCCATAGAGCACGGTTAACGCTGCGTCCTCGGTGCCAAACGAGGCTTGGGTCTTGGTACGGCGACGGAATTCGCGATTGAGGTTCTCAACCGTGTTCGTCGTGCGGAGCGACTTCCACATCGCCTTCGGGAAATCGTAGAACGTCAGCAGCTCGAGCCCGGCTTCCTCCAGTGACTTCGCGACCGCTGGACAGAGCGCGGACCACTTCTTGACAAATGCGTCGTAGGCCGCGCGGGCGGCGAGCCCATCGGCCGCGTACAGCAGGCGATGGTAATCGCGTTTCATCTCGGCCTGCGCATGGCGTGGGCAGTGGGTCCGCAGATTCGCCAGCTTGTGCGTGGTGCAGCGTTGGATGCGAACACCGTCCCACTGTTGCAGCGCGTGCTTCAGCCCGGCGTTGCCATCCACGACCAACAGCAGCGGCGCGGCGAGTCCTCGCTGCTGCACATCGGTGACCGCGGCGCCCCACGTCGCGCTCGCTTCCGAGGCCGCCATGCGTAGGGTCAGCAGGCATTTCTGGCCGGTTTCCGTCACGCCCAAGGCGGCCAGCACGGGGACGGAGATGACCCGGCGTGCCACGCGGACCTTCAGATGAAAGCCATCGAGGAACACGATGGGGTACCGCTCGGCCGATAGGTCGCGACCTTGCCACGTCGCAAACAGCGCCTTCAACCGCCCGACGATGCGCGACACCGCACTCTTCGACAGGTGCCGTTCGCCGAGCAATGGCTTCAGCGCCGTGCGAATGCGACGACTATTGACGCCACCGAGATAGCAGCTGAGGATGGCCTCGTCGATCTCTCGCGTGCGGCGCGCATACCGCGGCAGCAGCTGGCTGTGGAACTCCGTCGTGCACCCCTCGGTGTCCGCGATGCGGCCGCGCGGGACCGTGACGCGTCGAGTCCCCTCCGGCGTCGTGATCGTCCGCTCGATGCTCCCATTCCGATACCCGCGCCGCTGGTCCGTGCGCTGGTGCGGCGCCGAGCCGAGCGCCGCGGCGAGCTCCTCCGCAAGGGCGGTGTCTAACGCCTCACGAATGTGGCGTCGGAACTGGGCTTCGATGTCCTGGCGGAACTGGAGAATCGTGGCGGGGCTTGTGCTAGTCTCCTGCATGGCGTACCTCCGTCGCCGCTGCTAACGGCGATTTGCTTTGGTCAGCAGGAGGTTACGCCATTTTCCATTTTCCACAGCTCTCGGGCCGCATCCCATCAAGCGCCTGTAAACCACTCACCGAGAATAGCTTGGAGTGTTGGTGGACCAGAACAGCGGGAGTTGGAA
>Ga0105107_10001743_pt1 | contig 14169 bp, 14 predicted proteins | sample PPLLaktember2015_6_FD_79335 | JGI IMG/M metagenome (GOLD analysis project Ga0105107, IMG submission 79335) | Freshwater sediment microbial communities from Prairie Pothole Lake near Jamestown, North Dakota, USA - PPLs Lake P8 Core (1) Depth... | ecosystem: Environmental > Aquatic > Freshwater >...
GCGACGAGGCCGCGCCCGCCGCCCGCGGCTTCGACCACCGTGCCCCCGAAGAAACGGAACTTGCCTTCGTGCTTGAACGCGTAACGACCGAAGCGCGGCACGAAGCGCACGCCGCGCCCGTACAGCCATCGCACCGTCTCGGTACTCTGCCGCACCAGGGTTTCGGCGAGGTCGGGGTCGCAGTAGTACTGCGTGACGCGGCCGAGATCGTCGAGATACTGCTCGACGGTGTATTCGCCGAAATCGGTGTCGCGGATCTCGCCTTCGGAAAGATCGGGCACCACCGAGCGCACCGTTTCCACGCCGTGATGGACCATGCGAAAGCCGCCGCCGGTGAAAGCGCTGTTGCCTCCGCGCGCGGCTTCGGGTGCGCGCTCGAGGACGAGCACGTTTGCGCCGTGCTCGCGTGCCGAGAGCGCGGCACACAACGCTGCGTTTCCGCCGCCGATCACGACGACGTCGTAAGACTTCTCCATGCGTGCTCCGTTACTTGTTCAATGCCGCTTCGCGGATGTAGCGCTCGTAGGCGAGCTCGGGCAGCCCGCCGCATTCGAATATCTGCTCGATCAGCTCGGGGAACTTGCGCAGCGCCACGCTCGCGCCGCTCGCAGGGTTGCGCACGAGGCCCTGCGGGTAATCGACTTCCACCGTCTCGCCGTCCTGCACGATCTGCGTCACGCCCGGCGCCTGGAAAATCGGGATCGCGCGCGCGATGCTGTTGCGCAGGAAGAGGCGTGAAACCGATTCGACGACGATCGCCGCGATCCCCACTTCGCGCAGCACGATGCCCGGCCGGCTCGAGCCGCAGCCGAAATTGCGGCCCGCGACGAGGATGTCTCCGGGCCGCACCTCCCGCGGGAACTCGGGACGGTAGGCTTCCATCGTATGCAGCTTGAGCTCGTCCATCGTGGGATAGCGGTAATAGGGATTGATCGCGTCGGTCTCGATCGAATCTCCGAACTTCCAGGCGCGCCCGCGCATGACGCGGTTCAGGTCATAGCCCATGCACGAGCTCCGTGGGATCGACGATCTCTCCTGCGAGCGCGGCGGCGGCGACGGTGAGCGGCCCCCCGAGGTAGATCTCGGCCTTCATGCTGCCTTTGCGGCCTTTGAAGTTGCGCGTGGTCGCGGTGATGCACACTTCGCCGTCGGAAAGAAACCCGACTTTGGGCTGGCACACGCCGCAGCCGGGCGTGACCACCTGCGCGCCGGCTTCGAGGAGCGTCTCGACGAGGCCGGCTTTCACGCACCGCAGGTACACCTGCTGCGACGCGGGCGAGACGATGAAGCGCACGCCCTTGGCGACTTTGCGCCCCGCGAGCACGCGCGCCGCGATCTCGATGTCTTCGTAGCGGCCGTTCGCGCAACTGCCGATCATCGCCTGCTGGATGCGCGTGCCTGCGACTTCGGCGACCGGCGACACGTTGCCGAACTGGTGCGGCTTCGCCACCACGAAAGGCATCTCGTCGACGTTCAACACGATCTCGCGCTCGTAATGCGCGCCGGCGTCCGCCGCGACCGGCTCGTAAGACTTGTCGGTGCGGCCTTGCAGGAACTCGCGCGTCTTGTCGTCGAAAGGGAAGAGCGCGAACTTGGCGCCCACCTCAACCCCGTGCGCGGCGAGGCACATGCGGCTGTCGATCGAGAGCTGCGGGACGAGCGAGCCGCCGAATTCCACCGACAGGTTGCCGGCGAAATCGTCGCCGTACTGGCCGGCGAGATAGAGCACGATGTCCTTCGCGATCGGATAGTCCGGCTGGCGCCCTTCGAGCACCACCTTCACCGACTGCGGCACCTGGAACCACAGCTCGCCGAAAAGCAGCACGTAGAGCATGTCCGCGCGCGTGATGCCGGTTCCGCCTGCGTTCAGCGCGCCATAGCTGATGGTGTGCGAGTCGTTTCCCACCACGAGCTCGCCCGGACGCATGTAGCCGTAATCGGCCATCATCTGGTGCGCGATGCCGGGCTCCGAATCGTGGAAAGTGCGGATGCCGAGGCGCTCGACTTCGGAGCGGATGAGCGCGTTCTCGTCGGCCTGCTTCTGCGACAGCGTCGGCTGGTGGTGGTCGACCAGCACGTAGACGCGGTCGGGATCCCACACGCGAGGCAAACCGTTCTTGAAGCCCGCCTGCTGCGCGAGATCATTCATCGGTTCGGTGGCATGGTAGTGCACCATCGCACCGTCGATGCGCGCCTCGACGATGTCGCCGGCGCGCACCGGTTTGCCGGCGAGGCTGTGCCGCGCCAGCAGCTTTTCGGCCATCGTGTGTGCCATGTCTTGATCGGCCAAGGCGGGGCTCAAGCCCGAGTAGGCTCCGCCGCCCGGGGGACCCGCGCGACGAGCAACCGGTCGACGCGGTTCCGGTCCATGTCGACGACTTCGAAACGCCAGCCACCCCATTCGAAGTGGTCGGCAACCTTGGGCACGCGCCCGAGTTGCAGCATGACGAAGCCGGCGAGCGTGTTGTAGGTGTCGGTGTCTTCCTCCGGAAGCTCGTCGTCGATCCCTAGCGCCAGCTTGAAGCGCTCGACCCCCACGCCGCCGTCGATCAGCAAAGAGCCGTCGGCGCGCGTCACGATGTCCCTGTCCGCTTCTTCGCCGGGCTCGCCGATTTCGCCGACGAGCGCTTCCAGGACGTCGTGGAGCGTGACGAGCCCCTGGAACTCGCCGTACTCGTTCACGATCAGCGCCATCGTCTGCCGGTGCTGCTTGAAAGTGCGCATCACTTCGGTAACGGTCAGCGTCTCGGGAATGTAGAGCGGCTTGGTCAGCCGCGCTTCGAGATCGAAAGGCTCGGCGTTGACCATGTCGACCAGCAGGTCCTTCGCCGCGACGAAGCCTTCGATATTGTCGAGATCGCCCCGCGTCACGGGGAAGAAAGAGTGCGGAGCCGCGACGATGCGCTCGAAGATTTTCTCGCGCGGCTCCTCGATGTTCAGGTAGATGATGTCTGCGCGCGGCGTCATCACCGCGGTCGTGCGCAGGTCATCCAGCCGGAACACGCGCGAAACGAGCTGATGCTCGTGCTCTTCGAAGACGCCGGCTTCGGTGCCCTGCTCCATGAGCACGCGGATCTCCTCTTCGCTGACGGGCGGGCTCGCGCTGGAGCCCCGTCCCAGCACGCGCAGGATCGCGTCGGTCGCAAAAGCCAGCGCGCGCACGATCGGATGGGCGACCCAGGCCACCCACTTCATCGGTTTCGCGACGAAGCTCGCCACCGCTTCGGGATTGAGCAGCGCGAGGCGCTTGGGCACGAGCTCGCCGATGATGAGCGAGCCCACCGTGATTCCGGCGATGACGATCGTGCCCGCGATCACTTTCGAGTGCGGCGCCAGCGCCGGCCATTGTGAAAGCCAGGCGCTGACGTCGGCCGAAAGCGCGGCTTCGCCGAAGACCCCGCTCGAGATGCCGATCACGGTGATGCCGACCTGTATCGCCGAGAGAAAATTGCTCGGGTTGTTCGCGAGCGCGAGCGCAGCGCCCGCCGCAGTGCGTCCTTCCTCGTAGAGCTGCTGCAGCCGCGCCTTGCGCGAGGACACCACCGCCATTTCCGACATCGAGAAAAACCCGTTGATCAGAAACAGGATCAGGAGAAAGAGGAGTTCCATGGCTGGGTCGCGTGAGTCCGGAAGGAGACCGAGGATAACCGGTGCGCGGGGGATGCATACGTCGCGCGGCACGCGGGGCTGCGGGGGCGGCGGGCGGTGCTTGGGCGGCGGAGCGATGCTTGGGCGGCGGAGCGATCGGGAGATCGCCCGAAAGGAAAGGAGATTACGGAGGGAAACCTTGGTTTCCCTCTGTATCGTTACATCCCCCCGAGCGAAGCTGAGCGGGCCGCAGGCACGGCTGCCGCTAGGCAGCCTGGCCTGCGGCTACTCAGCTTCGAGCTTGGCGGCCTTGACGACTTTGGTCCATTTGGCGATCTCGCTCTTCACGTGCGCCGCGAACTGCTCCGAGGTCGTCGGCGCAACCGCGATGCCCTGGTCTTCGAGTCGCGCCTTGAGCGGGCCGCTCAGGATCTTGTTCAGATCGGCGTTGAGCTTGGTCAGGATCGGCTGCGGCACTTTGGATTGCGTGCAGATGCCGTACCAGCCCGTCACGTCGTAACCCGGCACGCCCGATTCCGCGAAAGTCGGCACCTCTGGCAACTGTGCATTGCGCTTGCCCGACGTGACGGCAAGCGCCCGCACGCGCTTTGCCTTGACTGCCGCGAGCGGCGCACCCGCGAGATTGCCCACCGACGACTCGATGTGGCCGCTCATGACGTCGGTCAATGCCGGCGTCGCGCCTTTGTACGGGACATGGACGATGTTGATGTCCGCCATCATCTTGAGCAGCTCGATCGACAGGTGCGGTGAAGCGCCGACACCCGACGAGCCGAAATTCACTTTGCCCGGATTCGCTTTCGCGTAGGCGATGTACTGCTTGAGCGTTTTCACCGGGAAGGACGGATGCACCATGAAGACGTTCGGCACGCCGCCGATCATGGAAGAGAACGCGAAATCGCGTATCGGATCGTAAGTGAGCTTCTTCGCGAATCGCGCCGGCGTGACCGAGTGCGAGCCGATGTTACAGAGCACCAGCGTGTAGCCGTCCGGAGGCGCCTTGGCGGTGTACTCGGTCGCGAGGTTGCCCGCCGCGCCGGGCCGGTTCTCGATGACGACCGTGCTTCCCCACAGCTCGCCGAGCGCCTGGCCTACCATGCGCGCGGTGGTGTCCACGCCTCCGCCCGGCGCGTAACCCACCATGATGCGCACGGGCTTGGTCGGATAGTTCTGCGAAAACGCAGCGCATGGTGTAACGAGCACGAGCGCAGCGATCAACTTTGTCGAAATCTTCATTGGATCTCCTCGAAAATCGATGTTTTCTGAATGCGGGCGACCGCGAGCTCAAGTCTACCTCAGGCCGGCGGCGTGTCGAACGGGCCTTCCTCGTTGTTGTAGTCGCCGTGCGGGACGAAGCTGCCGTCGCCTTCGTAGCGATAGCAGAACTTCGTCACCCACCAATGCCCGTATATGTCGCTGTAGATGATCCTGCCGTAGGTGAAGAATCCGGGCTTTCCGATGCGGTAGAGCGGCGCGGCGGCGAGACCGACGGTGAAGGCCTGCACCGGGTGCAGCAACTGGCCGTCGACCACCGGTGAATCGTAAAAAGGCTTCACCCCTTCCTGCGGCAGATGGCTCGCCCTCTCGCACCAGATCGACATGCGCGAGGCCGGCGTCTGCCCGTAGTTCCTTATTCTCAGCTTGTGGACCCCCGCCGCGGCTTCTCCGGCTTCCGAAAAGAAAATCTCGTCGAGGGCGACGTACGAGCGCAGCTCCCTGCGCGAAATGCCGCGCGCGTCCTCGAGGAGCGCCGAGGTCGCTTTCCACAAGCGCGCGGTATAGACGACGAGGCCGAAGCTCACGAGAGCGAGGATCCACGTCGGGATCACGAGCCACCATTCACTGCGCTCCCACCACTCGAGCGGCAGCGGCTCGCGCAGAGCGGCGGGTGATACGGCGGCTGGCGGAGAGTTGTTGTCCGGCGCGGCCTGCTGGACCGGCGCTACCGCTTCGGTATCCGCGGCGCGCGCGCTGTCGCCGGGCTGTGGCTGCACGGCGATGCCTTTGTCCGCGGTTGCCGGCGGCGCGTTCTGCGCATGCGCTGTTACGAAACCGAGAACGACGACGAGCACACCCAATGTTCTTATCATGCCTCTTCTTCCCTGTGAGCACCGCGCCTTCGCGATACTACGCATAGCGTACTTGCAAGCGGCACCGGACGGAAGAAAAGCTTGAAGGACCCGCAACCACGGCCGGGCCCCGAATGACGAAGGGCCAGCGACGCGCGCCGGCCCTTCGGTTTTGGTAGGCGGTGCGAGATTCGAACTCGCGACCAACGGATTAAAAGTCCGCTGCTCTACCAACTGAGCTAACCGCCCGGAAAAGCGCGCAAGTTTACCTGCGCGGAGGATAGCGGGTCAACCGAAGTCCTATGCCACAAGCGAGCAAACGCGAGCCGAAGGAAAGGAGGTCTCGGAGGAAAACCATGGATTTTCCTCCGAGGCGTTCACCGGCAACTGGCGCAGCCGAGAGGCTTGGCTCGCGGTAAGGTTAAGCCTCTCTGAGGATGCGCCAATACTGGTATTTCATCGTGCCCGCGGCGCCGATCACGATCGAGAAGAAGGCCAGAATGGAGCCGATCGCGAGCGTCGACACGCCCGTGATCGCCTGTCCGACGGTGCACCCCATCGCGAGCACGCCGCCGACCCCCATGAGCGCGCCGCCGACCACGTGACTCGCGAAATCCCGGAACGTGAAGAAGCGCTCGTAGCGAAAGCCTTTCGTCGCGATCGCGTAAATAAAACCGCCGAGTATCACCCCCGCGAGCGCCGCGACCCCGAAGTTCACCAGCGAGAGCTTCGTCGGGTCCATGAGATAGCGCAGCGCGTCGCCCATGGGTGAAATAAACGTGAACGACTGCGTCTGCACGCGGCTGGGAATCTCGGTCGCCATCTCGGCGTATTCCTTCCACGCGCGCCCCATCGGTCCTCCGGTGATGTACCAGCCCGCGGCGACCGCGAGACCGACCACGCCTCCTCCGAGCACATGGTCGAAGCTCGCCCTGAAGTCGCGCGACCTGAACACCCAGACGAGCATGCCCATCGCGACGAGCGAGGAGAGCGTCAGGTTGAGCGCGCGCGACGGCGCGAGCCCGAACATGCCGGCGACGACCGAGCCGACTTCCTGCGTCGGCATGCCGTGCTGTGCGAGATCGATGCTGGTCGCCTGTATCCACGGCCAGAAAGCTTTCTCGAAGACCGGGGTCCACATGAGGAGGTACGCGAACACGGCCGCGGCAAGCAGCACGGTCAGCGACTTCAGGTTTCCGCCGCCTATCCTCACCAGCGTGCGATTGCCGCAGCCGCTGCCGAGCGTCATGCCGATGCCGAAGAGGACGCCGCCCACGATGTAGCGCAGCCACGCGAAATTGGCGGTGCGATAGGGCGGGAAAGTATCGCCGGTGAGGCTCACCGTGCCGCTCGCTTCGAGAACGACGACGCCGGTGAGCGCGATCGCCATCGCGAAAACCCACGAGCGCATGCGGCCGGTGTCGCCCATGTTGACCCAGTCGGAGACCGCACCCATGGTGCAGAAGCGCGTTTTCTGCGCGACCGCGCCCATGACGAGAGCGATGGCGAAAATAAAGAGCAGGACCTGGAGGTGTATACCGGATTCCATAGGTTCCATCCGACCGGTGACGCTGCGGAGGGTTCCTTATGTTACGCGACGTAGCGCGTAGGGTCGGGAATACCCGCCGCTTCGAATCCGGCCCGGCGCAGCCGGCACGATTCGCAGCGGCCGCACGCGAGGCCTTCGGCGCTCGCCTGGTAGCACGACACGGTGAGCGAATAATCGACGCCCAGGGCGGTGCCGCGCCGGATGATGTCGGCTTTGCTGAGATCGATGACCGGCGTGTGAAGCGTGAGCCTGCGCCCCGTCACCGCCGCCCTGGTCGCGAGATTGGCGAGCGCTTCGAAAGCCCGCATGTACTCGGGCCGGCAGTCCGGATAGCCCGAGTAATCGACCGCGTTCGCGCCGAAGTAGACGTCCGCGGCCCCGCGAACTTCGGCAAAAGCCAGCGCGAGCGAGAGAAAGATGGTGTTGCGCGCCGGGACGTAAGTGATCGGGATGCCCTGCTGGGCGCCGTCGACCGGCACGGCGATCGAGGAGTCGGTGAGCGCGGAGCCGCCGAACGCGGTCAAGTCGAGCGTGGTGACGCGATGCTCGATCGCGCCCAGCGCGCGGGCGACCCGCGCGGCCGCGTCGAGCTCGGCCCGGTGGCGCTGGCCGTAATCGACCGAGAGGCAGTGACAGGCGCGCCCTTCGCTGCGTGCGATGGCGAGCGTGGTGGCGGAATCGAGGCCGCCGGAGAGAAGAACGATCGCCGGACTCATGTAATGGGGGAAGGGAGGTTACGGAGGGAAACCGTGGAAGGTAGCGGAGCGGTCGGGTCCCTCTGTTCGTGGCGCGCCGAGGCCCGAGCCTTCAGGCGAGCGGCGCGCCTACCGCAGCGCGGCGAGCCTGCGCCGCGCTTTCTCCGCGGCATCGCTGCTCGGATAGCGCGCGACCAGCTTGTCCATCGTCTTGCGGGCGGTGGCGCTGTCGCCGAGCTCGATATAGGCGCTCGCCATGTTGAGCAGCGCATCGGGAACCGAGGCGCTTTCGGGGTAGGTCGAGACGAGCTTCTGCTGATTCGCGATGGCGTTCTTGTAATCGCGCAGGTTGTAGTACGAATCTCCGACCCAGTATTGCGCGCGATGGGCGAGCGGGCTGCGCGGGTAGTGCGTGACGAAAGTCTGAAAAGCGACGACCGCAGCCTGGTAGTTGCCGATCCTGCGCTGGTTCTGGGCGGCTTCGTAAGCGCGCGTCTCGTCGACTGCCGGAGGCGCTGCCGCCGCTGCCGCGGCCGCGGCAGCGATCGGCGGCGTGGACGCGCCCGGCGCCGGCGCTGGACCGGGCGCGGGCGCGGGAGCCGCGGCACCGGGCGCAGGCGTGGGCGGCGCCTGTTCGAAACGGCGCAAGCGCGTGTCGAGGTCGACGTACATGTCGCGCTGGCGTCTGGAGGCGGCTTCGATGCCGTTGGAGAGCACCTCGAGCTGGCCGCGCATGCCCCTTAACTCTTCGCGCAGCACCTGGAGCTGATTCGCGAGATCGAGCACGGGCTGCGTCGCCGCGCTCGTCTGCGCGGCCTGCGCCTTCACCGCGTCTTCGAGCGCCGTCAGCCGCGTGGCGAGCTCGTCGTAGCGCGCAGCGAGGCCGTCGATGCGCTTTTGCTGCTCGGCGACGCCTTTGCGCGCGACGTCGTCACCGAAGAGCGCGGCCGTGGAAGGCGCGGCAGCGAGCGCGAGGCACGCCGCCGCGAAAAGCGCTGGAAGTACGGGCTTACCGCGAATCACGTCGGAGGCAGGGCCTTACTCGCCCCGATAGACGATGTCGGCGCGGCGGTTCTCGGCATACGCCTGCTCGTTCGCGCCGGTCGCACGCGGCTTCTCTTCGCCGAAGCTCACGGTTTCGATCTGCGAAGCCGTGGCGCCGAGGAGCGTCATCATCTGCTTCACTGCGTCGGCGCGCTTCTGCCCGAGTGCCAGGTTGTATTCGCGGCTGCCGCGCTCGTCGGCGTTGCCCTGGATCGTCGCGTGCGCCGAGCGATTCTGCTGGAGATAACGCGCGTGTGCCGACACCACCGGCTTGAATTCCTCTTTAACGGTGAACTGGTCGTAATCGAAAAAGATGCTGCGGCGTGACAGGATGTTGCTCGGATCCTTCAGCGGATTGCCGCCGACGCTATCGGACTTGCTCGGCCTGCCCGAGACGTCGGGCCCGGGCTTGGGCGTCATGGGCTGCGAAGGCGCGGCGACCGACGGCTTCGCCTCTTCGACTTTCGCCCCCGCCTGCTCTTCCGGTGTGGACGCGCACCCCACGAGCAGGCCCACCGCTGCAAACATCGTCATCCATCGCTTCATCTTTCGCTCCTATTTCGACAGTCCCCCGAATGCTGGGTCTTTTCGTTGTGTCCTCGGTTATCTACTTGATGAGCGGGCCCCACGCCGGCTCGCGCACATCGCCTGCGCTTTCGGTAAAGCGCTGCTTCACGCGACCGTCGCTCGACACCGCGGCTAATATACCACGCCCCCTCACCTCGCTCGCGTGGAGGATCATGCGTCCGTTCGGTGCGAAGCTCGGTGATTCGTCGATCCCGCCATCGGTGAGCAACTGCACTTGCTGTGATGCGAAGTCCTGCACCGCGACGCTGAAGCGCGAGCCCTGCCGCTGTATGAACGTGAAGCTCTTGCCGTCCGGGCTGCGGCGGGCCGACACGTTGTAGCTGCCTTCGTACGTGATGCGCTGCGCCTGTCCTCCCGAAGCGGGCATGCGGTATATCTGCGGCCCGCCGCCGCGATCCGAAGTGAAAATGATCCATCTGCCGTCGGGCGAAAAATTGGGCTCGGTGTCGATCGCCGAAGTCGTCGTGAGCCGGGTCGCAGGTCCGCCGTCGGCGGGTATCAGGAAAAGCTGCGAGCCGCCGTCCTTACTGAGCGTGACGGCAAGCCGCCTGCCGTCGGGCGACCACGCCGGCGCGCTGTTGCTGCCGGTGAAGTTCGCGACCGCCTGCCGCCTGCCGGTCGTCAGCGACTGCACGTACACCACCGGCTTCTTCCGCTCGAACGAAACGTATGCGAGCCGCGTGCCGTCAGGCGCCCAGGACGGCGAGATGATCGGCTCGCCCGAGGCGAGTATCGTATGCGGCGCGTAACCGTCGGCGTCGGCGACCTGGAGCTCGTAGCGGCTGCCGCGCTTCACGACGTAAGTGATGCGGGTCGCGAAAACCCCGGGGTCGCCCGTCAGTTTCTCGTAGATCGCATCCGCGATCTTGTGCGCGGTCAACCTCAGCAGCCCGGCGTTCACCCGGTAAAAGTAACCCGCGAGTTGCGTTCCTTTCAGAACGTCCATCAAGCGGAAGCTGATCTCGTACTGACCGCCTTTCTGCGCGACGTTACCGATGACCAGCGCTTCGGCGCCGCGCGCCTTCCACTGCTCGAACCTGATCTGGTCCGGCTCGTGGGGGACGGGCACGATGCCGCCCGCATCGACGGTCTTGAATAGCCCGCTACGCGCGAGGTCGGCGATGATGACCGGGGTCAGCGGCTGCGGGATGCCCTCTTCCGCGCGGAAAGGCGCGATCGCGATCGGGATCTGGTTGGCGCCCGCGCCGACGATCTCGATGGTGAGGGCCGCGTGCGTGGCCCGCGCCGCGAGCAGGGCGAGTAAGGTGAAGAACAGCAGCGCGCACAACCGCGCGGGATTCAGGGTGTAAGCGGGGGTTCTCATTCTTTGGGCCGGATTTTCAGGTTGAGCTCGCGAAACATGTTGAAAAGGGTGGGGTCCGTAGGCAGCGGCAGCGGGGAGGATTTCAATATGGCGCGCTCAACCGCCTGATCGTAAGCCGGCACGCCGCTGCTGCGGCGCAGTCGCAGGCTGCTCTCGAGGACTTCACCACCGGGCAACAAGCGTACCTCGAATTCGACCGTCGGATTGCCCTGCAGGTTCGGCGGCTCGACGATGTTGCGCTTGATCTTGTTGCTGATCTGGCGCACGTACTCGTCGTAGAGGCGCGACTGCGCGCTCGCCTGCTCCTTGGCGAGCTTCGCTTTCAGGTCGGCCTGCTCCTGCGCGATGCGCTTCGCTTCGGCCTCCTGCGCGAGCTTGCGCTTCACTTCCTCCTTCTGCTTCTCTTCTTCCTTGCGGCGCTCGAGGTCCTGCTGCTGCTTTTTCTTATCGAGCTCCTGCTGTTTCTTCTTCTTTTCGAGCTCCTGCTGCTCCTTCGCCTTGCGCTCCTTCTCGAGCTTCTCCCGGAGGGCGATGTCCGGCTTAGGCACGGGTTTCACTTCGGGTTTGGGCGCGGGCCGCGGCTTGGGCTCGGGCCGCGGCTCGGGTTTGGGCTCCGCCTTGGGCGCGGGCTTGACCGGCGCGGGTTCCTGCCGCGGCGGCGCCATCGTGCTCCAGAGGTCGACCACCGCGGTGGGCTCGGAATGCCGCTTCTGCCAGGCCACGCCGAAAACGAGGAGCAGCACGAAGCCGACGTGCATCGCCGCGGCGAGCGCGCGCGAGATCTTCTTCTCGCGGTCGGTGACGTATTCGTCGTCGTAGGTCACGGCGTAGTGCTGGCAGGCTTCGCGAGCAGACCGACTTTCTTCACCTGGTTCTGTTGCAGCATGTCCATGACTTCGAGGACCGCCGAGTAGCGCACGTCCTTGTCGGCGGAGATGACGACCGCCTGGTCGGGGTTGCGCGTCTGCTTCGCCTTGATCTCCTTGATGAGGTCGGCGCGCGAAATCGCGCGGTCGGTCGGGCTGCGGGTCGCGCGGTCGCGCAGCGAGAGCGACCCGTCCTTCTGTATCGATACTTCCATCGGCTGCACCGGCGGATTGGACGTCTTGGCGACCTGCGGCAGCTCGATCTGCCCCGGGTTGATGAGCGGCGCGGTCACCATGAAGATGACGAGCAGCACGAGCATCACGTCGATGTACGGAACGACGTTGATCTCGTTCATCAAGCGCCGCGTCTGGCGTCTCTGGTGAGCGAGCATGTCAGTGCATCTGGCGCTGAAGGATGTTCGAAAATTCTTCCATGAACGAATCGAACCGGATCGCGAGCCGGTTCACGTCTCCGGAAAAGCGGTTGTAGGCGACGACCGCCGGTATTGCGGCGAAAAGCCCCATCGCGGTGGCGATCAGCGCTTCCGCGATGCCCGGCGCGACGTGTCCGAGCGTCGCCTGCGCCACGTTCGCAAGACCGCGGAATGCGTTCATGATTCCCCAGACGGTGCCGAAAAGGCCCACGTAGGGGCTCACCGACCCGACGGACGCTAAAAATGCGAGGTGCGACTCGAGGTTGTCCATCTCGCGCTGGTAAGTGGCCCGCATCGCGCGCCGCGTGCCGTCCATGACGCTGGCGACGTCCATGCCGGGCTGCTTGGTGAGCTTGGTGAATTCCCGGAAACCGGCTTCGAAGATGCGCTCCAGCGTTCCCGCGTTGCGCGATGCGTTGGCGCGGTGATAGAGGGACGAGAGCTCGGCGCCGCTCCAGAACTGCTTTTCGAACTCGTCGGCCTGCTGCGTCGCGCGCTTGAACTGAAAGCGCTTTATGAAGATGTAGTACCAGGAAAAAAGCGAAGCGAGTAGGAGCGCCGCCATCACGAGCTGGACGAGAACGCTCGCGTTCGCGACCAGGCTGATGATGGACAGGTCCTGCGTAACGGTAGGATTCAATCTCTCGTCCTTATTCTTGTTGCTAGCGGCCGCGGGATGCGCACCGGCCGCATGGTACGCAGCGCCACGCACGCGACCCTGACCGCGGCGCGTGCAAGCACGTCCTCTCCTCGGACTACGCGCTGGTTTACCTCGATCTGACCGGCGCCCACCTTAATGAGTTCCACGCTCACCTGCAACTCGTCGTTGAAGCGCCCCGGCGCCAGGTAATCGATCGCCGCGGAACGCACCACGAAAGCCACGCCGTGACTTTCCGCGAGCTCGCTTTGCTCGAAACCCATCGCGCGCAGCCATTCGGTGCGCGCGCGCTCCATGAACCTGAGGTAGTTCGCGTAATAGACGACCCCGGCGGCATCGGTATCCTCGTAATAAACGCGCACCGGCCACAAAAAGGGTTCGGCGATCGGTGCGGCGGGCGCGGTCTCGGCAGGAAACGATTTCACCGCGGCCCGGTGGAGCCCGCGTCGTCCCACAACTCCGGGGCGCTGGCGCGCGCCGGGTGTGCGAGCCCGAAGTGGCGGTAGGCCGCCGGGGTGGCCACGCGGCCGCGCTGGGTGCGCTGGAGATACCCCTGCTGGATGAGATACGGCTCGATCACGTCCTCTATCGTGTCGCGCTCCTCGCTGATCGCGGCGGAAAGATTGTCGACGCCCACGGGACCGCCGTCGAACTTGTCGATCACCGCCTGCAGAAGCTTCCTGTCCATCACGTCGAGTCCGGCGACGTCGACGTCGAGCATCCTGAGCGCCGCATCGGCCACGTCCTGCGTGACGCGCCCCTGCGCCCGCACTTCGGCGTAATCGCGCACCCGCCGCAGCAGCCGGTTGGAGATGCGCGGCGTGCCGCGCGAGCGGCTCGCGATCTCGCGCGCGCCGTGCGGCTCGACTTCGACTTCGAGCAGGCGCGCGGAGCGCTGTACGATGCAGGTCAATTCTTCAGTGGTGTAGAACTCGAGCCTGGCGACGATACCGAAACGGTCGCGCAGCGGGTTCGTCAGCATGCCCGCGCGCGTCGTGGCGCCGACCAGCGTGAAGGGCGGAAGGTCGAGCTTCACCGACCGCGCGGCGGGACCTTCGCCGATCATGATGTCGATCTGGAAATCCTCGAGCGCGGGATACAGGATCTCTTCCACGACCGGCGAGAGCCGGTGGATCTCGTCGATGAAAAGCACGTCGCGAGGCTCGAGATTGGTGAGTATCGCCGCGAGGTCGCCGGCGCGCTCGAGCACGGGCCCCGAAGTATGGCGGAGGTTCACTCCCATCTCGCGCGCGATGATGTGCGCGAGCGTGGTCTTGCCGAGCCCCGGCGGGCCGAAGAGAAGCACGTGGTCCAGCGACTCGCCGCGCTTCCTCGC
>Ga0105107_10001744_pt1 | contig 14167 bp, 10 predicted proteins | sample PPLLaktember2015_6_FD_79335 | JGI IMG/M metagenome (GOLD analysis project Ga0105107, IMG submission 79335) | Freshwater sediment microbial communities from Prairie Pothole Lake near Jamestown, North Dakota, USA - PPLs Lake P8 Core (1) Depth... | ecosystem: Environmental > Aquatic > Freshwater >...
AGCGTCGGGGTGGATTTGGGTGACGAGGATTTTGACGATACAAGCCTGTGGGAGGAGATCGTCCCGGATTATGACCTCCAGACGGTTGCAGGAACGGTCAGCCTCGAGACGGGTCAGATCGTGAGAACCAATGACGGCGCCCTCTACCAATACCTGGGAGAGGATGAGGAGGGTGTGGACCTCGGCGACGAGGAGATTGACGATGCTGGCAGGTGGGCCAAGATGGTCCCGGATTATGACCTGGAAGATCTTGAACCGGGAGTGCGGGTCATGCTTCAGACGGACCAGATGATCCGCACTTCGGATGGGACGTTCTACCGGTATCAGGGCGAGAGCGCCACCATGCCCTACGCGAACCTCGACAAGGGTGTTGCCTACTATGCGGTGGTCATGAATGAGACGACGATCCAGTTGGCCCTTTCCCGATATGACGCCGCGATCAGCGAGACCCCCCTTGTCCTGGACATCGAGATCGAAGGGGCCGACGACGTGGTGCTTCAAGAGAATGAGGCAGATTTCGGGCATGTCAACTTCCTGGAGTTCGGATACACCTACGACGACCTCGCAGAGGGTTCCACCCTTGAGGAGCGCTACCAAGACATACACGACACTTACGGAGACGGAGCTTACGATCCCAACTTCATCTACCAGATTTCGGATCAGGAAAGGCAGGAGCGGATTGCAGACCGCACCTTCTCTTCCGGCGCCCTGCGCTATCAGATTTCAGAATCTCTTTTCAGCTTCCTTTACCCCGATGCAGAGGGCGGCGGGGTGGAAGCGCCTGCGGAAACGCCCAATGTCATTGCGAACCACCTGACGCTGAAAGCCGGCGGACAAAGCGGGCAGATCGGTCGTGTGACGGGCGTGGTCACTATTGACCTTTCCGGAGGTTTCGAGAACCTGCCCATTGAGCATCAGGAAATCCTGACCTATGCCGGTGTGGACGACGTAGTGAGTGTGACCTATGACCCTGATGATCCCAATCAGATACAAACGCTGACCCTGCAGGTGTGGAATGACGTGGATGTGCAGGCGCCCGACGGGGTTAACATCACGGCAGGGGCCGGGGTCGCCCTTGAAACCGAGGGAGATCTTGTGGTCAACTCCGTTGCAGCCGGAGGCGATGTGCGTCTTGTGGCGGGCGGCGCGGTCATCGATCCCAATGCTCAGGGAACAGACGCCGCCGTGAGCACGGATGGCAACCTGAGCTTGAGGGCCGGAACTTCCATTGAGGCCGTAAACGGTGTAGATCCCTTCCGTATCCACCTCTTCGTCCCGGGTAAGTTGAGTGCAGAAGTCACGGGAGATCTGAATATCGAACAGGTCGCTGGAGACCTTTCCATTGGCAAGGTTTACGCCACCAAGGGTTCAGTGACGTTGAGCTCCGCCGGATCCATCTATGACGGCGCGGGCAACGATGAAGTGAAGGTGAAGAGTCTCGATCTTCATTTGAATGCGGCCGGTGCCATCGGGACGGCCGAGGATTTTCTCGAGATCGATCAGATCCTCCCAGAGGGTCAAGCATCGATCGGAGAGGCCAAGGTTCAGGCGGGTGGAGATGTCTTCTTGCGCGACCCGGCGGGTGATTTCTATGTGGATGAGATCCGGTCCACGGGTGGGGATGTGAGCCTGGAAGCCGCTGTGTCTCTCTTGGATGCAGCCAGCGACGACTCGGCCGATGTGATCGGTCGAAGCATTACCCTCAGCGCAAAAACAGGGGGGATCGGTCTGTCCTTGACCGGGGATCTGGATGTGAACACAGGTTCCTCGAGATCAGGCGTGCTGACGGCCTACAGCGCCCAGAATGCGTATCTCTTTGAAGTGGATGAGGACCTGCTTCTGAAACAGGTGGGCACGGGAGCCGGATACATGGCTTTTATCCAGAGCCCGGGCAAGATACTCAACGGAAACCCTGGCGGCACGAACGTCGCATCCGGTGCAACCCGTCTGTATGCAGCATCCGATATTGGTGCTGTGGGCAATCCTCTTAGGACGGCGGTGGACAAACTCGAGGTCCGCTCGGAGACAGGAGATGTCTGGATCTGCAACACAGGTCCTCTAATCGTAGGCGGTGTGAGTGATATGGAGGGGATCTTCGCAGGCGGAGCTCTTGAGATTACCGCGTCGAGCCTTGTTACGGTCGAGGAAAGAATCGAGGCGGAGGGGAACATCATCATCGAAGCGGTCGACGACGCTGCGGATGGGCCCGGCGAAACAGACGATATTCTGGTTCCGGGCGGAGTCACGATCTGGTCCAAGGAGGGGAAGGTCTCCTTGCGGGCGGGAGATGATCCGATCATTGAAGAGGGGGCAATCATCAAGGCCGCCACCGTGGTGGAACTCTTTGGAGATTACGGCAATGCTGATCCGGGCGGCGCTACGATAGCCCCCCATGGGGAGATCGATGCCCCGTTGGCCCTGATCTTCGGGGAAGCGGACAACGATCTGTTTGATCTCAGGGATGTTTCCGTGCCCGCCGAGGTTACGGGCGGAGACGGCAGCGACACTTTGATCGGTCCGGACCAGGTCAACAGTTGGGAGATTGTGGGTCCTAACACAGGCACTCTGAACGGGATGTTCACCTTCAATGCTGTAGAGAATTTGACAGGTGGTACCGGGGACGACTTCTTCTATTTCCGCGGCGAGGGCAGAGTGGACGGAATCGTGGACGGCGGGGACGGCTTCGATACCCTGGACTTCCTGCAGTCCGATTTTATTCAGGCGGCGGCGACGGATTTCATGAACACGACACTGCCCACGGAGGAAATGCTCGTGCCCTTCACCGCCACCGGCGGGATTACCCGGATCGAGGACATCCGTGTCATCCTCCTGGCTGAGGTTCTGGGGGATGGTACGCTCCTCTTGAATATGGGCCCGCGGGCCGCGGAGCGTCTGATGCCGCTCTACCTTGAAGACAGTGACGAAGAATTCTCCCTTCATCATATAGACGGCGACCCGGCGGACTTGGCGGGTGAGACCATAGCCGTCTCGGCCTTCGGCTTCACGCTGGAGTATGAGGGAGTCCGGGCGATTCGGGGCTCAGGCGGTCTGGGGGATGACACCATCATTCTCAGCAGTGACGTCATGGCTCCTGCGGAGCTGGACGGCGGTCCGGGGAATGATTTCCTTGTTGGGGGTGCCGGCGCGGACGTCCTGCGTGGCGGGGCGGGGAACGACACCCTCGAAGGCGGAGCGGGTGATGATGTAATGGACGGAGGGTGGGGAGATGATCGCTACGTCATTGTCCCCGGCAGCCTCGACAAAGTGATCGATGTCCAGGGTGTGGACACTCTGGATTTCAGCAAAGCCCTGCGAGGCATAAAGGTGGACCTCAACAAGTCGTGGGGTCAGATCCAGAAGATCGATTCGGCCGGGAACCAACTTCGCATTTATGGGATGATCGAGAATGCCGTGGGCAGCGAATTCAATGATGTTATCTACGCCAACTGGTTGAACAACACGCTGGAGGGCCTTGGCGGCGACGATTGGCTCTTTGGAAGCTACGGGGATGACACGCTGGAAGGCGGCGGAGGCGGGGACAGGCTGTACGGGGACTGGGGCAATGACCATTTGGCTGGCGGAGCGGGCGATGACTACATCGAAGGCGGCTATGGCGAGGACCTGCTTTTCTTCCCCGGCGCATTGACCGGAGTCACCGTGAATCTCACCTGCGGAGGCAATGGCTGGAGCACGGACGGTCTCGGTGGTGCGGACATCCTGCGCCGGAGCATCGAGGGAGCCATCGGCACGGATTTCGATGATACTCTCGTGGGCGACGACAGCCGCAATGTGTTTTACGGCATGGCAGGTGATGATTTCATCGACGGCCGTGGTGGGGACGATGTTCTCTACGGTGGTGAAGGCGCTGACAGGATTTTTGCCGGACGGGGCAATGACCTGGTGGTCTGGGCCGAGGGAGAGGGGAACGACACCATCGACATGGGTGATGGATGGGACAGGGTCCGCTTGACGACCGGCGACAGCGACGACCAGGTCTCCCTGACAAGCGCGGCTAGGAATAAAGTCGGCATTGAGGGAACGGGTGGATCAATGGAATGGGCCCTCTCTGTCACTAAAGGAGACATTTTTGAGATCTACACCGGTGGTGGCGACGATGTCGTGGCCGTTGGTAACCTGATGTGCACGGACGTGGACGAGGTCGTCTTGTACCTCGGGGAGGGCGATGACAGGGTTGAGGGAGCCGATGCGAAGCAAACCATTGGAGCTTACGGCCAGGCGGGAAATGACACGTTCATCGGCGGCTGGGGCAAGGACACCTTTGACGGCGGTGAAGGATCTGACTCGGTAGATTACAGCTCTGCGCCGAAGCGGGTGCACGTGGATTTGGCCTGGGGCGCCTCACAGGACGGCAAGGGATCCAAGGACTATTTGAAGAGCATCGAGAACGTCATCGGCACCCGGTTCGACGATATGATCTGGGGTACGGACGGGGCCAATATCATCATCGCCCTGGGAGGGGATGATCAGGTGTGGGCCCGCGGAGGAGATGATATAGTCTACGGCGGCGCTGGCGACGACAAGCTGTGGGGCGACGGCGGCAATGACACGTTGATGGGCGATGCCGGTAACGATATGATGTGGGGCGGCCAAGGAGATGACCGGCTCTATGGCGGATCCGGAAATGATCGCCTGTGGGGAGACAAGGGAGATGACGAACTGTACGGCGATGACGGCGACGATCGTCTCGAAGGAGGCGACGGCGACGATCGTCTTGAAGGTGGCGGTGGCCATGATGAGCTGGATGGCGGTTGGGGGAATGACCAGTTGTTTGGTGGCACCGGAAACGACCGACTCGAAGGGGGTCATGGTGATGACCTGCTGAAAGGGGACAGTGGTAATGACACCCTTGACGGTGGCTGGGGCAACGACAGGCTCTATGGCGGCGACGGGGACGACCGGCTCTATGGCGGCTGGGGCGACGACGAGCTTTTTGGTGAGGATGGAAATGATTTGCTCGTCGGGGACCATGGGGACGATAAGCTGGACGGCGGCACGGGCGCGAACAAGCTGGTCGACTGGCCGGACAAACAAAAGGACTGTGGCGACCACGATCATGGCCCCTTTGACAAGCTTACCGTCTCCCCGTGCTCTTCGTGGGTGAACAGTTTTGTGACCGATCTCTGCGGGGTGCATGAGAAGGACCATCCGAACGGAAAGATCAAAATAACCCTTCCGGTTATGGAGGAGAAGAAAAGGGGCAAATAAAAGAAAGGCGTCTTCACTCACAGATTTCTCACTCAAGGAAGCGAGTGACTTAACTATTGAGAGGTTCCAGCCGTCATTAGGGAACCGCAACAACTTTTCAGAGTGAGGCAGAACATGGACTCCGGCGACCGCCGTCGCGCTGTGACCCACCGCAAGCATTTATGTAATAGAGTTTGCTAAAATGGCCAACATGGTAGACGAACGGAAAGCTAGTGGCCGCGGCGCGGGTGGCGGCGCTACTCCAAGCAATGACACGCAGCCGAAGATCGTTTGGGAGGATTCCAAAGTCCTCAGCGTCTATGCGAACATCGCTCAAGTCAAAGCCAGCCGGGAAGAGATCATGCTTCTTTTTGGAGCGAGTCGAACCGCTCAAGCGGGCGGACATGAGATCCGGGTCCAGCTCGGTGAGCGAATCGTCCTTAATCCGGTCGCGGCCAAACGATTCGCCATCCAGCTCAACAACGCTATTCGGCAGTACGAGTCCAAGTTCGGATATCTCGACGGAAAAACCGTTGTGCAGGAAAGGCTCGAACCCACACCACCGTTGCAGCCGCCCTCTTTCAAATCTGCAAAAGGTGCCGAGAAGGTAGGCCTGTTGTTTCGATTTCTTGAGGAGCAGAAGATCAGGCCTGCTTTTGAACGTTCCTGCGAGTTTTTGGAGAAAAGACTGCTTGAAAATCGGTTTTTGTTGGGTTTTGAAAAAAGGACGATCAGAAAGCGGCCTGAAGAAAGCCTCCTGGAAATCTGTGAGCGCATGGATATGCCGACGGAGTTTCTCGAGAGTTTCAGAGAAAATCTGCCGGAGGCCAGCATCGTGGGGTTCGGATTTGGTGAGGACGAAGGAACCTGCATGGTTAAAGCCTACCTGGAGTTCGGAGCCCGATTCTTTAGAGCCGTTAAAAGCAACCCTCGGGAGCCTGACCCCTATCTCTCGCATTTGGGATTCAAGTGGGACGCAGAGGACAATACGAGAAAGGCTATGGCGACATACACCTGCTTTCCGAACTGCTCCTGTCACGCTATGCTGAAAAAATTGTCTGGGAATGTTTACGGGCTGGAGGGTTCGAGCACTTTCGATATGTTGAAAGGTATTCTGGACCTGGCATCGAGGAAAGTTAGCCAAGAGAGGTTTCTTTTTCTCGATGTCAAAGAAGAGAACAATCCGAGATCATCCTTCGATATCAATGTGTACAGCGCAAACCTTCAGTTGAAGGATGCCTATCCTTTATTGTTGGGCCTCTCTCGGCACTATTTAATTCCTGAGGAGCGATTTCAGAACCTTTATGAGGCGGTGAAAGGGCACATCTTGGGGCACATTGCGGGTGGCATAGACAGAAAAGGGAGAGATTTTTTCACCCTATACTTTGGGGAGTAACCCTATTTTGAGGGAGGCCCTCCAAAGTCAATAATCGCTTTCCCCCGATTCCGTCAAACAACCCAAGGGTCATGGAATTGGTAATCATGGGCCATGTTGTAGATAGAGGAGTAGGTCCGTATCTTCTCCGCAGAATCTAAAGTTGGCCACAGAGCCCAATTCAATTCTTCCAGGGTCTTCCCTTTAAGCAAGTCATAATGGTTTTTGTATTCCAAAGTTCCTGGGATGTAGGATATGGGAGATATTTCCGCCACAGCTCCCACCCCCTTTATCTCCCTGATGATCGACCGAATAAGGGTAAGATCGTCGTCCCTTAGCCCAACAGGAAAAGGACAGTGGAAATTAGAAAGATCGAACTTCTCTTCTTCAAAGAGCTTAATGGCGTTGTAAAAATTGTCTTCCCTGTACTTTTTTCTAAGCCGGCTGTTCAACCGATCGTTCAGTTCGCGGGGCAAGCTTAAGCCTTTTACGTTGGCCCGCTTCATCAATGCAACAAGGTTTTTGGTGACATAGTCAGGTTGAATTCCCCCGAAAAAATAGAGATCCACGTCAACCTTTTGATTCACGATTGTTTCAAGAAAAAGCTCCAAGTCATAGCAGGCCGTATTGGGGTCAATATTGACAAAGGTTCTGATTCCATAGTGGTTGCGCTTCGATTTTATATCTTTGACAAGGGCATCGATGTCGAATCTCACAATGGGCCCCAGCAGGTGGTTCACACAATGTGAACATTCATTTTCGCAACCCAGGGTGAGCTGAAACACAAAATAGTCTGGGGGGTTTTTGAAAACCGAGTAGTCAGGGAAGCACGTTAAGGCTTCTTGCAGTCTTCCCATGAAAACCCTGGCACCACTTTTGCCAGCCTCAGCGGGAAACAAAGTAGGATAATTGCCGCCGAAAACAACCTCAATGCCGGGGAACACTTTTTTTATCGTGGAAATGGCTGCATGCGCCAACTCTGCATTGAAAGTGATATGACAAGAAACCCAGATCTCATCCGGTGTTTTGTGTCCCGCAAGGTCCCCGATCAACCAGTCCAAGGATTTGCCTAGAACATAGGTGTCTGTTCTTAGGTTGAGATCCTGGGTGCCGATCGGCAGTTTTTTGCAGAACTTTAGAGGCCTGTGCCATTCATTCTCATATCCCATGCAGTCGATAAGTTCTATCTGATTCCCCAACGCTTTATGATAGGCAACAATCTTCAGCAAACTGGTCGGATGAGCAAAGGAATACCACTCTCTTTGGCACTGATTTACACATAGAACAGGAGGGTTAATAGCAATAATACGTTTCATCTATCGGATACTCACGGCGTCATGGCCAGGGTCTTCGACCTTCCTGTGGTCCGCGACGTGGGCCTGGAGCCTATTGAACTGTAAGAGGAACAGCGCAGAGCTTCCGGCTTCCATCATATTGATCTCCAGCGAACCGATCTCGAAACGCCCTTCTTCCTGGTGGAAGCCATGAAGCCGTTCTAGCCCCTTTTCAGGCCGATTCTAAAGTCACCTGGGATTCGTTCATGACTTTCTTGAACTGTGTGGCGTCGCCGAGGACTCTTCCGATGAGGTTCACGGCGCTTGCCGGCATGATCTTTCCCGGTTTGCTCACCGGCGTCTGGCCGAAAAAGATGCAGAACGCTTTGCCTGTGGGCCAGTAGCCCAAGTCTCCCAGCTCCACCACTTCCTTTGCCGACTCATCCAGCTTAGCGGTGACGGGAATCGCGAAGTAGAACTCCTCCCCCCACGTGTTGAAACCCGTCTTGATGGGAAGCGCCTCGGCGATTTTCTTGGCTGTGGGAGTTTCGTTCAGTTCCGCATCCATGGAAAGCTTTCCAATTTTGATTTTAATTTTCATGGCTTTGTTAACTCCTTTCTTTAATAATCTCGTATTAATCTGGAAACAAGATGCTCCGTCATTCCGGCAGAAGCCGGAATCCAGTTCTTTGGGTCAGGTACAACTCATCTGGACTCCGGTTTTCACCGGAGTGACGCCTTCTCATGAAGCTGTCTTTCCTTGATTGCTATTTCTTCCTGAACCTCAGTCGTATCGGCACCTCATTCAAGGCAAGCTGCTCCCTGAACTGGTTGAGCAGATAACGTTCATAGGTGAAATGAACGAGGTCCGGCCTATTCACGAAGAGGGCAAAAGAAGGCGGCATCACACCCGTTTGGGTGGCATAAAAAAACTTGAGGCGGCCCCGCCCCATTTTGGGTGGAGGGTTTTTCTGCACCATGGCGGTCAGGGCCTTGTTGACGACATTCGTGTCGGTCCTTCGGAACAGCTGCTCGTGAAGAAGGTTGATCTTTTCAAAGAGGGTCTTCACCTTTTCGCCGGTAAGGGCGGACATATGGAGTTTCGGAGCAAAAGACAGGAACGACATCTGCCGGTCCAGGGTGTCGACCAGGCGTTTTCTCATGACAGGATCTTTCTTGACAAGGTCCCATTTATTCACCGCCAGAATCACCCCGCGGCCGCGCTCAAAAGCATAGCCGCAAATGTGAGCATCCTGGTCCGTGACACCCTCTGAGGCGTCGATGAGCACGACGGCCACATGACAGCGATCCAGGCTCTGAAGAGCTTTGATCACGGAAAATTTTTCTATCTTTTCCTTTACTCTTCCTTTCCTTCGGATGCCCGCGGTGTCGATAAAGACGTAGTTTCTCCCCCTGAGAGCAAAATGGATGTCTACAGAGTCGCGGGTTGTACCGGGGAGTTCACTGACCAGAAGCCTTTCGGATCCCACGATCCGATTGATGAGAGAGGATTTGCCGACGTTCGGTCTTCCCACGATTGCGACTTTGGTGAGATCGTCGGGCGCCTCCTCCTTTGCGGGCTCTTCAAGGTCCTCTGTCACTGCGTCCAGCAAATCGGCAAGGCCGTAACCATGGGCTGCAGAGACGGGATACACCCTGTCAAACCCAAGACTGTAAAAGTCCGCGGTGAGATGCTCATGCTCGGGTCCGTCTACCTTGTTGACACCAAGGAAAACTTCTTTCCGGCTCCGCCGGAGCACGTCGGCAATCTTTTCATCAAGCGGCATCAGCCCGTCCCGGCCGTCCACCAGGAAGAGGATCCTGTCCGCCTCCTCGATGGCTTTCACCACCTGGTCTCTCACTCCTTGAAGCAAAGGCTCCTCTTCTGAATCATCGAAGCCTCCGGTGTCCACAAGAGTGAAGCCTTTGCTTCCCCTCTCCACCGAAGCGTAGAGACGGTCCCGAGTGATGCCCGGCTGGTCGTCCACAAGGGCGGCCCTGGACCTCGTGAGGCGGTTGAACAAGGTGGACTTGCCTACATTGGGCCGACCCACTATGGCAATCAGAGTGTTCATGAGGGGCTATTATTAGGAGTTTTTGCGTCGCGGTCAACGATGGTTTCCATTTCGAGGGCAGAAAAGATTCACAGCGGGTTTGCTTATGAGCTTGACTAGGGGAGCAAAAACCTATATATTGCGGTCTTATAAAGGCAAATGCCTCTTATCTGGTAGTCTTTTAATAGGAGGGGCCTGGTAAGGAAATCTTATGCTGAAACAGATCCAGAGGGACTCCGCGGATAGCCGGCCGGCTTGAAAGCGGAAGTTTCTCTGGATCCTTTTTTTGGGGGCCATCGATTTATGCCTGTAAAGTGTATCATTGTTTCCGGCGGTGTTCTGTCCGGACTGGGAAAGGGAATCGCCGCCGCTTCCATCGGTCATCTTCTCTCTTCCAGACTGAGAATCATCCCCATCAAGTGTGACGGGTACCTGAACGTGGACCCTGGCACCATGAATCCCATCGAGCACGGAGAAGTCTTTGTGCTGGACGACGGCGGCGAAGTGGACATGGACTTCGGCCACTACGAACGATTCCTGGGCGTGAACTGCAAGTCCAAGTGGAACCTGACGATGGGCAAAGTCTTTGACATGATCCGCAAGAAAGAGAGGAGAGGCGACTACCTCGGCAAGACGGTTCAGTACATCCCCCACGTGACGGATGTGATCAAGAACCACATCTTCGAAGTGGCCAAGGAAGAATCGGCCGATATGGTCATTGTGGAGATCGGCGGAACCGTGGGGGACATCGAAAACGAGCTTTTCCTGGAGTCTGTTCGGCAGATGAAGGAGGACGTGGGCCGGGGAAACATTGCCTATGTGCACCTCACCTATGTTCCGATTCCCTATGGAGTGAATGAGCAGAAATCCAAGCCCACGCAGCAGAGCGTGAACCTTCTCAAGCAGAGAGGCATTTTCCCGGACGTCATCATCGGCCGGTGTTCCCAGTTCCTCACCAGGGAAATCAAATCCAAAATCTCCAATTTCTGCGATGTGGATCCGGAGGCCGTGATCACGGGGCTCGACGTGGAAGACATCTATGAGATTCCCCTGATCTTCGAGCAGGAAGGCCTGCCGGCGATTCTGCACAAAAAACTCAACATCTACAGCCCTCCGGACATGACGCGGTGGAGGAAATGGATCGACAACTTGCGCCGTCCTGCGAAGGAGATCACCGTGGCCATGTGCGGCAAGTACACGAAGCTGGAAGACTCCTACGCGTCGATCGTCGAATCCTTCAACCATTGTTCCGCCCACCTCGGGGTCCGCATCAACCTCAAGTGGGTGGAGACGACGGACCTCAAGGACACCTCTTGCCTGAACGACGTGAACGGGGTGGTCGTGCCCGGGGGGTTTGGGTCGCGCGGTACGGAGGGGAAAATAGAGGTGATCCGGGCCGCAAGGGAGAGGAATATCCCGTTTCTGGGCCTGTGCCTGGGACTTCAGCTGGCGGTGATCGAATTCGCTCGGAATGCCTGCGGGCTCCAAGGAGCGAACTCCACGGAGTTCGCTCCGGACACGCCTCACCCGGTCATTGATATCCTGCCCGAGCAGAGAAGCGTGGTGAACAAGGGCGGGACCATGAGGCTCGGCGCCTACGAGGCGCTCCTGAAACAGGGGAGCGTGGTTCATTCTCTGTATCAATCCCTGGAAGTTTCGGAACGGCATCGCCATCGGTACGAAGTCAATCCGAAATACCATCAGGCTCTGACGGAAAAGGGAATGGTTTTTTCAGGCATCTCTCGAGACGGAAGACTGGTGGAGTTCATCGAACTCCCCTCATTGAAATACTTTGTGGGTACCCAGGCGCATCCGGAGCTGAAATCCCGAATGGAAGTCCCTGCGCCTTTGTTCTACGGCTTTGTCAAAGCTTGTATGAGTTGAGGATTCGGGTAACAGCCCAGTCCTATCCTTGTTTGGGGAGAGGGTGATCACCGTGGCCAAAACCTATCGCGTTCTTCTGTTGGGCAGGATGGAGGAGAAACAGGATTTTGAGGAAAAGATGGAGAAACTGGGTGTCTCCCCGGGCACCGTCCAGGAGCTGATCGCAAAAGCCCCCAGCGCGCTGAAGGCGGGACTGCCGCTCGGGGAAGCAAGAGAATATGCCGAGGCGGTCCAGGAAGCGGGCGGCAAGGTGAACATTCAAGAGGACGGCGTCTCTGAAGAGCCCAACCGGACGCGCCCGCCCATCGAGATCCGGTCGCTCCAGGATTTTACCATGTGCCCCGAGTGCGGGCACCGGCAGATCAAAGCCGAGGCATGCGTGAAGTGTGGTTTCCTCTTCTTTTTTGAAAAGAAAGGTCAGAGATCCGCCAGATGACAGAAGTCATTGAGCTTGAGAAAGCAAAGCTGGACATGGCCGTCCGGCGAGGGTACCGCAACTGGAAGAGCCAGTTCCAGGAGGATTTCGGTCCGGACACCCGCCTTTCAGACATCTCCACCAAAACCCTTTCCCTGCTCGCCTACGGCAAAGACAAGAGCACTTTTTATCTTTTCGACCTGGTGATGAACCTGAGGAGCCTGGGATCCGGATTCGAATTCACCGAACTCGATCCCAAGGAAAAGATGGCGGTCATGGACCAGTACCTGTTTCTACTGGACCGGATCCGTTTTGAGTTCATGAAACGACTGGGATGGCTGGAAGCTTATCCCGGGGAAGAATGCACGCTGGTGGAACTGGTGCTGCAATTCGATCAAATGGCTCCGCGACTTCAGGCGAGTGTTCCTCTCCTCAGCCGAAACCACTCGGCCTACGAGGAATACCGAAAGATGAGCGCCTTCGAAAAAGAAGAAATGGTCAGAAAATTGATCCCCAAGGCACTGAAGGAGATCGAGGATCACTCGACCACTTTGTAGACCTTGTCTCCCTCTCGGACCCTTTCCTTCACCTTGATGCCCACCATATTGCCGACCTTGGCTTCTTCAATGGGCTTGTTGTCCAGCTGAAGACTCGCCACGACGTCGGTGAATTCGGTCGTGTGGCCCTTGTACTTGAGGGTGTCCCCGGCCTTGATGGATCCGCTCGTCACTTCGATGGCGGCCACGCTGGGCTTGGAAAAGAATTTGACAACCACTCCGATTTGTTCTTCTGGCATGATGTTCCCTCCTTTCCCGCCGACTCGATGAAGAAATACCTCTTTTATGTTTTTCTGTCAATGCGCGACCCCTTCCAAATCCTGTTGAAGCTGGAAGGCGGATAGCATAATATCGATACCTGTGGAGCGTCTTATCTTTACTTGGCAAGGAGCATTAGCTTTCCCCCTCCCCTAACCCCTCCCACCAAGGGAGGGGAAGGACGGGTGCGGTTCATAGGTTCCTCCCCCTCGACGGGGGAGGTAAGGTGGGGGTGGATGACACGCTCTGCTGGATTCCTTATCCTCATCGCTCACATCTTTGGGGGTGGTATGGAAGAATACAAAAAGAAACTGGCGACGATCCTGGCGGAGACCGGGGCGCTCTTTTTCGACAAGAATCTTGTCCTCAAGGACGGCCGGCCCACGCCCTACTTCGTGAACCTGGGTATGTTCAGGACCGGCCGCCTGAGCATGGAGATGGGCTCTTTTTTTGCGGACATGATGGTGAGCAGAGGATTAGCCGATCAAACCGACATCATCCTGGGTCCCTCGTACAAAGGGAGTGCCATCGCCCTTTCAACGGCCATTGCCCTCTACAACCGGTACGGCCGTGATCTGCTCTTTGACTACGACCGCAAGGAAGCCAAGACCCATGGCGAGAGCAGTCAGGCCGGGAGCCTGTTCGTGAACAAAACTTTTTTTGACGGCTGCCGGGTGTTTGTCGTGGATGACGTGGCGACCTCCATGGGAACCAAGCAGGATCTGCTGAAGACCGTGGAGCAGGAAGCGAAAGCAGGAAAGATCTCGGTCAGGCTCGTTGGAATCGGCATTGCCATTGACCGGGAGCAGACGACCGCTGTCTACGATCCTCAGGGTCACGTGGTTTCGGGCAAAAAAGGAAAGAATGCGATTCAGGATTTTGTGGCCTCCACCGGCATCCCTGTTCATTCCGTGGCCGGTATCAGGGAGGTGGTCGAATTTCTTTACCGGGCCGGTGTTCCGGTCAAGGTGGAAGGCCGGTTTGCGCCCATCAGCGAGAAGACCAAACAGGAATTTGACGAATACCTGAAAACTTATGGGGTTGAGTGAGAGCGGGCACGACGGCACAGGAAAAGAGAATGGAAACCACGAAAGAACTTCCATGGATCATCCGGGATCTGCTGAACAGCAGGGTCCCCAAGCCGA
>Ga0105107_10001749_pt1 | contig 14135 bp, 14 predicted proteins | sample PPLLaktember2015_6_FD_79335 | JGI IMG/M metagenome (GOLD analysis project Ga0105107, IMG submission 79335) | Freshwater sediment microbial communities from Prairie Pothole Lake near Jamestown, North Dakota, USA - PPLs Lake P8 Core (1) Depth... | ecosystem: Environmental > Aquatic > Freshwater >...
CACTGGTCGAAGAACCGCAGCTGGTCCATCCGGCCCTCCTCCGAATGGAAAGGGTGGAAGTGCGTGCCGCTGTGGATGCGCAGCTTCTTGTGCTTCGAAGCCGCCTGGACGTAGCCTTCGATGTTCCCGCGCAGGTGCAGGCCCGTTCCGGTCCAGTTGCCGACGCTGTACATCGGCACGGTGATCCTGTCCCACTGCGCGCTGCGCGCGCGCCAGAATTCGGAGTCGAGGCTGTGATAGGCCCACTCCCACAGCATGTTGTTGTTGAACGCGCCGGGGTTGTAGGTGCGCGGGCGGCCGATCAGGTGGTGCGCCATGTTGGTCGCGATCCACGTGTGCAGGAAGCCCATCGCGAAAATGCCGCCGTGGAAAGTCTGGTCACGATAGAGATCGGCGCGGCCTTCCCATGGAATGATCGCCTTGAGCGAAGGCGGCTGCAGGTTCGCCACGCGCCACTGGCAGTTGGCGTGATACGACACGCCGAGCGTGCCGATGTTGCCCGAGCACCAGGGCAGCTTCGCCACCCACTCGATGGCGTCGTAGAAGTCCACGGCTTCGGCGTGTGAGCTCGGGTCCGATGGTCCCGGCGATTTTCCCGCGCCGCGCGCATCGACTCGCACGCACGCGTAGCCGCGAGGGCACCACCACAGCGGATTCGCCGTCTCCCACGCGAGATAGGGATTGGCTTTCTCCTCGAGGTCGTCGGGCGGAATCCACAAGCGGTCTTTCTGGTACGGCCCGATGTTCATGATCGCGGGAAAGCGCTCGCTGCCGCCGTCGGGCCTGAAGACGTCGGCGTAGAGCACGGCGCCGTCGCGCAGCGGGATCTTCACGTCCTTCTCGACGATCAGCTTCAAGTCCCGGGGTTGGGACACTGCGGCGGGTCCTGATGTCATGCTCGCTCCTTCCCGGTGTGCAGCGCGTCGCCTCCGGCCGGCTTTGCTACTTCGAGCGCGTTGCAGATCGTCGAGACGAAGCCGAAGAAGCTCACGATAGCCGTGAGCTCGACCAGCCATTGCGCGCTGTATTTCTTCGCAAGGGCGTCGAAAGTCGCAGGATCGACACGCCGGTTGCGCATGAGCTGGCGCACGTAGACGACGACTTCGCGCTCGTCCGCCGGCAGGGTGCCCGGATCGCCTTTCGAGCGCACGAGATCGATGAGCGCCTCGCGGATGCCGTTCCTGCGCGCCTGCTCGACCTGCGCCGCCCATACGTACTCGGCTTCGCTCTCGCGTGCCGCGGTGAGGATCGCGGCGAAACGCACGCCCGGCTCGACGATGCTCTCCTCGCGTACGAAAGTGACGATGGGAAGCAGGCGCTCGGCGAGCTGCGGGCTGTGAAGCAGCATGCTGAACGGCCCGCGTATGTGGCCGAATACTTTGACGACGGCATCCGCGACGTCCTGTTGCCCGGCGGGCAAAGCCGATTTCGAGGTGATAGGGGTAAGGCGCGGCATGAAGCTCCCTTTTTATCGGTGTGTAGGAGGTGGGCTGCTCTCGCGGCAGACGCGCTATGGAACCACAGCGGTGGGCGGGAAGCCAGAAGGCGCGCGGCAATCGCGGCGCCTACGCGGGGTTACGCGCTCGCCTTGTCGTAAGCGGCTGCGAGCCGCGTGTCGAGCGTGACCAGCGGGGCGCCCCGCGCGAGCGCGAGCTGCAGATAAGCCGCATCGTAGGCGGAGAGCGTCCAGTCCAGGGCGAGCGTCGGCAGCGTCTCCCAGTCGGGCTCGATCAACTCGATGTCGAGCTGCGCGAACAGCGCGTAGCGCGCGAGGATCGCCTGCGCTTCGGCCGGCCGCCTGACGATCTTCGCCGCGCAGACATTCGCGAGCTCGTAAAGGAGGAGGCTCGGCGCGCTCAGCAGATCGGCGACGCTCGCGAGCACCGGTTCGGCTTCGGGCTCGTCGAACAGCACGGCGGCGACCGCGGATGCGTCAACGACGACGGTGACGCTCATCTCTGGCTTCGCGGACGATCGCGGCGGACTCGCTCTGCGATTTGGGGCCGAGACGCTGCGAGCGCTCCCACAGCTCGCGCAGCGTCATGCGCCGCCCGTGCGCGGGCGCCTTCTTCGGCTGGCGCTTCACCTGGTAGGGGGGCGGCTCGGGCTCGGTCGCTGCGGGCGGCTCGGAAATCGCCTGGAGGAGTATGACCATCAGCTCGCCCTGCAGCGAACGATGGTTCGCCGCCGCCCGCGCCCGCAGCTTTTGCGCGAGGCGCTCCGGGACCTGCTTGATCGTGAGGGTGACGGGCACGCGGCTCTTCCAGTTGGAATCCATTATGCATCCATTTCGGATGCGGAGGCAAGTCGCCTGGCAGCCTGGTTGGCGTCATTCTGGACGAGGCCAACGCGGCCTCGATCCAGATTCCATTTTCTGTTCCTGCGATGAATTCCGGATCAAGTCCGGAATAAGGGGTGTTGCTGCGTGTCCCGAATTTACTCACAGGGTGCGCGGCTGATGCACCGGCCAAAGCGGTGCACTATCAGTGCCACCCTGCGATTCCGCACCGCGCGCGTGGAGTGCGAGCGGCGAGGCCGCGCTCTAGAGCGGTGCGCTGTCGCGGCCCGCTCGGCTGCGCAGCTTGCGTTGTAGACTCGGGGCTCAGAAAAGGGATAGCCATGACCGACACCGCAGGCGCCGGCACCTTCGTCCTTCCGGCCATCGAGCGCATCGTCTACGGGCAGGCCGCGGCTCACGTCGTGCCGAAGGAGGCGGAGCGCCTCGGCGGCGAGCGCGTTTTCCTGATGGTGAGCGGCACCATGAATCGCACGACCGACGAAGTCGCGAAGCTGCGCGCCGCGCTGGGGAAGCGCTACGCCGGCACTTTCGACACGATGCCGCCGCACACGCCGCGTGAAGCCGTGCTCGATGCGGCGAATCAGGCGCGCGCGGCTGAAGCCGACCTTCTCGTCACCTTCGGCGGCGGATCGCTGACCGACGGCGGGAAGATGGTGAGGCTCGCGCTGCAACACGGGGTGACCGACGTCGACGGCTTCGATGCTTTTCGCACCCGCGTGAATGCCGACGGCTCGCGCACGATACCGAAGCTCGAGGCGCCCCGCATGCAGCAGATCGCGGTGCCGACGACGCTTTCGGCGGGGGAGTTCCACGCGCGCGCGGGCTGCACCGACACCCGGCGCAATGCCAAGCACAGCTTTCGCCATGCGCAGCTCATTCCCGGCGTCATCGTTCTCGACCCCGCGCCGACGATCCATACGCCGCTCTGGGTATGGCTCTCGACCGGCATACGCTGCCTCGATCATGCGGTGGAAGGCGCGTGCTCGCCGAGCTCGAATCCGGCGAGCGACGGTAATTTTCTCGCCGCGATCTCACTGCTTGCGCAGGGACTGCCGCGCGTGAAGGCCGATCCCGCCGATCTCGACGCGAGGCTCGAGTGCCAGCTCGCGATGTGGCTGGCGACATCGGGACGCATGGCGGCGGTCGACATGGGCGCGAGCCACGCGATCGGCCACGCGCTCGGCGGCGTGTGCGGGGTGCCGCACGGCTACACCTCGTGTGTCGCTCTCCCGCACGTGCTGCGCTACAACCATTCCGCGAACGCCGGGCGTCAGGCGAAAGTGGCCGTGGCAATGGGACATCCCGGCGAAGAAGCCGCGGACGTGGTCTCGGCATTCATCGGCGCGCTCGGACTGCCGCGGCGGCTCGCCGAAGTCGACGTGACGCGAGCGCGCTTCAAGGAAATCGCCGAGCACGTGATGCACGACGAATGGCTGCACACGAACCCGCGCAGGATCGACAGCATCGCGCAAGTGATGGAAATACTCGAGGCCGCCGTCTAGGTCATGTGGTGAACGGCGTCTACCTGGGCTTCACGAACCTGATCGTCATGCGGTCGCTTTCGCCGATCGCGATGTATTTTTCGCGGTTCTCGGCCCCGCCGAGCAGCGTCGGCGGCAGCGTCCACACCCCGCGCGCCCAGTCCGTGGTGTCTTTGGGATTGGCGTTCACTTCCGACTTCGCCACGAACCTGAAACCCACGCGGTGCGCGAGCTGGATCACGTAGGCCTCGGTCATGTAGCCCGTGCGTTTCATGTCGGCTTCGGTGGTGCCGGGCCGCGCCCGGTGCTCGACCACGCCCAGCGTGCCGCCGGGCTTCAGCGCATCGAAGAACGCCCGGAAAGTCTCCTCGTCGTTCCCGGCCTCGGTCCAGTTGTGGACGTTGCGGAAGGTGAGCACCATGTCGACCGAGCCTTTGGGCGCGATACCGGTGTGCTCCGGCGCCTCCAGCGAGGTGACCACGACCTTGTCGTATACGGCGGGGTTCATCGCGAGCTTGTCCAGATACGCCGCGCGCGACTTGCGCCGGTAGCCTCCGGTGGCGCTGTCGACGTGGAAATGCGCCGCGTAGAGGCGTCCTTTCTCGCGCAGCACCGGCGCCAGCACCTCGGTGTACCAGCCGGAGCCGGGCGTGATCTCGACCACGTGCATGTGCGGCTCGAGCCCGAAGAAAAGGAGCGTCTCCCTCGGATGGCGGAAAACGTCGCGGGCGCGGTTCTGAGGGGAGCGGTGCGAGCCCGCGAGTGCCCTGGCGATCGCGTCTTCGGCAGACGTGGCGGCGAAGGCGGCGTTACAGGAGAGCGCGAGCAGCACCGCGAGGAATTTCAGGAGTACGTGCGTCATCGGATCATCCGTCGTTGAAATCGGCGGTTCGTAATCTACACTATTTGCAACACACGATCGGAGGAGGCTTAACGCATGGACGGCACACGGGAGCTCGAAGGGCGCGTCGCGCTCATCACGGGCGCGGCGAAGAACATCGGCCGCGCGCTCGCCGAAGAGCTGGCGCGCGCCGGTGCGAGCGTCGTCATCAACACGCGGGCCGCGAATCGCGGCGCGGACGAAGCGGCCGAGGCTTTGCGCGGCCGGGGCCACAGAGCGCTCGTCCACGTGGCCGACGTGACCGACGGCGCCGCCGTCAGGCGCATGGTGCAGACGGTCGTGAACGAATTCGGCCGCCTCGACATCCTCGTGAACAACGCGGTCGCGCACGGCTCGACCGCTTTCGAAGCGCTCGACTTCGAGACGTGGGAGCGCACGATCGCGGTCACGCTGCACGGCGCTTTCCACTGCACCCAGGCGGCGATTCCGCACATCGTGAAAGCAGGCGGCGGCAGCATCGTCAACATGGGCGGGGCGTTCGGGCACAAGGCGAGCACGGGACGCTCGGCCACGTCCGCGGCGAAAGCCGGACTGGCGGGCATGACGCGCGCGCTCGCCCACGAGCTCGCCCCACGCAACATCAACGTGAATTACGTCGCGCCCGGTCCGGTCAACACGGTGCGCGAGATCCCGGCTCGTATCGACCCGCAAAGCATACCGATGGGGCGCTTCGCCGAGATCGACGAGGTCACCGCGATGGTGCGCCTCCTGTGCTCGCCTAAAGGCCGCTACGTCACGGGACAGACCATACACGTGAACGGCGGTTTCTACATGAATGCCTGATGTGAAGGAGTCACCAGTGGAAATCGACAATCCCCAGGTCCTCGCCGAAGTGAGCGCGGCTTTCCAGCGCTACCAGGACGCGATCATCGAGAACGACGTGGCGGTGCTGAACGAGCTTTTCCGGGACGATCCGCGCACGATCCGCTACGGGATCGGCGAGAACCTCTACGGCCACGCGGCGATCGCGGGCTACCGCTCGGCGCGCAATCCCGCGAGCCTCGCGCGCGTGGAGACGAAGCGCGTGGTGACGGCTTACGGCAGCGATTACGCGACCACCAACATCGAATTCACGCGGCAGGGCAAGATCGGGCGCCAGAGCCAGGCGTGGGTGCGCATGCCCGAAGGCTGGCGCATCGTCGCCGCGCACGTGAGCTACATGGAAGGTTAGGCTCTAGCGTTCGCGCTTTGCGGTCACCCGCTGGCCTTTGATCGTGGTGCGCGAGAGCGCGCGGATCACTTTGTCGGCTGCAGCCTCGGGCACTTCCACCACCGAAAACTTGTCGCCGATTTCGATCGACCCGATCGAGTGGCCGGGTATGCCGGCTTCGTTGGCGATCGCGCCGACGATGTCTTTGGGACGCACGCCGCGCTGCTCGCCGAGAGTGATGACCAGCCGTGTGGTGGCGCCGGTGCGGCGCCTGGGCGGGCGGCTGCCGTCGTCTTCAGGCGCGCCGCGCCCGGGCGCACCGCGGGTTTTTCCCTCACCCCTACCCCTCTCCCGAAGGGAGAGGGGTTCGTTATCCGCCCGCGGGGAGGGTCGACGACCCTCCCTCTCCCGGGGGGAGAGGGGTTCGTGGTTTGGAAGATCGCGGCTGTCTTCGGCTTCATCGCCCAATGTCGCTTCGGCCGCGAGCTTGGCGGCGGCGGCCGCGATGTCGAGGGCGTCGAACTCCTCGGCGAGCGACTGCACGGCCACGCGGTAGCGGTCGTACGCATTCTCGACCAGCGTCTCGCGCAGCGCCGCGGTGAGCATTTCGATGCGGCGCGCACGCACGTCGGCGACGGTGGGGATGCGCGCCGCCTCGATCTTCTGCTTGACGACTTTTTCGATCGCCTTGAGCAGTCGATGCTCGCGCGGCTGCACCAGCGTGATCGCGGTGCCTTCGCGTCCCGCGCGCCCCGTGCGGCCGATGCGGTGGACGTAGACGTCCGGCGACTCGGGTATGTCGTAGTTGACGACGTGGCTCACGTGCTCGATGTCGAGGCCGCGCGCGGCGACGTCGGTTGCGATCAGGAGATCGGCGACGCCTTCGCGGAAGCGCCCCATCACGCGGTCGCGCTGCGCCTGCGCGTAGCCGCCGTGGAGCGCCTCGGGACTGTAGCCGTGGCTCGCCAGCGCTTCGGTGAGCTCGTCGACTTCGGTGCGCGTGCGGCAGAAGATGATCGCCGAAGTGGGCGATTCGAGGTCGAGGATGCGCCCGAGCGCTTCGAGCTTTTGCGGGCGCGGCACGATGTACGCGACCTGCCGCACGCGCGGCGTCTTGCGCACCTCGGCCTTGATCGTCACGCGCTCGGGCTCGCGCATGTGGCGCTTGACGAGATCGTTGATGCGCGGGGGGAAGGTCGCCGAAAAAAGCGCCGTCTGCCGCTCCTTCGGGGTCTCCACGAGGATGGCTTCGATGTCCTCGATGAAACCCATGTCGAGCATCTCGTCGGCTTCGTCGAGCACGAGCGAGCGCACGCCGGCGAGCTCGAGGCTGCCGCGGCGGATGTGATCGAGGAGCCTCCCGGGCGTTCCCACGACCACCTGCGCCCCGCGTTTGAGTCCGATCAACTGGCGCTGGATCGGCTGGCCGCCGTAAATCGGCACGACGGTGACGCCGCGATGCCGGCCGTAGCGATGGATCGCTTCGGCCACCTGCATCGCGAGCTCGCGCGTGGGCGCGAGCACGAGACCCTGCACCGCGCGCACTTTCGGGTCGAGGCGCTCGATCAGGGGCAGCGCAAAAGCCGCGGTCTTGCCGGTGCCGGTGGCGGCGCTGCCGAGGACGTCCCGCCCGGCGAGGAGGAGCGGAATCGCCTGCGCCTGGATCGGCGTCGGCTCTTCGTAGCCGAGCTCGTCGAGCACGCGCAGCACATCCGGGGAAAGGCCGAGTGCGGTGAAAGCGGGGCGGGCCTGCGGGTCTTCGTTCATGAGGGCGGTGTGTCCAAAAAGCACTCCGGGGCGGGGATTAAGGTGGTGCTGCCGGGTTCAACAAAAAACCCGGGGCAGACCCGGGTTTCTCGTGTCGCGGCAGGTTCGCCGCCACTATACGCGCTCGCGCGGCAGCTATACCGGCGCGGGCTCTTCCGTCACTTCCTCGCGTTTCTTCCTCAGCGCCGGCAGGGCGATGATCACCAGCAGGATAGCTGTCGCAATCAGGAACCCCGCGCTGATCGGCCGCGTGAAGAATACCGTGGGGTCACCTCGCGAGATGAGCAGCGCGCGCCGCAGGTTCTCTTCCATGAGCGGTCCCAGAACGAACGCCAGGATCAGCGGCGCCGGCTCGGTCTTGAGCTTGATGAAGACAAAGCCGATCAATCCGAAGAGGATCGTCATGTAGACGTCGAGCGCGTTGTTGTTGATGCTGTAGACGCCGATCACCATGAACGAGAGGATCGCGGGGAAGAGCAGGCGGTACGGCACGCGCAGCAGCCGCACCCACAATCCCACCAGCGGCAGGTTCAGGATCACCAGCATCGCGTTGCCGATCCACATGCTCGCGATCAGGCCCCAGAAGAGGTCGGGCCGCTGGGTCATTACCTGCGGTCCGGGCGCGATGCCCTGGATCGTCAGCGCGCCCAGCATGAGCGCCATCGTCGCGGTTCCAGGAATGCCCAGTGCCAGCGTCGGAATGAAAGCGCCCTGCGCCGCGCCGTTGTTCGCGGCTTCAGGTCCTGCGACACCTTCGATCGCGCCTTTCCCGAAAAGCGCCTTGCGGTCGCCTTTCATCATCTTCTTCTCGAGCGCGTACGAGGAGAACGCGGCGATGGTCGGCCCCGCGCCGGGCAGGACGCCGAAGAAAATACCCAGCGCCGTGCCCCTCACGATCGGCCACGCGGAGTGCTTCAGGTCCTCCTTGGTCGGATAGAGGTGATCAATTTTCTGGGTGAGCAGGTCGCGGTTTGCCGTCTCGGCTTTCTGCGCCAGGTTCGACAGGATTTCGGCGAAGCCGAAAAGCCCCATCGCGACCACCGTGAACGAGAGACCGTCGGTGAGCCCCGGCACGCCGAACGCAAAGCGCGACATCCCCGAATTCACGTCAGTCCCCACGATCCCGATGAGGAGCCCCAGAAAGATCATGCCGAGCGCTTTGAGGAAGCCTCCCGAAGCGAGCACGACCGACGCGATGAGGCCCATCACCATCAGCGAAAAATACTCCGGCGCGCCGAACTTGAGCGCCATCTCCGCAAGCGGTGGCCCGAACTGCGCGATCATCAGGGTTCCGACCGTGCCTGCGAAAAATGAGCCGATCGCCGCGATAGCGAGCGCCGGGCCCGCGCGCCCGTTCTTGGCCATCTCGTGGCCGTCGAGACAGGTGACGACCGAAGCCGATTCGCCCGGAAGCTTCACCAGAATCGCAGTGGTGGACCCGCCGTACTGGCAGCCGTAGTAAATCCCGGCCAGCATGATGAGCGCCGAGGTCGGCTCGAGGTTGAAGGTGATGGGGAGCAGCATCGAGATCGTCGCGAGCGGTCCGATGCCCGGCAGAACGCCGATCATCGTGCCCGCCAACACGCCGATGAAGCAGTACATGAGGTTCTTCAGCGAGAGTGCTACCTCGAAGCCGAGGTAGAGATTCGGCATTGCTTCCTGAAGCCATTCCATGTCAGTAACTCCCCCAGAGCGGAAACGAGAGCTCCAATCCATAAATGAATAGGAGCCATGAGCCTGCCAACATCACGACGATCTCGAGGGCCATTTCTTTCCAGCGAAAGTGCGGCGTGGAGAGCGAGCTCACGGCAATGAGGATCGCGAGCGACGGTATGAAGCCGATATGCTCCATGCCCCAGGCGAACAGTGCGAAAGCGAGGCTCATGAGCATCATCGCCCGCCACGGCCACGGGCCGATGCCTACGCCCGGCGTTTTAAACGAGATCGCTGTGATGAGGGCACCCAGAAACACCATGCAGCCGCCAATGGCCGTGGGGAAGTACCCGGGACCCATACGCATTGCGCTGCCAAAGGGATAGTCGCGGGCGATGATGATGGCCGCGATGCCGAACCCGATGAACATCAGGCCGGCCCAGAAGTCCTCCTGACTCTTTATCTTCATGATTCTCCTCTGCTGAAATACGCCGAAATATTTTCGTGCGCCGCAGCACGCGTCTCGCGTGCCGTGCTTTGTGTGGGTCCCTGTTGCGGTAGAGAGCTCAGGACGCCGAGGGTCGCTGATGGGGTGTGAAAGTCTCCTTGGCCTTTGAATCGGCGCCTATGGTAATCGCCGGAATCAGAGGTAGCAATATCGATGCCGAAGTCTGGACCGCTGTCCAGACTTCTCGAAGCGCGGCTCAAGCGCGCAGTCGCATGCGCAGGTAGTTGAGGCAGCCCTCCGGCGCGGTGGGCTCAACGTCCTTTGTATTGCGGTTTGCGTTTTTCCGCGAAAGCTTTGCGGCCTTCGATGCGGTCTTCGCTCTGGTAGAGCAGGCCGAAGACGTAGCGCTCCGATTCGATCGCGTGCGAAAGCGGCAGGTCCATGCCGCGCTTCACCAGCCGCTTCACCGCGCGCACCGCGAGCGGCGCGTTGGCGGCGATCTTCTGCGCGATCTCGTAAGCCGTCGGCATGAGCTTGTCGGCCGGCACCACTTTGCTCACGAGGCCGTTGCGAAAAGCTTCCTGCGCGCTGATGCGGTCTCCGGTGAGCAGCATCAGCATCGCGTCCGACATGCCGATCGCGCGCGGCAGGCGCTGCGTGCCGGCCGAGCCCGGAATGCTGCCGATTTTCACTTCGGAGAGCGCGAACTGCGCGGTCTCCGCGGCGATGCGGATATCGCACGCGAGCGCGATCTCCATGCCGCCGCCCATGGCGTAGCCGTTGATCGCCGCGATGATCGGCTTGTCGGTCTCCATGTGCGCGGCGACCGACTGCGATACCGGGTTGGCGAACATCTGCTGCGCGTAGCTTTCGTTTCCCGGCATCGTTTTCTTGAGATCGGACCCGGTGCAGAAAGCTTTCTCGCCGGTGCCCGTCACGACGGCGACCCAGATGTCGTCCTCCATCCGGACCCGCTGCCAGATGTCGATCAGCTCCTGCCGCGTCTCGGGATCGATCGCGTTCATCGCCTCGGGACGGTTCAATCGTATCGTGGCGACATGGTCGGCCACGCTGAATTCGACGCTCACTGCTCCACCTCCATTCGATAATTCGAAACGCTCGCCCGCGGCTCCTCACGTTTAATCGTATCGCACTGAGGGTTCGACGGACATCGAGCGGGCCGGTGCCCGAGAGCGAGCGATGCCGGCGCGGTCCCACGGCCCGCGAGGTCCGGCTAAATACTTGTTGACACAGGAGGTTCCAGGCATGTAATGTGCCGCACCCTGTTCGTTTTCGGGTTCTAAAAGTTCGCAGTTTGTGGTTCGTTCTTGAGGGCTTGATTCAACTCGGTTGTGGGCTCTGCCCTCTTTTAAATTTTTCTAGGAACGACACAAATGGCAACGGGTACAGTGAAGTGGTTCAACGACGCAAAAGGTTTCGGTTTCATCACCCCTGACGAAGGCGGAGACGACCTTTTCGCGCATTTCTCGGGCATCAACATGCCCGGTTTCAAGACGCTCACCGAAGGGCAGAAAGTCTCCTTCGAAGTGACCGCCGGCAACAAAGGCAAGAAGCAGGCGAGCAACATCCAGGCTGCGTAAGCGCCTTTCGCCTCACGAAAAGCCGGGCCTCGTGCCCGGCTTTTTGCGTTTTGGGCGATCATACGGCCCATGAGCGAGACATCCACGGGGCCGGTTACCGTTCGCTGCTGCATCGCCGGTGGCGGACCCGCGGGCATGATGCTGGGCCTGCTGCTCGCCCGCGCCGGCGTCGACGTCCTCGTGCTCGAGAAGCACGCCGATTTCCTCCGGGATTTCCGCGGCGACACGATCCATCCCTCGACGCTCGAAGTCATGCACGAGCTCGGCCTGCTCGAAGGCCTGCTCGGGCTTCCGCATCAGACCGCCCCGACGCTGCGCGCGCAGTTCGGTGAGCTCGGCGTGCCGATCGCCGATTTTTCGCACCTGCCCACGCGCTGCAAGTACATCGCTTTCATGCCGCAGTGGGATTTTCTGAATTTCCTCGCGGAAGCGGGTCGGCGGTATCCGGGTTTTCAGCTGCGCATGAATGCGGAGGCGACCGGCGTCATCGAGGAATCGGGACGCGTCGTGGGCGTGCGGGCGACGACCGACGAAGGACCGCTGGAAGTCCGCGCGGCCCTGGTCGTCGCAGCGGATGGACGCCACTCGACGTTGCGCGATGCCACCGGGTTCGAAGTCCGGCAGCTCGGCGCGCCGATGGACGTGCTGTGGTTCGGCCTGCCGCGGCGCCCCGGCGACCCCGGGGAAACGATGGGCCGCTTCGGCGCGGCCCGCATATTCATCATGCTGAACCGCGGAGATTACTGGCAGTGCGGCTTCGTCATCCGCAAAGGCTCGATCGACGAAGTCCACGCGCGCGGCCTCGATGCTTTCCGCGACGCGGTGGCGAAAGCGGCGCCTTTCACCGCCGACCGCGTGGGCGAGCTGCGCGAGTGGGACCAGGTCAAGCTGCTGACCGTCGCGGTCGACCGCATGCCGCGCTGGTATCGCGGCGGGCTCCTCTTCATCGGCGACGCCGCGCACGCGATGTCGCCGATCGCCGGGGTCGGCGTCAATCTCGCGATCCAGGACGCGGTCGCTGCGTCGAACATACTCGCCGAACCGCTGCGCGAAGGCGCGCTCAGGACCGAGCACCTCGAAGCGGTGCAGCGGCGCCGCGAATTCCCGACGCGCGTCACGCAGCGCCTGCAGATCGTGATGCAGAACAACGTCGTCACCCGCGCGCTCGACGAGACTGCGACTTTCGAGCCGCCGTTCGCCGTGAAGATGCTCGCGAAGTTTCCGCTGCTGCGGCGCATTCCCGCGCGATTGATCGGCATGGGCGTGCGCCCCGAGCACGTGCGGCGATGAAGCGTAGCGGACGACGCAGCCGTCGTCCGCAGCCGCACGTCGTACACGAACAGAGGGAAACCCAAGTTTTCCCTCCGTAACCTCCCATCCTTCGGTTTTTGTTACTTGAGGGTGATGCCGGTCTGCTTGCGCACCCGTATCCACTTCGCGAGGTCTTCCTGCACGCGCTTCGCGAGCGCCTCGGGCGTGCTCTTGATGACTTCGGCCCCGAGCTTCTCGAAGCTGCCGCGCGTTTTCGGATCGTCGAGCACCTTCAGCATCGCTTCGCGGAGCTTCGCCATCGCGTCCTTCGGCGTCGCAGCCGGCGCCGCGATCGTCGTGTAGGTCGACGACTCGAACCCGCGCACGCCCGATTCGTCCACGGTCGGCACGTCGGGAAGGAAAGCCGCGCGCTTGAGCGTCGTCACCGCGATCGCGCGCAGCCTGCCCGATTTGATGTGCGGCCCCGAGGCGCTGACCTGGTCGAACATGAGGTGGACCTGGCCGCCGATGAGATCGACCATCGCGGCGCCGGCGCCTTTGTAGGGCACGTGCAGGAGCTTCACTTTCGCCATCGACTGGAAAAGCTCGCCGGTGAGGTGCGTGTTCGAGCCCGTGCCCGCCGAGCCCATGAGGAGCGTGCCGGGTTGCGCCCGCGCGAGCGCGATGAGCTCTTTCACGCTGCGGGCGGGCACCGACGGGTGAACGACGAGCACGATCGGCACGAGCGAAATCGACGAGGTGAACGCGAAATCGCGCAGCGGATCGTAGCCGGGGTTGTCGCTGAAAGCGGGCTGGACGGTGAGCGTCCCGCTCGCGCCGAGGAGGAGCGTGTATCCGTCCGGCGGCGACTTCGCGACGAGCGCCGCGCCGATGCGCCCGCCCGCGCCGCCGCGGTTGTCGACGACCACCGGCTGCCCGAGCGCTTCGGAAAGCCCGGGCGCCACGGTGCGCGCGGTGATGTCGATGTTCCCGCCGGGCGCGAACGGCACGACGATGCGTATCGGCTTGCTCGGATATGCCGCACCGCCTTCGCTCTGCGCCGCGTGGGCGATCGATACGCAGCACAAAGCGCCGCAGCACGCGACCAAAAGGCGCGCGCGCGTTACTGCTGATGGAGGTGGTTCGCTTCTTTCACGAGCCTTTGCCATTTCGCGATCTCCGAACGAATGTGTTTATTGAACTGCTCGGGCGTGCCGCCGACCGGCGTGGAGCCGTCGCCGGCGAGGCGCTTGACGACGTCGGGGCTCCTCAGCGCTTCGGCGATCCCGGCGTGGAGCTTCATCACGATCGATTTCGGGACTTTCGACGAGGTGATCACGCCGTACCACTGGTCGACTTCGTAGCCGGGCAGCCCCGACTCGGCGATCGTCGGCAGGTCGACTGCGGGGGAGCGCTTGTTCGATGTGATCGCGAGAGCGCGCACCCGGTTCGCCTGTATCTGCGGCCGCGTGCCGATGAGCGAGCCGAAACCGACCTGCACTTCGCCGGACAGCATCGCGGGTATGACCGCCGCGGTGCCTTTGTAGGGCACGTGGACGATCTTGATTCCGGCCTGATGGTTGA
>Ga0105107_10001750_pt1 | contig 14134 bp, 16 predicted proteins | sample PPLLaktember2015_6_FD_79335 | JGI IMG/M metagenome (GOLD analysis project Ga0105107, IMG submission 79335) | Freshwater sediment microbial communities from Prairie Pothole Lake near Jamestown, North Dakota, USA - PPLs Lake P8 Core (1) Depth... | ecosystem: Environmental > Aquatic > Freshwater >...
CCTATACCTTAAATGATACGCGCCTTGTCCCGCGAAACGCGGGATAGGGGCGAGCGGCGCTCGCCCGATCAGGGGCGTCCGGCCGGACGCCCCTACAAACGAAGGCGGTACTCTTTCGACTTCTTTTCCCAATCTGCTAACCGGCCGCCTGAGCATCACTGCTTATACAGTTCCAGGGGGCGGTAGGCGTTTATTTGGTCGTGGCACCAGGGGTGCTTCCGCGGCCGCCCGGGGTCTTCCCGATCAAGAGACCGGGGGCTTCTGGAAATATCCATCGGCCTCGGCCGTAATTTGGCGCAGGCGTTCCTCAACCAAAAGGCGCTTTTCCTCCAGGTCCTTTTGGCTGAGATCCCGGGGGATGAAAATCGGCTCCCCCCACACGTAGACTACTTTGCAGAGGGGAAAAGGAAGAATGAAATGATCCCAGGTATTGAAGACTTTCTTGCGGGAGGCGCCGTAGGCGATCGGAAGGATCGGGGCGGACGTCAAACGCGCCAACTCGACGACGCCTTTTTGCACAACATGCCTCGGACCCTGCGGGCCGTCCGGGGTGATGGCCAGGTTGGCCCCGCTTTCAAAATACCTTATCATCCCCCGCAAGGCCGAGGCTCCCCCCCGGGTCGTGGAGCCGCGGACGGAATCGATCCCGAACAGCTTGACGGCCCGGGCGATGAACTCGCCGTCACGGTGCCGGCTGATCATCATCCCGACTCTTCCCTTATGGGGAAGAAAAGGCATCATGAGGAGGCGCTGATGCCAGAAGGCGGCAATGACAGATTTTCCCTGATTCCAGAATTCTTCGGGGTATTCCGGATGGCGGACTTCCCGGCGGATGGTCAGCGCCAGGAGCCGCAGAACCCAGGAATAGATTCGCGGAACGATTTGGAGGAGGACCCTGTCCGAGAAGCTCCAGTGTTCCATAGGGAATCAGCGCAGGGACTTTTTCAGCCGCTTTAGGCGCTGTGCGGGATCGTGAAAGATTTCCAGCCGCCGGAAACGTTCGGCGTACGCGAGGCCTTTTTCCCGCCCCCACACCTTAAACCAGGTCCGGACCATTTCTTCCATCATCTTCGGATTTCTGATTTGGCTTTTATGGCAGCGGAGGGCCCGGATCTTCAAAGAGAGGGTGGATTCGACATCGATCCAGGTGTCGGGAGATGCGGAGGCAAAGAAATAAATTTCGGAAACCGCGTGGGGATTCAATCCCTCGGCCAGGTGGCCCGGGAAAAAATTCCGGTTTCCGGCGGCGGGGTAAACCGCGTCGAACGCCGTTTCGCCGACCACCCGATGGTCCGCATGAAAAATATACTGAACGTCGAAAAGGCGGTTGGCCGGGTCGTGGGTAAAAACCGTATGAGGGCGGCATTGGCGGATGACCCGCACTAATTCCCCGCGAAATTCGAGCGTGGGCTGGAGCTCCCCGTCGGGTTTGCGGAGGTAAATGACCTCTTCCGCTCCGGTCACCTTGGCCGCGGCCCGCTGCTCCTTCTCCCGGGTCCGGGCCAGCTTCACATTGGTCATGGTCGGGTCATCGGTCCCCTTTTCGCCGCTCGTGCAGATACAGTAGGTGATTTTCGCCCCTTCCCGGGCCCACTTGGCCAGGGTCCCGCCGCAGCCGAAGTCCACATCGTCCGGATGGGCGCTGATGACCAAAACCTGCCGATTTTTCATTTTAGGATCATCTCCATTTATTCGTCAGTCCATAATCGGGTAGACGTCCAATACGAAATCCCTCCTGCCCTCCCTTTACAAAAGGGAGGAATTCCCCTCTTTGAAAAGAGGGGTTAGGGGAGATTAGTCATATTAAAATAAGTAATTCCGAATATCAAACCCCTTTTTTCTTCTTCCTTGCCTTTCCATCTCCTGAGGTCTATAATCAGCCTAATTTCCGTCGGAATCGCCGATTTCAACAGACAGAGGATTTTCCCGCCGGTGGAGCGATCACCCAATTCCGAAGCCTTCGAAGATCTCCTGAACGTAGGGATTGCCCTTTCCAGCATTCACGACCTTCAAAAGCTCCTGGGATTCATTCTCACGGAGGCCCGCCGCCTGACCCGCGCCGATGCCGGAACCCTTTACCTCGTCAAGGAAAACAAACTGGTTTTCAAGGTAAGCCAGTGCCAGAGCCTGACCGAACGGCTGGGCGACCCGATCATGGAGCGGCAGTATCAGTCCTTCGAGATGCCTATTTCGCCGGAATCGATTGCCGGATATGTCGCCTTGACTCGGGAAGTGCTCAACATCCCCGATGTGCGCCGCATCCCCGCCGGGTCCCCGTACCGCTACAACTCTTCCTGGGACGAACGCACGGGTTATGAAACCCGCTCCATGCTCGTCATTCCCATGCGCAACAAAGACGGAAAGATTGTGGGGGTCTTGCAGCTCATCAACGCCCTGAACAAGGGGGAAGTCGTTCCGTTTGCCGGCGCCTCGGAAAAGGTGGCCACCTCCTTAGCCTCCCAGGCGGGGGTGGCGATCGAAAACGCCGCCCTTACCGAGGATCTCCAGCAGGCCCACTTGGATACGATTTTCCGCTTAGGGGTGGCCGCGGAATATCGCGACAAAGAAACGGCCAACCACATCAAGCGGATGAGCCATTTCAGCGCCTTGATTGCCGAGAGCCTAAAGTGGCCGCAAGACGAGGTAGAGCGCCTCTTCTGGTCGAGTCTGATGCACGATGTGGGTAAACTCGGGATTCCGGACGCGATCCTGCAGAAGCCCGGCCCCTTGACTCCGGAAGAACGGCAAGTCATGGAGCTCCACAGCATCATCGGGGGAAACATCCTCAAGGGGTCCGACGCCCGGGTGTTGAAGCAGGCCCGCTTGGTCGCCCTGACTCATCATGAAAGGTATGACGGAAAAGGTTATCCGCGGAGGCTGAAGGCGAAAAGGATTCCCATTGAAGGGCGGATCACGATCCTGGCGGACGTCTTCGATGCCCTCTCGTCCCGGCGGGTTTACAAGGAAGCGCTCCCGGAAAACGAAGTGCTCCGCATCATCGAGGAAGGGCGCGGCGCTTTTTTCGATCCCGAAATTCTGACTCTTTTTCTCGACCGCCTCGAAGAGGCGCGTGAAATCCAGAACCGCTACGGGGACCGGCCGGAAGATTTTGACAAATTCCGGAACCTGGATCGAGTTGCGATCGAAGAGGAATAGAAAAATACTATGCCACAGAGGGCACAGAGACCACAGAGAGTTCGGGACTACACCGCAAAAAGGAAGGATTACTAATGGACCCGAATAGCCGAGGATTTTGGTCAAGGTTCTTTTTTTCGGTTTCTTTATCCCCTCTGTGATCTCTGTGCCCTCTGTAGCAAAGGTTTTTCGATTGGGATTCTTCAAACCGGGGATCAGGGATTGAATCCGCTGGGAAAGATCACGGTGTCCCCGGTCGAGATCCCGTTCGCTTTGAACCAACCTTGATTGACTTCCAAAGCATATTGCGCGGGAAAGGCCGAGACGTGGGTTTGGAGGCTGAAAGGGACCAGGTCCTGAATATCCACGACCATTCCGGTCTTATCCAGGAAGGCAATGGAGAGAGGAATCGGCGTGTTCTTCATCCAGAAAGAAAGACGCTCCTCCTTTTCGTACACAAAGAGCATTCCTTCGTCCCTCCCGAGTTTCTGTCGAAACATCAATCCCCGGGCTTTTTCCGGCTCCGTTCGCACCACTTCCGCTCTGATTTTTTTCTCCTTGATTTTCACCTCCAGGAAAAGCCTGGGTGAGTCCTGGGAAATAAGCCCGCCAGGAAAGCAAAACAGGCAGAGGAGAAAAAAGGCGAGGAAGGGAAGAGCCCTTTCCGGCAGCGTCCGCCTTTTGATTTCAGAGTTTTGAAGGGAAGTCCCTCCTTCCCCTTTTCGGTTTTTCTGATGCATAAACAATCCTTGACAGCCTACGATAAATATAATTAAAATCCGTCAGAAACGCAAATCGAAAAGAAGGGTCAATGCCAGTGTAATTATCAGGGAGAGTAACGGCAAAAAAATTTCAGAGGTCATCTTTTGGCGGGTCGCTGGGACAATTCAAAATCGGCTCGACACGGGAAGAGGGTTATGAACATGGGGAAAGGGATCGGGGCTTTTGTACTTGTGCTCATTCTCAACGGGTGCGCCTTTCAGTCCGGCGCGGAGGGGAACCCGGCCCTTAAAGTGTTCGGGGCTCTCGGCATCTGCTTGGCGGCCGTGGTTTTGATCTTTTATATCGTCGTGAAAAGCCGGGAAAAGGATTAAAGAGTTGAGGGGTTTATATTCAATCACATCCGCACCGGCATTTTTCTAAGGGAAATGAGCATGCGAAAGGAGAAAGAAAAATGAAATTGACCCGAATCTTGGCGCCCACGGACTTTTCCCGCTTTTCCGGATTCGCCCTGGAATGGGCCGTGAATCTGGCTGAGGCGCTCCGGGCGGAGCTGATTCTTCTCCATGTGGTTCCGGAAGAGGAGGGAAAGATCATCGAAGAGGTGATCGGCGAAGGAGCGGCAGTCCAAATCCCCCGGGGGGTCCGGGAGAACGTGCTCGAGGAGCGGCAGAAAAAGTTTCGGGAGCAGTTTCAGATTGTTCTCCCGGAACACCTCAAGAAGTCGCTCCGAGTTGAGGAAATCCTGCGCATCGGAGTCCCTTTCCTGGAGATTGTCAAAGCGGCGAAAGAGAAAGACGTCGATCTCATCGTGTTGGGCACCCACGGGCGCACCGGACTTGCCCATGTTCTGATCGGCAGCGTGGCCGAAAAGGTGGTGCATCATGCCCACTGCCCGGTCCTGACGATCAAGCACCCGCAGTATCAATTTGTCGCCCCGTGACGCGGTTATGAAGCGAGAGTATCCGGAACAGCCGATCGTCGGGGTGGGCGGGATCATCTTTCAAGACGAGAGCGTTCTCTTGATAAAGCGGGGAAGAGAGCCGGCGCTGGGACAGTGGTCCATCCCCGGCGGGGCAGTGGAGCTCGGGGAGACCCTGCAAGCGGCGGTGGTGCGGGAGACCCTGGAAGAGACCGGCATCGGGGTAGAGCCGCTGGCTTTAGTGAAAATCCTGGACCGCATTTTTCGGGACAAGGAAGGCAAGGTTGCCTATCACTACGTCCTGGTGGATTTCCTCTGCCGGCACACGGCAGGGGAAATCCGACCGGGATCGGATGCCTCGGACGCCCGCTTCGTTCCAGTCGCGGAACTCGCTTCCTTAAATGTTATTCCGGTCACCCGCAAGGTGATTCACCAGGCGGCTCTCTTGCTGAAAATCCCCGAGGTTTGGAACCAGGCTTCCCCTCTCAAGGTTTACAGCGATCTGCGCGGGGATCGGACTTGAAAAATGATGGTCTCGTAAAAAGTCCATCTGCGGCGTTGCGCGGCAACTTCGTCGTTGCGGTGCACCTGTAGGTGCGGCTCACTCCTCAGTTTTTGCGCGCCTTGCATCTGGAGCTTTTTACAAAACCATCGTCCTGTGTACTTTTTTCGAGATGATCAAAAATATTGGGACAAAAAATGTTTTTCTCTTGGGCCGAAGATCTCCCATGTTCTGGGTGGTTTTGATCGCGCTTCTGGTTAGCGTGGCAATTCTTTTTTATTTCCGCCCGACCCGGACCCCTCAGGAAAAATCGATTCCCGTCGAAGCCCTTTCCAAGATCCATCAGGAAAAAACCAAGGCGCAGAAGGAATTTGCGGAATTCATCCGAACGCCGGCCGGAAAAATCTGGGAGAAACACCCTTACTGGGATCCGGCAATTTGTCAGAAAATCGCCGACGGGCAAGTGGAGCCCGGAATGAGCATAGAACAAATAAAAGCAACTCTCGGGGAACCCAAAAATGTGAAATCCGAAAGACGCGGGAAGGTTTTGCACGAGGAGTGGACGGTGGAAGGAAAAGAAAAATGGCTGCTGAGGTTTGAGGAAAATACGTTGAAAGTGATAGAAAGAAGGTAGTGAAAGTGAAAGGGGAGGTGAAAATGCAAGTGAAAGCAATAAAGTATTAAGGTGCAGGCAGGTCTAGCTTGATTCGAGGCTAAATGTAGCGGGAACGAAAAGAAATGTCAAATCCTTTACGAAGCACAGAGCGCATTGCGAAATTCATTGCCCGACAGGACGAAATGTGATAAAATATTATAATAGCATAATAGCAAAAAATTGAATTCGATGTCAGAAAACAGGAAAATATGCCGCTGCAAATTCTGGTTTTTACTCCTGATTTCTGACTTCTTTTTTTGCAACAGTAGGAAGTTTTTAATCGGCGTATATCTGCGGGCGCGAAGCATCGCGCCCCTACAAGCATCTAAATTTTTATGAATTCATTAAATCTCTGCGTTCTCTGCGGTTAGATTTTTTTATGATCGGGTATCGCTACTTTACGGGAAATGACGCCTCTCCGATGGAGGGGGCGGGAGCCGACGAAGTTCTCGACCGCCTTTCGGATCTTCTCCTCCACGAGAACGACATCAATAAATCCCTCGACCTTCTGAAACAGCAGGGCGTCAAGGGGGAAGACGGAAACCAGTCCCTTCAGGGGATTCATGATTTTTTAGAGCAGGTGCGCCGCATGAAACAGAAGCTCCAGGAGGCCGCCTCTTCCGGAGATCCGGCGGCCATCGAGGAGCTCAAACGCCTGGAGAAGCTGGAGCATGAGCTGCGCCGGGCTTCGTGGGGGTTGGACTTGGAGAAGATCAACGCCCAGGAGATCCGTGACCTGATGGGGGAGCAGAGCTACCAGCTCTGGAATCAATTGAAGGCGCTTCCCCGGTTTTTGGAGGCCAACCAGCTCATCGAAAAGTTAGGGGACAAATACGTCCTTACCCCCAAAGGCATGCGCAAGATCGGGCAGAGGGCGCTCCGCGATATTTTTGCCTCGCTCAATCGGGATGCCTTGGGCAGTCACGAAACCCTTCTCCGGGGGAACGGGATCGTCTCCCTCCTGGAGGAGAGCCGGCCTTATCAATTCGGCGACCCCTTCCACCTCAACTTATCCCAGACCCTTATGAACAGCATGACCCGCCAGGCTTTTTCCGACCGCTGGTCGGAAGAGACGCGGCGCCTCCAGCTCCATCCGAATGATTTCGAGGTGTATCAAACGGAGAAACGAACCCGTTCGGCGGTGGTGCTCATGCTGGACATGAGCGGATCGATGGCCCGGGACGAAAAATTTTTTGCGGCGAAGAAAGTCGCGCTGGCCCTGCATACCCTGATCCAGACCCAGTTCCCGCACGACAAGCTGAAAATCGTGGGCTTCTCTTCTTATGCCCGTCCGCTCAAGGAAAAAGACCTGCCCTGCCTCAACTGGGACCTCGAGAACCCCTATACCAACATGGAGGAGGGGCTTATCCTGGCGAAGAAAATTCTGACCCGCGAGCATGCCCCGAACAAACAGATCATCATCGTCTCCGACGGAGAGCCGACGGCCCATCTGGAAAACGGCAAGGTCTTCTTCCAGTTTCCGCCCCACCCTAAGACCTTAAGCAAGACCCTGCAGGAGTTCAAAAAATGCGCGGCGGCGGGCATCCAGCTCAACATCTTCATGCTCGGCCAGGACGCTCCGCTGATCCAGTTTGTCCAGCAGGTCTCCAAGATCAACCGGGGAAAAGCCTTCTACACGACCCCCAACAATTTGGGCCGTTACCTCCTCGTCGACTTCCTCTCCCAGAAAAGAAAGTGGATCGCCGCTTAAGAATCCTGCCCTCCTTCATTTTTTTAATAAAATTCCTTGACATTAAATTTTGCTCTTGGTAAATATGATCATATTTTTCTTCTTGATTGTCCTACGAGGCAGGGACGAGGAGTTATCTTTATTCCTTCAGGGATGGTTTTTCAACAAATTTTAGGCATTTTTTATCGGTTTCGAAGATTAGGCTGGAACTGGCAGTTTCGAGATTTGAAACTGGGCGGATTCCAAAAAACAAAAAACCAGAAAGGGGGAAGCAATGAAAAAGGTAGCCGTAATCTTGGCCGTGGTCTTCATCTTTGCAATGGTGGGGACAAGTTTTGCGCAGCAGGTGAAGTGGAAGGTGCAGACGCCCTGGCCGAAAGCCCTCTGGCAGCACAAATCGGCGGAGATTTGGGCGGAGGACATCGGTAAAATCAGCGGCGGGCGGATGAAGATCGATCTCTTTGCCACCGACGAAATCGTTCCCGCCTTCGAGGTCTTCAACGCGGTCCAGAGGGGGACCCTGGATGGCGGCCATACCTGGGCGGGGTATACCATTGGAAAGTATCCGGGCGACACATTATTTGCAGCAACGCCGGCCTTCTTTGATCTGCTGGGATACTTCACCTGGATGCAGGCCGGGGGGGGGAAGGCCCTGTGGCAGGAAATGTACGGCAATGCCCTGAAGGTCTTCCCGGCCGGCATGCTCTGGGCGGAGGGCGGCGGCTGGGCCAACAAGAAGATCCAGAAACTGAGCGATTTCAAAGGGTTGAAATACCGGACGGTTCTAATCTGGGGCCAGATTTTGGCCGAGCAAGGCGCCTCGGTGGTGACCCTGCCGGCGGGCGAAATCGTCCCTTCCCTCCAGAGAGGAACTCTCGATGCGGCCGAATTCAGCACCCCGGTCACGGACCTGCCGCTCGGGTTCCATGAGGTCGCCAAATACATGTACTTCCCGGGCCTCCATCAGATCGCCGGTTTTCTGCAGCTGCTGGTTAACAATAAGTCGTGGGATACCCTGCCGGCTGACCTGAAAGAGGTTGTCCTTGCCGCCAATGACACGGCTATGGCCCGGTCCCTTACCCGGTGGCTCTGGGATGATTGCAAGGCCGTTGCGGACATCAAGGCCAAAGGAAAGGTCGAGATCCTTCGCTATCCGAAGGAAATGCAGCAGGTAATTTTGGAAAAATTCGTCGAGAAATATGACGGCCAGAAAGACCCCATGTTCCAGAAAGTATGGAAGTCCCAGAAGGACTTCATGAGGGTGTATAACCCTTACATGGATCTCCAGAAGGTGGAGGCGCAGGTAACGATTAAATAGCTTGCGGCCGGCAAACTTTGATTTTTGGGGGAATTCCAGACAGGAAGGGATTCCCTTCCGAAACAGCCCTGTAGAAGCCGCTCAATTTTCCGTGGGAAGATTGAGCGGCTTCATTACAAGGAGGAAAACCTACCATGACCGGAGTTCAAAAATTCATATCCAAGATCGATTCGATCAGCGAATGGTCCGGAAGAATATTTTCCTGGATCAGCTTGCCGCTGGTCGTGTTCATGGCCTATGACGTCATCATGCGCTACCTTTTTCAAGCGCCTACGAAGTGGGCTTATGAGATGACCTGGATGCTGTACGGGGCCCTTTTCATGCTGGGGGGCGCGTATGGCTTGAAATATAAACTGCACGTCCGCGTAGATATCATCTATACGCGCTGGTCAGCCCGGACGAAGGCGATTTTTGACCTCTTGACCTATCTGTTAATCTTTTTCCCCGTGTTTTATATCCTGATCACGCACAGCTTGATTTACGCCTATTATTCCTGGGAGCTTTGGGAGGTTTCTTACATCAGCTACTGGCAGCCGCCCGTTTACCCCATCAAGACCGTCATGTGCATCGGCCTGATCCTGTTTGCTCTACAGGGGATCGCGGAATTCATCCGCCTGGCGACCTTTGTTTTCAAGGGAGAAAAGATATGAGCCCGGAATACTTAGCCTTAGTCATGTTCATCGGCGTCATCGTCCTGGTCTTTGCCGGGGTGCCCCTTTACCTTGCCCTGGGAGGACTGGGCCTCTATTTCGGCATCATCGGAGGATGGTCGCCCCAGGTTTACGACCAGTTTATCAACCGGATCTTCGGCCTTATGTCCAGCGAAGTCCTGCCGGCGGTCCCGCTCTTTGTCTTCATGGGGGCGGTTTTAGATAAATCAGGAGCCGCGGACAAGCTTTTTAACGCCTTCTATTTAGCCATGGGAGGTCTGCGCGGGGGTCTGGCATTGGCCACGATCGTGATCTGCACTATCTTTGCCGCCTGCACCGGCGTGGTGGGCGCCTCGGTAACGACGATGGGCATGCTGGCCCTGCCGGCCATGCTGAAAAGGAATTACAACATTCCCCTCGCCTGCGGCACGATCTGCGCCGGGGGCACTCTGGGGATCCTGATTCCCCCCAGCGTCATGATGCTTCTCTACGGGCCCATGGTCGGCCTGTCGGTAGCCAAGATGTTCATGGGCGCTTTTATCCCCGGGTTCGTCCTTTCCGGCCTTTTTATCCTCTATATCATCGGCATCTGCTATTTTAAACCCGAATACGGGCCGGCGATGCCCAAGGAGGAACGGGCGGGCATCCCGATGCTGAAGATCATGGGGGACATAGGCCTTTACATGATCCCGCCGATGATTTTGATTTTCTCCGTGCTCGGCTCCATTTTCCTTGGAGTTGCTTCTCCGACTGAAGCGGCAGCCATGGGAGGCCTCGGGGCCATGTTAGTGGCGGCCCTCTATCGGAAGTTGAACTTCAAGGTCCTTGCCGTGAGTTGTATGGATACCCTGAAGATTACGACCATGGTTATGTTTGTGGCGGTGGGAGCTTTCATGTTCAGCGGGGTTTTCATGGCCTTAGGGGGAACCAAGCTCATCGGGAATTTCATTGTCGGCCTGCCCATGGGGCAGTGGGGCATATTCATTGTTATGATGGTAATTATATTCATCCTGGGGATGCTCATCGACTGGATCGGGATCCTGTTTATCGTTGTCCCCATATTTACCCCGGTTATTCTTGCTTTCAAAATGGACCCCCTCTGGTTTGCCCTGGTTGTGTGCGTAAACCTGCAGATGTCGTTCCTCTCCCCGCCTTTTGCCTATTCGATCTTCTATTTGAAAGGCGTGGCGCCGCCGGAGGTTCAGATGATCGATATTATCAAAGGAGTCTTTCCTTTCGTGGCCCTGCAGGCGATCGGGCTTGCTTTGGTGATAATTTTTCCGCAGCTGATCCTCTGGCTCCCGAGTAAAATGTAGGATCGCGAAGCGATACCTGTGGCCTTTGGCTTATGGCCAGTGGCTTAAAGAAAAAACGCCCTTTTCTCCGCATCCAAGAAAAGGGCGTTTTCTTTTTGCATGCTTTCGTCAGGGCGATTCACGAATCGCCCCTACCACCAATCAATTTTTTGCGTTCAGTAAATCTCTGCGCGCTCTGCGGTTGGGTTTTTACTTGGCCCCTTGAACCCTCGAATCCTTGGCCCCTTTCTCAACTAATATCCCGCTTTGGCCGCTTCCACGATCGCCTGCAGGTTGCGGATCGGGGTCTGCAGGGGGATGGCGCATTCGGGGCCGATGATATCCACGCCGGCTTCGATGCTGTAGCGGGCCTGTTTGTAAACATCTTCCGGCTTTCCCCGCAGGAGGGTGGTCGCGTTGTTGAGATTTCCCACCAACGACATCTCGTGGTTGACGACCCGCACCGCCTCCTTGGAATCCACCTGCCATTCGAAGTGATACCCGTCGAAGCCGGCGTCCACGAAATGGCGCAACCGATCCCCGCAGTTTCCGCAGATGTGGAGGATCAGCGGCCCGCCGATCCGCCGGACCATCTCTTTGTGAACGGGCAGGAGAAACTGCTCATAGGTTTTCGGGCTTACCAAGTCGCCGGTGGCATGATCGGCCAGGACCACGATATCCGCTCCGGCCTGGAACTGGGCCTTGGCAAAGAGGACCGTCACTTCCTTCAACCTTTCCAGAAAACTGTGGACCTTGGCGGGTTCGGTCAAGGCCCAAAGGAGAAAGTTCTGCGTCCCGGCCATGTGGTAGGAGATCGTCCAGGGGCCCATCACCTTGCCGACGATGGCGACATCGTCCCCATACTGGCGGCGCAGAAGACTCAAAGCCTCGAGGACGACCTTCAAGGAGGGTTTCTCCAGGATGTTTTCCGGGATCACGATGTCTTCGATTCGTTGAAAAGGATGGGTCTTGGCGTCGGGCATCATGGACGGACTGCCCCAATCCATCTCGCACCCGAGGGCGGCCGCCTCCTGCTGGACGCTGTACTCGGGCATGATGGTGTCGAAACCGAGGATCTCATGCCCTGCTGCCGCCAACTCCGCCATCTGTATTGGATTTACATGGGCCTGGGGGAAAAAGATCCCGGTTTTTTCCATCAGCTCCTGGCAGACGATGGAGGTGGGATTGCCCACCGGCGGGCGATCCGCCTTTCGGCCGCCCATGAGAGCGGATAAGATGCGTCGTTTGGGAGAGAGTTTTCCATTCTTGTTCCCCATTTTGTCCTCCAAATATGAAAAAATCATAACTGCTTAGCCACAGAGGGCACAGAGATCACAGAGTTAAAAACAAAAAGCTGCAAAAAAGATAGAAGTGAATATTCTGCAAAACCCTTTAACACAGTAAAAAACATCATTCCGGATCGCGCCGGAATGACAGAGTGAGTTATTTTTGCAAGTGGTTCGGCAGACCTTGGGATTATTTAGTCTTGTTGACATTTTAAAATCTCTGTGCCCTCTGTGGCAAAAAGTCTTTTTACTTTTTCCCCACCAGTTTCAATGCCCCCTCCACGGCCGAAACGGCGTCCGCGCCGTAGCCGTCGGCCCCGATTTCCTTGGCAAACGCCTCTGTAACCGGCGCGCCTCCGATCATCACCCGCGGTTTTGGGGACAGGGAACTGGCCTTTACCGCTTCGATGATCTTGCTCATTTCCATCATCGTGGTGGTCAGAAGGGCGGAAAGGCCGATGATCTGGGGTTTGTGCTCCTCCGCTGCCGCCAGGAATTTCTCCATGGGAACATCGATGCCCAGGTCGATCACCTCAAAGCCGCTTCCGCTCATCATGATAGACACCAAGTTTTTGCCGATGTCATGGATGTCGCCCTTGACAGTCCCGAGAACGATTTTTCCTTTGGCCCCTTGGGTTCCCTGGGCAAGGAAGGGTTTCAAAATTTCGATGCCCCGGTGCATGTTGCGGGCCGCAAGGAGCACGTCCGGAACCCAGAGATCACGGCATTTGAACTCCTGTCCGATGATGCTCATACCTCCGATCATACCTTCGTTGAGTATAGTTTGAGCGGATAAGCCCTGGGAAACTGCCTTTTTAACCCGTTCCTCAATGGGGGCCGTGTCAACTTCTCGCAAAGCCTTATAAAATTCTTGAGCATCTAACATAAACCCTCCATAAATGGCTCGGAGCATGGGGCAGGGAGCAAGGAGTATAAATCATAAAACAAACTTCAAAATCCCATGAATAAGTCCCAAATGAATTCCAATGAAATTCTTTGGAGGATTTCGCTATTTCTCCATGCACCCTGCTCCATGCCCCATGCGTCTTTTTCTTTGACTTTTATTTTGCCTTCCACGCCGGTTTCCGCTTCTCGGCGAACGCCTTGGGGCCTTCGATGGCATCCTCGGTTTGGAGAAGGTAGGACTGGATGATCGGTTCCAGGCGCAATCCTTCTTCAAGGGGCATGGACAGGCCGCGGATAATGGCTTCCTTGGCTGCGCGCACGGCCAGAGGGGCGTTCTGCAGAATTGCTTCGGCGTATTTCATGGCGGCGGGCATGACCTCCGATGCGGGGACAACTTTGTTCACCAGACCCAGGCGCAGGGCTTCCTGGGCGTCTATGCGCTGGGCCAGGAGGATCATCTCCATGGCCTTGGTGGTTCCGATCAATCGCGGCAGCCTTTGGGTTCCTCCGGCTCCCGGGATGATCCCGCGGCTGACTTCCATCAACCGGAAGGTCGCATGCTCGGCAGCAACGCGAATATCGCAGGCCATGGCCATCTGCAATCCCCCGGCGAGGCAGAACCCGTTGATCGCGGCGATGATCGGTTTCCAGATATTAAGACCCCGGGTAATCCCTCCCAGGCCGGGGAATTTATCCTCTTGTTCACGCCTCTCGATGGGAGAAAGCCTTGCCAACATGGGGATCATTTTTTTCAGGTCGGCGCCGGCCGAAAAAGCCTTGTCCCCCGAGCCCGTCAGGATTCCTACCCAGAGGGTAGGGTCGTCGCGGAAATCCATCCAGGCTTTGCCGAGTTCCTCGCTGGTCTCGGGGTCAATGGAATTCATGGCCTCCGGACGATTGATGGTGATAATGGCGATTCTGTCTTTCTTCTCAAAAATAATGGGCATCGCAGTCTCCTCCCGGGTGAGTCTGAAATCTTAAACTTAGGTTTTTTATAAGGGATTGCGAGACCGCTGTCAAGAACAAAGAAAAAGCGGAATCCTCCGGCGAAGGCA
>Ga0105107_10001751_pt1 | contig 14133 bp, 17 predicted proteins | sample PPLLaktember2015_6_FD_79335 | JGI IMG/M metagenome (GOLD analysis project Ga0105107, IMG submission 79335) | Freshwater sediment microbial communities from Prairie Pothole Lake near Jamestown, North Dakota, USA - PPLs Lake P8 Core (1) Depth... | ecosystem: Environmental > Aquatic > Freshwater >...
GGGCCGCAATGCGCTCGCGCGCGTTCCACGCTCCGGCGGCTTTGCGCTTCGCGTATTTCTCTTCGCCGCCGCCGGCGAGCGCTTTCGCGCGCCGTGCTTCGTATTCGTTCAGCAATGCTTCGAATGACATGTATGCCTCTCTCAGGGTGCGTTACCCACGCACCTGCGTTTAAGTCGTCTTCAGCGCGGCTATCAGCGCCGGCACGACTTTGCGATAGTCGCCCACGATGCCGAAGCGCGCATCCTTGAAGATCGCGGCCTCGGGGTCGGTGTTGATCGCGACGATGGTCTTCGCGTTGCCGCAGCCCGCCATGTGATGCCCCGCGCCCGAGATGCCGACCGCGAAGTAGAGGTCGGGCGTAACCGTCCTTCCCGTGAGGCCGATCTGCCACGAGTGCGGCACCCAGCCCAGGTCGCACGGCACGCGGCTGGAGCCGACGGCGGCGCCGAGCACGCGCGCGAGGTCTTCCAGGACGCGGAATCCCTCCGGGCCGTCGAGGCCGCGTCCGCCGGCGACGACGACCTTCGCATCTTCGAGCCTTTTCCCGTCCGACGCGTCGCGCTCGCGCGCGATCACGCGGGTGCGCCGTTGCACTTCGCGCGGGATAAGCGGGACGATCTCACCGCGCCGCCCTGCGTCGGCCTGTGCGCTGCCGACGCCCGCTTTGATCGTCGCGATCGCCGGCGCGGACGCGAACGAAATCGTCTCTCGCACGTTGCCGCCGTAACATGGCCGCGTGAACGTGAGCTTGCCGGATTCGACCGCCGCGCCGACGCAGCCGGTCGCAACAGCGGTGTTCAATCTGAACGCGAGCCGCGGCCCAAGGTCGGCGCCCGCGGGCGTATGTCCGACGAGGACCGCGCGCGGCGCGATCGTACGCGCGAGATGCTCGACGCTCGACAGCCACACTTCGCCTTCGTACTCGTCTTCCGCCACTTCGCAGAAGTAAACGCGGTCGGCGCCGTGGGCGATCAAATCGGCGGCGGCAGCGCTGCTGCGCGCGAGCAGCACGGCGGCGACTGCGCCGCCTGCGTTCAGCTCGCGCGCCAGGCCGAGCAGATCGCGCGTCAGCGGGGAAGCCGCGCCGTCGCGCAGCTCGGCGACGATGAGGATTGCGGTATCCGCCATCGCGCGCGCTAGATGAGGCGCGCTTCGCGCAGCGCGTGCGCGAGCGCGGCGGCCTGCGCTGCCTCGTCGATACCGGCCATGAGCTCGCACACGCCGCTTTTCAGGGGCACGTAAAGACGCTCGCGCACGCGGCGTGTGGCGACGCTTTCGATGTCCGTTGCGGTGAGGCCGATATCGGCGGCCGAGCGCACCGCAAGCGGTTTACGCGCGGCGCGCATGGTCTCGCGCAAGCTGGGCTTGCGCGGCTCGCCGAGCTCGTTCGATACCGTCACGAGCGCCGGGAGCTCGGTCTCCAGCGTCTCGAAGCCGTCGGCGAGAACGCGCTCGACCCGCAGCGTCGTCCCGGCGAGCTCGAGCTTGCGCGCGAACGTGATGACGGCGAGATCGAGCAGCTCGGCGATCCCGCAGCCCGCGATGCCGGCGTCCCAGTCCGCGGCCTGGCGCCCGGTGAGGACGAGATCGACCGCGTCGAGCTGCCGGATGGCGTGGGAGAGCGCGAGCGCGGCCGCTTCGCTGCCGCAGTCTTCGAGCGCCGCGTCGCTCACGAGGACCGCTTCGTCGGCGCCCATCGCAAGGGCGTGCTTGAGCGTATTGCGCGCGCTATCGGGGCCGACGCTCACCGCGGTGATCTTCGCCTGCCCCGCGCTTTCGCGGATGCGCAGCGCCGCTTCCAGCGCCTGCTCGTCGAAAGGGCTCATGAGGAGCTGCAGCCCCGCGGCCGGAACGACTTTCTTCGCCTGCTCGTCGACTTTGAGCATGCTGAAGGCCGCTTCGGGATTGGGGATCTGCTTGACGCAAACGACGATGTGCATCACTACACGATAGTGACGTCCGTCGGCACGATGCCGTCGAAGTGCTTGCGCTGGTAGTTCCACGGGATCTGCGGCTGAACGCGGCCGGTCTCGTCGGTGGCACGCGCGCGGATGCGAAACTGCCCGACGTCCTTCGCGTCCCACAGGTACGACCAGCGCACCCACAGCCAGCGCTCGCGAGGCTCTTCGAGGTGCGCGTCGTTCCAGGTTTTGCCGTCGTCGGCGCTCACTTCGACGCGCGTGATCCGGCCCATGCCGCTCCACGCGAGCCCGCGCACCTTGTGCTCGCCGCGAGGCAGCGGCGAATCCTCGTCGAGCGGATCGACGACGATGCAGCGCACGCCCATGGACGTGATCATTTCCTTCTTCGGATCTTCGGGCGATTCACCGTAGACGAAATAGTGGTGCTGGTAATAGCACTGCGGCAGGTGGTTCAGCACTTCGATCTGCTCGACCCACTTCACCCACCAGTTGCCGGACCAGCCGGGAACGACCGCGCGCACCGGAGCGCCGTGGAGGTGCAGCAGGTACTCGCCGTTCATCGACCACGCGAGGAGCGTATCGGGATGCATCGCCTTGGCGATCGGCAGCCCTTTCTCGTAGTTGATGACGCCGGGATCGACGAGCTTGAAATCGGAGCGGCCGACCGAGCGGTACTGCACCGCGAGATCGGGCTGGCCGCGGTCGTAACCCTGCATGCGAACGCTCACCGCCCCAGGCTTTACGCCGGCTTTCTTCAGCACTTCGAAGAGCGGGACGCCGGTGAACTCGCCCGCGCTCATCGCGCACGTCGTGGTCGACTCGTTGCCGATCTCTTCGGTCGACGGGACCGCGTTCTTCTCGCGCATCGCGGCGCGCTGATTCATGTCCTGCTGGTTGATGCGCGAAGGTTTGCGGCTGCCTTTGGCGAGATAGTCGAAGTAACCGGCGTCGTTGCCCGCGCACTCGGTCACCGCGCGTACCGTGCGGCCCGGAAGCTTCTGCAAGTCCTTGAGCGACATCTCGATCGGGCGCTCGACCTCGCCGCCGATCGTGAGTATCCAGTCGTCCGGGTGTACGGGGTCCGGCACTTCGAGCTGGTTGACGACGTAGTACGCGTCGGTCGGCGTGATCAGCCCTTCGAGCTCGGTGATCGGCGCGCGGCCGTTGATCACCCGCCCCTGCGAGTCTTTGCCCGCGATCAGGCTCGGACGCTTGCGGTCCGGCCATCCCATTACCCAGTCGCCTTCGATCTCCGGTTTCGCCACCATCTACTCCATCAGAAAAGTTAATGCAGCGATCAATCTTCGAGGACAGCCACGACCTGACCTTCGGCCACCGCGTCCTTCTCCTTCACCAGGATCTCCTTCACGACACCGGGATCTTCGGTGATGACCGGGATCTCCATCTTCATCGATTCGATGACGACGAGGACGTCGCCCGATTCGACTTTGTCTCCAGGGCTCGCCTTGACCTGCCAGACCGTGCCGGTGATCTCCGATTTGACTTCGATACGTGCCATGAACGCTCCTCGAGGTGTGCGAATTCCTGGAATCCGGCTGTGCCGCCCGGGACGCGGCGTGTAGGCCTTCGAGTATAGCATCGGCCCCGTCGCGCCCGACTCCAGCGCTCGCGTGCGCGGCGCCTTCCGCGGCGGGAATCGTCTAACATACAAGCCCCTTCCGATCCGATCCGTACCATGACAACGCCTTCTTCGCTGAGGGATCCGATGATGCGTGCGCTGCTCGCCGTTCTCCTGATCGCGATCGCATGCAGCGCGAGCGCGCCGGTCGCGGCGCAGCAGCGCAAGCTCCCGCTCGTGGACGAGGCCGCCGGAGACGCGACGTGGCAGCGCTTCAAGAAGCGCCTGCTCGTCGCCGTCGACAGGCGCGACAAGCAGTTCCTGCTCTCGATCCTCGACAAGAACGTGCGCAACCAGGACGAGCGGAGCCGCGGGGTCGCCACCTTCCGCAAGCAGTGGGAGCTCGACACCGACGACAGCCCCTTGTGGCGCGAGCTCGCGACGGCGCTGCAGCTCGGCGCAGCTCACATCGTGCGCGACAAGCGGAAAGAGCTCTGCGCGCCGTATCTCCTCGGCACCTGGCCCGACGACGTCGAGCCTTTCAATCACGGCGTCGTGATCACCCGCGACGCTGTAGTGCAGTCCGAGCCTTCCAGCGCCGCGTCTGCCCTGGGCTCGCTCTCGTACGACCTCGTCCCGGTGGTCAACTGGGAAGTCGACGACAAGGCCGACGCCAAACAGAAATGGGTGCGCATACGCTTTCGCGAACGCGAAGGCTACGTACCCGAGGAACAGATCCGCAGCCCCATCGAGCAGGCCGCGTGTTTCGTGAAAAGCGGCAGCAGCTGGCGCATGACCGGCTTCGCGCCGGCCGGCGGAGAGTAGCGCGAGCTTGTCGTGAGCACGCCTGCCGCGCCGCAGATCGCGCAGGAGCTGCTCGACCTTTTAGCGGACGACCAGCACGTGCGGGCGGAGCTCGCCGCCGACGGCTCGCTCTTCAAGGGTTACAACGCGCGGATGCGCGAAGTGCACGAGCGCAATGCCGCTCGCCTCGAGGAAATCCTGCGCTCTCACGGCTGGCCCGGCATCCATCTCGCCGGCAGGGAGGGGACCGAAGCCGCGTGGCGCATCGCGCAGCATGCGATCGCAATGCCACAGTTCCAGCGGCGCTGCCTCAAGCTGCTCCAGGCCGCGGTAGCGCGCGGCGACGCCGACGCACAGCACGCCGCCTATCTCGACGACCGCATCGCTTTCAACGAGCGCCGCCCGCAGAAATACGGCACGCAGTTCGACTGGAACGAGATCGGAGACATGGCGCCGTGGCGGGTCGACGACGAGAAGGCGGTCGAGCGGCGGCGGCAGGCGCTCGGGATGCCGTCTTTCGCGGAGCAGGTCGCGAGAGTGCGCGACCAGTGGCGGCAATCGAGGGAGCGCGCGCCGGCCGACTGGCATGCACGCCAGAGGGACATCGAGGCGTGGGCTCGCGAGGTCGGATGGCTCCCTCGCGGGGAGCCATCCCGCGGCCGGTAAACGTACAGGTGGAACCGAAGGTTCCCCCTGTTACCCCCTGCCTTCGGTTGAAAATCAAACCCGTGTGATTGCGCCTCTTATACTCTTCCTGGCGATGACATCGTCCGCTCACGCTCTCGACATCCAGGGCCACCGCGGCGCGCGCGGGCTGCTGCCGGAGAACACGCTGCCCGCGTTCGCGCGCGCGCTCGAGATCGGCGTCACGACGCTCGAGCTCGACTGCGGGCTCACGAAAGACGGCGTGGTGGTGATCGCGCACGATCGCGCGCTCAATCCCGATTTCACGCGCGATGCGGGCGGGCGCTGGATCGAGAGCGCCGGACCTGCGATACACGATCTCACTTACCCGGAGCTGCGGCGGTACGACGTGGGCCGCATCCGGCCGGGCACGCCCTACGCCCAGCGCTTCGCGCGGCAGCAGGGGCTGGACGGGATGCACGTGCCGAGGCTCTCCGACCTGTTCCTGCTGGTGCGCGAGCGGGGCGACGAGCGCCTCCGCTTCAACATCGAGACCAAGCTCTCGCCGCTCGCCCCGGGACAGACCGCGCCGCCCGACGTTCTCGCGAAAGCGCTGATCGAAGCCGTCGCGCAGGCGGGCATGGAGACGCGCGTGACGATACAGTCTTTCGACTGGCGCACGCTGCAGGTGGTGCAGAAGGAAGCGCCGTCGATCGCCACGGCGTACCTCACCGCAGTGAAAAGCTCGCCGCGCAACGTCGCGCCCGGTTCGCCGTGGACCGCGGGGTTCCAGGTGAGCGATTACGGCGGCTCGATTCCGCGCACCGTCAAAGCCGCAGGCGCCGCCGCCTGGTCCCCCGCCTACGGCGAGCTCACGCTGGACGCATTGCGCGAAGCGCAGGCGCTCGCTCTCAAAGTCGTGCCGTGGACGGTGAACAGCGAAGCCGACATGAAGCGCCTCATCGAATGGGGCGTCGACGGCATCATCTCCGACTATCCGGACGTCCTCAAGAAGGTCGCGACCGCTCGCGGGGGCAAAAGCGAACGCTAGCGAGCCGAAGGAAAGGGGGTAACGGAGGGAAACCATGCGGTGTCCCTCCGTTCGTTCATCCCCGCGCGGCTGCGGCCGACGCAGTGCGGCGGCCGCTACGTTATCTCGCCGCGCTGAGGTGTATCAGCTCGGGTTCGAAGCCTTCCTGCGTGAAACACAGCCGCGCGACCGCGATCGGCAGGTTGAAGCGGCGCGGACCCGCGCTCCCCGGATTGAGGTAGAGCACGCCCTCACGCCGTTCGGCGAGCGGCTTGTGCGAGTGGCCGTAGACGACCACCGCGAAACCGGCGGCCGCCGGATCGACGTCGAGGTCGGCGATGTCGTGGAGGAGGTAGATGTGGTGCTCGCCCGCGACGACCACATCGGTCAGCGGCAGCGCGAGACCCCAGGGGTCGCGATCGTTATTGCCGCGCACCGCGAAAGTCGGCGCTATCTCGCGCAGGCGCTCGAGCACTTCGGGCGCGCCGATGTCCCCGGCATGAACGATCAGGTCGGAGCCGGCGAGCGCGGCGAGCGCTTCGTCGCGCAACAGCCCATGCGTGTCCGATATGACGCCGACCTGTTTGATAGAATGACTGACGCCTAACGAGGAGGACGGCATGAATGACGACGTCGGCAAGCTGGTCTTGCGGTTGGCTCTGGGCATTCTGGTCCTGTTTCACGGCATTGCGAAGCTGAAAGGCGGAATCGGATTCCTCGGGCCGATGGTGACCGGGATGGGCCTGCCGGCGTGGTTCAGCTACGGAGTCTATCTCGGCGAAGTCCTCGGCCCCATCATGGTGATACTCGGCCTTTTCACCCGCATCGGCGCCTTCTTCATACTCGCCAACATGATCTTCGCGATACTCCTCGTGCACGCCGGCGATCTCATGACGTTCGGCAAGCAAGGGGGCTGGGCGCTCGAGCTGCAAGGCATGTTTCTTTTCACCGCGCTCGCGATCATGCTGATGAGCCCGGGCCGCTACGCAGTCACACGCCGCTTCTGACAGGGGCCGACGCGGGCGCCGCGGGGGCTGCCGCGGGCCCGCTCCGGTCGACCGGGCCCGCCTGGCGCGCCCCGAACACCATTTCGGTGAGCCAGTTCACGAGGAGCGCGGTATAAGCGCGCTGCGCCGTTTCGTCGGAAAGCCCGTGGTCCGCGCCTTCGATCACGCGGTAGGTGAGCGAGTGCGCGTGCTTCGCCGCTTCGCGGTAGTTCTCGATCGTCGCATGGGGAACGGTATCGTCGTTCTCGGACTCGACGATGAGGACATCGCCTTTGAATGCCGCGCACGCCCTCAGCGCGCGGTTGTCGCTCCCGCCGAGGCGGCGCCTGCGGTAGGCGATCAGGTCGGGATCCTTGTGGAGCTGCTTCTTGGGCAACGTCCAGCCCGCATCCTTGTAGATGGCGGGAACGCGCAAGGCGAGCCATTTCACCGGCCGCAGCGTGGTGAGTATCGTCGCGAGGTATCCGCCGTAACTGCTGCCGACCACCGCCATCGCGCTCGCGTCGACGCTCGGATGGTTCACGAGCTCGTCGTATGCGGCGAGCACGTCGCAAAGGTTGTCTTCGCGAGTCACCGTTTCCTGCTGCGGTTGCGTGCGCGCGTGGCCGCGCAGGTCGAAGGTGAGGCCGATGCAGCCCAGCGCAGCGATCTCGCGCGCACGCGCGAGATATTGCTGCTGGCTGCCGCCCCAGCCATGCACGAAGAGCACGCCCGGAATCGTCGTCGAAGGTGTAACGAGCGTCCCGGCGATACGCTCGTCGGCGACGGCGATCTGGAACTTGTGGTCACGCGTCGGCATGAGGCTCGAGGGTCGTGTACTTGCTGATGAAACCCACATCCGGGTCTCGGCCCCGGAAGTAGACCGTCGCGCGCGGCGGGGGCACCGCGCGCTCGCCGTAGACTTCGGTGCATTCCGCACGAACCGCGGTGAGCCCCGGGGTGGCGCGGAATGCTTCGAGCGCGGCCACTTCGGCCCCGCTCGCACCGCCGATACGCCAGGATTGCTCCAGCACGCCGGAGACGGTCTCGCCGCGCGCGTTGCAGCCGCGCACGATGTCGTAGTTGCGGCGCGAGGCGAAGAAGCCCTCGAAGCAGCGGCGGGCCGCATCGTCGTAAGCGCGAGCCTGCTCCACCGCGACGCGGGTCGCGTCGTCGGCATCCAGCGCGAGCAGCGCGTCGAAATCGCCGCGCACGACGGTGAGAGCCGAGCCGCCGTAGACTTCGGCGCCTTCGTTGTCCCGCGTGAGCTTCTGGGTGCCGAAATAGGTCGCGACGAGGTCCGCCACGCGCACCTGTCCCACGCTGTAGGTCGTGGCGCCGGTCACGTGCTGCTCGAGCGCGACACCGTAGCACGCGAGCTCGGCGGCATCGATCAGGCTCACCGCGGCGTCGAGCGCCGCCGCGTCCACGACGAGAACCTGGCCGCGGCCGCCGACGCCGAGCGCCGGTTTCACCCGGACGGGGCCGTCACGCAGCAGTCGTCGGCCGGCACGGCGTGCGTCTTCCTGCGTAAACGCGGAGTACCCGGGAAGTACGGCGTCGCGCACCGCATCGGGGAACGCCCTCGACCAGCCGGCGGGCCGGAACGCCTCGGCGTCGGCCAGCGGATGGGTGATGCTCTTGGTGGCGACGAAGGGAAACGGCACCACGCCGCCGAAGAGATCGTCTTCGCCGCTGATGCCCAGTGCGCGCGCCGCGCCGGCGCCCGTAATCGTGTCTCGGGGGACGAAATAGAGCGCGCCCCCGTACTCCTTCTCGGCGTCGAACTCGCCGCCGTACGTGTAACCCTTGAGCGCCGCGAGCTTTTGCGCGAGCGCATCGCGGGTGATCAATTCATGGCAGCGCGTATTTTCTCCCGGCTTGTGATACGCGACCACGACGCCAGGTGCGGCGCGGACCGAGCCCGTCACGCGCGGTGCGCTGCGTTGGTGTCTGGAGGTATCGATGGAACGCATCTCCTGCCTTTCGTTGCGGGGGGCCTCGCGGACAAACCGGCGTCGCCTCAATGACGCAAAAAGCAGGCCACCGGCAGTGCGACCAGCGCTGGGTGGGAGCGTAGAATGGCTCGCGTCGAAGTCAGCCTGCGAGGCCGCGTGAGATCCGCCAGATACGCTTTCCTGCTCGTCGTCCTGCTCGGCGCTTACGGCGCGAGCGCCCAAACGGTTTACAAATCGACCATGCCCGACGGCAAGGTCGTCTACGGAGAGACCCCCGCGCCCGGGGCATCGCGCGTCGACAAGATGGAGCCGCCGCCCGCCAAGACCGGGGTCACCGGTCTCACCCCTGAAGAAAAGTCGCGCGCCGATAAGCTTGCGCGCGAACGTGCCGCGTCGAATGCCGCAGCGGCGAAATCGCAAAATAGGCTCGATGATGCGCGCAAGGCCTTACAGCAGGCCGAGGCAGCGCGCGATGCGGGGAAGGAACCTTTGCCGGGCGAGCGCACCGGCATTGCGGGAGGCGGCAGCCGACTCACCGAAGCCTATTTCGCGCGCCAGAAAAGTCTCGAGCAGGCGGTCGTCGCCGCGCGCAAGCGCCTCGCCGAATCGCAGGGCCGCTAGAGCCGCATCGTCATTCTGGAGAAGTCCGCGGGAGCCGGACGCCATCCAGAATCCATTGAAAGACGTTCGAAAAGCGACGCCGGGCGAGAACTGGTCAAAGCACTCGGTTAAACCAGAGCAGCGAGAGTCCGGCGGAAGCGACCGCGAGCAGCGCAGCGAGCGCCGAGAACAGCGCCGTGATCTCCGTTTCCTTCTTCTCCAGCACGAATCGCGAGTTGAGCGCGCGATAGACTTTCTTCAGGTCGGCGGCGTTGCCTGCGTAGAAATACTGTCCGCGGGTCATTCCGGCAACGGTCTTCAGCGTCTCCTCGTCCAGGCGCACGCGCATGCGCCAGCCTTCGAAGCCCATGATCTCCCCCTCGGCGGTGCCGATGCCGACGGTGTATATGCGGATGCCGCGGTCGGCGGCGAGGCGGGCCGCCACGACCGGCTCCGGCCCCGTCGTGCGCTGACCGTCGGTGAGCAGGATGATGGCGGCCGAGGCGTACGACCCGGGAGGAACCGGCTTCGGCTGTTCCTTCTCGGCTTTCAGCGTCCCGTCTGCCGTGTAGCCCCTGAAGGGCGAGCGCTGCGCGGCACCTTTCGGATCCGCCGATTCGAGAGTAATGCCCGCGTTCGGGAATATCGTCGCCAGCGCGACGATGATGCCGCTGCCGATCGCGGTGCCGCGCTGCAGCTGCAGACGGTCGACGGCCGCGAGTATGTCTTCGCGGTTTTGCGTCGGATGCTGCACGACCAGCGCCGTCGCGGCGAATGCGACGACCGCAATGCGCGTGCTGCGCGGCTGCTCCTCGATAAAAGTGCGTGCGGCCGCCTGCGCCGCCGCCAGACGATTGGGCTCGACGTCGGTTGCGCGCATGCTGCCGGAGACGTCGATCGCGAGCACCACCGTCTCGTGTTGCGAGGGCAGCGTGATGACCGCGGCAGGCCGCGCGATCGCGATGGCCATGGCGGCGAGCGCGAGCAGAAAGAGCGCCGGCGGCACGTGCCGGCGAAAACGCTGCGACGCGCCCATCGCGTCTTTCACCATGGCGAGATTCGCGTAGCGCAGCGCGAACTTTTTCTTGCGCCGCATGAGATACGCGTACGCGGCTACGAGCACGGGCAGCGCGAGCAGCAGCCACAGCATCTCGGGCCACATGAACGTCATGCGTTCGCTCCGAGATGCGGCGGCAGCCCGCCGCCGGTCGTGAGCTGGCTCCTGCGCCTGCGCAGGTCGGCGAAGCGCATGATCGAGTCCACGAGCTCGTCATCGGTCGCGAGCTCGAGCGCATCGACCCCGGCTTCGCGAAAAGCCGACCGCAGCGTCTGCTCTCGCTGCGCGGCCGCCGCGGCGAAGCGGCGCCGGAACGCGCGGTCGTGCGTGTCCACGAAAAGCTGCTCGCCGGTCTCCGCGTCCTGCACGACGAGGAGCCCCATGTCGGGGAGCTCCATCTCGAGCGGGTCATACAGCCGCACGGCGATGATCTCGTGACGCCGGGCGAGGTGCGCGAGCGGCTTGCCCCAGCCGGGCGTGCTGATGAAGTCGGACACGACGAAAACGATAGAGCGCCTGCGCATGATCTGAAAAGCGGCCTGCAGAAAATCCTGCAGGTTGGTAGCGCCGGACTGCTTGCGTTCGGGCCTCGAGAGCATGCGGTGCACCATGTGCAGCACCTGCTTGCGGCCGCTGCGCGCCGGGATCACCGTGTCGAGCGCGTCGCCGTAGAAGAGCGCGCCGACCCGGTTGCCGTGCCGGGCGAGGAGCGCCGCGAGCACCGTCACGAACTCGATCGCGAGAGAGCGCTTGCGCACCTCGTGCGACCCGAAGTCGACCGACGGCGAAAGATCGAGCAGAAACCACGCGGTCACTTCGCGGTCTTCGTTGTACTCCCTCACGTACGGCGTCTGCAGCCGCGCGGTCACGTTCCAGTCGATGTGCCGCACGTCGTCGTGATACTGGTATTCGCGCAGGTCGGCGAGATCGAGACCGAATCCGCGGAAAAGCGTCCTGTAATCGCCGTGCAGCATGCCGTCGAGACGGCGTATCACCGTCCACTCGAGCCGGCGCAGAACCTGCTCAGGATTTTGCGGCGACTCTGACATGCGTCTCCAGCGGTTTCTCGGGGGCGGGGATGTGCTCCATGACGCGCCTCACGAGCTCGTCGGGCGCGATCGCTTCGGCGAGCGCCTCGTAGGTGAGGATCAGCCGGTGGCGCAGCACGTCGGGCGCCATGTCGGTCACGTCCTCGGGCAGCACGTAATCGCGGCCGCGCAGCCAGGCGAGCGCGCGTGCGCCTTCGATCAAGTTGATCGAAGCGCGCGGGCTCGCTCCGAAAGTGAGATAGCGCTGGAGGTCCTTCACGCCGTAGCGCTCCGGCTCCCGCGTGGCGGCGACCAGACGCACGGCGTATTGAATGAGCGAAGGATCGACGTAGCCGGTGCGGCACTCCTTCTGGAGCGCCGAAAGCTGCTCGGTCGTCGCCACCGCGGAAACGGCCTTGCCCACGCCGGTCACGCGCTCGACGATCACGAACTCCTCTTCCTCGGTCGGATAGCCCACGAGCACTTTCATCATGAAGCGGTCGACCTGCGCTTCGGGCAGCGGGTACGTGCCTTCGGTCTCGATCGGGTTCTGCGTCGCCATGACGAGAAAGGGCTCCGGAACCTTGTGCGTTTCGCCGGCGATCGTGACCTGGCGCTCCTGCATGACTTCGAGCAGCGCGCTCTGGACTTTCGCCGGGGCGCGGTTGATCTCGTCGGCGAGAAGCAGATTGGTGAACACCGGGCCCAGGGCCGTCGTGAACTCGCTCGTCTTCTGGTTGTAGACGCGCGTGCCGACGAGGTCGGCGGGAACGAGATCGGGCGTGAACTGAATGCGGCGGAACGTGCCGCGCACGGTGCGCGCGAGAGTCTTCACGGTGAGCGTCTTGGCGAGGCCGGGAACCCCTTCGACGAGGAGGTGGCCCTGCGCCAGGATCGCGACCAGCACACGCTCGAGGAAATGGTCCTGGCCGACGACCACTTTCTTGACTTCGTAGAGGATGCGCTGCATGAGGGCCGCGATTTCGCCGCGGCTCATTTCGTTGTGATCCATAGCACTCCTTAAAGGTGCGCCGCGCTCCGGGCGCAACGCCTCATGCGGCTCCTCGCCGCTCACGTCCGATCTAAAACGGGGAGAGTCCCACCGCGGCGGCCGCGTTCTCGATCGGAACCGCGAAACCGATGCCGATGAAGACCGGTTCCTTGCTCGGGTTGAGTATCCCGGTGACGATTCCGACCACTTCGCCGTCGGTCGTAAGGAGCGGCCCTCCCGAGCTTCCCGGGTTCGCCGCGGCGTCGAACTGGATGAGATTCGTGAGCAGGCGCTTGCCTTCCGGCGACTGGTATTCGCGCCGCAGCCCGGAGATCACGCCCGAAGACACCGACGGGCCTATGCCGAACGGGAAACCGACCGCGACCACTTCGTCTCCCAGCCTGAGGTCCGCGGTCGAGCGCAGCGTCGCCGCGACGAGGTCGTCCGGAACGCTTTGCGCCCGGATCACCGCGAGGTCGTGCTCGGGGCGCACGCCCACGATGCTCGCGTCGGCCTCGTGACCGTCGGCGAAGACGACGCCGATGCGTTTGGCGCCCGCGACGACGTGGAGGTTGGTGAGTATCGTTCCGTCATCGAGGATCACCACGCCCGATCCGACGCTGCGCTCCTCGTCTTTGTCGGCTTCGCCATCGCCGCCCAGGCCGCGTACCCGCACGACCGATTGCCTGATGAGGTCGTACGCTTCGGCCGCGCGTGAGGGCAGCGGCTTGGTTTCGAGGGTGCGCAGCACCGCCGCGTCGATGTCGCGCTGCGTGAGCTGGCGCACCTGCGGCTGCATGGCGCCGTGGACCGCGAACAGCGCGAGCGCGACGAGCACTCCGGCCGCGACGAGCAAAGGCTTGTGCCGGCGCTGCAGGAACGCGCGGACGCGGCTTCGCTTCGGCGCGGGCGCCGGCGGGCTCGCAGCGGCGGCGGCGGGAAGGGACGGTGCAACGGCCGCCCGCGGGGGCCGGCTGTGCTGGGAACTGCTGTAAAGGGAAACTCGTTTCATGGGTGGCGCGCGGCTCGCGTTCGGACGGGAAAGCCGTGGAAGCAAATCCCGGCCCGGACAGGGCGTTTCGAAAGATTACACCACGCCCCGCCGCCCGCGCATGCCTATTTGCCGCACTTGCACGAAGGTTGCGTATGGCAAAGATCGGCGGTCGCGACCCCGCCGGCGCAGGTGGCCGTCTCTCCCGGCTGACAGGTGATGCTGCACGCCGCGCAGCGGCCGGCCGCCGGCGCCTTGCACGAGGCGCCGATCTCGACTTTCTTTTTCCCCGCCGTTTTTTTCTTCTCGCCCGCCAGTGCCGGCGCCGAAACCAGCGCTGCCGTCAGTACTGCAACCCACAGGGATTTGACCATTTGCGCCTCCCTCGATTGCGGTTAGATCCTTCCCGAGGCTGCGAAGCGATCGCCAGATCGCCTAAGGAAAGAAGGTTACGGAGGGAAACCATGGGTTTCCCTCTGTATCGTGTCATTCCCCCGAGCGGAGCGATCCCTCTGTTTCGTTTACCGCGTCCGGCCCGCCCGGCGGAGCATCTGCCGGGCGA
>Ga0105107_10001754_pt1 | contig 14131 bp, 12 predicted proteins | sample PPLLaktember2015_6_FD_79335 | JGI IMG/M metagenome (GOLD analysis project Ga0105107, IMG submission 79335) | Freshwater sediment microbial communities from Prairie Pothole Lake near Jamestown, North Dakota, USA - PPLs Lake P8 Core (1) Depth... | ecosystem: Environmental > Aquatic > Freshwater >...
CGCTCATTGTCGGCAGGCGCGGACTGGGGGCGCTCGTCAAGCACGAGCTCGTGGTCATGCTGTCTCAGCACGTGCCGGGCGCGCTCGGGCTCGTGTTGAGAAAGAGCCTCTATCCGCTGCTGCTCGGCTCCTGCGGACGCAATGTCGTCTTCGGGCAGAACGTCGTGCTTCGTCATCCGCACAAGATCAGAATCGCCGACAATGTGGTCATCGACGACAACTGCCTGCTCGACGCGAAGGGGGAGTCGAACACCGGCATTCTCGTCGGCGCCGGGGTGTTCGTCGGCCGCAACACCATTCTCTCGTGCAAGGACGGCGACATCGAGCTCGCCGAGGGCGCCAACATCGGCTTCAACTGCGAGATCTTCTCCGCGAGCCGGGTGCGCGTGGGACGAAACGCGTTGATCGCCGCCTACAGCTATCTCATCGGCGGCGACCACGACTTCAGCGACACGTCGCGCGCCGTAGTCGATCAGGCGCGCACATCCGCCGGCATCACCGTGGGCGACGGCGCCTGGCTCGGCGCGGGTGTGAAGGTGCTGGATGGCGTCACGATCGGCGCCCAGGCGGTGATTGGCGCCGGTGCGGTCGTGCGCGACTCGGTGCCCGACCGCGCCACGGCCGTGGGCGTGCCGGCGCGGATCGTGAGCACACGGTAATGCCAATCCTCGACCACAGAGGCAGTAGCTCGGTACGGAGTTACCTCGGTTCGGATTTCTGTCCTCTGTGGTAAAAGGCAGAATGGCATGAACAAGATTCGCGTCCTGCAGGTCTGCGATCACCTCGGATGGGAAGGATCGCGCATGCACGGCGTGAAGCGGCTGTTTGCGTGGATGATTCCCCGGTTCGATCCCGCGCGCTTCGAGGTTTCGCTCGTCTCGCTTCGTAAGAAGGATCTCTCCGAAGAAACGCTCGACGCCCTGGGCATCGATATCACGTACCTGCAGAAAGGCCGGTTCGATCCCTCCACGCTGCCCGCGCTCCTGGCGATCATCGATCGGAAACAGATTGACGTCCTTCACCTGCATGGCTACGGCGCGACGACCTTTGGCCGGATGGCCGCGGCGATACGGGGCATCCCGGCGATTCTGCACGAGCACGCCAACCTCACCGCCACCCCGTGGTTTCAGAAAGTCGCCGATCGCGCGCTCGAACGTTATACCGATATTGCGATCGCCGTATCGAAGAGCACGGCCGATTTCGTCATCAACGCGCGGCTGGTCCAGCCGGAGAAGGTCAAGGTCGTCTATCTTGGCGCACCGCATGAAGAGTTCAGCCGTGCGCGGTCGAGCGAGGAGATTGCCACCGCACGACGTCGGCTTGGCATCTCCGCCGGCGACTTCGCAATCGGCACGGTCACCCGGCTGCACGACTCGAAAGGGAACTCGTACCTCGTGGACGCGGCACGCCTGGTCGTGGAACGGCAGGCGAACGCAAAATTCTTTCTTGTCGGCGAAGGGCCGCTGCGCGAACCGCTCGAAGCACAGGCCAACCGGCTCGGCCTCGGCGATCGGTTCGTGTTCGTCGGATTTGCAAAGGATGTGGCCGCCGTTCTGAGCGCATTCGACCTGAGTGTCTTTCCGTCCTTGTGGGAAGGCACGCCGCTCACCGCGTTCGAGGCGCTCGCGTCGGGAAAGCCGATCGTCGCCACCGACGCGGATGGGCTGCTCGACATCCTGACGGACGGCCGCGACGCCCGCATCGTCCCCAAGCGCGATGCCGGTGCGCTGGCAGCGGCAATTGTCGAGTTGATGCGCCGCCCGGACGAGCGCGCGCGTCTCGCCGCCGGGGCGCGGATGACGGCGCAGCGCTACGACATCGCCGCCTTCGTGAGGAAGATGGAGCAGCTGTACGTGCTGCTGTGTGACGGATCGGCCGCCAGAAAGGTCGGCCGGCGCCGCGAGCCGTTGCGCGCGGACCTTTCCTTTCTCGCATGAACAAACGTGTCGCTGTCGTCACGTCCACTCCGCTGTTTGTCGAGGGCGGACATCTGGTCATCGCACACGCGCTCGTGCAGGCGCTTCGCGAGGAAGGACATCAGGCCGAGCTGGTGTTGACGCCGCAGAATCGATTTGGACGGCAAGGCGCGGCTTACCTGGCGACCTGGCTCACCGACGTCGGCGTCGGCGTGGACGGGCGCGCCGTAGACCAGGTGATCTCGACGCGGTTCCCGAGCTATGCGGTGCGCCATGACAATCACGTCTGCTGGCTCAATCACACGATGCGTGAGTACTACGACCAGTGGGATTCGTTCCGCGCGTCGTTGAAGTGGAAAGGACGGCTCAAGGAGGCGGCGCGCCGCACCCTCGTCCACACGGCAGACCGCTGGTTGTTGAAGAAGAATGTCAGGCGCGTCATGGCCCAATCGTGCAGCGTGCAGGCGCGGCTCCAGCGATGGGGTCACATTCCGTCGGATGTTCTGTATCCGCCGCCACCCCAGCGCGCCTATCGGTGCGAAGGATATGGCGATTATATCTTTGCCGTCTCGAGGCTGACGCCACTGAAGCGGCTGTCTCTGCTCATCGAGGCGCTGGCCAACCCCGAGGCCGCCGGCATCAACTGCATCATCGCTGGAGACGGGGAAGAGCGCCGGATACTCGAACACGCGATCGTGACGAGGAACCTGTCCGCCCGCGTGAAGCTGATCGGGCGTATCGACGATCGGCAGATGCTGGAACACCTCGCCAGGTGCCGTGCGGTCTGTTTTCCGCCAGTGGACGAGGATTACGGGTTTGTGACCGTCGAAGCGTTTGCGTCGCGAAAGGCGGTGATCACCTGCACCGACAGCGGCGGCCCGGCAGAGCTGGTGACCAACGACGTCAACGGCAAAGTGTGCCCGCCGCGGCCCGAGACGCTGGCCCTGGCGTTGCGGGAAGTGATGGAAGACACGGCGGCGGCTGAACGAATGGGGCAGGCGGCTCTCGAGAAAGTGTCGAGCATGACGTGGTCGAACGCGGTGCATCGGTTGCTGACGACGTGACGACGAAGCCCGGGATCTTTGCGACGGCGATGGTCGGCATGGTGCTCCTGGCGTTTGCCGTGTCGATCGATTTCCCCAAAGCCAACGGCGGTGGATGGAAGGGAGACGAGTCGACCTACTACCTGCTTGCCCACAGCCTCGCGCGCGATCTGGACTTCACCTACGAGCGCGAGGATCTCGTGCGCGTGTGGGAAGAGTTCACCCCCGGCCCACAAGGCATTTTCCTGAAGAAGGGCAAGGACATCGACATTCACGGCTCGAGCGCGTTTCCGTTCGTGCAGTGGACGAAGCGCGAGGACCCGGAAAGCGGCACGCGGCTCTACTATTCGAAGTCGTACATCTACCCGCTCGCGGCTGCACCGTTCGTCTATGCGTTCGGAACCAGCGGGTTCCTGATGCTGCACGCACTGCTCCTGGCCTTCGATTTTCTCGTCATCTACCTTTTCATCCGCGCGGCGACGAAATCAGACTGGGTGGCGCTGCCGCTGGCGGCGGCATTTCTCTTTCTGTCTGTGGTGCCGGTCTATTTCGTCTGGCTTGTGCCCGAGCTCTTCAACTTCTCCCTCGTTCTCTACGCGGTGTTCTTCTGGGCCTACAAGGAGGTCGCGGGCAACGACCTGGGGCCGAAGGCCCGGAGATGGCTGGGCGGCCCCGCGTCCGACTACATTGCCGCGGCCTTCGTGGCGCTGGCCACGTTCTCGAAGCCGTCCCACCTTCTGGTGCTCGGTCCAATCGTGCTCCTGGCGGCGACCCGCCGCCAATGGAAGCGGAGCGCCGCCATCCTCGCGATCTGCGCCGCGCTGACGGCGGGACTGTTCGCGGTGAACGCGGCCATCACTGGCGAGTTCAACTACCAGGGCGGCGATCGGAAGACCTTTTACAGCTTCACCGGCTTTCCGTTCGCCAACTCGTGGGAAACCTTCGACAACAGCGGACCGGCGCGCGCCCGCGAAGACCTGATGGTCGGAGACGTGCTGGTGAACACTCACTCGGGAACGGTGCTGCGGTACAACCTGTGGTACTTCTTCGCCGGGCGAAACGCCGGTCTGCTGCCGTACTTCTTTCCCGGGGTTCTCGCGCTCGCGCTCTTCCTGGTGTCGAAGCAGAGGCATGTGTGGCAGTGGCTCGCGCTGGCCACGATTGCCGGCGTGGTGCTGATGCACGTGTTCGTCTGGCCGTTCACCTGGAACGGCGGAGGCGGCCCGGTCGGCAGCCGGTACTTCCTTGCGTTCTATCCGTTGTTCCTCGTTCTGATACCCGCAACCGCCGGGGTCGGGTCGGCAATGGCAGCCATCGGCGTGGGTGCGCTTTTCACGGCACAGATTCTGCTGAACCCGTTCTACGTGTCGCTCAGACCGGGCGAGCACACGAAATCGGGTCCGCTGCGTATGCTGCCGATCGAGCTGACGCTTCTGCACGATCTTCCCGTCGCGCAGGATCGCGACCGGATGAGGAAGATTGTCGGACCGCCGGTGCCGGCTCCACAGGCGTTCGCGTACTTCACCGACGACAACGCGTACGTGCCCGAAGAGATCCCCGCGGGATCGAACGACTGGTGGTTCTGGGTGAGGGGCCGCGCGCGCGCGGAGGTCGTCCTGCGCGGTCCGGTCGCGAGAATCGGCCACGACACATGGGTGACGAAAGCCATCGCAAGGCTGACCGTCGAGGTGCGCAACGGCGGCAGACAAAACCGCGTGACCATCGATACCGGCTCCGAATCGCAGGTGCTGGAGATGACGCCTGGCGAACTTCGACGTGTGGAGCTCGCAATGCCTGCCGGCGTGCCGTTTCGTCGCGAGGTGCAGCCGACGAGCTACCTGTACGCGATCTCGATCGGCACCAGTGAGGGGTTCGTCCCGGTTCTCGACAATCCCTGCCCGCAGCGCGACGCCTGTCCGCCCGGCGATCCCCGATACCTGGGAGCGATGATTCACCTGATCCCGGGGTACACTGACGCAGATATCACGAGCGGCTGGGTGCCGCCAGGCGGCCACGTCGCTCCGTGACCGAGCGAAGCGGCGCGGGGCGCAGGCGGGGTCCCCAACGCGGCAGCCGCGTTGGGGTGCCCGTAGGGCCCCCGCAAGCGGAGCGAGGATGCCGGGGGGCAGGGGCCCCCGGATGGAGAAAGGACGACATCGGTGGGGTACTCGACACACCTTGAGGCGAAGATCGCCAGAAAGGTCACCAAGGCGATTCACGACTTCAACCTGATCGAAGACGGCGACCGCGTGATGGTCGGCCTCTCGGGCGGAAAAGACAGTTGGGCGCTGATTCAGATTCTCGACGTGCTGCGCAAGCGGGCGCCGATTCGTTTTTCACTCATTGGCGTCAACATCGACTCCGGGTATGAAGACTTCCAGCACGGCACGATCAAGGGCACGTGCGACGCGCACGGGTGGGAGTGCCATGTCGAGCACACCTCGATCGGCGAGGTGATGGACGACCTGCTCGGCGCCAACACGACGCCGTGCTCGCTGTGCGCGCGTCTGCGGCGCGGCGCGCTGTACCGGCTCGCCGACAAAGTCGGCGCGACCAAGATCGCGCTCGGCCATCACGCCGACGACTTCATCGAGACGCTCCTCCTGAATCTGTTCTTCGAAGGCAGCCTGAAGGCGATGCCGGCCCGCCTCGTGTCGGACGACCGCGCGCACGTCGTGATTCGGCCGCTGGTGTATATCGGCGAGGCCGACTGCCGCGATTACACGACCTCGATGAAGCTGCCCGTCATCGGCTGCTGCTGTCCGGCCTGCGGCGACTTGAGCCTGCAGCGGCAGCGCATCAAACAGCTCTTGATGGATCTCGAGCGTGAAAATATCGGCGTCAAGAACTCGATGCTGAAGGCACTGTCGAACGTCTCGCCGCGTCATCTGCTCGACACACGGCTGAATCCGGCGGCGGACATTCTCGAGGAGCAGAACGCCCCCCAGCTGCTCCAGATCCGGATCGGTACGTAAACGAACTCATGCGTGCCGTCGTCCAACGCGTCAGTTCCGCGCGCGTGCGTGTCGATGACCGCGTGGTCGGCGAGATTGGACGCGGGCTGCTGGTCTTCGCCGGCGTCGAGAAAGGCGACGGCCCGGACGACGTCAAGTACGTCGCCGGGAAGGTGGACGGCCTCCGCATCTTCGAAGACGCGGCCGGCAGGATGAACCTCGCCGTTGGCGAAGCCGGTGGTGCGGTGCTGGCGGTTTCGCAATTCACGCTGTGCGGTGACTGTCGCAAGGGAAGACGGCCGTCGTTCGACGCCGCAGAAGCACCAGCCGTCGCGAGGTCGCTCTACGAAGAGCTCGTCCACGAGCTTCGCGCGCGGAATCTGAGTGTCGAGACGGGCGAGTTCCAGGCACACATGGAGGTGGAGCTCGTGAACGATGGGCCGGTGACGATTCTCGTCGACAGCCGCCGGCGATGGTGAACTCTGGGGGGATTGATGACGAATACGGTCCGAATCTGCGTAATGTTCGCGTTCTGTCTGGGTGCGGCTGCCGGCGCCGACGCGCAGCAGCGTCCGTTGGTAACCGAAGATCCCGAGACCATCGGGGCCGACCGAATCCTGCTCGAAGGGGGCGTCTCGTTCGACAAGAGCCAGACGAATTCCGCCAACGGGCTCAAAGGGGATATCACACGGCTTGCCAGTTTCGGCGTGAGTATCGGCCTCAGCCCCACAGCAGAGGTGCAGGTCGACGGCGGCCTGGTGCAACAGCTTGACGTGAATCAGCGCATCCCGACCGCGCCGCTCGTCAACAGCACGTCGCTTGTCCCAGGCGACACGGCTTCCAGCTTCGAAGACTTCATCATCGCGACAAAAATCCGGCTCGCATCAGAAGGGGAATCACGGCCGGCTCTCGGCCTCCGCTTCGGGACGAAGCTGCCGACCGCGGCCGAAGACAAAGGTATCGGCCTGGGCACGACGGATTTTTTCGCGTCCTTCCTCGTGGCCAAGACCGTCCAGTCGGTGCGCACGGTGGGAAATGTCGGTCTGTTCGTTCTCGGCAATCCTGACGAGCAGGATGCGGCGACCGCACTCGGTTTCGGCGTCTCGGTGGCGCGCGCCTTGACCAACGAGTTCGAGGTCGTCGGCGAGGTGAATGGCCGGCTGACGCCGTTCGAGAAAATCGTTCCGCCCGGACTGGAAAGCCGCGGCGTGTTCCGGCTTGCCGGGCGCTACACCTACGCGATGCTGCGTCTCGACGTTGGCGTGGTCGCCGGGTTTACCGATCGCGACCCGGGCGTCGGCATCGCCGCCGGCGCGACGTATATGATTACTCGATAGTCGGTATTTGGGGGATGTAGGCGGGCCTTCTGGATGTAGGGCGGGTCTTGTAGTGCAAGACCCGCCCTACGTTGGTCTGTCACTTGTAGTGCAAGACCCACCCTACGTTGGCCTGTCACGATGCGCGCCGATAGCCGGGTCCGCGCACGAATCGGCCGGGCGTCGCGCCCGTGTGTTCGCCGTCTTTCAACACCTGCACGCCATTGACGAAGACGTGCTTCATGCCCGTGCTGTATCGATGCGGCATGTCGAACGTCGCGTGGTCCTGAATCGTGTCGGGATCGAAAACGACCACGTCCGCGAAGTGACCGGCTTTCAACACGCCGCGCCTGTCGAGTTTCAGATTTGCCGCGGGCAACGATGTCAGACGCCGGATCGCCTCCTCGATCGGCATCACCTTCTCCTCGCGGACGTAGCGCCCCAGCAGCCGCGCGACATTTCCATAGGCGCGCGGATGCGGGTTTGATTTCAGGAAGACGCCTTCCGGCGCCAGCGATTCCGCATCGGAATCGAAGCTCACCCAGGGCAGCTTCAACTGCTTCCGAATGTTGTCCTCCGACATGAGGAAGTACACGGTACCGACACGGCTGTCGTCCTCAATGACGAGATCCATCGCGGTCTCTTCCGGTGTCTTGCCGCGCATTCTCGCCACTTCCGCCAGCGTCTTGCCGGTGAGCGGCTTCAGCTTGTCCTGTTTGAACGCCACGAGCAGCACTCGTTCGGGCGAGCCGGCCGCAAGATAGAGGCTTTCCCACGCGGTCGTCGGCGTGGTCATCTCGCGTCTGAGGCGCGCACGGATGGCCGGATCCTTGAGTCGGCGAATCCACTCGCGCAGTCCGCCTTCCTGCACCCACGGCGGCATCGCAGCATCGAGTCCGGTCGCGCCGGCAGGGTAGTTGTACATGTCGGCGGTAATCTGGAGTCCTTCGGCACGCGCCGCTTCTACGCGGGCAATGACCTGATCGATCTTCGGCCAGTTCTGTTCGCCTGCGGCCTTCAAGTGGTAGATCTCGGCGGGCACTTTCGCTTCTCGTGCAATTCGAATCAACTCATCGACCGCCTCGAGCAATGCGTTTCCTTCGCTGCGGATATGCGAGATGTACATCCCGCCGTATCTGCCGGCCTCCTGCGCGAGCGCAATCAGCTCCTCCGTCTTCGCGTAGAACGCGGGCGCGTAAATCAGAGAAGACCCGACGCCGAGCGCCCCTTCCTCCATCGCGGCGCGGACGAGGGCGCGCATGCGGTCGAGCTCCTCAGGTGTCGGCGCACGATCGGCATACCCGAGCTCGTGGATGCGGATCGTCGTCGCGCCGACAAACGACGCGACGTTCGTGGAAATGCCCTTCTTTTCGAGGAACGCCAGATACTCGCCGAGCGTCGTCCAGGAAATGTCGTACTTGATGTCGCCCTGAAGCTCGGCATTCAGCTTCTTCATCGACGCATTCTGCGGCCCCATGGACTCGCCTTCGCCCATCACCTCGAGAGTCACGCCCTGCCTGATGTCGCTCTGCGACCGGGGATCGTGTATCAAGGACTCGGTGGCCCAACTCAGCATATTGATGAAGCCAGGCGCCACCGCCAGACCGCCAGCGTCGATATCGACTGCGGCGTGTGCACGGCTCAAATCGCCAATGGCCGCGACCTGATCGCCCCGAATACCGACATCAACCCGGGCAGCGGGGCCGCCGGAACCGTCATACACCGCTCCACCACGAATGACGACGTCGTAACGCGGAGGCGCGGCGCACGCAGCCGCGCCCCACAAGAGCACGAGAACCCAGCCACTCGAGATCACGCGGTGCATACACTCCCCTTCACAGAACGTCGTAGAAAGCCTTGAGAGCCTCGATTTCGCATCGCTTCCGTTCCTCGGACCAGCCAGCGGCCGTCTGCATGCGGCCGGCCAGATCGGCCGCGACGTAATCGCCTGGATGGCCGGCCGCGCCGAGACCCGTTCTTCGGACGACGACGTCGACGAGTGTGTGCGCCATCTCATCGCGAATCGCATGCAGAATCGGGTCGGCAGCGTCCCGATCGTCCAGACCCGCGTCGGGGAGCACCGTCTCGGCCGTACGGCACTGGACGGGAGGGCGGCCGAGTTTCCGGAACACCAAATCGACAGCGCGTTCCGCGACTGCTCGCGCTGTTGTGTACTTCACGCCGACGATGGAGATCAGCTCGGGGATGCCACCATCTCCGGCGTGATCGATGATGCGTGATCGGCCCGACAGCGTCAGCCGCCCGGCGTGGGCGGCCGCCGGGACGACACCGCGATGGACGAGCGTGATCTCGTCTTCCTTCAAGGCAAAAGCCGGAAAGGCCTCGTTGATGTCGCGCAGGAACCCACCGACCTCGCCGCGCCTCGCCTCCTGATCGTCGGGCTGCCGCTGGTCGGCGGACTCGCTCGTGCCGACGAGCGTCCGCCCCTGCCACGGCAGCATCACGAGCGCACGCCCCCCGCGCATGGGCGCGACGAGCGCAGCCTTGCGCGCCGGACGGGACGTCACCACGTTCATCGCCTTCAGCAACGGCCACCCCGCGCGCACGCCTGCGTGATTGAGCAACGTCGCGCTCCAGGGACCCGCCGCGTTCACGAGGATACGCGCGCGTATGTCGAACATCTCGCCGGTCAGGTTGTCGCGCGCCGTCATCCCGGCGACCCGCCGGCCGTTCCGCAGAAGCTCGCACGCCTCGGTGTAGTTCGCGAGTGCGGCACCATGGCTCGCGGCGGCTTTCGCAAACGAGAGCGTCAGGCGATCGCCGTTCGTCGTCTGGTAGTCGTGCCAGAGGGCGGCGGACGCGACGCTGCGAACCGCTCCCTCGAACAGCTCGCGGCACTCTGCGCCCGCGACGACCCGGCCCGGCGGAAGGTGATGCGTCACTCCCAAACCGTCGTTGCGATCGCCGCCCACGAGGGCGTCGAACGCGAACGCCATCTTCATCGCAATCGGATTGCGCGCGAGCGACGAGCCCGTCGGCATGGCGAAGGCCAGCGGCGAGACAAAGCGCGGGGCGATGCGCGCAAACGCGCGACGCTCGCGGATCGATTCGCGCATGCGCCGGAAGTCGGCCGACTGCAGATATCGCAACCCGCCGTGAATCGTCTTGAGGTGGTTGAACGAGGTGGCGGCGCCGAAATCGCCGCGTTCGACGAGCGCAACCGACAGACCGCGCTGTGCCGCGTCGCAGGCGATCGACAAACCGTGGATGCCGCCACCCACCACGAGCACGTCGAATTCACATTCGGCGAGGCGCGGGAGATCTCGAATCAAGCGGGAACTATCTTATAGTAGGCCTCCGTGCCCACACGTTCGGATCAGCCCTCGTCTCAGCGCGCCGTCCGCGCGTACTGGGACACGCATATTCACGACCTCGAGATCACGCGGCATCCCCCGGGCACGCCCGGCTTCTTCGCAGACCTGGAGCAGTATCATTTCGAGAAGCTGCACCATCTGCCACGCCTGGTGCCGTTCGACCGGTATTCGGGCCGCCGGGTGCTGGAGGTCGGGTGCGGAGCGGGCACGGATCTGATTCGATTCGCGCGCCACGGGGCGAAGGTCACGGGCGTCGATCTCGCGACTTCGTCCATCGAGCTGGCGGCGCAGAACTTCGCCGTCGAGAAACTGACCGCCGATCTGGCCGTTGCCGACGGGGAAGCGCTTCCGTTTCGCGATCGAACGTTCGATCTCGTGTACGCCCACGGCGTCGTGCAGTACACCACTGACGATCGCGCTCTCGTCGGCGAGTGCCGGCGCGTGTTGAAGCCGGGCGGCATGGCGGTGTTTCAGGTGTACAACCGCATCTCGTGGCTGAATGCGATGTCGCGGGTGACCAAGGTCGAGCTCGAGCACGTCGATGCGCCGCGGCTGAAGAAATATTCCATCGGTGAGTTCCGCGACCTGCTGAAGGACTTTTCGCGCGTCCGCATCGTGCCCGAACGCTTTCCCGTAAAGACGCGGCTGCACGGCGGCCTCAAGGGGATGCTCTACAACACGTTCTTCGTCGGCCTCTTCAACACGCTGCCGCGCTCACTGACCAGGCGCTACGGCTGGCATCTGCTGGCGTTCTGCGAGGTGTAGCGGATGGCGAGCGGGATTCGGGTCGTCAAAGGACACGCATACGGAAACGACTTTCTGCTCGTGGACGAGTCGGAAGTCCGCGGCCTCGATCTCCCTGTGCTGGCGCGGGCGATGTGCCGCCGGCACGAGGGTATCGGCGCCGATGGGCTGATGACGTATGCGTTCGGGCCGTCCTCTGTCGGCATGCGGTTGTTCAACGCCGACGGCAGCATGTCGGACGTGTCCGGCAACGGGATTCGTTGCCTGGCTGCGTTGGCCGTACGCGAGCACACGGGCACGACCGAGGTGACGATTGACACACGCGCCGGCTCGAAGATCCTGGAGTTGCGCGGCCGCGACGGCGACACGCTGACGTTCCGCGCATCGATGGGAAGGCCTCAAAACATCAGGCAGATCGACTTGGACGCGGCCGGCGAGCGGGTGCACGCGGTCGTGCTGTCGGTCGGCAACCCGCAATGCGTCCTTCTCGACGACCCGCTTCTCGAAACCCGGCTGAACGCGCTCGGTCCCGCGCTCGAACATCATTCCCACTTTCCCGATCGCACCAACGTGTCGTTCGCGAAGGTGGAAGCGCCGGGCCGCGTGCGCGTCCTCATCTGGGAGCGCGGTGTGGGCCCGACCCGGGCCTCCGGCACCGGCGCCTGCGGCGCGGCCGTCGCCGCGGCCTCGTATGGCGGCGCGGCGCGCGACGTGGAAGTCGTCTCGCCGGGAGGCAGTCAACGGGTCGAATGGCTCGAAGACGGGAGCATCTACCTCACAGGGTGGGCGAAGCTGGTCTTCGACGGAAGATGGCTGGACGGAGATAATTAGCAGTCAGGGCAGAGACTGCACGCCCTCTGCCATGACGTAGCTGACTATCTCCGGCTGGACTTGCCCCGCGCCTTCATAGCCGTGTCGATTTCTGCGATCGCCGACTGAAGACGGGTGGCAGAATCCGCCAGCCGTTTCTGGCTTTCCTGATAATTGCCTTCCTGGATATCCGTGCCCGCTTTTTGCAGAGACGACTCGGCCTCGGCGATCGCCGCACGGGCAGCGGTCAGGGAGCGCCGCGGAATCCGCGCCGTCTCGGCGGCGGCGAACCGCTGCCTGCCCTGATCGAGGAGCGCCGTTACCTCTCCAAGCCGGCGTTCCGCGGCGCTGCGTAACGCGGCCTGCTGCGAGGCCGCCTCTTTCGCGGCGTTCTGCGCACGATCGCGGCTCTCGAGGGCGTGATTCAGGGCCAGGCGATAGTCACGTTGCGCCACCGCCTCCTCGGCGCTGGCGAGCGACGTGACGGCCGCCCCGTATTGCTCTGTGGCATAGCGATCGGCGCCTGCGGCCCGCGCGGCGTCGATGGCGCCCTGCGCCTGATCCATCTCACGGGTCGGCGGGGTTGCGCAGGCAATGCTGAAGAAACACGAGCAGAGAAGTGCGACACACAACCGGTACCAATTACGGCGCGACATCAGTCTGAGTATAGCTTGCCCATGAAAGCTCTGTCGGTTAACGATCGGCCGCGCGAGAAGCTGTTCCGCCTTGGCGCCGCCGGCCTGGGCGACAACGAGCTGGTGGCCATCGTCGTCGGCAGCGGCTCGAGGCGCGGAAACGCCCTGGTGCTGGCCAATGAGGTGCTGGAGACAACCGGCGGACTGCATGGGATACCTCGCACGACCGTCGACGATTTGCGCCGCGTCGATGGGATGGGGATGGCGAAAGCGGCCCAGGTGCTGGCCGCGGTCGAGCTGGGACGCCGCACGCTCCTGCGGTGCCCGCGGGCCCGCTTGCAGTTTGTCACCCCGCGCGAGGTCGCGACATATCTGCTGCCACAATTCGGATCGAGGCCGGTGGAGCAGTTCGGCCTGATGATGCTCGACACGAAGCACCGGCTCATACGGACGTCGGTGGTGTCGGTCGGGACGCTCGATTCGAGCCCGGCACATCCGCGAGAAATATTTCGCGAAGCCGCCTCCGCATGTGCGGCAGCGATTGTGCTGTTTCACAATCATCCGTCGGGCGATCCGATGCCCAGCCGCGATGACGTGGATCTGACCCGGCGGCTGGTCCAGGCGGGCGAAATCATGGGGATCGACGTCATCGACCACGTCATCCTGGCCGACACGCGCTATTTCAGCTTCCGTGAAGCGGGTAGACTATGACGGAAGTTGGTAGTTGGTGGGTTGGTAGTTGGTGGCAGGTGCTGGCTACCGGCTAACCGTACTCAGGGCGGGTCCTGGACCCGCCAAACGCCGAGGCATAAACGAACGAATGTCCCGCATTTTGTACTTTGACTGTTTCAACGGTGCGTCCGGAGACATGGTTCTCGGCGCGTTGCTCGACGCGGGCTTGCCGCTCGAAGAGTTGCGCCGCGCGCTGGGGAGCCTCGCCATAGACGCCGCGTCGGTTTCGACCAGACGGGTGCTGCGGGCGGGCGTTTCTGCGACGAAGTTCCTGGTTCACCAAGACGGCGCTCAGCAGGAGCACAGCAATCACGCCCATCAGCACGACCACCACCATGACGACCATGCCGATGCGCACGGACACGCGCACGAGCACGGGCACTCACATGCGCCGGCAGCCGTCGCGCATCATCACCATCATCCGCATCGCAGCCTGGCCGAGATCAACACGTTAATTGAACGATCGGCGCTCTCGGACGCGGCTCGGGACCGCGCGAAAGCGCTGTTTCATCGTCTCGGCGAAGCCGAGGCGGCCATCCATCAGATTCCGATTGAGCAAATCCACCTCCACGAAGTCGGAGCGCTCGACTCGATCATCGATATCGTAGGCGCCGTGTTCGCCCTGGAGTGGTTTCACGCGGATCGC
>Ga0105107_10001755_pt1 | contig 14130 bp, 12 predicted proteins | sample PPLLaktember2015_6_FD_79335 | JGI IMG/M metagenome (GOLD analysis project Ga0105107, IMG submission 79335) | Freshwater sediment microbial communities from Prairie Pothole Lake near Jamestown, North Dakota, USA - PPLs Lake P8 Core (1) Depth... | ecosystem: Environmental > Aquatic > Freshwater >...
ATATCCGGGACGCCAAAGGGCGGTTTTCCGGGAAATCGCTGGGACACGATCCCATTTCAGGAGAAATGGGTCATGTCCCGGATTTCCCTGCCATGGGTCCCGGATATTTCAGGCCTCTTCGAGAACCGTCCAACCGAGGGCCTCGGCCAGGTCGTAGACGGGCTTCTTGAGGTCGCCGTAGACGGTCACGCGATGCCAGCCCCAGGCGTCCCACTCGGTGAAGAGCTTCTCGATATCGCCGACCGGCTCGGCGGCGATCTTCGTCCGGCAGGCCCGGTCGTCGGGAGAGTTGGCGACGGTCTTGCCCTGGTGGAAGAGGATGAGCTTGCGCTCCGGCGAGAATTCGACGGTCGTGGTCATGTAGCCCAAGGGCAGGATCGAACGCACGGAGGCCCCCTGGCGGTCCTCCGAATGGGTCAGGATCTCGAACGGGTTGGCCGGGCCCGCCGGGCCGAAAGCCCTATTCGAGGCGACGCAATGGGCATAAATGATCTGGCGCGAGGCCGTATCGATGACCGGATCGGAGATGTAGCCGGGGCGCCCCCCGGTCAGCGCCGTCATCGCCACCATGCTCGCCGTCGACCGCACGTCGCATTCGCACGCTCCGACGAGCCCCTCGTTCAGCAGCTCATGGAAGCCGAGGCAGGGATACGCGTGGATGTGGCCGCCGTAGAAGCCGCCGAGGCAGTTGATGGTGATGGCGTTGGCGCCGTAAGCCTTCAGAACCGCCTTCTGGCCGAGGTACATGGCCGCTGACGTGACCAGCGTCTCCCGGTCGACGCCCCCGACCCGGGCCGCGGTCTTCTCCCAGCGGTCGGCGATCGCGATGGACTCGTCTTTGTCGGCCGCGGCCCAGGCCTCGTTGACCTCGGCGAAGGGCACGTTGAGGACCTCGATCCCCATGCCGGCCATGACAGCCGGGGCGATGCCCGGCCAGTTGCCGCCGACGGCCAGGATCTTCGACTCCCGCATCTTCCTCAGGCAATCCCCGGCGGAGACGACGGCCAAGTCGTCGGCCGCGGCGGAAAGGTCGCCCGGCCCCGGCGTCGCCGATCTCCGGATGGAGGCGACCAGGGCCGCAAAATCGTTCGCCGCGCCGCTTTTCTTCGCCTGCCCGAACGCGCGGCAGGCGGCGACGAGGTCTTCGGGCCGCGACGAGGCGACGAAGCCGACGTTGCCGGTCCTCTTGCGCAGAAAATCGGCCGTATAGACGAGAAATCCGCCGCTGCCGCCGTACTGGAAGTCGACGTAAAGCGTCGGTTTTCCGGATACGGCGATCGTCTGGACGACACGGTTCCAGCAATTGAGCTGGACGACGACATAGCCGTCGACGGGCGAAGCGGCGTCCGCATCCAGGATCTTCTGGGCCTCCTCCGGCCCTTTGGCCATGGAAGCCGAGAACGCCCAGCGGGGAAAGGCCCGCGCGAGCGCCGCCGTCGTCCGGTCCATGAACGGCTGGAAGTCGAAGCCCACGTTGGGCCAATCAGGCCCCGGCTGGACGACGTCATGGAGCGCATAGACGACGTGGATCCGGAGCTTGTCCGCACGGCTGCACGACTGGTAAAGCCCGGCCGGCGCGAGCACGCCCAAGGCCCCGGCCGAAGCGGCCGTCAGGAAACGGCGCCGGCTCAGGGGACAGCCTGCACAACCGCGGGATCCGTGTCGTCCGTCCATCGGGACCTCCTTCTCGGTCTCTTCGTTGTTCGCGTCGCTTGCGCCCGTCCGGCGCAGACCGATGCTAATGCAGGACCGGAAGAGAGTCAAGGCATCGGGAAATTGACCAGGCCCGGCCTTTCCGTTTATAGTAAGCCCCCATGAGGAAAACGACGCGACGGGGTTTCCTCGAAGGCTCGCTGGCCGCCGCGGCCGGGACCGTCCTCGGGGCCGCCGCATCGTGCGGCGGGGGCAAGGGAGAAGCGCCGGGACGGGCCCCGGGCTTCGAACTCGGGCTGGCCTCCTACACGTTCCGGGAGTTCGATCTCGATGCGGCCCTGAACATGGCCCGCCGCGTCGGCCTCGGCCGGATCGCCTTGAAGGATTTCCACCTCCCCCTCGACAGCCCCGAGGACGTCATCCGGTCGGCCGTCGACAAGGTGCGGTCCCGCGGGCTCGTCCCCTATGGCTGCGGCGTCGTCTATATGGCCAGCGAGGCCGAGGTCGACCGGGCCTTCGCATATGCCCAGGCCGGCGGGATGGAGATCATCATCGGAGTCCCGGACCATGGCCTCCTTTCCGAGGCTGAAAAAAGGGTCCGGCAGACCGGCATCAGGCTGGCCATCCACAACCACGGGCCGGGCGACCTCCGCTACCCCACGCCGAAGTCGATCCTCGACCGGATCTCGACGCTCGATCCCCGGGTCGGAGTCTGCCTGGACATCGGACATTGCGCCCGCTCCGGACTCGACGCCTCCCGGGAGGCCGCCCTCTGCGGACCGCGCCTCCACGATGTCCACATGAAGGACGTCAGCGCGGCCACGGCCGAAGGGGGCACCGTCGAGGTCGGCCGCGGAGTCATCGACATCCCGCGATTCCTCAGAACCCTGGCCGGCCTGGATTATCGCGGCACGCTGGCCTTCGAGCATGAGAAGGACGGCCGGGACCCGCTGGCGGGTCTGGCCGAATCCGTCGGTTATGTCCGGGGAGCCATGGCTGTCCTGGGACAGAGGAGGGACGGCGAATGAAAGCGGCGCCCCCGGCCTTGGCTCAAGCGCGGCTGACGAGCCTCGACGCGTTCCGCGGCTTCGACATCCTGACCATGGTCTTCGTCAATTACATTGCCGGCATGACGGCCATTCCCTTCATCCTCCGGCACGCCGCTGCGGACCAGGATATCTTCACCCTGACGGACGTCGTCTTCCCCGGTTTTCTTTTCATCGTCGGCGTCTCGATCCCTCTAGCCCTCTCGAAGAGGCTCGCCGAGGGCCGGTCCGCGCTCGCTCTCGTCGGCCATGTGCTCGTCCGGACGCTGGCCCTCCTCTTTCTGGGCGTTCTGCTCGTCAACGAGGGTCGCTTTTCCGCCGCGGCCACGGGCATGAGCAAGGATCTCTGGTATTTCCTGGCCACGCTGGCCGTATTCGGGCTCTGGGCGGTCATTCCCAAGGACGTGGCGGCGAAGAAAAGGCACGTCTGCCTCGGCCTGAAGGCCGCCGCCGCGATCGCTCTCGTCGGGCTGGTCATCGTCTTCCGCGGCCAGGGCGCGGACGGCCGGGTGACGATGCTCCAAACCTCCTGGTGGGGGATCCTGGGCATGATCGGCTGGTGCTACATGGCCGGGAGCCTTTTATTCCTGGCCTGCCGGGGTAACAGGGTCGTCCTGGCCGGCGCCATCGGCCTGACGACGGCCCTCTCCATCGGGGCCCGGCACGGCGCGCTCGATTTCCTGGGACCCGTCAACGGCGTCATCAACATCGGGAGTCTCTTCGGGTCCCACACGGCCATCGTCACGGCCGGGCTGCTGGCCGGGACGATCTTCCTGCCGGGGAGCGACATCGCGGCGCCCCGGCAGCGGGTCCGCTTCCTGACAGGGCTGGGCGCGGCGCTCCTCGCCGCCGGCTATATCCTCCGGCCCCTTCACGGATTCAGCAAAATCCAGGGCACCGAATCCTATGCCCTGGCGACGGCGGGGATCTGCGGCCTCGTTTTCCTGCTTTTCTATGTCGCCCTGGACATCTTGAAAAAGGGACGCAAGGCCGCGGCGGTCATTCTCCCGGCCGGGAGAAATCCGCTGCTCGCCTATCTCCTGCCGGGGCTCATCGGGAACGCCGCCGCTCTGGCCGGAACGCTCATCCACGCCGACATCGGCCGCTGGCTCTGGCCCTTCTACGGGGCGGGCGGGAACGCCGGCATGCTCAACGCCGCGGCCATGACCGGCGTCGTCCTCCTCCTCACGGCCCTTCTCACCCGGGCCGGGCTCGTCCTGAAGCTCTGAGTCCGGCCGTTTCGGCTTTCCCGGACGTCGTGATAGAATGGTCGTCGTGATGGAATCATGGCCCGTCACGGATCACGGGCCGGGGAGGGACGTCATGACAATCCCGAAGCGGCGGCTTGCGATCGTCATCATCGCCTTGGCCGCATTCCAGGCGGCCTGCTCGTCCGGATCCAAGATCAAGCTCGATCCCGAGAGCGCCAAGTTCTATCAGACCGCCCGGCTCATCATGACCAAGGAGGAATCGAAGATCTTCGAGCGGCTGCCGGACCTCGATAGCCGCAAGGAGTTCATCGCCGATTTCTGGCTCAAGCGGGATCCCGACCCCGATACGGCCGGGAACGAATATAGACAAGAGTTCGAGGCCCGCGTCGACTTCGTCAACAGGCGCTTCAACAAGGAGGGGGGGCCGGGATACAACACGGATCGGGGCCGCGTCTACATCTTCATGGGCCCGCCGGACAAGGTCGAGGAGTTCACGGCCCAGCCCGGCGACGCGGTCCGGGGCTCGACCATCTGGTGGAGCTATTACGGCGACCGGATGGCCGTCGCGTTCACCGATGAGAAGGGCAACGGCTCGTACCGGATCAGCGAAACAGCGGGCGATTTTCTGGGAGCCATGGACCTGCTGAAGCTTGGCGACGGCATCCGGACCGACGACGTCTTCAGCCGCCGGTTCGTCAAATTCGAGGCCAGCTATGACCCGGCCGCCCGGGAGATCGAGGTCCGCCTCCCGGCCAAGGATTTGATGTTCCGCGAGAACGACGAGGGCCGCCTCCAGATCGACCTGAGGTTCCTCATCTATATCTACACCGACCAGGGGACGGGCAAGGAGAGCTTCGCCGATGCCCGTTCGGTCGTGGTCACGGACGCCGAGCTCGAGGCCATGAAGACGGTCGACTTCCGCTTCGCCCGGGCCCTCCGGCCGGGGACGAACTACGTCGACGTGATCGTCATGGGCCGGGCCGGCCAGAAAGGCAAGATCCGGCGGATCTTCGAGATCAAGGCCGCCGGATAGCCGCCCCGCCTGCGCCGGCCCGCCATTGACATCTCTTGGGGGCTTCGCTAGTATGGGCCCCTCGGAGATCGTCAAACCAACATGAAAATGCGCCTGTTCCCCAAGGACCATAAGTTCTTCGACCTCTTCCGCGAGGATGCCGCCAACCTGAGGGAGGGCGCCCTGGCCCTCCAGGAGCTCGTCGACCATTACGAGGACGTGGAGAAGAAGTACGATCACATCAAGAGGATCGAGCACCAGGGCGACAACATCACCCTCGAGATCATCACCAAGCTCCGCGACACCTTCATCACGCCGTTCGAGCGGGAGGACATCCACGGCCTGACCAGCGGCCTCGACGACGTCCTCGACTGCATCGAGGGCGTGGCCAGCCGGATGTGGACGTTCAAGCTGGCCCGGCCGACGCCCGAGGTCAAGAAGCTCGTCGACATCATCGTCAAGGCGGTCGAGCAGATCGTCGAGGCCATCGACCACCTCGAATCGCTCGGGCACGTCCACGCCTTCTGCAAACAGATCAACATCCTGGAATACGAGGCCGATGTCGTCTGCCGCGAGGCCATCGCCGACCTCTTCGAGAAGGCCGAGACGGCCGCCGAGATCAAGGACCTCATCAAGCTCAAGGAGATCTACACCCGGCTCGAGGTGGCCGCCGACCGCTGCGAGGACGTGGCCAACGTCATCGAGGAGATCATCAGCAAGTCCACCTGACCCTCATGCCCGACGCCGGACTCCTCTTCGTCATCTTCATCATCCTGGTCGCGTTGGCCTTCGACTTCACCAACGGCATGCACGACGCGGCCAACTCCATCGCCACCGTCGTCTCGACCCGGGTCCTGTCGCCGCGCCAGGCCGTCATCTGGGCCGCGTTCTTCAATTTCGTCGCCTTCCTCATCTTCGGCACGGGCGTCGCCCACACGATCGGCGCCGGGATGATCGACATCAGCATCGTCACCCCGTCCGTCATCTTCGCCGCCCTCCTTGGGGCCATCGGCTGGAACATCTTCACCTGGTTCATGGGCCTCCCGACGAGCTCCTCCCACGCCCTCATCGGAGGATACGCCGGGGCGGCCATCGTCAAGGCGGGGCCCGGGGTCATCATCGCCCCAGGCTGGGTCAAGACGGTCATGTTCATCTTCATCGCCCCCGTCCTCGGCATGGCCCTGGGCGTGGCCTTCATCACGATCACGACGTGGCTCGTCCGGAAAAGGAATCCGGCCCGGATCAACCGGGCCGCCCGCCATCTCCAGCTCCTGTCCGCGGCCCTCTACAGCCTCGGCCACGGCGGCAACGACGCCCAGAAGACGATGGGCATCATCGCCAGCCTGATCTTCGCCGCCGGCTGGACGAAGACCTTCCACATCCCGCTCTGGATCGTCCTCTCCGCCCATGCCGCGATCGCGCTGGGGACGATCTCCGGCGGCTGGCGGATCGTCAAGACGATGGGACAGAAGATCACCAAGCTCCGGCCGATCGACGGCTTCTGCGCCGAAACGGCCAGCGCGATCAGCATCTTCTTCGCCACGCACGCCGGCGTCCCGGTCAGCACGACCCACGTCATCACCGGGGCCATCTCCGGCGTCGGCGCGGCCAAGCGCCTGTCGGCCGTCCGGTGGGGCGTGACCCTCAAGATCGTCTGGGCCTGGATCTTTACCATTCCTGGCGCCGCCCTGACGGCCGGTGTTTCCTATTTCCTGATCAACCTCGTTGACAGATACCTGATCTAGAAGATGAGAAAGACCCGAGCCGCCGCCGTGATCTTCCTCGCCGCCGGCCTCCTGGGTCTCGCCATCGCGCCGGGCCAGGAATCGGGCCCGATCCGGGCCCGCGATCTTCTGCCGGCCGAGGGGCTTGTCGCGTCGAGCGTCTCCGTCATCCGCAGCCAGGCGGCCCTGAACGCCCATTATTATCTCGCGGATGAGGCCGTCCTCGGCCTCGGGCCCCGGACGGACGCGGTCTTCGCCCGCTATCGCAGCGAGGCCGGCGAAGCCCTGCTTCTCGTCGCCGCCTATCCCTCCGCGGACGAGGCCGGACGGGTCTACGAGAGGTTCGGGCGGGATTTCTTCTCCGGCGCGTTCGATCCGGGATCGCCCCTCTACTCCGAGATGATCGAGACCGGCGACTGGGCCGGGGCCTCGAAGAAAGGGACGATCCTCATCGTCGTCCTCGAGGCGCCGGACCGGGACACCTGTGACGGCCTGCTCCGCCGGGCCGGGGAAAAGGCCCCGGGCCCCAAGACCCCATGACCGGATCCGGGTCCGGAAGGAGGACTCCCGCATGACCGATCAACCGACCGCCAAGCCCAAATTCCCGGCCACGTTCTGGACGGCCAACACCATCGAGCTCTTCGAGCGGGCCGCCTACTATTCCATGGCCTCGTTCATGGTCATCTACCTGAAGGAATCGCTGGGCATGACCCCGAGCTTCGCCACCTTCCTCAACGGGTCGCTCCTCTGGGGGATCATCTATTTCATGCCCATCCTCTCCGGGACGCTGGCCGACAAGTTCGGCTTCAAGCGCTCGCTCTCGGTCTCCTTCGTCCTCATCTCGATCGGCTATTTCGTCATGGGCAACGTCCAGCGGCTCTGGCCCGGCCTCATCGGCCGGGGCGCGGCCGAGGCCGTCGATTTCACCGTGCCGGTCATCCTGGGGATCGTCCTGATCGGGATCGGCGGCTCGATCGTTAAGCCCTGCATCGCCGGCACCGTGCAGAAGACGGCCGGGACGAACGCGACCCTGGCCTTCGGCATCTTCTACATGGTCATCAACATCGGCTCGATCACCGGCCGCAGCGTCTCCTATTTCATCCGCACCAGCCTGGGCATCCCGGCCATCTTCACCTACGCCGCGACCTCGTTCGCCCTGATCGGGCTCCTCGTCACGCTGTTCATCTACAAGGAGCCGCAGTACGTCAGCGACGGGATCAAGGACGGCCAGAAGGTCCAGAAGCGGACGCTGGGCCAGGCCCTGGCGGGGATCTTCGTCGTCCTCGGCAACGTCAAGTTCGTCTTCCTCATCCTCGTCCTGGGCCTGTTCTGGTTCCTCTACATCCAGCTCTACAACCTCATGCCCCTGTTCATGCGCTACGTCGATCCGAATGCCCCGATGGAGCTCTACACCCTGGCCAACCCGATCATGATCGTCTGCTTCCAGCTTCTCATCACCCGCCTGGTCAAGCGCTGGCTGCCGGTCAAGACGATCATGCTCGGGGCCGTCGTCGTGACCTTCGGAATGCTCATCAACATCCTGCCGCCCCTCCTCTTCGCCGATCCCAACGCGAAGACGGGCGCCCTGGGGCTGAGCCTGCCCATCGCCGGGATCTTCATGATCATCTCCATCGCCTCGATGGCCGTGGGCGAGATGATGGCTTCGCCGCGCATCTACGAGTACATCGGGGCCATCGCGCCCAAGGGGCAGGAGGGATTGTATCTGGGTTACCAGAGCCTGCCGATCGCCCTGGCCTCGATCATCGGAGGGCCCATCGGGGGGCGGCTGTTCGAGAACTATATCAATACGCCGCTCAAGGAAGGCCGGCCCGTCGACACCGTGTCGATGTGGCTCATCATCGTCGGCATCGGAGTCCTCTCGGTCATCGGCCTCGCGATCTACGACCGGGCGGTCGTCAAGGGCGCGAAAAAAGCCTGAGCCGGGCCGGGCTCACTTGGCCCGCGGCTTGGCTTTGGCCTTGGCTTTGGGCTTGGGGTGGTGGAGGGTCCCGTCGTCGCACGGCAGGTCCTCGTCGTAGTTCCGGGCCATCTCGGGGTGGGGAGCCGTTGTGCAGAACGGCAGCGGTTCCATCTCCTTCTTGCAGCACAGCGGGATCGGCTTGCCCTCCGCGGCCTTCCTCTGCTTGCCGCACACCGAACACGTATAGGTCACACTAGCCATGGGTCACCTCACGTCCGTTATGTCGTTTCTCCTGTATCTTATCACCTCGTTCCCCCCGCCTCAACTGGTGAGACGGGTCGAGCGGAGAGAACGCCGGGGCCGGGCGAGATCGAAGTTGACAGGTCTTCAGCGATTCCTGTAGTGTCTTGAAAGGAGCGCAGACCCCATGAATCCCCAAAAGGACCTCGTCCTTGGCCATTACCGTCTCATCGAGAAGCTCGGCGAAGGCGGCATGGGCGTCGTCTGGAAGGCCCGCGACCTCAAGCTCGACCGCGACGTCGCCGTCAAGTTCCTGCCCGAAGGCGCGGTGGGCGATCCCGAGCGGCGGGCCTTCTTCGAGCATGAGGCCAAGGCCGTCGCCGCCCTGAGCCATCCCAACATCGTCACCATCTTCGCCGTCGGCGAAGCGGAGGGCACGACCTTCTTCACCATGGAGCTCGTCGACGGCCAGCCGCTGTCGACGCTCATCGAGCCCGGCGGCGTTTCCCTCGACCGCTTCCTCGAGATCGCCCTGCCCCTGGCCGAGGCCGTCGCCGCGGCCCATGCCCGCGGCATCATCCACCGCGATCTCAAACCCCAGAACATCATGGTCGACACGTCCGGCGCTCTCAAGATCCTCGATTTCGGCCTGGCCCGCATCCTCCTGCCCTTGTCCCGGCTCATCGGCCGGGACGAGGACACGACAGCCACCCTCGACGCCGATTTCGCCGGGACGATCGCCTACATGTCGCCCGAGCAGCTGCGCAGCCAGCCCCTCGACCACCGCACCGACATCTTCTCGCTGGGCGTGGTCCTTTTCGAATGGGCTACGGGCCGCCTGCCCTTCGCCGGCAAGACCGGGCCGGAGAGGATCGCCGCCGTGCTCAAGGACGAGCCCCGCTCGGCCGCCGAGCTCAATCCGCGCCTGCCCCGCGCGATCGACCGCGTCCTCCGCCACTGTCTCGAGAAGGAACCCCGGTACCGCATGGCCTCGGCCAGGGACCTCCGGGAGGAGCTCGAAGCGCTCCGGCAGGCCGGGGCCGAGGGCCGCGCCCCCGGGCTGCCGTCGATCGCCGTTCTGCCCTTCGCCGACATGAGCCGGGAGAAGGACCAGGACTATTTCTGCGAAGGCATCGCCGAGGAGATCATCAACGCCCTCTGCCGGATCCAGGGCCTTCGGGTCGCCTCCCGGACCGGCTCGTTCCAATTCAAGGATTCGGCGGCCGACCTCCGCGAGATCGCCAACACACTCCGCGTCGACAGCGTCCTCGAGGGCAGCGTCAGGAAGTCCGACCACCGGCTCCGCATCACGGTCCAGCTCATCGAAGCCTCCCGGGGCTTCCATCTCTGGTCGGAATCCTACGACCGGGAGATGCGGGACGTCTTCGCCATCCAGCAGGAGATCGCCCGCAACGTCGTCCGGTCTCTCCAGGTCACCCTCAGCCCCCAGGAAAAAGGCGCCCTGGCCGCGGTCCCGACGAGCCAAGTCCAGGCCTACGACTATTACCTGCGGGCCCGGAGCTTCTACTACCGCTACGGGCGCCACGACATCGAGTTCGCCCTCCAGCTCTTTTCGCGGGCGACGGATCTCGACCCGGATTACGCCCTAGCCCATGCCGGCCAGGCCGACTGCTGGTCCTACATCTATCTTTATTCCGAGCGGAAGGACGCCGTGCGCCAGCAGGCGGAGGCGGCCGGCCGGAGGGCCGTCGAGCTGGCCCCCGAATCCGCCCAGGCCCAGGCCTCGCTGGCCGTCGCCCTGTCGCTCGGCAGCCGCAAGGAGGAGGCCCGGGCGGCCTTCGAGAAGGCCATCGCGCTCGACCCGGCGCTCTTCGAGGCCTGGTATTTCTACGCCCGCCATGCGTTCGCCGGCGGGGACCTGCCCAAAGCGATCTCGCTGTACGAAGAGGCCATGCGGGTCCGGCCGGAGGATTATCAAGCCCCCCTGCTCGTCGCCAACATCTACGACGAAGTCGGGCGCCATGACGACGCCCGGGCCGCCCGCGGCCGCGGCGTCGCGCTCGTCGAGAAGCGCATCGACCTCCATCCCGACGACGCGCGGGCCCTCTACATGGGCGCCAACGGCCTGGTGGCCCTGGGGCGGAAGGAGCAGGGCCTCGAGTGGGCCCGGCAGGCCCGCCGCATCGATCCCGACGACCCCATGCTCCTCTACAACCTCGGTTGCATCCACTCCCTGGCCGGGGACATCGAGGTGGCCATCGATTGCCTGGAACGGGCCGCGAGCGGCGGGCTCCTCCAAAAGGGCTGGTACGAAAACGACGGCGACCTCGATTCTCTGCGGGCCCACGCCCGGTTCAAGGCCCTGCTCGGGAGGATGTGAGAGGACCGCAGATGGCGACGCTCGTGACCGCTTCCGGGCTGACGAAGAGATACGGCGACCTGGTCGCCGTGGCCGGCATCGACTTCGAGATCCGTGAAGGCGAATGCTTCGGCTTCCTCGGACCGAACGGAGCCGGCAAGACGACGACCGTCCGCATGATCCACTGCGTCTCGCCGGTGACCTCGGGGACGCTCCTGGTCGGCGGGATGCCGTCCGGGATCGGCAACCGCGCTCTCAAGATGATCACCGGGGTTATCCCCCAGGAGATCAATCTCGATATCGACCTGACCGTCGCCGAGAACCTCATCATCTTCGCCCGCTTTTTCGACATCGGCCGCCGGGAGGCCAAGGCCCGGATCGCCGAGCTCCTGCGCTTCGTCGAGCTCGAAGCCAAGGCCAAAGCCAAGATCTCGGACCTCTCGACCGGCATGAAGCGGCGGCTCCTCATCGCCCGGGCCCTGATCAACCGGCCGCGCCTCATCGTCGCCGACGAGCCGACGACCGGGCTGGATCCCCAGGCCCGCCACCTCATCTGGCAGCGGCTCCGCCAGCTCAAGACCGAGGGCGCGACCCTCGTCCTGACGACCCAGTACATGGAGGAGGCTCAGCAGCTCTGCGACCGCATCGTCGTCATGTACCAGGGCCGGATCCTCAAAGAAGGCACACCGGCCCGGCTCGTGGAGGAGGAGATCGGGCGGGAGGTCGTCGAGATCCGGACGCCGCCCGAGGACGACGCCCGGATCCTCGGCCACGTGGCCGGTTTCGATTGCGCCCATGAGCGCGTCGGCGACACCCTGTACTTCTATTGCCGCGACGGCCACGGCCTGATGAAGAGGCTCCTCGAGCTCGACCTGCCCAACACCCTGAACCGGCCGGCGACGCTCGAAGATGTCTTCCTCAAGCTCACGGGACGGAGCCTCCACGAATGAGCCTGTCCTACCGCATCGCCTACGTCTTCCTGAGGAACCTCTACTCCTACAAGCGGTTCGTCCTCCCGACGTTCCTGGTCAGCCTGATCGAGCCGCTGTTCTATCTCATCACCTTCGGCGTCGGCATGGGCGCCTACATGGGCGCGTTCGGGGGGAAGCCCTACCTCCATTTCCTCGTCCCCGGCGTCCTGGCCTCGGCGGCGATGATGTCGTCGTCGTTCGAGTGCCTCTACGGGACCTACGTCAAGATCGTCCACGAGAAGGTCTACGATTCTCTCATCGCGACCCCGGTTTCGGCCGACGAGGCCGTGGCCGGCGACATCGCCTGGGGCTCGTTCCGGGGCCTGATCAGCGGGTTCCTCATGATGGTCGTGGCCCTGTTCATGGGCGTCGCCCCAGCGGCGCCTTGGCGGGCGGTCCTCCTCATCGTCTTCATGGTCTTCATCGGCATCCTCTTCGGCTCCCTGGCCATGATCGTCACCTCGATCGCCCCGAGCTTCGACTTCTTCAGCTACTATACGGAGCTCGTCATGACCCCGATGCTCTTCTTCTCCGGGGTCTTCTTCCCTCTCGACAACTTCCCCGGCTGGATGAAGGTCCTGGCCGAGTTCCTGCCCCTGACCCACGCCGTCCGCATCTCCCGGACCCTGTTCACCGGCGAGCCCGCGGCGGGAATCGGAGGGAGCCTGGCCGTGCTCGTCGCGATGGCGGCGATCGTCTTCACGGTCTCCATCCGCATGATGAGAAAACGACTGATCAAATAGGAGCGCGACATGGCACCTCGGCTTCTCCGCGCCGCCGCGGCGGCTTCGATCGTCCTCCTCACGGCCGTATCGTCGGGCGGGAGCGGCCGGCCCGCGGCCCAGGACCGGGACACGGTCGGGGCCAAAGGCTCGGGGCGGACGGTCCTTCCCGTCAACCAGATCGTGACGCCGCTCGGCATCCAATCGACCCTGCCCGGGCTTCGTCCCCAGGCCCTGGCCTTGTCGCCCGACGGGAAGCTCCTGGCCGTCTCCGGCAAGACGCCCGAGATCATCATCCTCGACGCCCGGACCGGCCTGATCAAGCAGCAAGTCGTCCTCCCGGCCGAAGCGCAGGAGGAGCAGCATCCCGAGGTCGTGTCGCCGATGATCCTTGATCCCGACGTCGAAGGCCAGCTGAGCTACACCGGTCTCGTCTTCGCGCCCGACGGCCGCCGGATCTACATGAGCAACGTCCAGGGCAGCATCAAGGTCTTCCAGGTCTGGCCCGACGGGACCGTCGAGCCGTCCCATACGATCCCCCTCCCCCCGGCCGGCGCACCGAGGCGGGCCGAGGAGATCCCGGCGGGGCTGGCCATCTCGCCCGACGGGCTCCGGCTGTACGTCTGCGGCAACCTGTCCAACCGCCTCCTCGAGATCGATACCGCGGCGTCGAAGGTCCTGCGGACCTTCGACGTCGGCGCGCTGCCTTTCGACGTCGTCCTCGCGGGCCGCAAGGCCTACGTCAGCAACTGGGGCGGCCGCAGACCGGCGCCGGGTGATCTCACCGGACCGGCCGGCCGCGGCACCGAGGTCCGGGTCGATCCGGTCAGACACGTCGCCAGTGAAGGCTCGGTCAGCGTCATCGATCTCGCCGCCGGCATTGTCAGGTCCGAGGTCCTCGTCCATCTCCACGCCTCAGGGTTGGCCGTTTCGCCCGACGGCCGCTGGGTCGTCTGCGCCAACGCCGCCTCGGACAATCTCAGCGTCATCGACACCGCGACCGACGAGATCGCCGAGACGATCTGGGCCAAAGCCAGCCCGGCCGATCTATTCGGCGCCTCGCCCAACGCCCTCGTCTTCTCCGGCAACGGAAAGACCCTCTACATCGCCAACGGCACCCAGAACGCGGTCGCCGCAATCAAGTTCGCCCCGAAAAAGCGGAAGTCCCGGATGAAGGGGCTGGTCCCCGTCGGCTGGTTCCCGGGCGCGCTCGCGCTGAACGCCAGGCAAGGGACGCTGTGCGTCGCCAATATCAAGGGCCACGCCGTCGAACCCGCAGAATCCGCGGTGTCCGGGATCAAGGGCTTCAA
>Ga0105107_10001757_pt1 | contig 14129 bp, 8 predicted proteins | sample PPLLaktember2015_6_FD_79335 | JGI IMG/M metagenome (GOLD analysis project Ga0105107, IMG submission 79335) | Freshwater sediment microbial communities from Prairie Pothole Lake near Jamestown, North Dakota, USA - PPLs Lake P8 Core (1) Depth... | ecosystem: Environmental > Aquatic > Freshwater >...
CACCCACGACAGCTGGATCTGGCGGGCGCGCCATGTACGAGACGACACACGTCGCCCACATCAGCTGATAGCGGGCAAACAGACATCCGCCTATGTAATGAATGTCATCTTCATAGCGGTCGTCGGTGAAGCCGATCACGATAACGGCCGCGAGTGCCGATGGAGCGTGCGCGGCGATCTGCAGCGAATTGAATCCCCCCCAGGAGATACCGGTCATCCCGACCTTGCCAGTGCACCACGGCTGTTGTGCAATCCAATTGATGACGTCGACACCATCCTGCTGCTCGATCGGCAGGTACTCGTCTACGAACCGCCCATCGGAGTCTCCAGTGCCCCGCACATCGACTCGCACGCCGGCGTAGCCGTGCCCCGCGAGATAGCGGTAGACCCTTTCGTCCTCATCGGCATAGACGTCGTTTTTGCGGTACGGGATGTATTCCAAGATTGCCGGCACCGGTTTGGATTCCGCGTCCAGCGGCAGCCAGATCCGAGCCGCCAATCGGGTGCCATCCCGCATCGGGATCCAAACGTGCCTGATGACCCGCGTTTCGTGGGGAAACTCGGTTCGTGTTGCGTACAGCATACGTGGTTATCCTTTGCCAAGATGCGCGCGAAACGCAGCCCTGTATCAATCGCGCCAACGATGTAGCCGAACCACTCGATAGCAATCACGACGCGATTATCCTGCTGCCGCTGTCTGCTCGCGTGGCGAATGCCGCATACCGGCTTATAGTTGTCAGCCGCCTATCGTAAATGTCAATACAGGTGAGTCGCACTTGGCGGGCAGCCTTTGTTTCAAACCGGAAAGCCTAAGATTGCCCGGTCTGGCGTGCGTCCACTGGGCTTACCGATAATGCTTGAGCAATGAAGGAACTCCTATGGACAAGCAATCTCCTGATGTACCAGGTCTAACACGCCGGGAAGTCCTGGGCCGCCTCGTCGCGGGTGCCATGACCGCCGCCGGCGCGCCGGTCATCGCGCTCGGACAGTCCAGCGATCGCATTCGCTCCGTCCGTGAGTTCGAGAACGTCTGGATACCGATGTACGACGGCGTGCGACTCGCCGCGAGGATCTGGCTGCCTGAGGATGCCGAGCAATGGCCGGTGCCTGCGATCCTCAATTATTGCCCGTATTTCGCACGACTGTTTACGCGTCCTAATGATGATGCGCGGTTCCCGTACTACGCCAGACGTGGCTACGCCTGCGTGCGGGTAGATATTCGTGGCTCGGGCGACTCCGATGGTCGCCCGCTCGACGAATACGTCAAGCAGGAGCAGGACGACGCACTGGAGATCATCGCATGGATCGCACGCCAGCCATGGTGTACGGGCGCCGTTGGGATGGAGGGAATCTCGTGGAGTGGCTTCAATTGCCTGCAGGTCGCCGCACGTCAACCGCCGGCGCTCGCGGCAATCATCACACACTGCTCCACCGACGATCGATACACGGACGACGCACACTACAAAGGCGGATGCGTCATTCACGACATGCTCAACTGGGGCACGGTCTTTCTTGCCTTTCAGGGACAGGCGCCTGATCCGGACATCACGGGCAGAAGCGGCTGGCGTGAGCGGTGGCTCGAGAGGCTCGGCGCCGTGGAATTTAACCTCGGCAATTGGCTGACCCATCCGCACCGCGACGCATTCTGGCGCCATGCTTCAGTGAACGAGAACTACGGCGCGATCAAGTGTCCCGTGTACGCCATTGGCGGCTGGGTCGATGCGTACAGGAATTCGGTTTTCAGGCTGCTTGCCGGACTATCGGTTCCGCGCAAGGGTCTCATCGGCCCGTGGACCCACATTTACCCGCACCAGGGCGACCCGGGGCCGGCGATTGGCTACCTCGACGCAGCGCTGCGCTGGTCGGAACACTGGTTGAAAGGCGTCGACACCGGAATCATGACCGAACCGGTGCTGCGGGTCTGGATGCAGGACACCCCTGCAGTGGCCGGTCTGCCACAAGTCCCCGGCCGATGGGTCGCGGAGAGCTCGTGGCCGACTCCGCGATTGCAGGAGCAGGTGCTGTTCCTCACGGGTTCGAGGCAACTTGAGCTCAATGCTCCTGTGGAGTCCCAACTCGAACTTGCGCCCATCCAGACTGTTGGCGTCGCGAGCGGCAACTGGTGTCCTTCCGGCGCTGGTGCGGCGGATGATCTCGCCATCGAGTTGTCCGGCGATCAGCGCCTCGACGACGCCCGTTCGCTGTGTTTCGACTCCGCACCACTCGAGCAGCCATTCGAAATTCTCGGGGCCCCGATAGTGGCTCTCGACTTGTCGGTCGACAAGCCTGTCGCCTATGTTGCTGTCAGATTGAACATTGTGGCATCGACCGGCGAGTCCAGGCGCGTCACCTACGGCGTCCTGAACCTGTGCCATCGCAACGGCAGCGAGCGGCCGGTAGCGATGCAACCCGGTCATCGCTACCTGGTCAAGGTCCCGCTAGATCACGCGGCGCAGCGCTTCCCGAGGGGCAGCCGGCTCCGCGTCGCGCTGTCGACTGCGTACTGGCCCCTGGTGCTGCCGTCGCCGGAGCCCGTCAGGCTCACGCTATTCGCAGGCGTGAGCAGCGTCACGGTCCCGATTCGCACGCCGCGTGACGACGATGCGGCGTTGCGGCCGTTCTCGGCCCCCTACGTGCCGCCCGTTGCGGTCGCAGCGGTGAGTGGACAACCGGGCAGTCGTCAGGTCGAATGGGACGTCGGCGGCAAGCGGCAGGTCATTCATCACAATGTGGGGAATGGCGTCGCTCTGTTGCAGGCGATCGACACGCGTCTCGTGGGCGATTCGAAGATGCGCTGCGAAATCCACGAAAACTCTACTGATGCCGAAATCGGCTATCAGTTCGTCGCGGGCTGGGAACGCGGAGATCTGCGGCCAAGAATTGTCGCAACTTCATTGACGACGACCACCAGGACGCACTTCGAAGTCCGCGGAAACATCGATGCGTTCGACGGTGAAGACAGGATCTTTACACGCACATGGAGCCAGAGTATTGCCCGGGACCTCGTGTAACCAATATCACGAAGCAGACCGTTGACGAGTAGCGCACCGCGGACGGAGACTCAAGCGGCAGCTGCCCAGCCGGTCGCGCGCTGGTACGCGCTGGGCGTGATCACGTTCGGCTATGCGCTGAACATCGCGGACCGCTATTGCATCTCCACGCTGGTCGAGCCGATCAAGGCCGAGATGGTGCTTTCCGATGCAGCTGTCGGTTTCCTCACGGGCGTGGCACTCGCGATCTTCTACGTCACGCTGGGCATCCCGCTCGCGATGCTCGCCGACCGCTCCAACCGCCGAAACTTGCTCGCCGCCGCAGTGGCGGCATGGTCAGTCATGACCGCCTTGTGCGGAATGACTCAGACCTTCCTGCAACTGATGCTTGCGCGCATCGGCGTCGGGGTGGGTGAGGCGGGCGGCACACCGGCGTCCGCGTCACTGATCGCCGACCTGTTCCGACCCATGCAGCGGCCGCTGGTGTTCTCGATCTTCGCGCTCGGCGCTCCACTCGGAGCGTGGCTCGGATCCCAGGTCGCCGGTGGCATCGCCGAGGCCCATGGCTGGCGGATGGCGTTCGTCCTGCTGGGTCTGCCCGGCGTGCTGCTCGCCATCGTTATCCTAGCCACGATTCGTGAGCCGACTCGCGGCAGTCTCGATGCGGCCAGCCCCGTAAAGGTCACGAGCAAGACACTGACCGAGACCTTGTCCTACGCCTGGCGGTGCCGGTCAGTCTTCCACCTGATTGCCGGAGGGACCATGCTGACATTCTGGAGCTGGGGCCTGATGTGGTGGACTCCGGCATTCCTTATGCGCTCGTACGGACTCACGGTTGGCGAGGCCGGTGCGCTGCTTGGCCCGCTGCACCTGATCGGTGGCACCGGCGCACTGCTTGTGACAACGCTCGTAATGTACCTGCCGGTGTTCCGCGACCCGCGGGCCGTCGTGCGCCTGATCACATTCTGCACGCTCGCCGCGACCATCCCGTCGGTGCTCGTGTATGCAGGGGACCGAGCGCTGCTGCAACCGATGCTATGGATTTTTGTGCCGGCCACGTACTTCTTCATCGGGCCCATCATGGGCGTGCTGCAGAACCTAGTGCCTGGCGGCATGCGCGCGCAGACCACCGCCTTGCTCCTCTTCACGGCCAACTTCGCCAACCTCGTCATCGCGCCGCAGTTGCTCGGCTTCGCGAGTGACTGGCTGAACGCACTGACCTCGCTCGGCCTGGACTCGTTGCGCTGGGTGCTTGCCTGTACCGCACCGACCGGGTTGTGGGCAGCCTGGCATATGTGGCGCTGCGGTCAGACCATCCGAAAGGACCAGCACACCGCGCTCGCAGTGCAGTGACGGTCGCGTGACGCTCCGGTGTATCCCTGCTACAGGGGGACCGCGCCCCCCTCGGCACGTCGCCGCTCGACGAACGCAGTGAGTTCCTCGCCAATCGCTTGATCCATGGCGGGAGCGGTGTAGCTCTCGAGCGTGGACCGCCAGAGGTCGGTGGCGCGTTGCCGCGCTGTGCGGGAACCGCCTTCCTCCCAGGTCCCGAAATTGCGCCAGTCAGAGACCAGTGGCGAATAAAAAGCCGTCTTGTAGCGCTGCATCGTGTGCGGCGTCGAAAAGAAATGCCCGCCAGGACTGACGTCTGCAATGGCGTCCAGGCCGATCTCGTCAGCTGAAACTTCCACAGGCTGGAACGTCTCGGCCATCATCTGCAGCATCTCGACGTCGAGGATGAATTTTTCGTAGGAGGCGGTCAGCCCGCCCTCGAGCCAGCCGGCACCATGGAGCAGAACGTTACAACCGCCCATTAAGGCACCCCAGAGGCTCATTTCCGCCTCGTAGACGGCTTGCTCATCCGGCGCGTTCGACGCCGTCGCGCTGGATGACCGCCACGGCACCCCGATTCGCCGCGCAAGCTGGCCCGCTCCGAGGGCGGCTTTGACGTACTCGGGCGTGCCAAACGCTGGCGAGCCCGACTTCATATCCACGTTCGAGGTGAAGCTACCGTAGGCCACCGGTGCGCCTGGCCGCGTGATCTGCGACAGGGTGATCCCGGCCAGCGCTTCGGCGTGAGCGAGCGTCAGAGCACCTGGCACGGTAATTGGAGCCATGGCGCCCGCGAGCGTGAATGGAGTGACGATCGCAAGCTGGCGCGCCTCGGCGAACTCGATAATCCCCTCGGCCATTGGGATGTCGAGCTGGCGGGGCGAGTTCGTGTTGATCACGGTGTACGTATAGACGCGTTCGCGAAACGCTGCCTCGTCGACGCCGTGCACGATCCTGAGCATCTCGAAGCTGTCTTGGACAGGCTGGTGGCCACGACAGAAGACCCAAGGCGGCTTGTCACTCAGGGTGAGCTGCGCATGCGTCATCTCGAGGTGACGTACGTTGACAGGGACATCCTGCGGCTCGACCGATGGGCCAAGTGCGTGGATCACGTCGAAGGACTGGGCAAGGCGAATGAAATCGCGAAATTCCTGCAACGAACCCGGACGCCGCCCGCGCTGGCAATCGGTGACGTTCGGCGGTCCGGACACAGGCGTAATGATCACATGGCGTCCACCCAGTGTGACCGTCCGATCGGAGCTGCGCCCATGAAGTTTCACCGTGTGGGGCACGGTCGACAGAGCCTGCTCGACCAGCCCGCGGTCGAACCTGACCATCTCGGTCGACTCATCGACCGCGGCTCCAGCGGCGGCCAGCTGCCGACGCGCCCCGGCATGCAGCACGCGAATGCCCAGGTTTTCGAGAATAGTCAGGGCCGCAAGGTGCAGCGCCTCAACGTTGTCGTCCGAAAATATCCGCAGGGGTTCGAAGGGATTCGTGAGCTGGCGGTACCGTTCGCTGCGAGCCGGCGCTGCAACCGCTTCCGCGCCGGCCGCTGCAGGTCGCCGATTGCGCCGGTTTGTCTTGCCGTTTGCCGACCTCACGCTAGCTTTGCGGCCTTGCCCCTGCTGCGGACTTCGCGGGGCAGGCAGCCGAAAAATTCACGAAACGCGGCCGTGAAACTCGTATGGTGGTTGTAGCCCACTGCGAACGCCGCCTGGCTGACGGACAGTCCCTCAGTGAGCAACAGATCACGCGCGCAGCGCATGCGGCACTTGAGGCCGTAGTCGAACACCGTCATGCCGAAACGCTGCTTGAAATCTCGCTTGAGCCTGGTTTCGCTTAGTCCGACCGCGCGGGCCACATCGCAGATTCGCGGGACTGGCCGGAACTGCGTCGCGATGATGCGCCTTGCAGTGTCCAAGCTCCGCTGATCGCAGTCACTGCCACGTGCCGATCCAGACAGCGCCGCTTCACCGAACTCGCTCAGGATTTCACACAGCAGCTCGAGCGAGTGGGCCTCTGCATACAGCAGCCGCATACCGTCGCGGTAAGGGTTGTGCAGCAGGCAGCGGCTGAGATGCATGGCGGTTGACGACAACGGCCGGACACAATGCCAGACCCGGCCACTACGACGCGCATCGAGTGCGTCGAGCAGCGGATGAGTAGTCATCGAATCACGCGCCAGCAGGCCGCGCAGGAACTCCGGTCGGCAATACAGCGACATCGAGGTATCGCGCAAACCCGGATCCATGGACTCGCTGGTATCGACTCCGCTCGGCTGAAACCAGATCAACAGCTGTTGGCCACCCACGACGAGATCGCCGGACTCGCCAGGTAGCTTGAGCGAGAGGCGGCCGGACAGCTTGAAATAGAATTCGATCAGGTCCTCGCCCGGCAGGAACTCGAGCCGCGGCGAATCGTATATGCAGTCGACCCCGAGCACGAACAGATCGTTCGAGATCCGGTAGAACTCGTACCGACCATGGCCCACGTCGGGTCGCAGGGTCATGCATGCCGCCCGGGTTCCCCGGGTGCGATCCTCAGCGATCAGCCTGGATTCTGCTGTGCTCCCGAGACTCTGGAACACCTGCGTAACGCCTTGTCCGTGGCCCGCCAGGACCTCGCGGAACAGGCCAGCAGTGGCTGGCGGAAACCTCTTGGAAGCCGCTGACTCGGTTACTGGCGGTGCCTGCGCCATCGATCGCCCCCCAATATGAATTGCTATCCTGATCGAAATCTACTCCAAAATTCCTGCGTGGGGTAAGTCCGCGCTTAGGTACGCATGCGCGTCCCGGCCGGGTCATATGGCGGCTCGGTGAGAATCCGCGCGGCCCGGCGCTTGCCGACCACGGATACCTCCAGGGGCGAGGATGCGTCGTAGACCCGGGTATCGACATAACCCATCGCAAGGCTCCGACCGATGCAGTGCCCGTAGCCACCGGAGGTCGTGTAGCCGATCAGCCGGCCGCCGAGCCAGATCGGCTCGAAACCCGATGCATCTGCGTCGACGGCTTCGATGTCGAGCGTCACCAGCTTCCGCGGCGGCGGCGCGTCCCGGTCGCGCAGCGCCGCATCGCGGCCGATGAACGTGGGCTTGTCGTAGGCGACGAAGCGCGACATCCCGCACATCGTCGGCGTGTAATCGCGCGAGAACTCGCGCGACCAGATGCCGAAACTCTTCTCGAGCCGCAGTGACAGTAGCGCGTAAACACCGAAGTAGCGTGCGGCGAGCCCCTCCATGGCGGCCGTGATACGGCTGTAGAGTGGGTGCAGGTAGGCGGCGGGCACATAGATCTCGTAGCCGAGTTCCCCGGAGACCGACAACCGGCCGACGATCGCCGGTGCGCAGGCCACCTCCATGTCGCGCGCGCTCATGAACGGGAAGGCCGCGTTGCTCACATCCTCGCTCACCAGGCGGGTGAGCAGCTCACGTGAGCTGGGTCCCGCCAGCGCGAAGCCGAACAGGTCCTCGGAAAGGTTGCGCAGTTCCACGCCGCTTGCCGGCAGGTGCTCGTGGAACCAGCGCATGTGCCAGGCCTGCAGGTACCCCGAACCGAAAATCATGAAGCGCGATTCCGACAGGCGCATGAGCGTGAGATCGCCCATCATTCGCGCGGTCGGCGAGAGCATCGGCGCCAGGCGTATCCTTCCCGGGCCCGGCAGCCTGCAGGCGAGCAGTTGGTCGAGCCATGCGGCAGCGCCCGGCCCGCTGATCTCGTACTTGGAGAAAGGGGAGGCCTCGAGCACGCCTGCCCCCTCGCGCACGGTCTGACATTCCGCTGCAACCGCGGGAAACGCGTTGGACCGACGCAGGCTCGGCGTCTCTGCCGCGGGTTCGCCCTCCTGCGCGTAGTACAGCGGCATCTCGAGGCCATAGCTGACGCCAAAGACAGCATTTCGCCCGCGCAGCGCATCGTAGACCGGCGTGGTCTTGGTCGGTCTTGCGGCCGGCCAGATCTCATTTGGATAGGCCATCTGGAAGCGTCGGGAGTAGAACTCGCAGGCCTTCTTGGTCGTGTAACCCGGCGTGGCGTAGTCACCGAAGCGAGCGACGTCCATCGCGAAGATATCGCCATCGGGTTCGCCTTTCACCATCCACTGCGACAGCGCGAGCCCGATGCCGCCACCCTGGGCGAAGCCCGCGAGCACACCGCACGCGGACCAGTAGTTCTTTAGACCCGGCACCGGGCCGACGAGCGGGTTGCCATCCGGTGTGAACGTGAACGGCCCGTTGACGACCCGGCGAATCCCCGCCCGGGCGACCGACGGAAATCGCCGGAATCCTCGCTCGAGATGGTCGGTCAGCCGATCGAGCGCCGGCGGCAGCAGGTCGTTCTGGCCGTAGTCCCAGGGCGTGCCCTTGAGCGCCCAGGGCTTGGCGTTGTGCTCGTACAGGCCGACCAGGACGCCCTTGCCCTCCTGACGCATGTAGATCTCGCCGTCGAGGTCGAGCGCCAACGGCAGCATCTGCTTCGCGGCCACCACTTCCGGTATGTCCTCGGTGATGAGGTAGTGGTGTTCCATCGGGATCAGCGGCAGGTTGGCGCCGACCATGTGACCCACTTCCCGCGCCCACAGCCCTGCCGCATTGACCACGTGCTCGGCCCGGATCGTCCCCTTGTCGGTGACGACCTGCCAGCCGCCGTCCGGTGTCGGAGTGAGTTCGATCACGCGCGTATGGCGGTAGATCTCCGCGCCCGCAAGGCGCGCGGACTTGGCATAGGCGTGCGTCGCCCCCGAAGGATCGAGATGCCCCTCCTTCGGGTCGTAGATCGCGCCGAGGATGTCCGTCGTATCCACGATCGGGCACATCCGCCGGATCTCCTCGGGACCGACCAGTTCGGTCTCGAGTCCGATGACCCGGTGTCGCGCCCACTCCGCCTTGAGATAGTCCCAGCGCTCAGGAGTGGCCGCCATGTTCAGGCCACCCGTGAGGTGCATGCCGACGTCCTGACCCGAGATCTCCTGGACCTCCCGATACACCGAGATGGTGTATGCCTGCAACCGCGCAACGTTCATGTCGCTGTTGAGCGCGTGAAAACCACCGGCGGCGTGCCAGGTCGAGCCGGCCGTGAGCTCCTTACGCTCCACCAGCACCACGTCCTTCCATCCCAGCTTGGTCAGGTGGTACAGGATGCTGCAACCGACGATGCCACCACCGATCACTACCACCCGCGCGTGTGACTTCATCCGGGCAACTCCAATCGGTCAGCCGAGCGTGGCCGGCGTGGTCAATCCTAGGTGCTGCATGCCCGATGCTGCCCCCCGGCGGTTGATTTGTACCGCTTTGCCACAAAGGCCTGTCCGGTTTCTGCAATTGCAGGTTCTGGTGCACTGACGGCACGAGAAAACAGGCGATTCGGCGGAACTGATCTCAGCATCAAGCTGAAACGAGAGCCCGGTCCCAAATCTGCTTCAGTGACTGGGTCCGCCACTGATGACCTGGGCGGAACGAGAACTCTCGCTTGTGAATCCGATGCGCCAACTCGATGCCCGCGAGCGTTATCGCTGCATTGGTGAACGATTTGAAACCCGGCATGGGAGCGCAGCGGCGTTCGTCTCACCGTCAACGCACCAGAACCTTCTCAGGCGCTATGCCCATGGTCCCGGCATCGACGAGCCGATCGTGTGGTACGAGGGCTCGGGCCTCACCGACAAGCGCTGGCTGCACCCGGACGAGCGTGGCTCGATCGTCGCCTGGAGCAATGCCACCGCCGCCGCTACGGTGTACCGCTACGGAACCTTTGGCGAGCCGGCGGGCAATGACTTCAGCGGATCGAGATTCCGCTACACCGGGCAGATCGCCTTGCCCGAGGCCAAGCTCTACCACTACAAGGCCCGGGTCTACGACCCCACGCTCGGCCGGTTCCTGCAAACCGATCCGATTTGTTATGAAGAGGATCTGAACCCATACACATACACTCGCAGCGATCCTCTCAACCTGTTCGATCCGACAGGTATGTTTACAAACTGCGCTGAATACGCAGACGCTGGGGGGTCGGGCTGTACCGATATCACTGATGAGGATGGAAACGTTACGGGACTTCGGCTTACCGAGATGCCGACAAAAAATCTGATGGATCAGCACTTCACTTCAAACGACGCATTGGATGTGCACATCACAGCAGCCGCATTTTCAATGTCAGGAATCAACATCAAGAACAGCGCAGCAGTTAAGAGTGCTTTAGAGAAGCTCGCGGTTGGAGATACAGCCGATGTAGAAGCGTCGGGTATTGAAAACCTGCACGTCCGCGAGTTGGGCGTGATTGGGCAAGCAAACGTATCTATCAAAGGCAATTTGCGGCTGGATGATAAGTACGGCTCATTCACGTTCCAAGGTGAGGCGCGCCTTTCAGGCGCAGACAAATACAATTACGAGATGCACTCCGGCGCCACACCGTGGATTAAGTTCAGAAACTTCCTAACTTGGGCCGGGAAGCCTGGGCCAGGCACTGCATTTAATATTCACATGATTGGAGCTAAACCTGTAACTATTCGCCATATCGCGCCGGAGTCTACGATGCCTAACCCGTTAAAGTGAGAACGACAATGAACAAGCGAACCGCGTGGTTCATCATTGGCAATCCTCGTAGTCGCGGGCCTAGTAGCCTGGTGGGCACTTACCGATATGCGCGTCAGGACGTGGCCAGAAGGCGTTCGATCCACATACGCTCGCGGAGCCATTCAAAACTATCTTGATCTTCGGTGTTTGGCGCCAACAAAGGTAGATCTTATTCGACGATCTGGTAGTCTGAAGATCGCGGATACGTACGTCGATGCATATTCAGCTCAAGCTGCGGATGTGAGCATTTGGGAGATTCGCTCACGAGAAATTTCATATCCGGTCATGGTGTCAATCTTTTCAGATGGGGAGTACGCCGTAACTTGGTGGTATCTCGCAGACAATCCATCGGCACGCGATTCCTACGTGTCTTCGACCGTGTGGGATAGCTCTGAAGCTACGCGACGCAGGCCAATTGATTCGCATATTGCTGAAACGAGCGGAATGCCCCTGCTCGAAGACTGTATAAGTTACGATCCCTGAGAAACCAACCAACTCGCCGGGCTGTTCTGGCCTCACCCGCATCTTCACTTACACGCCGGCGAGCCAGCACGCGACCCGGTTCAATGCCACGGCCGCGCACGCCTTCTCCCCGGCACCGGAGCGCGAGCGCCCATGCCGTGAATGGCCGCAACCAGTGCACGACCGTGGCGGGGGCGAGGATCAGGAAGTTGCCGAGCAGCAAGGTCAGTCGGTATCCACATAGTTCTGGACCGATTATTTGTGGTACAGATAATCACGCTCTTCAAAACTCCGTTCTGAAACAATAGTCTATGGGTCCGTGTTGCTTCCTCTCTCTCCGCCAATTTTTCGCTCGAGCCCCTACGGGATTTCATCCCGAGATTCAGCTCGATTTCTGGGCCAGCTCCTCGTGCACCTGGCGTTCGCGGGGCGCGCTACGTAAAGAGTGCGCTGATGCGTTTCTCGATCAGCTCGCGATGCTCGTCGGCGCACGAAACATCCGGGAGCCGCTGCAGAAGCGCATCGCGCTGAACAACCGCGAGTGCCGCGGCGGCCTTCGCGAACTCGATGTCTTTCTCGCGCCCGGCGCCCAGCTTGCTGAGAACGAGATCGTGGGCCTCCATGCACCAGCCCGTGTAGGCGTCGACGCGAACTGGTACGGCTCGCTCCATCCATCCGCGCGGAGCGTAGGCTGGAGTCTCGGAGGTCACCCCCTCGGCGTAATAGCCATGCTCGAGATCGAACTCGCTTGCTTCGCCGATCACGAATGAGATCTGATCTGAAATGTGTTCGTCATCGTCGAGAGGGACGACGTCTACATCGCGTGTGGCGGTCAGTGCGCCTTCGGGCGGATTCGGCAGCACCGCGAGAATTGCCGATGATCCTATGATGTAAAAGTCGCGGAGGTCAAAGCGGCGCCCGATCTCGAGGATCACGTGCTGCAATTGGCTCCGTACCATGGATGCTCAGGCCGCGCGCACGGCCGTGAAGACCCGCCGGCGTTCCTCCGGCGTCACGAGAATGCTGAAGGGTGACTCTTTGCGCAGCGCATCGGCCTGCTCTGACGCCTCGGTCATCGTACGAAGGAGGGCGGGTAAGGGACCGCCGAGCAGGCCGGCCCACCGGTCCTGATAAACGCGACCGTGCGGATTGGCGTCGCGAAGCTTCTGCAGTCGCTGACGCGCGATCCCGCGCAGCCCCGGGTCTGCAGCAAGGCGTCGCGCCGCGACTTGATGCAGTCGCAGGCTGCGCAATGACGGCAGGTCGATGCGTGCTGTCGCGTGATAGCGGGTCGCGCGGGCGCGTCCGTGGGTCGCGATCTGGCCCTCGGCCCGCAAGCCGTCGAGTGTGCGCCAGAGCGTCGGCTGGCTTATCCGTGGCCGGATCTGGCGCATCAGTTCTGGCGCGCTGAGGCCCGCCGGCGCCACGGCCAGAAGCTGCAGGACCTGTTCGCGTGTGGTGGGTCGCATGTCCGATCTCGTGCACTTTTGAATAGATAATGAATAGATTGTAAACATAAAGACCCGCCTGGGGAAAGCGGGTATTTTCAGGGCCTGCGCAAATCGACTAGTGCGGGAATTTTGCGGTATTGAGGCTGGAAATCGGCAAGCCCTGCAAAGCTTCGCACAGTTCCTCAGGCTACATTTCTAGCCTGATTTGATGGTACAAATACTAAGGTTTGTGAGAAACTCCTTGTGAAACAGTACCCTGCCCGCGGGAATTGTTTCCTCTCTCTCCGCCAATTTCGCATCGATGCCAGGTACGCACACACTGCCCCCTGTTTCAATCCACTCGGCCGGGAGTTGCATGACGATGAAGCAATGGCCGAGCCGATCGGCAATTGCGGCCTGAGTCACACGCAACAGTCTCCAAAGAACCCCGCCAAATCCCTACTTCAATACCTTGGCCAAATAGGAGATGCCTTCGGCAATTCGGGCTTCATCCATTGCGCCGTATCCAAACGCTAGCCCCGATTTCCGTGGGGCCCCAATCCAGTAGCGGTCAAGGTCTTCGATGGCAATACCTGCCTTGGCTGCTCGACGCATGACGTCGCTTATGTCGAAGTCATTTCGGAATTGCGCCGCAGAGTGAATTCCTGCCGATGTCGGAATCGGTTCGAGCACCTCCGGCAGGAACTCGACCAGCGCCGTACGCACGGCGTGATTTCTTGACCTGTAGACGTTACGCATCTTGCGCACGTAGCGGGCGAGGTGGCCTTCCAATATGAAGGCAGCGAGCGTCGATTGCGAAATCACCGCGCTCTGCCGGTCCGCCAAACGTTTCGCTGCGATGAGGGATTCAGTTGCCCAAGGCGGAGACACAACGAAGCCCATGCGTAGGCTCGGCAACAGGCTCTTGGTGAATGTGCCGACGTAAAACACCAGCCCAGCCTTGTCGAGCATTTGCAGGGCATCGTGTGGTCGATCGCCAAAGCGAAATTCACTGTCGTAGTCATCCTCGATGATGATGGCGGAATTCTCCCTGGCGAAAGCCAGGAGTTGTATCCGTCTTGAAGCAGACATGGTTATGCCGAGAGGCGATTGGTGCGTAGGTGTGACAAAGATGATGTTGGCGTCTTTTGGTAACTTGGAGACGACTATTCCCTCTGCATCGACCGGCACTGGCTTGACTTTCGCGCCAATCGCAGCAAATGCAAACCGCGCGGGCGGATATCCAGGATTTTCCACGGCGACCACAGTTTTGCCCGGCCGGACGAAGAGTTGCGCGAGCAGGGAGAATCCTTGTTGAGAGCCATTCGTGACCACGACATCGTCCGGCCG
>Ga0105107_10001758_pt1 | contig 14128 bp, 10 predicted proteins | sample PPLLaktember2015_6_FD_79335 | JGI IMG/M metagenome (GOLD analysis project Ga0105107, IMG submission 79335) | Freshwater sediment microbial communities from Prairie Pothole Lake near Jamestown, North Dakota, USA - PPLs Lake P8 Core (1) Depth... | ecosystem: Environmental > Aquatic > Freshwater >...
GTCCCGGGCCGAGCATCGCAGCAGCCGGCGATAAAGGCCCTGTGGCTGTTTGAGCGCAAGCGAGTTCCACAGGGCCCGCCGGCTGCGAGAAGCGCAGGGCCCCGGGATGAGGGCGGCTTCTTTTGGTTCGTTTTCTTGTCCGCACAAGAAAATGAACACAGACCAATAGGAGTGGTAAATTCGGTTCATTCCAAGGGCACCCGCCAAAGTTCCTTTCTGACAAACACCGCCCGGTGGGGTAAAATGCTTTTTACCGCGTCATCAATTTTGGGGCGACCGCCGATCGCCCTGCGAGCGGATAGCCCAACGAGAGCTTAGTTCGCTACCCGACCCCCGTCGGACAGAAAGTCGCCGACGTAGAGCAGGTATTCGAAGGGCAGCTTGCCCGCACCCACCTCCCCCAGGATGGTGCCCAGGGTGCCGCGGGTGACTTTCTCTTTTTCGGCGTAGCCGGCGTGGGAGACGATCGCCACGGGCGTTTCGGCCGGGTAGTGCTTGGCCAGGCTGTCCACGAAATGCTTGAACTCCCTGCGCATGGTGAACAGCACCATGGTGGCCTGGTGCACGGCCATCTCATCCACGGACCAGCCCGAGGCCAGCAGCACCGAGTGGCTGTTCTCGCCCTGGGTGACCCCGGCCTGCAGGGCGGCGTTGGCCGCGTTGAAGCTGCTCAGGCCGGGAATCACCTCGGTCTCCAGATCCTTCAGCGCCGTCAGGCTCCATGCGCAGGGGCCGTAGATCAGCGGGTCGCCGTTGTCGAGCATGGCCACTGTCTGACCCTGGGCCACCGCGGCGCGCACCAGACCCTCGAACTCGGCCTGCTTCTGGTGGTATTCTTCACAGCTCATGCCTTCGCTGGCCCGTTCGGCCTCCGTCAGCTGGCTGCACTCTTTGCCGTAAAAGGGGAAGAGCCGGCCGTAGCCATCCAAGACCTTTTTGCCCGTCAGCAGCGATGCGTAACGCTCCTGGTATCTTTGGCTGGCAAAGAGCAGGTCGGCCTTTCGGATGACTTCCAAGGCCTGCAGGGTGACCAAATCGGCGTCGCCCGGACCCATGCCCACCAGGTAGTATTTGCCTGGGCCGGAGGCGGCGGGCTTCACCGGCGCGGTCGGAATTTGGGCCAGGGCCTTGCCCACATAGACCAGGGACATATCGGCCTCCACCCCGTCGAGCTTGCCACCGATGTCGGCCAGCGTGCCTGGGATCACCTTCTGGCGTTCGACCTGGCCGGCGTGGCTGACAATCGCGACGGGCGTGTCGGGCGGATAGACGGCGGAGAGGCGCTTGAAAAGGGCCGGCAGCTCCCCGGGCATGAAGACCACCATGGTCGCCCGTTCATGAACGGCCAGGTGCTCGATGGTGTCGGTGCGGCCCTCATGCTGGAAGGGCGCGGTGATGATCACCTCTCCCAGGCTGACTTTCTGGGCGGCGTTGGCCGCGTTGAAACTGCTGAGCCCGGGCACCACCGTGGGGTTCAAATCGGCCAGGGCCTTGATCGTCCACATATCCGGCCCGAAGATGGTGGGGTCCCCGCCGCTGAGCATGACCACGTGCCGGCCGGCCTTGACGGCTTCGCGCACCAGGGCGACAAATTCGTTTTGTTTCTGATGGAACTCCTCACAGCTTCGGCCACGCCAGACCCGCTCGGCCTCGGGCACCTGGGCGCAATCGCGGCCGTAGAAGCGGAAGAGCACGCCGTAGCCGTCACGCACCCGCTTGTCTTTGAAATCCACCAGGGGTGCCAGTTTTTCCCGGGTCTTGGGGTTGCAGAAAATCAGGTTGGCCTTTTGGATGGCGGACAAGGCCCGCCCGGTGAGCAGGTCGGTGTCGCCGGGGCCGATACCGACCAGGGTGTAGCTGCCCGGCACGGCGGCGGTCGCGGGACGGGATGGGATTTGGGCCGCCACGGCGATCAGCAGCAGGGTCAGGCCGAGGGCCGATAAGGCATGGGACCATGGAAACCATTTGCGCATAATTTTATCTCCTTAATCAGAGCATTTGTGGGGGGTGTTCAGGCGTTCCGTATTCATCCGGTGTCAGATCCCTTCGGTTTCGGCCTGTTTTGCCAGGCGGCTGACCAGGAGGGCGCTGGTCATGGCCAGACTTTCGGGGTCCAGGTAGTATTCCGCCTGCCGCTGGAACAGGACCGTGGCGTAGGCGGGGAAATCCTCATCCCCGTCGTTGAACAGCAGCAGCAGGGCGATCCGGGGCAGGGCCTGGAACTGCATGACCAGGTCGTAGGAAAGATCCGAATCGCCCGGCACGCCGCCCATGCGCCGGGCGGCCCGGGCGAGGGCCGCCAGCTGGCCGGAAAAGGTGGCGACGATCTTCTGCTCCGTGTCGCTGGCGAAGTAGTTGACGTTGGTAAAATGGGTTTCGCGTTTGAAGTCCTTGAAGGCGGCCCATCGGGTGTCCTGATGGGCATGGCTGGGGCAGCGAATGAGATAATTGGCCAGAACGACGACGGTCGCGTTGCTGGGGGCTTGCCCATGGCCGTCCCGAATGCCGCCGGGGGAGATCACATAGCGGCGGTCCAAAAAGGGCAGGGCGTAGCCATCGCCCTGGGGCACCAGGCCCAAGAGGGGTGCGATGCGCTGGAAATCGAGGTTTGCGAGTCGGGCGCGGTAATCCGCGTGGTGCTTTTCAAAAACATCGGACGGCGGCGTCACGGCGATGTCTCCTTTCCCGGGTCGGCCGCCTGACGACGGGCCAATTCCAGATACGACCGACTTTCATCATCCCGGGGCCATTGTTGCAGCGCTTTGGTCAGTTGGGCATGGGCTTCCCGGCGCCGGCCCTGCTGCAGGAGGGCGATGCCGAGCTCCCCCTGGATCTCGGGATCCTCGGGGGATAGGTCCAGGGCCGTCGAGAGGGCCGTCACGGCCGGGCCCGAAGCGCCCCGGCGCTGCTCCACCATCCCCAGGAATTTAAAGGCCTCGGGATTGCGCGGGGCCAGTTCCGCGGCCCGGGCCAGGTGGCGGGCCGCTTCGTCCAGGTTGCCGCCGGAGGCCAGCAGGAGGCCCAGGGCCATCCGGGCGGACGCGTGGTCCGGTTCCAGATCGAGGGCGGCCTGCAGATGCCCCCCGGCTTCAGCGCTGCGGCCGGCCGCCGTCAGGGCCACCCCGAGGTTGTAGTGGTCCATGGCACGGGGTTTACCGGTCTGGATATGGCGGGCGATGGCCTCGGCCTGGATACCCGCGCAGAGGGTCTTGAGGGCCGGGTCCTCGAAAAGGCTGTAGGCGGGAACCAGGACCCGTTGGCAGTAATCGGTAACGATTGCCCGGTAGCGCGCTTTCTGGTTAGAGTCGAGCGCCGCCAGAGGCAGGACGTTGAACATGGGCACGTTGGCCGAGGCGCTGAAGGCCACCAGATCCAGAAGGGTCTCCGGGCCGCTGCGGGCTTCGCGCAGGGACCGGGTGGCGGTTGTGAAGCGGCGGCGGTCGGCCGCGGCCTGGTCGATGTCCAGGGTGCCGCTGTAAAGGGTTCGGGGCGCCGCGAATTCCAGGAGCGGCCGGTCGTCCGTATGCAGGGGGCCTGTGCCGAAGAGCTGTCCGAGGTCCTCGGTCAACACGAGATGAACCAGAAAGTCCGTCGACGGGAAGACCACGTTGCGGGACCTTTGGGCATAGACCTGCCGGTCGCGGGCCGCCTGCCAGTCGAAGCCCCCCCCGTCCCGGAAGCCCAGCAGGAGGTAGTCCACCGGACCGATTTTGACCAGCGCGCCCTCCGGGAAGACGGCGCTGAAGGTGCGGCCCAGGAGCGCGAAGGTGTCCCAATCCATTTCATAGGACTGGATCCACTGGGCGAAAAGACCGCCCGGGTTCAGGCGCTCGCGCACCAGGCGGAAGAATTCCAGGGAATAGAGGTTGGCCAGGCCGGCCATCCAGGGATTGGAGGGTTCCGAGATGATCACGTCGTAGGCGGCGCGGGTGAGGGCCAGATGGTTGCGGCCGTCCTGGACGATGAGCCGGGTGCGGGGGTCCTCCAGGCAGTTGTTGTTCCAGGGGCTGAAGAATCGGCGGCAGGCGGCCGCCACCTGCGCATTGATTTCCACCACGTCCAGCTTGCGGATGGGATAGAGCAGAACTTCCCCCGGGGTCATGCCGCTGGCCAGGCCCAGGACCATGACGTCCCGGGCCCCGGGGTGGAACAGCAGCGGGATGTGCGCCGACAAGGCCTGGGTGGAGCGGTCGCCGTGGGAGGAGGCGTCCGCCTTGCCGCTGTTGAAAAGGGCGTACTCCGCAATTCCCAGGCTGGTGATCTCTTTTTCCACGGTGGTAAAACCGGCCATGCCCTCTGCCTGGAAGACGACCTCCAGGCCCCCGCGCTGAACGGCAATCCGGTCAGCGCCGTGCCGCAGGGCCTCGATCCAGCCGTTCTGCTCCAAAACGTGGGCGAAGGCTCCGAAATCGCGGTACCATCCCCGGGAGAGCAGGTCGGTGCGCCAGGAGGGGTAGGGCAGGAGGAGCAGGCCGGCGGCCAGCAGCAGGGAGGCCGCGACCACCCGTTTGGCGGCCGCGAAGCGTCCGAACCGCCCCCCATGGAGCAGGGCCAGGCCGGACAGTCCGAATTGCGCCAGACTGACCAGGCGCAGGCCGTCGGCCATGCCCAGCCAGGGGATCAGCAGGAAGCCGGCCGCAAAGGAGCCGGCGATGGCGCCCAGGGTGTTCACGGCATAGGCCGTTCCCAGGGTCCGACCCATGGCGGCCATGGAACGGATCACCAGGCGGTTCACCAGGGGAAAGGTGGCCCCCAGGAGGACCGTCGGTGTCACCAGGACCGCGAAGATGACCAGGGACTGGGTCAGCATCAGGTGAGAGAACCGGTCCTGGTGAATGTAGATCAGTTTGGCGAAGAACAACTGGCTGTTGCCCAAGGTCTGGCTGACCAGCAGGGCGGCCGCTGCCGCCGCCAGCTGGCTGCCCGTCAGCAGAGTGAAAACGGCCGCGCTGCGGTCGGCCGCCCGGCGGAGCAGCAGACTCCCCAGGGCCAGCCCGATGATGAAAGTGGTCACCACCAGGGTGAAACTGTAGGTGGTGGGGCCGGCGATGAGGCCCAGCAGGCGGGTCCACAGGACCTCGTAGGCCATGGCGCAAAAACCGGAGACGGCAAAGATCGCCAGCCCCCAGCGCATTTGACGGTGCATGCCGTCGGTGGGCCCGGGTTCCGGCGGTGCGGGGCTCGGGGGCGCCTTGCGCTGCGATCGGGCTTTGGGCGGCGCCGGCTCGGCGGCCAGCCGCCGGGCGACCCCCAGGCAGGCGCCCCCGATGAGGAAATTCAGCGCGGCGAAGAGCCCCAGGGTCGGCCAAACCCCCAGGTGGGGGATGAGGACCAGGCCGCACAGCGCCACACCGAGGGCCGCCCCGGCCGTGTTCAGCCCATAGAGCCAGCCGGTGCGGCGCCCCAGGTGGTCCAGGCGCCGGACATAGAAGCGGCACAGGACCGGCAGGGTGGCGCCCATCAGGGCGGCGGGCGGGATCAGCACCAGGGCGCAGCCGGCCAGGGCCGCCGCCTGGTGGCACCAGAAATGCTCCAGCAGGGGGTCGTAGAACGCCCGGTAGACCGGCCGGGCGATGGCCATGGCAACGGGCACGGCCAGCGCCAGCACGCCGATGCCCAGTTCGAGCTTGCCATAGAGCGCCAGCAGCGCCGCCCGGCCGGGCCGCCGGTCGATGACCCGGCCCGCGCGCCAGCTTCCCAGTGCCAGGCCGGCCATGAAGACCGACAGCACCGCGGCCACGGCAAAAGGGGCGCTCCCGATGACCTTTTCGATCAAGCGCACCCAGATGACCTGGTAGACCAGACCGGCCGCCCCCGACAGGAAGAAACAGGCCGCCACGAACGCCGATAGCCGAGGGCTGTCGGCGTTGGCCGGGGGCTTTTCCTTTGAGGTGGTCGCCACGCGGGTGCCCCGGGAGGTCTGCGCGCTTGGCCGAGGGTTATCTCCCAAAGCGCTATTTGACAAGACCCACGACCTCGTAGGGGGTGCTGCCGGCCTCGATCATGCGCTGATAGCGGGATTCGTCCAGATCGAAGGTCGCCGCGGCGGAGACGAAGCGTTCCGGTTCGCCCAGGTGGTCCAGGGCGGCCAGGACGCTGGCGGCCTTGGGGGCCCCCTCGGGCGCGAGCGACCGCAGGCGGTCGAAATCGAAGCTCAGGGCGACGCCCCGACCGGTCTTTTGCTTGGCGTTCCAGACGAGCAGGAGGCCGGCCGGGTTTGGCACGGAGACCGCGGCCTTCTGTTTTTCCGACAAGGGTTTGACGATCAGACTGTTTTTACCCGGCGTGCAGTCCAGGACCACCTGCAGAGCGTCCTCCTTGCACCATACCGGGCTGGCCAGCACGGTGTAGCGTTCCCCCGGGGCCAGGGGGTAACGTTTCTGGATGTAATGGGCGATCAGGTAGCCCGAGGTCAGGCCGGGGCAGATGTGGTTGTGCAGCTCGGCGCTCTTGAGAAAGTCGTAGGGGCCGTCCTTGGCCCAGACATTGGCGATGGCGGCCAGGGTGAAGAGATCCTGGCCGGCCTGGTAGTCGCCGGTGCGTTCCCAGAAGGCGGGCTGTGATATGGTTGCCGGCCCCAGGTTGAGATTCTGGGCCGACCAGCCCTGCTCCCCAGGGCTGATGATGACCGCCTCGCCGGAGGTCTTGTGGAAGAGCATGAAGCGCAGGGGGTGGGACTGGGGGCGCTGGAAGAAGAGCAGGTTGCCGCGACCCACGCTGCAGCCGGTGAGGTCCTGGGCGGTCGCCAGGTACGGCAGGGCGTTTTGGCCGTCTACCCGGACGTAGGGGGCGTCGGTCATCAGCAGGAGCCGGGAATCGCCTTTGCCCAGGGAAAGGGTTTGCATGGCCGTGCTGACGGCGGTTTCGAAGGGGGCCGCAGTGGCGGCGGCGCAGCAGAGGAAAACCAGGCCGAGAGCCAGGGCGAGCGTCGAACGGATCTGTTTTTTCATGGCGGAAGACTCCTTTACGCAATGATCGCCATACCGGCGAAGGCTGGTATCACTTGGCAAGCTTTGCCTGTCTTTTGGCCCGTCCCCGGCGTTACATCCGCCGGCGCATATCTCGCTATGCGCCGGCGGATGTGCCTTGATGACGAACCAAAATCCTTCGCCACATTGTGGAATTATTTCTTACCACGACCCTAAAAGGTGATCTTCAGCGAGGCGCCGTAAAAGCGGTCCACGGCCGGAAAGCCCGTGCTGTCGTAGTATTCCTCGTCGAAGAGGTTCCTCACGTAGAGGTTCAGGACCGACTTCTGGAGCAGCCACTTGTTTTCGAAAAGGACCTGTTCGATGCCGAAATCCACGGTGTGGTAGGAGTCGATCGCCACCTCCCGGAAGTCGTAGACGTCCGGGGCGATCTCCTCGGAAATTTCGGTGATCTCGTCGTCCTGGTAGTAGTAGTCCAGCATCAGGGTGGTCTTTTCGAAAAGCTGGTAGCGCAGGCCGGCGCTCACGCGGTGATCGGCGCGCTGGTCCAGCTCCGTCTGCCCGCCCGGCTCGTCGCCCCGGTTGTCGAAGTCCTGCCAGGAATAGCCGAGGTAGAAGGAAAGATCCTTCAACAGGTGGCCCCCCACCTCCACGTCGATGCCGTGGCGCCAGACCTCCTCCAGGTTGATCGAGTAGTCGCTGAAGCGCTGGGCCCCGGCGCCGGGCCCCGAGTTGTTGGCGAAGGTCTGGTTGCCGATGATGTAGTCCTCGATGTCGTAGAAGGAGTAGTTGATCTTGAAGGCGATGTCCCCCCAGAGGCGGCGGCTCAAAATGAGGTCGTAGCCCACGCCGTGCTCGTCGTCCAGGAAGAGGCCGGCCGGGCGCCCTTGGGGGTTGTAGTCGCCGTGGTTGTCGGGGGCGCGCCAGATCTTGCTGACCCCCGCCGAAAGGGAGGTGTCCCGCAGCCAGGGGGCCAGTTCGTCCATTTTGTAGGTCAGAAAGGACTTGGGGACGAACTGGTTCCAGTTCCGGCTGACCATTTCCTTGTAGGCCCGGTTCCAGAGTGCGCCGGTTTCGGCGTTCTGCAGGTTGCTGATGTGGATTTTGACATACTCGTAGCGCAGCCCCGGGGTGAACTCCAGGGATGGCAGGATGTCCCAGCGGTGCTGCAGAAAAGCGCCATTCTTGGCGATCCGCTCCTCTTTGCCCCCGCCCGTGGTGTTGCCGTTGTCGTACATGCGGGCCACGTCGAAGCCCACGGTGGTGATGTGGTTGGACGCCCACTGGATGTCGTCCGTGAGCTTGACGCCCTTGGACCACCAGGTGGTGTCCAGCTCGGTGCGCTCGGTGTCGGCGGGATTGGCGAATTGCTCCCGGTTGCGCTGTTCCTTGCTGTAGTAGCCCCCCAGGTTGATCAGGCCGATGGGCGAGGGCTGCTCGAGGTTCAGGCGCCAGGAGTGGGACTCGCCGTCCCAGGTGGGGTCCTGGTCTTCGTCGAAGGCGGCGCCTTCGGTGCGGGGGTAGCGCGATCTGAAGTCCCCGGCACGGGCGCTGGGGTTGTTGACCGGCTCCTCCCGGTCGGTGTCGGTGCCCGAGAGGGCCAGGGTGACGACCCCGTCCGCCGGCAGCAGGTAGCCGATGCGGCCGTAGAGGGTTTCGATGTCGATTTCGCTGTTGCGCAGGTAGCCGTCGCTGAGATAGCGATAGTAGGCCGTGTCGTAGGTGATGTTCTCGACCGCGCCCTGAACGGTGGCCAGATAGTTCTGGGTCTCGTAGGAGCCGTAGCTGCCGGTCAGGGCCACGTCCGGTTTGAGGCTGTCGTGGCGGCGGGGCTTTTGCGACACCATATTGACGACGCCGCCGATGCTCTTGCTGTCGTAGAGGGCCGAATGCGGCCCGGGCAGGATCTCCACCTCTTTGATCAGAAAGGTGGGTAGCAGGGCGAAGTCGACGATGTTGGAGGACTTGCGCCCCCCGGTCTTCTGCACCGTCAGGCTGTCGATGGCCGTGACGAAACGGTCTGAGCCAAAGCCTCGCAGAAAGATCGAGTCGATCCCCGGGTCCAGGCTGTTGTTCCCCCGGAAGTCCACCGCCGCCCGGCTCCGCAACGTGTCCAGGATGCTGGTCTGGGGGCCGATGGTCTTGAATTCCTGCAGGTCGATCACGGTGCCGGTGGGGGTTTGTCGGATGCCCGGGGCGCCGATCCTGTCCTCCACCACCATGTCCTCCAACTGCTGGGGTTTTTCGGGGGGCTCCTCCGCCACCGCGGCCGGCCCTCCGGCCCACAAAAGAAACCATGCCAGTGCCCAAATCAATCCCGTGCGTCGCATGTTGTTCCTCCTCCTTTGTTTGTGTTGGCATGTGCCGCCGCCGGCGGCTTCGGCCGACGGCGTTTTTCCGGCAATTGACGCTGGGAGGGCTTTCGGTGTAGGGTTCCCACCGAGGCTCCCTTTGCCGGGGGCTTCGTTCTGAAGGCAGCCGTGGTCTCCTGGTCGGGATGCGGCTGCCTTTTCCGCTTTAATGGCGCCAATCACCCGCCACACGTCATCCCGGCGAAGGCCGGGATCTGGTGGCAGGCTCCTTGGGTTCCTCCGCTTCGGACGGCTTATCGTTCGGCAGGCGGCGCATGGCCACCAGCGCTGCCTGGCGCTGCCCTTCGAAGGTGGCGGCCTTGGTCAGGGCCTCGCGGCCGGCGGCCGCATCCTGGAATTGCAGGGCGGCATAACCGGCCATCAGCCAGGCCCGCCCGGCCCGTTTCGGGTCGGTATTGGCCACCCGTCGGTAGGCCTGGCCGGCTTCCGCGAAACGTTCAAGGGCGTAGAGCAGGTCGGCTTCGGTCATCAACAGCTCCCCGTCGCGGGTGTCCGGAGCGAACTGCCGGATGGCCGCCAGGGCCTCTTCCTGGCGGTCGAGCTGCTGCAGGGCGCGCACGAGGTTTTTCAACAGGCGGGGATCGTTGCCCTGGGCGAGGGCCTCCGCATAGAGGGGGGCCGCCTTGACCGGGATGCTCACCTGCAGGTTCAGATCGGCCAGCAAGCGTGTTTCCTGGCGAGAAAGGGGCCTCAGAAAGCCCATCACCGTCATGGCCATGAGGGCCTCCTCGTAGCGGTTGTCCCGCAGCCCCACATGGGCCAGGGCCTGCCACCACTTGTCCCGCAGGGGGGCCTCACGGGTCAGTCGCAGGATCAGATCCCGGGCCTCCCGGGCCATGTCGAGTTCGAGGTACTGGTGCAGCAGGATTTCCTGCCACTGGACCTGTTTCTCGCCGGTGGTGGACCCGGCCAAGTGACGGATGTGGGGCAGGGCCCGGCGGGCCTGGTTTGTGGAGAGCAAGGCATGAACGTAGTTTTCCCGCCAGGCGGTCTGGATGGCGTCTTCGTGGCGGGCGAAAAGCTTCTCGAAGGCCGCGACAGCGGCGCCGTAATCCTCGGCCATGAGCAGAGCCGCGGCACTGCTGTAAAGGTATTCGGGATCCGGCTCCGGGGATCGGTCGTAGGCCTCGGCAAACCCCCGCGCCGCGGCTGGGTAGTCCCCAAGCCCGTAGGCGGCCTGGGCCAGGTTCAACCAGGAGGATGTGTGGTTGGGGTCCCTCTGGAGCGCTTTTTCGTAAGCCGCCATCGCCGCCTTGTAGCGTTTTTGCATGAGATGGCTGGTGCCCAGGGCAAAATAAATCTCGGGGTGGTGGGTGCCCCGGGGGTCGTCGCCCTGCGGGCCGGGAAAGGGTTTCCCGTCGGCCTGGAAGGCTTCCAGGGCGGCCACGGCCTGATCGTAGGCCTTGTCCTGGATCAGGCGGGCGGCCTTGGCCAGCGCCACCCGGGCCGGCTCGGGCAGGTCGGTGGTGGCCGCCAGCGCCGGCCATACGGTCAGGACCACCAGGGCGGACAGCATCAGGCCTGCCAGAAGGGCGTCAGATACCCGCGCTCTGGCTGAAGCGGTTTGATCCATCAAGCGTTGCATGGGGTCGATATCCATTGCGGTTCGCGGCTATTCCAGCTCGAAGCGGATCGTGGTTTCGGCCCAGGCCTTGACCGGCATGCCGGCCACCGTGCCGGGCTTGAAGCGCCAGCCGGCCACGCTGCGCAGAACGCTGGCGTCGAAAACCCCGGCGGGCTGGCTTTCCTGGATGGTGATGTCCGTCACCCGGCCGTCTTCCTGGACCACGAAGCGCACCCGCACCCACCCTTTGATGCCCCGCTGCTTGGCATGGAGGGGGTAGACCGGCGGAATGCGGGAAATCACCGTTAGCGGTGCATCCAGGTCGCCGGCGGCGAAGAGCTCGCCCAAGCCGGCCATGTCCGGTTCCACAGGGGCCATGGCGGGCAGGGCCACGGCCACCGGCCCCGTGGGCAGACGCGGGTTGAGCTCGAAATCCAGCGCGAACCGGGTGTGGGACGGGGCGGCGAAGCGCGGCTGGGGAAGCGCCTCCGGCGGTGGGGGCGGTTTTTCCTGGTCGCGCACCTCCCGCTCCTCCTCTTTCAGGCGAATGACGTTGATGTTGGCCGAGAGCTGCTCGAAGACCGGCACCTCGGTGGGCCGCTGCACCAGGCGCGGCATGAGGGCGAAGAGCGCCAGGTTGATGAGCACGGCCCCGCTTGCCGCTCCCAGCCAACCTTTCCCCGACCGGCGCCATCCGGCGGTTCCGCTCCGATAGGGACGAAGGTCGGCCGTCATGGCGCGGCGCCCTCCGGCAGCCGGGCGGCCAGCGATACGTTGGCCGCCCCGGCCAGGCGGGCGCCGTCCATGGCCTCGATGGCCATGCCGGTGGTGCTGGAGCGGTCGGCCACCACCACCACGGCCCCCTCGGGGTTCTCGGCCAGGGCGCGCTCCACGTTGGCCCGCACGGCCCGCACATCCACTTCCCGGTTATCGAAGAAGATGCGGTCGGTGGCGTCGATGCCGATCAGGATGGTGGCCTTGGACTGGCTCACGGCCGTGGCCGCAGTGGGGCGGTTGACCTCGACGCCGGTCTCCTTGACGAAGCTGGTGGTGACCAAGAAGAAGATCAGCAGAATGAACACCATGTCGATCAGGGGCGCGATGTTGAGCTCGACGCCGCTGCGGGTGCTGCGGCGGGCGCTGCTGATGGTTTGCATGTGGGGTCCTTTGAAAGGGTGGATCGCTTTTAAACTTTCACAGGTGCCGGCGCAGGAACAGCCCGGCGGCCGTGATGCGCTGCTGCAGGTTGCGGGCCCGGCGGTCCAGGAAGCCCTTCATATAGAGTCCGGGAATGGCCACCAGGAGCCCGGTCTGGGTGGTGATGAGGGCTTCCGAGATGCCGCCGGCCATGGCCTTGGCATTGCCCGTGCCGAAGACCGCCATGATGTCGAAAGTGGCGATCATGCCGGTCACCGTGCCCAGCAGCCCCAGCAGGGGCGCCACCGCGGCCAGTACGCCGATCACCTGGAGATGGTCCGTGAGCGAACGGTTGATGCGCTGCACGGTTTCCTCCAGGATGAAGCGGTCCAGGAGCTGATCGCCGCTGCGGGTCTGCAAAAATTGCGTCACCAGCAGGGCGATGGCCCCGCCGTACTGCCGCCGGTCGGGCAGGCGGCCCGCCTGCACGTGCTCCCGCGCCGTGCGGAAGGGCATGTTGCGGCGGTAGAGGCGCCGGAAAAAAAAGGTCCGCTTGAAGATCAACAGCCACATCACCAGGCTGACCATCACCAGGGGCGGCATCACCGCCCCCCCGGCCTGCAGGTAGTCCATCGTCTGGCGGTAGAGGTCCTGTAAAAACTCAACCATCGCCGTTGCGGCTCCTGTGGACGCTGTTGACCAGGGTCAGGGCTTTTTCCTCCATTTGGCCGATGCGCTTGTCCACGGCCCGGTTCAGGAGGGTGTGGGCCAGCATGATGGGAATGGCCACGGCCAGCCCCAGCATGGTGGTGACCAAGGCCTCCGAGATGCCACCCGACATCATGCGCGGGTCCCCGGTTCCGAAATGGGTGATCACGTGGAAGGTGGCGATCATGCCGGTGACCGTGCCCAAAAGCCCCAGGAGGGGGGCGATGGCGGCCAGCATGCCCAGGGTCGACAGAAAGCGCTCCAGGGGCGGCACCTCCCGCAGGATGGCTTCCTGCAAGGCGTTTTCCATTTCTTCGCGGGGCAGGTGGCAGCACTCCAGGCCCGCGGCCAGCACCCGGGCCACGGGCTTTTTCCCCAGCGCCAGGCAGGCCGACCGGCAGTCCGGCCAGCGCCGCTCGCCGACCAGGGCGGCAATGCGCTGCATCAGTTTTTCGGCATCGCAGTTTTTGCGCAGCAGGAAAACCACCCGCTCGATCACGATCAGGATGCCTACGGCCAGGATGACCAGAATCGGCCAGACGATCGGGCCGCCCTTGGGCACCTGCTCCCAGAGGCTCAGCTGGTGGGTCAGCTGCCGCAGGGCCGCGCCGCGGGAGATATCCACGTACACGGCTTCGCCCTCGCCCGTCATGTAGCGCGCGATCTGCCTCCGGATGCGCGGCGCCGGGAGCCGGGAGAGGGCATGGAGCTTCCCGCCGGCTTCGGCGTAGGTCAGAAATCCGATTTCGTCTCCCAGGCCGTAGGCGGCGGTGAAGCAGCCCAGGGTCAGGATATCGCCCTCGGTTGCCCGGCCGCTCCGATCCACCATCGTTCCCCGGCCCAGGGCGACCTCCCCCGAGCGCTGGATGTAGCCCTCCAGGGCGGCCACCAGCCGGCGGACGTCCTCCATTCCCGGAAACCGGGCCTGCTCGGCAATGGCCTGGAGGAAGGCCAGGTCCGGGCGATCCAGGGCGCTTTGCAGGTTTTCACGCCAGAGGGCGGTGGTGTCCTTGGCCGCCACGCGGATCAGCCCCACCAGCTCGCGAATGACGCTGTCGGTTTCGGCCAGCTGCGCCGAGAGGGCCGCTTCCTCCTCTTCCATGGACTGGACCGCGCCCGTCAGTTCCCCCACGGCCGTCTCCAGCCGGGCGTTTTTGGCCTCCAGGATCGCGATGGCCTTGTCCAGAGCGGCCCGGTCGTCGGCGATGCGCGCCCGTGCGGCCGCGGCCTCGGCTTCGGCCGCGCGTTGCTCGGCGGTCGCTTGCTGCATCAGGGCTTCCCGGGTCTGGCGGGCTTCCGTTTCGCGCGCGCGCATGTCCTGGCCGTGCCCTGGCCCGGCACCAACCAGAAACGCCACGCCGACCATCACCACCATCCAAAGACGCGCTTTCATGGGGTCGCCATCCTTCCCAGGGGCA
>Ga0105107_10001759_pt1 | contig 14127 bp, 16 predicted proteins | sample PPLLaktember2015_6_FD_79335 | JGI IMG/M metagenome (GOLD analysis project Ga0105107, IMG submission 79335) | Freshwater sediment microbial communities from Prairie Pothole Lake near Jamestown, North Dakota, USA - PPLs Lake P8 Core (1) Depth... | ecosystem: Environmental > Aquatic > Freshwater >...
GCCCTTGCACAGCGAATCGCGCCGCGATTGATACATCAGGCGGATATCTTCTACGCAGTCTTGCGGGCCTTCCAAGGCCAAGATCGAGGCCACTTGGATCGGCGTGAAAGTACCGTAATCGTGGTAACTCTTGATACGCGCCAGCGCTGCGACCAAGTCTTTGTTGCCCACCATGAAGCCCACACGCCAACCTGGCATGTTATAACTTTTGGAGAGCGTGAAAAATTCGACCGCGATCTCTTTCGCGCCTGGCACTTGCAAAATAGAGGGTGCTTTATAACCATCAAAAACAATGTCTGCATAAGCGATGTCATGCACGATCAAAATGCCGTGCTCACGGCAAATGCCGACGACTTTTTCAAAGAAAGGCAAGTCGACACATTGCGTCGTCGGATTGCTGGGGAAATTCAAAATCAGCATCTTCGGCTTGGGGAACGAGCTTTTGATCGCCGATTCCAAGGCTTCGAAAAAATCGACGCCAACTTTCATCGGGATATGGTGAATATCCGCGCCGGCAATCACCGGGCCGTAAATATGGATCGGATAGCTCGGATTCGGCACCAGCACGATGTCGCCACGATCCAGGGTCGCCAGCGCGAGGTGGGCGATACCCTCTTTCGAGCCGATGGTGACGATGGCTTCGTTGTCGGGATTGATATCGACGTCATAGCGCTTCTTATACCAGGTCGAAATCGCGCGCCGCAGGCGCGGAATGCCCTTGGACACGGAATAACGATGCGTGTCGCCGCGCTGCGCGGATTCGATCAATTTATCGACGATATGCTGCGGCGTCGGCTGGTCGGGATTACCCATGCCGAAGTCGATGATGTCTTCACCGCGTTTGCGCGCCGCCGCCTTCAACTCACCGGTGATATTGAACACATACGGCGGAAGCCGCTTGATTCTGGAGAATGCTTCCAATTGGGCCGCCAAAATAGCTAAAAGTCTAAAAAAGTTATAATCTTACAGTACCCCATGCACAGTCGCAATTGACCTTCAGATGAAACTACATTTAACCCAAGCAGCAGGCCAAAATATTTTCACCGCCTATGGCGCGGGATATGTGCAGGTGAACCAGCAACGCTATGAAACCAGCGTGATCGTGATGCCGACCCAGTTGATCACCGATTGGCAGCCACGCACCCTTGATGAGCTCACCGAGGCGCATTTTGCGCACTTGGCCACGCTACAACCGGAGATCGTGCTGCTGGGCACCGGGAATATGCTGCGCTTTCCGCACCCACGCATCAGCAGCCCCCTTGCACAAGCCCACATCGGCTTTGAAGTGATGGATACCTTCGCTGCCGCGCGAACTTACAATATTCTGATGGGAGAAGGCCGCCGAGTAGCGGCCGCTTTATTGCTCTAAACCGGCAGGATTTGCTGGAAAGATTCGATTGCCGCAAAATCATCGACCTCTTTCCGCGCTTGCTGGCTATCCGGTTGGTAAATGGCCAGCAACTGCGCAATTCCATAGCTGCGCGCGGAGCGGAGCACCGGCAAGCTATCGTCGATGAGTAAAGTGTGTTGCGGGTTAAATGCTTCCAAGCTTTGCAGCTGCTGCCAAAACGCCGGATTTTCCTTGGGAATGCCAACGCTGTGCGCGCTGATTAAGACATCGAAATGGTGCTGTAATCCGGTCTTGTTCATTTTCAGCGTTAAGCTTTTGTGGTGGGCATTCGTTAGCAGAACGACCCGCTTGCCCGCCGCTCGGAGGCGCTGCAAAAACGGCACCACTTGCGGGTGTACGGCGATTAGATGCGCCACCTCTTGCTTGAGTCGCTCATATCCAATCCCAGTTCACCACTCCAGTAATCGACGCAATACCACTGCATGGTGCCGGCAACATTGGCATAGCGTTCTTTCAATTCACGATGCGCCGTTTCCAAGCTCAGGCTGTGCTGTTCGGCGTAGCGTAGCGGTACGTGCTTTAACCAGAAATAATTATCGTAATGCAGATCGAGCAGGGTTCCGTCCATGTCCAGAAAGACGGTGTGGATGGTGTTCCAGGAAATCATTTAATACAAAAAATCTTTAGACACGCCATGGCGGCGCAAAATCTTACGCAGGCTTTGCAGGGCTTCCATCTGAATCTGGCGTACGCGCTCGCGGGTAATGCCATGCGCCTCGGCCACACTTTCCAGGGTACTTATCTCGTATCCATTGAGGCCAAAGCGACGCTCAATCACGCTGCGCTGCTTTTCAGTCAGCTGATTTAGCCATTCATGGACATATTTCTCCACTTCGGCTTGCTGCAAATGCGCATCCGGCAACATCCCCTGGTCATCGGGAATCGCCTCACCGATAGACAGGCTTGGGTCGATGTCGAGCGGCGCATCGAGTGAGGCCGTGCGCTCATTCAAGCTCATGACATAGCGCACTTCTTCCACATCGCGATCGACCAGATGCGCAATATCTTCTATGCTAGGGTCTGACATGCCATTCGATTCCAGGTGACGCTGCGCGCGTAAAAATATATTGAGCTCTTTGATGATATGCACCGGCAAGCGAATGGTGCGCGACTGATTCATGATGGAACGCTCTATGTTCTGACGTATCCACCACGTGGCGTAGGTAGAAAAACGAAATCCGCGTTCCGGTTCAAATTTTTCCAGCGCGTGTATCAGTCCGAGATTGCCCTCTTCGATCAGATCCAATAATGCCATACCCCGATTTACATAATGCTTCGCAATATTCACCACGAGTCTTAGGTTGCATTCGATCATGCGCTGGCGCGAGGGAAAATCACCCTCCTTCATCAAGCGCGACAAGCGCTGTTCTTCTTCCGGCGTCAGCAGCGCATTTTGACCAATTTCATTCAGGTAGATTTGCGTAACATCCGCCTGCAGATCGGCTAAAAAAGGCTCTATTTCGCTTTCCGATAGCTGGGTATCGGGCTCAGCCGCTTCGCTATCTTCAGCATCGAGAGGCTCAGTCGGGTTCGGGTCACTCGGATCGGTGTTCATGAGGTCCTATCGTTCGGTAAATATTTCAACGGATCGACTGGTTTACCTAAATGGCGAATCTCGAAATGCAGTTCCACGCGATCGGCATCGGTGCTACCCATCTCTGCCACGCGCTGCCCTTTTACCACGGTCTGCCCTTCACGAACCAGTATCTGGTTGTTGTGCGCATACACGCTAAAGTAGCTCTTGTTGTGCTTGATAATAATCAGCTTCCCATAACCGCGCAAAGTGCTACCTATATGCACCACTTTACCGGCAGCTGCGGCATTGACCGGCTGACCCAGACTACCACCAATATCCAGGCCTTTTGCATTGCCCCCGTCATTAAAGTTAGCAAGGATTTTCCCAGTAGCGGGCCAACCCCAGTCCACATTATCCTCATCCTCTGTCGCAGCACCATTCTTCGCCGACTCCGGCACTGGCGCTACTTTAGGCGGTGCTACTTTTGATATCTCGGGTTTGGAGGATACCTCAGGCTTTGGCGCGATTGCGATTACAGGTTTTGCACTTTCTTTATTGAATTGCGCTAAGGCTTGATCCGAATAAACCTGCTTAAGCGCTTTCGGTTCTGTCTTGCGTATGACTTCGGTTGCCGCTAAAGGTTTCGCCTCGAGTGTTGGGGCCGCTTTAAGAGGCGTCGTACCTTCTGACTGAAATGATGAAAGGCGTAGCACTTGCCCGACGCGGATGGTGTATGGGGCTTGAATAGCATTCCATCCGGCAATATCTTTGTAATCGTAGCCATGCTCCAAAGCAATGCTATACAGCGTATCGCCTTTTTGCACCGTGTAGCTCTGTGGCCGCCAATCGGCCGCCTTTGGCACCTTAACACTTGAGCTTGACGACGCAGTGCTACCCGGCATGCGCTCGATCACTGGGGCGCGCGTCACCGTTTTTGTGCATGCCGTAAGCGCTAATATCGATGCAACACTGATTAAGAGCAATCTCAAACTACGCACCTGAGCCAATTCATTTCCTAAATTTTAACAACGATTCAAGACACCCCACCAAGTAGTGGCACGAACTTCACCTCACCCATTTCGATGCGCTGGAAACCTTGTTCGGTACGTTCAACCACGGTCAATTTTTGTATTTCCGCGCCGATTGGCATAACCAAGCGACCACCGATGGCGAGTTGCGCCAACAATTCCTCCGGGATGTGCGTTGCCGCCGCGGCCATCACGATCGCGTTATACGGTGCAAACTCCGCTAATCCTAAAGTGCCATCGGCGTATTTCACTTTAACGTTATTGATACGGATCTCGCGTAAATTTTTACGTGCTTTGGCAACTAACGGTGCAATACGTTCTACCGAATGAACCGACTTTGCAACACGCGCCAATACGGCGGCTTGGTAGCCACAACCCGTGCCAATTTCCAAGGCTTGGGTGATCGTTTGCCCGCTGCGTGCAAGTTCGATCATGCGCGCCACAATGTAGGGTTGAGAAATCGTTTGGCCAAAGCCAATCGGAAGCGATATATCTTCATAGGCGCGACTTGCCAAGGCTTCATCGACGAATATGTGGCGCGGAATATCGTTCATTGCGCTTAACACAACTTCATCGGTAATACCTTGCGCACGCAAGCGTTCGAGCATGCGTGCTCGGGTACGTTGCGATGTCATACCAATACCTGAGAATCGTTGGTTCATACTTGCATCCACTGCCGCACGGTGTCGAGCGTTTCAAAATGCGTCAGATCAATTTGTAATGGCGTCACCGAAACCCGACGGTTGGCGACTGCATGGAAATCGGTTCCAGCGCCGGCGTCCTGTGCGGCGCCTGCGGCACCGACCCAAAACACCGCCTCACCACGGGGATTGACGCTTTTCATCACCGGCTCAGCCTTATGACGCTTACCAAGCCGGGTAATTTCAGTGCCTTGCAATTCGGCCAGCGGCAAATCAGGTACATTCACATTTAGCAGCATGGGTTGGGTAAAGGGTTGATTGCGGAAGCGCTGCACCAGATCCAGCGCTACCTTAGCAGCTGTAGTGTAATGACCCATGCCCACACCGGCAAGGGAGATGGCAATGGAAGGAATGCCGAGCAGAAAACCTTCCGTAGCGGCAGCAACCGTACCCGAATAAATTGTGTCATCGCCCATGTTTGCACCATGATTAATGCCAGAAACAACCATATCCGGGAGTTGCTCCAACATGCCGGTTACCGCCAGATGAACGCAATCCGTTGGAGTGCCATTGACATAGGAAAAGCCACTGGATGCCTTGCGTAAGAAAAGCGGACGATCCAGGGTGAGAGAATTACTGGCACCGCTGCGATCGCGCTCAGGCGCCACGACCGTGACCTCGGCGACTGTAGCGAGCGCTTCTGCCAGCGCGGCTAAGCCAGGTGCAAAATAACCATCATCATTGGAAATTAGGATGCGCATGCGATTCCCGTTTTGCGCTACCGGTTCCGAGTTCTACTCGAAACCAGAAACTCGAAAACGGCGCATGGAAAATTGGTCGGGACGAGAGGATTTGAACCTCCGACCACTTGTCCCCCAGACAAGTACGCTACCAGGCTGCGCTACGCCCCGACGAGAAGTGCAATTATAACGAACCAGCAGCACTTCCGGAAAGGCATACTGAGATATAAATGGAAATTTATGCTTGCAGAAAATGCAGGATGCTTTGAATTTCTTGCCGCGCATACGCGAGATCAACGCTTCCATTCGCGTGTGGAATAGCGCTACTGGGTTGCGCCATGGGGACTTGCGTCAGCACATCATCGAGCCGATTACGCGCGCCACTAATGGTAAAACCCTGTTCGTAAAGCAATTCGCGAATGCGGCGAATCAGCAAAACTTCATGGTGCTGGTAATAGCGACGATTACCCCGGCGTTTAACCGGTTTAAGCTGTGTAAATTCCTGTTCCCAGTAACGCAGAACATGCGGCTTCACCCCGCACAAATCGCTGACTTCACCAATCGTGAAGTAACGTTTGGCCGGGATCGGCGGTAGATCAGTTTTCGGTTGGTTGTTTTCCAGCATAAGCGGCTTCGACCATCGCCTTCAGCTTTTGGCTGGCATGAAAAGTGACAACACGGCGTGCAGAAATTGGAATTTCCGCGCCGGTCTTGGGATTACGGCCAGGACGTTGCGGTTTATCGCGCAACTGAAAATTTCCGAAACCGGAGAGCTTAACGCTATCTCCTTGTTCCAGCGCTTGACGCACCTCTTCAAAGAAAGATTCCACCATATCTTTCGCCTCGCGCTTATTGAGCCCGACTTTTTCAAAAATCATGTCGGCTAGCTCGGCCTTGGTTAAGGTCATTATCGCTCCTCACGATCCCAAACGATTATCTTAGTTTTGCCCCGAAACGGTCTGATAAGACCTGGGTCAGGCGGGTGACGACCCCATCGACTTCTGAGTCAGTCATTGTTTTTTGAGTATCCTGCAATAATATTTTAAATGCAATACTTTTCTTACCATAATCAATGCCTTTGCCGTTATATAGGTCAAAAATTGCAAGCTCTACGACTTCTTTTGGAGCGGCATCTCGCAAAGCGGCAAGCATATGCGATGAAGCATGATGTTCGTCGACGATGACAGCAATATCACGACGTATTGCTTGAAATTTTGATATTTCGACGAATTTTGGAAGGCGGCAAGTCAGCAAGGCTTCCATTTCCATTTCAAATAACACCGGCGCTTGCGGCAACTCATACTGTTGTACCCATTTGGGGTGTAAAGCACCAATCCAACCGATAGGCACGCCATCCAATAATACCCGTGCCGACTGGCCGGGATGCAAGGCCGGGTGTGACGCGCGTTCAAATTTCGCGATAGCCGGCCAAAGCACGGCCTCCAGATCACCTTTGGCGTCGAAAAAGTCTACGTTGCGTTCAGCCATCCCCCACTGCTCCGGTAGCGCCGACCCATAACTCAAGCCCGCCAGATAAGTTGGCTGTTGAATACCGCCTTGCCCGGCTTGGCCGGCATGAAATACGCGCCCTATTTCGAAAATACGCATCCGCTCCTGCTTGCGACTGAGGTTATAGCGCAGGCTTGCCAGCAGCCCACCCAATAGCGTCGAACGCATAACACTCAGATGCGAGGCAATCGGGTTTTTCAAGGGAACAGGATTGGCATTTCCCGCAAAGTCCATTTCCCAACCAGGCTCAACAAAGCTATAGGTGATCACTTCTTGATAATCGCGCGTCACCAAGCGCTCGCGCAATTGCGCCGCCGGCCGCGCCGCATCTGAGCGCGGCAACATATTGAGCCGCGCACCGGGTGCAATGGCAGGAATGTTGTCGTAACCATACAAGCGCGCGATTTCTTCGATGAGATCTTCTTCGATGGCTAGGTCGAAACGGAAACTGGGCGGCGTCACCAGGAAATCGTCACCTTGCGTTTCGAGGGCAAACTGCAAGCGTCCAAACAGTGTCTGAATGTCATGGTGCGACAGTTCCACACCCAATACTTTACGCGCACGTGCAAGGCGCAGGCGGATCGGACTGCGTACTGGAAACGTAGACACAACTTCCACAATCGGTCCTGCCGCACCGCCACAAATTTCCACAATCAATTGTGTCGCACGTTCAAGGCAAGCGCCGGTCGCGGCATAATCAACACCGCGCTCGAAGCGATGCGAGGAATCCGTCGACAGACCCAAACGCCGAGCACGTCCCACAATCGTATCCACGCTAAAGAACGCCGACTCCAAAAAAATGTCACGCGTGCTGTCGTCTACCGCTGTTTCCGCCCCACCCATTATCCCGGCCAGCGCCACTGCGCGTTGACGATCGGCAATCACCAACATGTCCGATTCCAAGGTGGCGGTCTGATCGTTCAGTAATTTGATCTGCTCGCCTGCATTGGCCATGCGCACGATAATCCCGCCATCAAGCTTGGCGAGATCGAAAGCGTGCAGCGGCTGGCCGAGTTCCAGCAGCACATAGTTGGTGATATCCACCACCACGCTGACGGAACGCAGCCCGCTGCGCTCCAAACGCTGCACCATCCAGCTCGGCGTCGGTGCTTGCGCATTCACACCCTGCACGACACGGCCGCAGTAGAGGGGGCAAGCGGCCGGCGCTTGCACATCGACCGCCAGCGATGCAGCGTTCGCAGGCGTAAGCGGCGCGCTAGCGGGCAATGTCAACGCAGCCCCCGTCAACGCCGCGACTTCGCGCGCGATGCCGGTCACGCTCAGACAATCGCTGCGATTCGGCGTTAATTTGAGGGTGAATAGCTTATCGTCAAGCGCGAGATAGTCACGGATCGACGTGCCTACCGGCGCATCGCTCGGCAGAAGCAACAAACCGGATGAAGTTTCAGCCAAGCCCAGCTCTTGTTCCGAGCACAACATGCCGAAGGACTCCACGCCGCGCACCTTGGCTTGCTTGATCGACATCTTAGGTAACGCTGCGCCAACTAATGCGCACGGCACTTTCGCGCCCACATGCACATTGGCTGCACCGCACACGATTTGCAATGGACTCGCCGCGCCCACATCCACTTGGCACACGTTGAGTCGATCCGCATCCGGGTGTTTGGCAAGCGATTTAACTTCGCCGACGACGACCTGCGTAAACGCGGGAGCGACCGGCTCTAAGGCTTCGACCTCCAGGCCGGCCATGGTCAGCGCATGTCCCAGCGCCTCGCTCGTGAGCGGGGGGTTAACGTAAGTACGTAGCCAGTTTTCGGAAAATTTCATGGTTCAATTAAACTGCCGCAAGAAGCGCAAATCATTTTCAAAGAATAAACGCAAATCATTCACGCCATAGCGCAGCATGGCCAAGCGCTCGATCCCCAAACCGAATGCGAAACCAATATATTTTTCGCTGTCGATATTCACATGCTTGAGCACGTTAGGATGCACCATGCCACAGCCGCCGATCTCGAGCCAACCGCCATTCCAACTCATGTCCATTTCCGCGGAGGGTTCGGTAAACGGGAAAAACGAGGGGCGAAAACGCACCCGCAGATCGTCGCGCTCGAAAAAACGCTGCAGGAAATCCTGCACGACACCCTTCAGATTGGCGAAGCTCACCTGTTCATCCACCCACAAGCCTTCCACCTGATGAAACATGGGCGAATGGGTGGCGTCTGAATCCACGCGGTAAACCCGTCCCGGCGCGATAATTTTCAATGGGGGTTGATGATTCTGCATGTAGTGCACTTGCACCGGGGATGTGTGGGTGCGCAACACATGTTTGTCGTCCACGTAAAAAGTGTCGTGCATGGCGCGCGCCGGATGATTCTCGGGAATATTCAGCGCGGTGAAATTGTAGAAATCGGTTTCGATCTCGGGGCCATCCGCGACTTCGAAACCGATGGAATGGAATAGCTCTTCGATACGCGTCAGCGTCCGGGTCACCGGATGCAATCCACCCACACCCATGCCACGGCCCGGCAAGCTCACATCCAAGGCTTCCGCAGCTAGCTGCGCGTCGAGTTCTTTAGCCTTGATGGCGTCACGGCGCGCATTCAAGGCATCTTCGACTTTTTGCTTGGCGGCATTGATGAGTGCGCCGACCTTGGGGCGCTCGTCGGGAGAAAGATTCCCCAGCGTTTTCATCAACAGGGAAATCTCGCCAGTTTTTCCAAGCCACTGGGCTTTGACTTGCTCCAGTTCTGCAGCGACAGTGGTAGCCGACAGCGTGGCAATCGCTTTCTGAACTATGGCGTCGAGTTTTTCGATGGACATTGCAATCCCAGAATCAAAACCAGAAACAAAAAAGGAGGCGTTTCCGCCCCCTTTTTTGGTTGATACTTACTTAGGCTGCGAGGCTGGCCTTGGCTTGCTCCACAATCTTGGCAAATGCCGGCTTATCGAATACGGCTAGATCAGCCAACACTTTACGATCGATTTCGATCATGGCGCGCTTCATGCCATTCACGAAACGGCTATACGTTAAACCGCATTCACGCGCTCCTGCATTGATCCGTGCAATCCACAAGGCACGGAACTGACGCTTTCTTTGGCGACGATCGCGATAGGCATACTGCCCGGCTTTCATCACCGCTTGTTTGGCGACGCGATAAACATTACCCCGGCGGCCGCGATAACCTTTGGCCAGGTCCAGGACTTTTTTGTGCCGCGCGTGCGCGGTTACACCACGTTTTACTCTAGGCATGTCTCGTTCTCCTTATGCGTAGGGCAACATGGCGCGTACACGACGCGTATCCGTTGCATCAACAATAGACATACCGCGCAATTGACGCTTACGTTTGGTGGTCTTTTTGGTCAAGATGTGACGCAAGTTTGCATGCGTCCGCTTTACGGCGCCACTGCCGAGCGCTTTGAAACGCTTGGCCGCACCGCTTTTGGTTTTCATTTTCGGCATTTTTTAATACTCCGCATTCGTTAATCAATATCAAGCCGGTCGTCTGCCGACAGCAAGCGTTATTCCGCTTCCTTTTTCTCCGGCTTGTGCTTTTTAGAAGGGGATAAAACCATGACCATTTGCCGCCCTTCCAAGCGCGGAAATTGTTCAACCACCCCATGCTCCATCAGATCGGCTTCGACGCGTTTCAAGAGATTGTATCCAAGCTCTTGATGCGTCATTTCCCGACCGCGGAAACGCAGCGTAATTTTGGTCTTATCACCCTCTTCCAGGAAACGTATCAGGTTGCGTAGTTTTACCTGATAATCTCCCTCGTCCGTTCCCGGACGAAACTTCACTTCTTTAACTTGAATCTGCTTTTGCTTCAGCTTGGCTTCGTGCCGCTTCTTGCTTTCCCGGTATCTAAATTTGCCGTAGTCCATCAAACGGCATACCGGCGGTTTAGCCGTAGGCGCGATCTCTACGAGATCAATCTCATTCTCCTCGGCCAAAGCTTTCGCCGCTTCCAAGGACACCACGCCGATTTGTTCTCCATCGACGCCTATGAGACGCACTTCTTGCGCGGTGATCTCATCGTTCAAACGCGCATCTTTTTCCTGACTGATAGCAATACCTCCAAAGTTAAAACAAGGAGCCAGATAGCATCAGAAACCTAAGCTTCTGCTATCTGGCTCCTTGCGAAATACAGCCGTTACGCTTTCGCGTCACGCTCCCGTTTTAGCTTATCGATCAATTCGTCCAAAGACATCTGGCCTAGATCTTCGCCCTGACGGGACCGCACAGCCACCTTGTTTGCCTGCACCTCTTTGTCACCCACGATGACCTGATAGGGCAGCTTTTGCAAACTATGTTCTCGTATTTTATAGGTTATTTTCTCATTTCTCAAGTCCGTCTCGACTCTGAGCCCGGCGGCACGCATGCTTTCGGCCGCTTTTGCCACATATTCAGCCTGGCTGTCGGTGATATTCATGAGAATCACCTGGGTTGGCGCCAGCCATAAAGGCATGGCGCCGGCGTGATGCTCGACCAGCATACCGATGAAGCGCTCCAGCGAGCCCAAGATGGCGCGATGCAGCATAACCGGGATTTTCCGGCTGTTATCCTCAGCCACATAGGTCGCGCCCAGGCGCTCCGGCAATGAGAAATCAAGCTGGATAGTCCCGCATTGCCACACGCGACCCAGGCAATCCTTCAGCGCAAATTCGATTTTCGGGCCGTAAAACGCACCTTCGCCGGGTTGCAGATCAAAAGCCAGACCTTTCGCCCGGAGTGACGCATCCAGTGCGGCCTCGGCCTTATCCCAAGCCGCATCTGAACCGACGCGTTTTTCCGGACGGGTGGATAGCTTGATCGCGACATCTTCAAACCCAAAGTCTTTATAGACTTTAAGCAACAAGTCGATAAAAGCACTCACCTCACCCTGGATCTGGTCTTCGGTACAAAAAATATGCGCATCGTCCTGCACGAAACCGCGCACCCGCATAATGCCGTGCAACGCGCCGGAAGGTTCGTTGCGGTGGCAGGAGCCGAATTCCGCAAGCCTGAGCGGCAATTCCCGATAACTCTTCAAGCCTTGGTTGAAAATTTGAATATGGCCTGGGCAATTCATCGGCTTCACGGCGTAGTCGCGTTTCTCCGACTCGGTGGTGAACATATTCTCGCGGTAATTTTCCCAGTGGCCGGATTTTTCCCACAGCACGCGGTCCATCACCATCGGCGTGCGGACTTCTTGGTAGCCATGATCGGTCAATTGCTTGCGGATATATTGCTCGATCTGCTGCCAAATGACCCAGCCCTTGGGGTGCCAAAACACCATGCCCGGCGCTTCATCCTGCAAATGAAACAGATCGAGCTGCTTGCCAAGTTTGCGATGATCGCGCTTCTCCGCTTCTTCCAAACGGAAAAGATAAGCTTCCAAGTCTTCTTTTTTGGTCCAGGCCGTGCCGTAAACGCGCTGCAACATTTCATTGCGCGAATCGCCGCGCCAATAAGCGCCAGCCAGGCGCATCAGCTTGAACACTTTGAGCTTGCCCGTCGACGGCACATGCGGCCCGCGGCAAAGATCGGTGAACTCACCTTGCGTGTACAGCGAAAGCTCTTCATCGCCCGGAATCGATTCGATGATCTGCGCCTTGTAATGCTCGCCGAGATTTTTGAAATACTGAATCGCATCGGAGCGCGAAATCACGGAACGGCTGACCGGCAAATCCTTCTTGACGATCTCGGCCATTTTCTTTTCGATGGCAGCCAAATCTTCCGGCGTAAATGGGCGCTTGTAGGAGAAATCGTAAAAGAAACCATCTTCGATCACCGGGCCGATGGTCACTTGGGCATCCGGGAATAACTGTTTCACAGCCTGCGCCAACAAATGCGCGCTGGAATGGCGAATCACGTCCAGGCCATCCGCATCCTTGTCGGTGACAATCGCCAGCTCGACATCGTTTTCGATTTTGAACGAGGTATCAACCAGCTTGCCGTTGACACGCCCAGCCAGCGCCGCACGCGCCAAGCCTGCGCCAATCGAGGCAGCCACTTCGGCGACCGTCACCGGGTGATCGAACTGACGCTCGGAACCATCTGGCAAACGAACAGCAGGCATAGTGATTTCTCTACGTCAAAAATGACAGAAGCCAGGCAATGCCTGACTTCTGTACTGTGTTGGTAGGCGCGATTGGACTCGAACCAACGACCCCCACCATGTCAAGGTGGTGCTCTAACCAGCTGAGCTACGCGCCTGGGGAGGGCGCATTATACGGTGAAGTGGATAAATCCTCAAATCTCTACTCATCGCCCAGGTCTTGGCCCGGAAACAACACCTCAGTAAACCCAAATTGGCGCATATCCTTCATGCGCATCGGATACAACACGCCATATAAATGATCGCACTCGTGCTGCACCACCCGCGCATGGAAATCGGCCACGGTACGGTCAATGGGATTGCCCTGTGCATCAAACCCGGTATAGCGCAAACGTTTCAATCGAGGCACCACGCCGCGCATTCCCGGCACGGAAAGACAGCCTTCCCAGCCGTCTTCCATCTCTTCGTCCAGTTTAAATAACGTGGGGTTAATCAGAGTAGTGAACGGTACTTGCTCGGCATCCGGATAGCGCGGACTTTGCTCTACCCCGAAGATCACGACTTGCAGATTAATGCCGATTTGCGGTGCTGCGAGCCCGGCCCCATTCTCCGCCGCCATGGTGTCGCGCATATCCTGGAGCAGTTCCGCTAATGCCGGCGTATCGAACTGATCCACCAACTCTGCGACGCGCAGCAAACGTGGATCGCCCATGCGTAAAATCTCTCTAACCGGCATGCAGGGCGACCAGATGCTCGAGGATATTGCGTACTCTTTGCATGGACTGCTTCAGTACCTGCTCGACTTCATCGTAATGAATGGCGTCTTTACTAGAACCGCATCCTGCCGCGTAATTCGACACGACGCCAATGATAGCGTAACACAAGCCAATTTCTTTCGCGAGTCCGGCCTCCGGCATGCCCGTCATGCCGACCATGGTTGCACCATCGCGCTCCAAGCGATTGATCTCGGCACGGGTTTCCAAACGCGGACCTTGCACGGCCGCATAGACGCCGCCATCGACACAAGTCTCGCCCGCTTCTTGTACGGCACGCAAACAAAGTTCACGCATACTTTGGCAATAGGGTTCGGTGAAATCCATATGCACGACAGGCGTCTCCTTACCTTCGCGATAAGTCATCTGCCGTCCATGGGTGTAATCGATCACCTGATCCGGAATGACGATGGTGCCGGGTTTTAAATCGGGGTGAATGCCGCCGACCGACGCAACCGAGATTAAATCCTTCACGCCGCGCGAGTGGATGGCCCAAATATTGGCGCGGTA
>Ga0105107_10001761_pt1 | contig 14116 bp, 12 predicted proteins | sample PPLLaktember2015_6_FD_79335 | JGI IMG/M metagenome (GOLD analysis project Ga0105107, IMG submission 79335) | Freshwater sediment microbial communities from Prairie Pothole Lake near Jamestown, North Dakota, USA - PPLs Lake P8 Core (1) Depth... | ecosystem: Environmental > Aquatic > Freshwater >...
CTGCAGATATTTTGTCGAATCCGAATTTAAAACGGGAAAGAGCTACCTGTTTATTGCAGATTCTGCCGCATTCCAGAGTATCTATGGTGAATATTCCGATTCGACAGGAAACAGATTCTCTGTCAGGACCCAGGAATCTTTCGGAAAACTGATACTTGATATCAAGGGCTACGAAGGAAACAGGATCATTCAGCTTCTCGACAATTCGGAAAGACTGGTCAGGCAGACATTGGTAACTAAAAACGGGAAACTTGAATATCCCCTGCTTGAAAAAGGTCCCTACAGATTACGGGCAATATTTGACCTGAATAATGATGGCAAATGGACAACCGGGGATTTCGATACCCACAGGCAGCCTGAACCTGTTTTATATTACCCTGAAGAATTTGAAATAAAGGAAAACTGGGAAATAATACAGCCATGGGAGATGGAAATGAAAAATTCAAAAGAACCAAAACTGCAGAAAATAAAAACAGGAACCAGATAATTCAGGAGTATTTAGTTGAAACATATTAAAACCTGTATATTTTTGAATAGTAAAAAGAAGCCCTCAGGTAATCCGGGCAATAAACAACAATATATTAATAATTAAAAATTTACAAAAAATGGAAAAAGTAGTCAGTGGTGTTGATATCGGCGGTACAAACACCGTATTTGGTATTGTAGACAAAAATGGCAAAGTATTAGCAGAGAATAATCTGAAAACAACCGATTATCCTGAAGTTAAGGATTTTGTGAAAGCTTTGAGCTCAGGTATCAGGAAACTTATGGCAGGCCTTAAAAATGCTGAGCTGACTGGTGTCGGAATAGGAGCTCCTGATGCCAACTTCCACAGGGGAACAATAGAGCATGCACCCAATCTGGCATGGAAAGGTATTGTCCCTCTTGCTGAACTTGTAAAAAGTGAAATCGGGGTGCCGGTTGTTGTCACAAATGATGCAAATGCAGCCGCAATGGGAGAGATGATATTCGGAGGAGCAAAGAATATGAAGGATTTTATCGTACTAACACTTGGCACAGGCCTTGGCAGCGGAATAGTCATTGACGGGAAAATGGTTTACGGACATACAGGTTTTGCAGGAGAAGTAGGACACATGACGGTTGTTCCAAACGGCAGAGTATGCGGTTGCCAACGTAAAGGCTGCCTTGAAGCTTATGCATCTGCGTCGGGTTTGGTACGTACAGTATCAGAATTGATAGGTGAAATGAGGGAGGACAGCATATTAAGAGATGTCCCGCCATCTAAACTTACCGCAAAAGGAATTGCTGAAGCTGCCGGAAAAGGAGATCCTATAGCTGTAAAGGCAATGGATTATACTGCCGATAAGCTTGCACAGGGAATTGTCAATTCAATAGTATTTTCAAGTCCTGAAGCAATATTCCTGTTTGGTGGGCTTGCACAGGCCGGAGAAGCGATTTTTGCTCCTGTAAGGAAATACCTTCAGAAGTACAATTATATACTATTTAAGGACACAGTTAAAATTCTCCCGTCAGGTATTTCTGAAACTAACGGAGCCGTTCTTGGAGCTGCTGCTCTTATACTGAACGAACTATCCTAAAAGGGTCAGTGGGTACCGATACTGTTTGAGAGAGATTTTATTCTGCTTTTTGTTTCTTATGTTTTGAATTAAAATGAGCCATCCTGTAAAAACGCTGGAAGTCATGAAGCTTGATTTCGAAACGGATTATCCGGGTCTGGATGAAATTTCAGAAAGACTTGATAATCAGAGTAGAAAGAATCAGGTCGATATATTAAACTGGAAGGATTTTAACTATAAGCCGGAAGTGGAATTTGCAATTGCCTATACCGGCAGCGAAATCCTTCTTAAGTACTATGTTACAGAGAATTGGTTTAAGGCTGAAAAAACGGAATCAAACCAGATGGTATGTGAGGATTCCTGTGTGGAATTTTTTGTCTCTCCTGCTGATGACAGGATATACTATAACCTCGAGTTCAACGGTATCGGAACCTGCCTGCTGGGGTCAGGAACCGGGAGGGAGGATAGCACCAGGGCCGATCCGGAAATCATTTCCACGATCAGGCGTAAGACATCGGTTGGCGAAAAAATTGTAAGCGAAAGGGGTGGTGCATTTTACTGGACAATTACGATGGCAATCCCTTTAACTGTCTTTTTTCACCATGAATTAAAAGAATTAAAAGGGAAAGTTTTCAGGGCAAATTTTTACAAATGCGGAGATAAGCTTGCTGTGCCGCACTACGTGACCTGGAATCCTGTTGGTACATTTGCCCCGGATTATCACCGGCCTGAATACTTTGGATTACTGAAATTTGTTTGATCTGAGTGGTTGACCATGCACTCTTATTGCTACTTTTGGTAGAAGTTTCCTTAAACAGATGAGACATAAATTTAACAAAGTCGCATTGTCGGTCCATGCACATCCGGATGATGCGGAAGCCTGGAATGCCGGAACCCTTAAGCTACTGAAAGATAAAGGGTATAAAATAGTGATTGCCACCATGACCGGAGGTGACCTTGGAGGCTGTAACATGAACATGCAGGAGACTGCCATTGTCCGTTATGACGAAGCTAAAAAAGCCGCATCTGTCCTCGATGCCGACTATTACACCCTGGGAGGAACCGACGGCTTTCTTTTTGATACAAGGGAACTGAGATTGAAAGTAATATCGCTGATCAGGAAGATTAAAGCAGGCGTTATTTTTACACACCTTCCATCAGATTATCATTCAGATCACAGGACCACTGCCAATATTGTAGAAATAGCCGCTATGGTTTCTTCTCTTGATAATGTCCCTGTTAGTGAAAAACCTGTTTCCATAACCCCGTTGCTTTACCATTCTTCACCGCTGACACTTACAGATCCTCTGGGTTCCCAAATAATGCCTCCCCATTTTTACATCGATGTGACCTCTGTTATTGAAACCAAGAGAAAAATGCTGGGCTATCATGTTTCTCAGATTGATCTCATGAAGCACATGCATAAAATGGATGATTTCTTCGGTTATGTTCTCGAAGGTAACAGGGACTATGGCAAGATGGTGGGAGTTGAATATGCTGAAGTTTACTGGCAGCATCTCGGGGGCGGCTTCCAGAAAGATCCTCAGGTGCAAAATGATCTTGCGGAGTTTCTGGTTAAACCGGTTTAATAATTAAAAAAAAAATGGCAAAAAAACAGTTAGTAGTAGGAATAGACATCGGCGGAACAAATACTGTTTTTGGTTTTGTTGACCGTGAAGGCAATATCCTTGCCGAGGACAGAATAAAAACAGCACATTATGAAAAGATTGAAGAATATGTGGCTGCGCTGTACGAAAAGATAATGGTGACACAGCTGAAAATAAAGGATGAAAATGAAATAATCGGTTTTGGCATCGGAGCTCCGATGGGTAATATTAATAAAGGGACTATTGAATATCCGGCCAATCTGCCCTGGAAAGGAATTATTCCACTTGCAGATGTTTTTAAGGTGCACACTAACCTTCCGGTAAACGTGACAAATGATGCCAATGCAGCTGCCGTAGGAGAGATGATATACGGCGGAGCAAAAAATATGAAGAATTTTGTCGTTATAACATTGGGTACAGGTCTGGGCAGCGGCTTTGTGATTGATGGTAAATTATTGTATGGCCATGATGGTTTTGCCGGGGAGCTTGGGCATACTGCCATTCGTCCCGGACCTTCAAACCGTGAGTGCGACTGCGGCAGGAAAGGATGTCTTGAGACATATGTATCAGCCACAGGTCTTAAAAGGACTCTTCTGAAAATAATGGCCGACAGCATTCAGCCCAGCGAATTGCGCAAATATAGTTTTGATGAACTGGATGCCGAATTAATTCACGAAGCGGCAAAAAGAGGAGATATTCTTGCCAAAAGAGCCTTTGAACATACTGGCAAAATGCTTGGATTCAAACTTGCAGATGTAGTGGCTCATACAAATCCCGAAGCTATATTCCTTTTTGGAGGTCTGGCTCTGGCAAAAGAACTTATATTTGAGCCTGCCAGGGAGTTTATGGAAGAGAATCTGCTCCATATATATAAAGGGAAAGTGAAATTGCTCCCATCGGAACTCAGTACTCAGAATGCAGCAGTTTTAGGGGCGAGTTCATTGATCTGGTCAATAAAAGAATTATGATCATGATAAAAATACAAGGGAATATTGCAAATTTCCCTCAAATTTTAAATCATATTCTTGGGATTATCTTTATTATAATAATTTTCGCGGTAGCATATGCATACCTGAAACCTCATCAGCTGCACAAGCGAAGGCTTTTTTCAACATTGGTCCTGAAGCTCAGTTATCTTTTTTATGTTCTTGTTTTATGCATAACAGTCTACCTTTCGTCTCTGGTGAAAGGAGGTCTCGATAAGGTTTTTTATGGTATAGAATTTTTTGCATTCCTTATAGTTCTGTTTGCGCCGACAATAGGCATTTTTGCACGAAAGCTGGGTTATTTCAGTAAAAAGAGGGAAGGGTATAATTACTTTTTTACAGTCGTAAACCTGTTGTCGGTGATCGCGATCCTTTTGATGTACTTTATTTAAAAGAATTAACTTTCTTTATAGTGATATTCACAGAAAATTTGCCATAAACCAAAAACCTGAATCAATGATCAAGGAACGTTTAATAGGTTATATCGAACAGAGTATCAGACAAAACTGGGAAATAGAAGCTTTGTCGAATTACAAGGAAAAGGGATTTTCATACAAGGAAATTGCTGAAAAGATCCTTAAGTTTCACATCTTTTTCAAAGATGCAGGGGTTAAAGAGGGAGATAAAATTGCTCTTGTCGGACGCAACTCGGCAAACTGGTGTGTTGTTTACCTTGCCACTGTAACGTATGGAGCTGTTATTGTTCCGATCCTGCCGGATTTTAAGGCTGAAGACCTTACGAATCTTATTACCCACTCCGAAGCGACCGTTTTAATTGTCGATGATAAGATCCTTGAAACTCTTAACAACAAAAAGTTACCGGCCATAACTGCAACGGTATCCCTCGATGATTTTTCCCTGGCCTCATCGGTTAAGCCTCAATTGAAAAAAAGTTACCCTTCTTTAGAGAGTAAATTTATCCAAACTTATCCTGACCTCAGAAAGGAAGACATAAAATTCTCTGATATTTCAAACGATGCCCTTGCAGTTATAAGCTATACAGGAGGAACTACAGGTTTTTCAAAAGGGGTGATGTTATCACACAACAGCCTCGCAGCAAATATCAGGTTTGCGCAAACTCATATGCCGCTAAAACCAGGCGATCCGGTTGTATCATTTCTTCCGCTTGCTCATACATACGGGTGTGCATTTGAATTCCTTTTCCCGTTTACCTTCGGATGCCATATTACAATTCTTTCAAAAACTCCATCCCCTCAGATAATTGTCCAGGCATTCAAGGAAATAAAGCCACGCCTGATACTGTCTGTTCCACTTGTGATAGAAAAAATTTTCAAAAAGCAATTATTGCCGGTGATCAGTAAACCTCACATGAAAATTCTGCTGGCTATACCCGGGATAAATAAAATTCTTCATAAAAAAATCAGGGAAAAACTGACTGAAACATTCGGAGGAAGATTTCATGAGATCGTTATCGGAGGCGCAGCGTTTAACCCTGAGGCTGAGAGATTCTTCAGAAAAATAGGATTCAGATTTACAGTTGGTTACGGGATGACTGAATGCGGGCCTCTGATCAGCTATACTTCGTGGGATACCACGAAGCTCGGCGCATCAGGGAAGCCTGTAGATACTCTTGAGGTGGCTATCGATTCCGAAGATCAGGAGAAAAAGATGGGAGAGATAATACTCAGGGGCGAAAATGTAATGCTTGGATACTATAAAAATGAGAAAGCTACCAGGGAGATAATCGATGAGAATGGCTGGATGCATACAGGCGACCTTGGAGTTATTGATAAAGAAAAAAACATTTTCATCAAAGGGAGAAGCAAAAGCATGCTTCTTGGACCATCAGGAAAAAATATTTTCCCCGAAGAAATTGAAGCGGTCATTAATAATATGAAATATATAGCAGAATCGCTTGTAATCTCAGAGGACAATAAGCTCGTAGCGCTTATATATCCCGATTTTGAAATGATGAAAAAGGACAACATTTCAGAAGATCAGCTTCAGCCAATTCTCGATGAAACAAGAAAGTCAGTGAATGAGCGGGTACCTGAGTTTATGGCAGTACACAAGTTCAGAATTCATCCTGAAGAGTTTGCTAAGACACCGAAGAGAAGTATAAAGAGATTTTTGTATACTAAAGAGTAGTCCACTATCGGGACTGTTGAAAAAGACCTTTGTGATACTTGGTGAGGCACTTTGTGATCCTTTGTGGTTCAATGATTTATGTTTAACCACAAAGTCGCACTAAGTTCACACTAAGGCACACAAAGGTAAGACGTCTGAAATTATAGTTTTTTAAACAGCCCTGCTAATTCGACGTTTCTATGAATCTGTATGCACTTATTGTGGCAGGAGGAGCCGGGACAAGAATGGGAACCGATATCCCTAAGCAATTCCTTGAACTTGCGGGCAAGCCGGTTTTAATGCATTCAATTGAACGTTTCAGGAGATTTGACAATACAATCGGAATAATAGTCGTCATACCCGAAAACCAGTTCGTGTTATGGGAAAGCCTCAGGGAAAAACATTCATTTTCAGTTTCTCATACCCTTGTTAAAGGGGGTTCCTCAAGATTCTTTTCAGTTAAGAACGGACTTCAGGAAGTGGAAGATAATGCCATTGTCGCAATTCATGACGGAGTAAGACCGCTGGTAAGCACAAATACAATAATAAGATGTTTCAGGGCGGCAGAGGAATTCGGAAATGGAATCCCGGTCATAAATATGTCCGACTCGGTAAGAATGATCACCGAACAGGGGAACATCCCGGTTAACAGACACTCTTTAAGAATTATACAAACACCACAGGTGTTTAATGCACGGTTAATAAAAAAAGCTTACCTCCGGGATTTCAGCCCTGAAATTACTGACGATGCTATGCTTCTTGAAAAAACAGGCGAAATGATACATCTTGTGGAGGGGAACAGGGAAAATATCAAAATTACAAATCCGGAAGATCTGGTGATAGCAGGGGCACTTATCAACACAATTTTCTGACTTTCGCCTTAATTTGTATCTTGCAGCGAATTTATAATTCCTGTAGTATGAAAGTCAGGCATCTAATATTCCTCTTTCTATTGACTCTTTTTTCCGGATGTGCCGAATTGCTTAATGTTCTTCAGTCGCCGGCCGGAGTCCCCCTCACTGAAGATGAGGTTATAAGCGGGCTTAAGGAAGCCCTGTCTCTTGGAGCAAAAACATCGGCCGAAAAACTCTCCATGGAAAACGGATATTACGGCGATGCGGCAATCAGGATCCTCCTTCCCGACGAAGCAAAGATCATAATGGACAATATCTCAAAAATACCGGGAGGAGAGCAGCTTATGGAAGATGTTATTCTCCGGATCAACCGTGCGGCGGAGGATGCTGCGAAGGAAGTGGCTCCGATCTTTGTTAACAGTATAACCCAAATGACAATAGGCGATGCCTTCAATATCCTGAAGGGAGCTGACAATGCGGCAACATCTTACCTAAGAGCCAAAACATACGAAGAATTATATTCTTTATATAAGCCGAAAATAGAGAACTCGACTGAAAAAAAGATTGTCGGGAATATTTCCACCAAAGATTCCTGGAACACGCTTACGGGCAGATGGAACACCGTGGCAAATTCTGTTGCCGGAAAACTGGCCGGATTGAAATCCGTAAACACCGATCTGGATGATTTTCTGACCGCAAAAGCTCTCGACGGCATGTTTTCAAAGGTTGAAATTGAAGAACTTAAGATCAGGAAAGAAATTTCGGCAAGAGTCACTCCGCTATTAAAGCGTGTGTTTGGCTCACTCGATAATAAGTAAATGAAATTGAATTTCAGGAGAAATGTTTGACCGGAGTATCATAAAGCATAAGGACCTTGAAGTGAAATTATCTGATCATGTAAATGAGGCGATGCTGGAAATTCTTAATAATATGGTACAGGGATCTGAAGGAGGCCTGCGGTTTCAGCTTAAGAATATTCCTGCGAGGATTGCAGCTTATAAAGATCAGATAAGATTTGTATCCCTTTACATGAAGAACAAAGTAACAGGGACGGTAGGATCTTGTTACAGGATTACTGGCCAGGGGAATCTCAGATATCCATCCTCTTACCTGAGATATCTCGCATTTCATTCGGTTTACCAGTCGAATATTACCTGGAAAAGAAGAACGAGAGAAGTTGCCAAAACTGAAAAAGAAGATACATTCAAGCAGAAGACTCTTGAAATTTTCAGCAAGCCTCATCTACTCGATCTGAATCAGGTGGGAGAAAATGACAGGCATATTATGTACGCTTTTATCGAAAGTATGAATGAACGGTCAAAAAACATGGTAAGCCAGGCAGGATACGAATATATAAGGTCTTTTCTGACAGTTGCATTCAGCAGGTTCTCTCCGGTATCCGATAACAGGGTATCAAAAATCACATCGCAGGAGGAAAGAAAGAAAATGGAATCCCTTCTTCTTGAATATTACCGCGATTATTCTTTCTTCAGTACCGATTATGCATTCTTTGGAGATAATTATTATGTTCTCAGAGAGGGAGATGAAATAATTGCTGGTGTAAATGCCATTCCTTCGTACTATAAAATTTACGATATGCCCGGTGTATGGGGATGGATATATATGAATATACTTCCCAGGGCACCGTATTTTAAACGGCTGTTTCATCCCGACGAATTCAGGCACCTTGTATTTGATGCCATTTATTGCAGGAAAGGGAGAGAAGATGCAATTGCTGCTCTTTTTGAATCGGCATGCGCATTACAGGGCTATCATACAGGGATCACCTGGCTTGACGATCGCAGTGAGCTTTATGACAAACTGCGGTCAGGGGTTAAAATGGGGGCACTTAACAGGATGCTGAACGCAAAACCGGGATTGGTCTATACGCGCTTTATCAATCTGACCGACCAGGAGAAAGAATATTTCTATGATGCCCCGGCGTATATTTCCGGATTTGACTTTTCATAGAGATAAGGGGTTTTCCTCTCTAAAAACAGGTATGGGTAATGAAGACAGCATTTTAACAAAAGCATAAATTCCCTTTACGTGTTTAGGAGGTTTCCAAGGATTGAGCTTGCTTCTTTTCTCCTGTTCCTGCCGATAGGCGATAATGACCTGATAAGCTTCCGTATAGGCATTGACTGAAGCCAGACTCTCCCTGTTCCATGTATGGTTGCCAGGAAAAGACCCTCTCCTCCGAAAACCATCGATTTAAGGCTGCCCGTTGTTTCAATATCGAAATCAAGCGATGGTTCATAAGCTACAATACATCCTGTATCGATACGGAGTGTTTCATTATTCAGCTGCCTTTCAATCACGGTACCTCCGGCATGAATAAACGCTCTCCCGTCACCTTCTATTTTCTGAAGGATAAATCCCTCTCCCCCAAGAAGACCTGATCCGATCTTTTTGTTAAGGGTAATGGAAAGTTTTGTGCCGAATGCTGCGCAGAGAAAACCATCTTTCTGGACAGTCAGACTATTTTTTACCTGGTTCAGGTCGATGGGGATGATAGTACCCGGATAAGGTGCGGCAAATGCGACCCTGCTTTTACCATTAGCTTTGTTTGTGAAATGGGTAATAAACAGTGATTCACCGGTTATCAGCCTCGACCCGGCTGAAAGCAGAGTCCCGAATAAGCCCTGGTTCGGCGTTGAACCATCGCCCATCTTAACCTCGAAGCTGATTCCCTGTTCCATGTAGACCATGGTTCCTGCTTCAGCAATAACTGTTTCGCCCGGATCGAGTTCAATTTCCACGAATTGAATATCGTCTCCGAAAATCTTAAAATCAATTTCATGCGATACCATAAAGAGCCTTTTAATGGTTAAATAAATATATGATACCGAAGTTATGATTAAAAACTGATATCAATAAATAGAAATTAAATATTATTTTTGAAGAGTTAAAGGGACGTTAGTTCAGTTGGTTCAGAACGCTTGCTTGACAGGCAAGAGGTCACTGGTTCGACTCCAGTACGCCCCACTGCGCCCTCCGAAGCTTAAGCGAAGGAGGGCTTTTATTTATTGATAGACCCTTATATAATCCACGATCATATTCTGCGGAAAAACAGTGGTCTGGTCAGGAGGACCCGGCCAGTTGCCGCCTACTGCCACATTAAAAATAAAGTACTGCGGAAGGTCAAAAGGAAATGATGAAATTTCTGATCGTGTCAGATAAAAGAATTGTTGGTTGTCAACAAACCAGATCAGTTTATTTGGAGTCCAGATGAGACTGAAAATGTGAAATCCGGAACTGAACTTACCGGAATTAAGCGTAAAAGTATTGGTTCTGCTGGCATGGCCTTTTGATTCAAAATGAACAGCTCCGTGAATAACTGAAGGTTCCTGTCCAAGCAGTTCCATAATGTCGATTTCTCCGCATAGCGGCCATCCTGCTAAGAAATAATTAGCTCCCAACATCCATAATGCCGGCCATAGCCCCTGTCCTTCAGGAAGCTTTGCACGGATATCAACCCTGCCATATGTGAATACTCTTTTGCCATAAGTATTTATTCTTCCCGAGGTATAATTTGTTCCGGATGGGTTAAGTGCTGTAATATGCAGGTATCCGGTATCGATATGCACATTATTTTCTGAATTGGTATAATTCTGAAGTTCATTATTGCCCCAGCCGCTACTACCTGTTTCGTAATTCCAGATCGTTGTATTAAGGACAAATGTTTCAAATTCTTCCACCCATGCCAGATTTTTAAAGTTAACATTTATGATTCTTATTGTAATTCTTGAGCTTGTGAGATTACCATTTACCGGATTATTGAATTCTAAATTGAAATAGACATCTTTCTTCCCGGCAGTGTCAGAAAGGATATTGAGCTTTATTTCTTTAGAAAGGTCGCCTGGCTGAAAAGTCAGATTTCCAGACGTTATTCCAACGTAATGCTTACCTGCACTTGCCGTACTGTCGACAGTAACATAATCGACGGTTACAGTTTTATCACTTTCCATTGAAAGATACACCGGTACACTTATGTATCCATCCGGATCATCTTCAGCAGCAGTAATTATAGTTTCGCTGAACAGAAATTGCGGAGTTGCTGAATCTCCCGGATCTTTACAGGAACTTAATATGACAAAAAGCAAAATGAAGGTCAGAATATTATTCAGGTTGATTTTCATAAACGATTTATTGATTTTTAAATAATCAGGCTAATGTACTGCAGTTTTTATTAAAATAAAATTATTGGATTTAAAGAGGCAGTTAAATGCCCTTGATAATTCAAGCTTGAATTTTAGAAGCTATCTGTTAAACAGGATGTTATATATTTACTACAAGCTTTTGAGCAAAATATGTCAGTTCTCCCGATCCCATCTGAACAATGTAGATACCCTGCTTGAAGTCAATAGGAATCTGAAAATCTCTGATCTCAGGATCCAGCTCATCTTCAAAAACTACTTTACCTGTGAGGTTGACAATTCTTATAAAATCAGGCTTTAGATTCATATCTTCGATCCTGACATTTACCAGATCACTTGCCGGATTAGGATATAGCTTCACAGGCTGTTCTTCATAGCTGCCAGGATTGCGGTATGAATAGCCGAAAATTTTAAATTCAGAAATATAATTCCATGTGTCGGCTGAATTTGAATGTCCTATAAGTTTGACATATTTGAATTCCAGAGAGGATTTCGATTCCGGGAAATCAAAGACATGCAGGTCTCCCGAAAAACCACAGGATGCTGATTTAGTAAGTATTGGTTCCCAGGACTCCCTGTCTGTTGATCCCAGGATATCAAAGAAGGATACTTTTTTCTGTCCAGGCTGAAAAGCAACCTTGACATGCTGTATATTGAATAATTCTTTGAGTTCCAGAATGAGCCACTGTTCATCCCCATTGGCCGACCACATTGTTCCAATATTACCGTCAATTATATTGTATGGGTAATATGGAGCCTGAAAACTGCTTGCTTCTATTTTGACAACATCTGCAAATTCAAGTTCAGGCTTATATGGATGGATTTCGACAGGAATTGTTTTTGACTGAGTTGTTTTTCCGTCACTTATCCTGAGTGTAAATTCTATAATCTGGGGTGTATTAACTACCGGACTGAGGAATTTGACCTTTGCAGTGTTTGTCGAAGAGACCGCGATATTTGCGGGTACTACCCATGTATAAGAGAGATTGTCATTATTTACATCATAACTTCCTGATGCATCCAATTCACCTACGAAACCGGATAAATTATCAGGCGGATAGTTAACCACGACTACAGGCGGAGAATTGACTACAACAGGAGGAGTAACGACTGGAGGAGGAGTAACAACTGGAGGAGGAGTAACAACTGGAGGGGGTGTAACAACTGGAGGAGGACTGACATAGGTAACTTTGTTTGTCACAGGCTGATTACTGACAGAAACAGCCTGTCCTCCCGCAGGAGTTTGAATCGGACTGGCAGAAGGCTTTGTGTATCCTACGGTAACCACATCCCCAAATTTGACAGGACTTGCAAGAGTCAGAAGAACTTTTGTCCCCGAAACGGCCACTGAATTAATATTTCCCGCTACTGAGTTAACGGTAACTTTAAAAGCTGAGGCTGCCGGCACAATAGCTGCAAGGGAAAGATTATAGCTCATTTCAACAACTGAGGGAGTTGAATTTTCAACAGCCGAACTTGTATAAACCGGCAGGGGAGGCGGAACCGGAGCCACAATAACTTCAGGATAAATTATGGCACCTGCCTGCCATGTACCATTCTGGTTTGTGGTTGCAGGCTTCGTTCCGGCATTCCATGCTGCAGAAGTTGATAATCCGGTTTGCCATACTGTTCCAAGATTGGTCCCGCGATTAAGCCGGTTCTTTGGAACAAAACCAGTTGTATTTATAAAATCAGGATTTACCACCACACTATGCACATCATAGCCCATTGCCTGCCATTGCTGAAATGTTTTGGAAGCTCCGTCAACAGAAAACATTGGCGTGCCTGATTCGCAATAATAAACATTATAATCACTTTCAAAATTCGCAAGGCATCTGCTTTCGATGGATATATTATATATCTGTTTGACAGTATAAAATATATTGTTTTTTATTTTTGCTCCTGTTGAGGGTGCGGGAACAGCCCTGTCGTTGTTTGCATCGATGAGAATTATAGTTCCTGAACTCAGGTTTGAATAAAAAGTGTTGTTATAAACCTGCACTCCGTTTATTCCTTTCATCCTGAGCGCTAATTTGGCATTTTTGACAATATTGTAAGCGGCACCGTAACCTGATGAATAAGTCATATTGGTTCCGCCATCAGTTCCCGATTTATAGAGAATGCCATAAGGAGTTTTATCAAGGTAATTATACTTAACTGTATAATTAATATTATAACCCATGAACACCCCATGTGTTATTGATGACTGATCTGTCCCGTTCCAGGTAAATTTATTACCGGTTATCTGGGCCCCATCGATATTATTATTTGATGGAAGGGGAGCTTCATCACCGGCCTGAAGCAGGAATCCTGATGAATTTACGGAAGTGACGGAATTGTTCAAAAAATAAACGGTCGTCGGAACGCTTCTGGGAACATTGATCCCGGTCCAGTTCCCGGTTACTGTATTATTTACGATAATTCCCTCATTTTTAAATACTTCCTGAGCTTGTACCAGGTATGGGACCAGCCACAGGAATATTAAGGGTATGTATCTTTTCATTAAAAGCACTAATCAGATAATTGTAATTGACATTAATTAAACGGAGAAAATCCTTTTTTGTTATGCTGATAATTTTAAGGTGGGGTTCCTTAAAAATGGCGACGCAAAGTTAAAAATTTTATTATTACCTGATGCTGTAATATGATTTTTATTGCTTATTATCAATTGCGGATAGCGGATTGGCTTCGCAGGGCTCGCCGGAGTTCACCCCGCAATCCGAAATTAATTATCAGTGTATAAAGGAATAAGTAGAGAAATTATAATTCCCTGATCCTGACGTTCCTGAACCATATAGCATATCCGTGGTCCTGAAGGCCGATATATCCTTCCTTTGCTATCCCTTCAGTAAATCCGGGAAAGGTTTTGAATTTGCTGTTTGC
>Ga0105107_10001762_pt1 | contig 14114 bp, 14 predicted proteins | sample PPLLaktember2015_6_FD_79335 | JGI IMG/M metagenome (GOLD analysis project Ga0105107, IMG submission 79335) | Freshwater sediment microbial communities from Prairie Pothole Lake near Jamestown, North Dakota, USA - PPLs Lake P8 Core (1) Depth... | ecosystem: Environmental > Aquatic > Freshwater >...
CGCGCACGCGCACGCGCTCGCGCAGGGCGCGTCGTGAGCGCTCCCGCGCGGGACGAGGGCGTGACGCGCCTCCTCGCGCGCGCGGAGCGCCTGCTGCGCGACGGCGCCGCCCTCGACGCGCCCGCCCTCGACGACGACGCGGCGCTGCGTCGCGAGGCCCTGCGCCTGCGGCCGCGGCTCGAGGAGCTGGTCGGCCGGCGCTACGGGGCGCTTCCGCACATCGGCTACCGGAGCGGGCTCGAGGCGCGCGTCGCGGGCCCGTGGAGCCAGTACTTGACGCTCGGGCTCGGACCGACGCGCATCGTCCGCATGACGAGCTGGCCGAGCTCGCGACCGGTGATCCCGACGATCCTCGCCCACGAGCTCGCGCACCGCTTCGCGTTCGACGAGTCGGTGACGACGCTGCGGGGGATCGAGGTCTCGGCGCGGCTCGCCGAGGAGGGCGACGCGATGCATGCGCGGGCCGTGCGTCTCGAGCTCGGCCGCGTCGCCCTCGGCGCCGCCCTGGCCGCGGCCTGCCGCGGCGACGCCACCCGCCCGGTCGAGGCCTTCCTCGAGCGCATGGCCGGGGCGGCGGGGACCGAGCGGCTCGGGGCGCTCTGGCAGCGCACGCGCCGCGCGGCCGCGGCGGGGCAAGGGCCCGACTGCACCCTCGTCCTCTATGCGGAGATGCCGGCCGGCGCGCTCGAAGCCGCGCGGGCCTGCGGCACCCGACACGCGGCGCCGATGCCCTTCCCGCGCATTCCGGTTCGCGGGGCGCAGTCGCTCTTCCTCGCCCTCACCGCGCGGGCCGACGCCTGGACCGGCCGCCGCCGCGTCTGCGTCCCCCTCGACGCGACGCTCCGGCTCTGGGAGGCCGCAGGGGACTAGATCCGGGGCTCTTCGGGGGTCGCCGGAGAGCCGCGATGCGTTAAGCTCCCCGGCCTCATGGCGTACGACATCAATCGCGTCCGGAACATCGGGATCAGCGCCCACATCGACTCGGGCAAGACCACGCTCACCGAGCGGATCCTCTACTACACCAAGCGGATCCACAAGATCCACGAGGTGAAGGGCAAGGATCAGGTGGGCGCCACCATGGACTTCATGGAGCTCGAGCGCGAGCGCGGCATCACCATCACCTCCGCCGCGACCTACTGCGCCTGGAAAGACCACCACGTCAACATCATCGACACGCCCGGGCACGTCGACTTCACGATCGAAGTCGAGCGCTCGCTGCGCGTGCTCGACGGCGCGATCCTGGTGCTCTGCGGGGTCGCCGGCGTGCAGTCCCAGTCGATGACCGTCGACCGCCAGATGCGCCGCTACAAGGTCCCGCGCATCGCCTTCGTGAACAAGCTCGACCGTTCCGGCGCGAACCCCTTCAAGGTGACCGAGCAGCTCCGCGAGAAGCTGAAGCTGAACGCGGTCATGATCCAGATCCCGATCGGCCTCGAGAACGACCTGCAGGGCGTGATCGACCTGGTCACGATGAAGGCGATCTACTTCGACGGCGACAACGGCGAGAACATCCGCGAGGAGGCGATCCCGGCCGCGATGCAGGGCGACGCGGAGTCCGCCCGCGAGAACATGCTCGACGCCGTGTCGATGTTCTCCGACGAGCTGATGGAGGCGATCCTCGAGGGCCAGCCGACCGAGGACCAGATCCACGAGGCGATCCGCCGGGGCACGCTCGCGCTCGCATTCACGCCGGTGATGATGGGCTCGGCCTACAAGAACAAGGGCGTCCAGAAGCTCCTCGACGGCGTCACGCGCTACCTGCCGAGCCCGCTCGACATCGAGAACACCGGCGTCGATCTCTCGGCCAACGAGGCCCCGATCGTGCTGACGAGCGACCCGGGCAAGCCGCTGGTCTCGCTCGCCTTCAAGCTCGACGAGGGCCGCTACGGCCAGCTCACCTACATCCGCGTCTACCAGGGCACACTCTCGAAGGGCATGTCGATCATCAACAGCCGCACGAAGAAGCGGCACAAGGTGGGTCGCCTGGTCCGCATGCACGCGGACGACATGGAGGACATCACGGAGTCGATGGCCGGCGACATCGTCGCGCTGTTCGGGATCGACTGTGCCTCCGGCGACACCTTCACCGACGAGTCCGTGCAGGTCGCGATGTCGTCGATGCACGTGCCGGCGCCCGTGATCTCGCTCTCGATCAAGCCCAAGGACAATGCGTCGGCCGACAACATGTCGAAGGCCCTCGGCCGCTTCACCCGCGAAGACCCGACCTTCCGCGCCGGCGTCGACGAAGAGAGCGGCGAGACCGTGATCTCGGGCATGGGCGAGCTCCACCTCGACGTCTACGTCGAGCGCATGCGCCGCGAGTACAGCGTCGAGGTCCAGACCGGCGCGCCCCAGGTGGCGTACCGCGAGACGATCTCCCAGCGCGCCGACTACAACTACACCCACAAGAAGCAGACCGGCGGCTCGGGCCAGTACGCGAAGGTCGGCGGCTACATCGAGCCCCTGGCCGAGGGTGGCGCCGAGTTCGAGTTCTCGAACGAGGTGCGCGGCGGCGCGATCCCGACGGAGTTCATCCCGTCGGTCGAGAAGGGCTTCCGCACCGCGATCCAGAAGGGCAAGCTGATCGGCTTCCCGGTGATCGGCGTGAAGGCCGTGGTGAACGACGGCCAGTCGCACGCGGTGGACTCGTCGGACATGGCCTTCCAGGTGGCCGCGCGCAGCGCGTTCCGCGAGGCCTACCAGAAGGCGAAGCCGATCGTGCTCGAGCCGGTCATGAAGGTGGCCGTCGAAGGCCCGGTCGAGTTCCAGGGCTCCTACATCAAGACCATCCTCCAGCGCCGCGGGACCATCATCGGCACGACCGAGGAAGAGGGCTTCTGCCGCGTCGAGTCCGAGGTGCCCCTCGCCGAGATGTTCGGCTACGCCACCGACCTGCGGTCGGCGAGCCAGGGCAAGGCGGAGTTCACCATGGAGTTCGCGCGCTACGTCCCGGCGCCGGGCGAGGTGCAGAAGGCGCTGGTCGAGAAGTACGGCTCCAAGCTGAAGGCGGACGAGGAGTGACCGGACCCGTTCGCGGCGGGGATCGGTAGCAGGGCGATCGCGGCCGGCGCAGCGAGACGCGCACGGCGAGGGAGGTTCATGTACCGGAAGTTCGTGAATGCGCGGAGCCCGATGCGCCTGCTCGAGAAGGGTCTGCACGGCGGCCTCGGCGCCGGAAACCTCGGCGTGATCCTGGCGGGGCGCGGCGTCGGCAAGAGCGCGTTCCTGGTCGGCGTCGCCCTCGACGAGCTGCTCCGCGGCCAGCCCGTGCTCCACGTCTCCCTGGGCGACGGCGTGTCGCACGTCCGCGCGTACTACGACACCGTGTTCGACGACCTCGCCGCCAGCACGCGCCTCGACGGCGCGGCCGCGACGCGCGCCGAGATCGAGCGCCGCCGCAGCATCCGCACGTACCCGGCCGTGGGCTTCGGCGCTGCGAAGCTGCGCGAGGCGGTGAAGATCGAGGGCGAGGCCGGCTCCAAGCCCTCGCTCGTGATCGTCGAAGGCTACGAGCTCGAGTCCGCGTCGCGCGACGAGGTGCTCGAGCTGAAAGCTCTCGCGTCGGAGATCGGCGCCGAGATCTGGCTCTCGGCCTCGTGCCCCACGGACAAGGTCGAAGGCCTGCCGGGCGCGCTCGCTCGCGTCGAAGACGCGGTCAGCGTGATCCTCGCGCTCGAGCCCGCGGAGGCGACGGTCCGGCTGCGCGCGCTCAAGGACCACGGCAACCCCGACGTCTCGGCGCTGCACGTGTCCCTCGACCCGCGCACCCTGCTCCTCGTCCGCAGCTAGGCGGGCTTCACACAGCTTTACCTCTGCGCAGGACGCCCGAAACGCCGGGCTCCGATGCTGCGCCGGAACGGGCCGCTTCGACCGGCGCCGCTACGGCGCCGACGACGCGAGGATCGAGCAGGTGGTCCGCTGGCTCGCGCAGGCGGGTTTCGGCGGGATCCACATCGACGAACGCGATGCCGCCGGCGAGGCGACGGCCTTCCTGCAGGCGCGGCGCTAGGCGCCGCGCAGCGCCCCCACGTGCGGCCGCCAGGCGCCGCGCAGCGCCAGCACCTCGCTGCGGTCGAAGCCGAGCTCCTCGCCGATCTGCACGATCTGCTGGCTCTCCGCGCTGCTGATGGTCTCGTCCGCGGCGGCCACCGCGAACAGGCAATGGAGCAGCTGGACCCGCTCCTCGCGCGAGGCGAGGCGGCGGTACTCGCGCGTCACCAGGTAGTCGTCGGTCCCGCCGGAACGGCGGGCGCGCCCCTTGGCCACCTCGACCGCGAGCCGGGCGGTCTCGGCGTCGAGGCCGCCCTCTTCGGCCACGATGCGCTCCATGGCCGCGCACTCCGCGTCGTCGATGCGCAAGTCCGCGTGGGCGACGCGCGCGAGCACGTAGGCGAACGCCGCGAGGCGCACGGCCTGGTCGCGCGGGAGCGCCTCGAGGCGGTCTGCGATCTGGCGCAGGGTCTCGGGCTCGTCCGACTCGCGGACGCTGGCGAAGCCGAGCAGGCGGAGGATCGACACGGCCGGCAGGATGGCAGACCGATGCGCCGCCGGGAAGGCGCGCCCCGGCGGCGACCGCGCGCGTCCCGCGGTTAACGAGCGTTACCGGCCCGGCGCGATCGGCTAGGCTCGACCCATGCCCGCGGGCTCCACGTCGAAGGCATCTCCGAGGACGCCGTCGCTCCGCGCTGCGCGACGGCCGCGCGCCGGCGCGCCGCGCCGTGAGCGCCTCGACGCGCGCGAGCGGGCCGCCCGCCTGGTGCAGGCCTTCGTGCGCGAGGCGCTGCGGCAGGGCTCGATCGAGGGCGTCGGGATGCGCGCCGTCTGCGAGCGCGCCGGCTGCACCGCGCCGGTCGCGTACCGGCTCTTCCGCGATCGCGCCGGGCTCGTGCGCGCCGCGATCCGCTCGACCCACGAGCGTCTCGAGGCCGAGCTCGAGGCGGCGGCCGCCGAGCCCGCCGCCGGCGCCGAGGAGCGCCTCCGCGCCGTCGCCGGGCCCTACCTGCGTCGCGCGACCGGCGACGCCGAGGTGTTCGAGGCCCTCGTCGTGGCCGAGTGTCGGAGCGACCCGCTGCTCGCGGCGGAGGTGCGGGCGATCTACGGGCGCTTCGCCGATCTGCTCGCGCGCATCCTGCGCGAGGGCGTCGCGCGCGGCGAGCTCGGCCGCGACGTCGACCCGATCTACGCGGCCTGGCGCCTGATCGACCTCGGGCTGTTCCGCAACCAGATGCGTCTCCTGCGGCTCCCCGAGCCCGAGCGCATCGACTACCTGGAGCGCGCCTTCGAGTCGCTGCTCGCGGAAATCCGCGGCGGGGCGCGACTGCAACGCGCCGGCGAGCGACGCGCGCGGCGAGGAGACGTCGATGGCTGAGCCCCTGCCCACCGTCCTGCGCTGGGAGTCCCTCACCAAGAAGGCGTTCGACCGGCTCGACCGCGCGCAGTGCGTGGTGCTCGTGACCTGCTCGCCGCTCGAGGTGCACGGTCCGCATCTGCCCTTCGCGGCAGATCTGCTCGAGGGCGACGGCCTGATCGAGCGCGCGCTGCGCTTCCTGCCCGAGCGACACCGCGGCAAGACGTTCCTGCGGCTTCCGTGGATCTGGGCCGCGTCCGACGTCGTGCCGCAGCCGGGCTCGATCGCGTTCCGGCCGGGCACCACCGTGCGCTTCCTCGAGGATCTCGGGCGCTCCCTCGCGGCGCAGGGCTTCCGCGACGTCCTGGTCTCGAACTTCCACGGCGGCCCGCGTCACTTCGTCGCGATCGAGCGCGCCTGCGACCGCGTGACGCGCGAGCGCGGAATCCGCATGGTGTCGGTGTTCTCGCTGATGCTCTCGCGGCTCACCGGTACGCCGGGCGAGACGCTCGAGGACCTGATCGGCGCGATCCCCGGCGTCGACCGGCGCGATCTCGTCGGCGACACGCACGGCGGTCTGCTCGAGACCTCGCAGCTCCTGGCCCTCGCCGGGAGCTGGGTCGACCCCGACTACAAGTCGCTGCCGCGCGTCACCTACGAGAGCTGGCTCGCGAGCGCCCAGGGCGGTCGCGCCGCGGCGCCCCGGCGCGGGCTCTTCGGGCTCTTCGACACCGTGAAGTCGTTCCGGGGAAACGTCCGGTTCTTCCTGACGGCGACCTACTCCGGCGCGCCGGGCGGGGCCTCGCCGGAGCTGGGCGAGCGCTTCCTCGACGCGCTCGGACGGACCTCGGCGCAGGCGGTGGCCGAGCTCCTCGACGGCGCGCTGCCGCCTTCCGCCTGGCACTCGCCGCTCTGGCGCTTCCGCCACTTCATGATCCACCCGCTCGCGGTCCGGCTCGTGGACCGGCTGCTCGGCTTCCGCAGCCCGATCGTGTAACCGCTCCGGCGCCCCGGGCATCGGAGTTCCGGGGCTCCACGCCCGGCGCGCGTGGAAGGGAGAAGCGATGTCGAGCCTGCCCGCGCCCGCGAGCGACGAGAGCCCGGCCGAAGCAGCCCTCGTCGCGCGTCTGCGCGCGGGCGAGGAGGCCGCCTTTGCCGAGCTCGTGAAGGCCCAGGGGGGCCGCCTGCTCGCGGTCGCGCAGCGCATGCTGCGCAACGAGGAGGACGCGCGCGACGCCGTGCAGGACGCATTCCTCTCCGCCTTCCGCGCCCTCGACCGCTTCGACGGCGCCGCCCGGCTCTCGACCTGGCTGCACCGCATCGTCGTGAACGCGGCGCTGATGAAGCTCCGCACGCGCCGCCGCAAGCCGGAGAGCTCGATCGAGGAGCTGCTGCCGACCTTCCTCGAGGACGGCCACGCGGCGCAGCCGAGCGTGCCCTGGCGCGATGCCTCGGAAGGCGAGCTCGATCGGCGCGAGACGCGCGAGCTCGTGCGGCGCTCGATCGACGCCCTGCCCGAGACCTACCGCACGATCCTGCTGCTGCGCGACGTCGAGGAGCTCGACACCGGGGAGGCCGCCCGGCTGCTCGGCGTCACGACCAACGCCGCGAAGACGCGGCTGCACCGCGCGCGCCAGGCGCTGCGCGCACTGCTCGACCCGCACCTGCGCGAGGGAGGCGCCCCGTGAGCCGTCCGCTTCCGACCTGCCGCGAGATCTTCGCGTTCCTGGCGGACTACCTCGACGACGCGCTCGGCGCCGAGGAGCGCGTTGCCTTCGAGCGACATCTCTCGGTGTGCCCCGCCTGCGTCGCCTATCTCGACGGCTATCGCGAGACGATCCGCCTCGCGCGCGAGGCGTTGGCCGATGGAGCGGAGGTCACACCGCCCGAGGTTCCCGACGAGCTCGTGTCGGCGATCCTGCGCAGCCGCAATTCCTGAGCGGCGCAACCCGGCCTCGATTCCGGCATCCAAACGTCGGGGGAGCCCGGCGCGCCATCGCGCGCCCGGGAGTCGCGAGGTCGCCCATGACGTGCCGCGAGGTCGATGCGTTCCTGCTCGAGTACGTCGAGGGTGAGCTCGGCGCCGCCGTGCTGCGGGAGTTCGAGCTCCACCTCGCCCGCTGCGCCTCGTGCCGGGCGTACCTCGCGAGCTATCGGCGCACGATCGCGCTGGGGCGCACGCTCTGCGACGAGCCGGATGGCCCGCCGCCGCCGGAGCTTCCGGAGTCGCTCGTGCTCGCGATCCTCGCGGCGCGCTCCCGGGAAGGCTAGGCGCGGGCGCGCGGCCGAAGCCGCGCGAGGTCGTCGTCCGGACGGAGCACGGCGCCCGTCGTGGAGCCGCTCTCGGGTCCGAGCAGCCAGGCGATCGTCGCGGCAACCTCCTCCGGCTCGCCGAGGCCCGCCGAGGGGCCCTGCGCGGGATCCGGCGCGAGCCAGTTCACGCGCACGGCGCTCGCCGCGTGCCACGCGGCGGCTTCGCACGCGAGGCGCTCGAGGTCGGGCCGCGCGGCGGCGGAGGACACCAGCACGATCGAGCCGCCGAGCGCGCGCAGCGCGGGCAGCGCCGCGCGCACGGCGTGGTGGGCGGGCTCGAGGCTCGGCGGCGCCGTGCCGGCGAGGCACGCCACGCCGTCGAGACGACCGAAGCGCTCGAGGGCGAAGGCCACGGCGCACGCGACCTCGTCGAAGCGGTGCGCGTCGACGGCCAGCGCCTCTGCGCCCGTCTCCTTCGCGAGATCCGCGAGCCGCCCCACGTCGCGCCCGGTCGCCACGAGGCGCGCGCCGTGGCGCGCGAGGAGAGCGCAGAGCGCGCCGCCGAGAGCGCCGGTGGCGTCCAGCACGAGGTGCACCGGGCGATCGGGCGGAGGATCGCCGGGCTCCCAGTCCGTGTCGTCGATGCTGCGCATGGCGGCTCCCGACTCGCGCTGCTGTCAGGGTAGGAGGGGCGGGCGCGCTGTCGACGCTCAGCGCCAGAGCGAGAAGAAGGCGCGGAACAGGCGCTTCGCCCCCGGCGTGAGCCGCGTGCGGTTGTAGGCGTCGCCGAGCTGGCGGATCGCCTCGGCCTGCGTCGGATAGGGATGGATCACGTTCGCGAGGGCGCCGAGACCGATCCGGCCGTGGATTGCCGCGGCGAGCTCACCGATCGACTCGCCCGCGTGTCGCGCCACGATCGTCGCGCCCAGGATGCGATCGCCGCCGCGGGCGACGTGGACCTTCACGAAGCCTTCCTCGTCCCCGTCGAGACGCGCGCGGTCGACCTCCGCGAGCGGGCGCACGAAGGTCGTGATCGCGATCCCGCGCTCGCCGGCCTCGCGCTCCGAGAGGCCGACGTGGGCGACCTCGGGATCGGTGTAGGTGCACCAGGGCATGACGAGGCCCGAGAGCTTCCGCCGCCCGAAGAAGAGCGCGTTCTGGATCGCGATCCGCGCCGCGAAGTCGGCGGCGTGGGTGAACTTCCAGGCCATGCAGACGTCGCCCGCGGCGAAGATGCGCGGGTTCGTGGTGCGCAGCCGGTCGTCGACCTGGATTCCGCGCCGACGCTCGAAGGCGACACCCGCCAGGTCGAGGCCGAGCCCCTCGACGTTCGGCACGCGGCCGGTGGCGACGAGGATCGCGTCGGCCTCCACGGTGCGCGCGCCCTCCAGCGTCTCGACGTGGAGCGTCCGCGCGCCGCCGCTCGCTTCGACGCGGAGCAGCTTCGCGCCGAGCGCGAGACGCACGCCGTCGCGGGCGAGCGCGCGCTGAACGATCTCGGCCGCGTCGCGGTCCTCGCGGTCGAGCACGTGGCCGTGGTCGTGGATCAGGGTGACGGCGCAGCCGAGGCGCTGGAACGCCTGCGCGAGCTCGCAGCCGATCGGCCCGCCGCCGATGACGGCGAGACGCGCGGGACGCTCGGTCAGCGAGAACACGCTCTCGTTGGTGAGGAAGCCGGCGTCCGCGAGGCCCGGCACGTCGGGCGCCCCGGCGCGGGCGCCGGTCGCGATCACTGCGCGACGAAAGCGCAGGCGCGCACCGGCCACCTCGAGCGCGTCGCGGCCGACGAAGCGGCCCTCGCCCAGGAACACGTCGACGCCGAGCTCCTTCGTGAAGCGCTCGGCCGAGTCGTGGGGCGCGATCTGCGCCCGGATCCGGCGCATGCGCTCCATCACCGCTGCGAAGTCGACGCGGGGCTCGTCGGCCGCGACGCCGAGCGCCGCAGCGCCGCGCAGCTCGGCCACGGCGCGCGAAGACCGGATCAGCGCCTTCGACGGCACGCAGCCGTAGTTCAGGCAGTCGCCGCCGAGGAGATGCCGCTCCACCAGCGCGACGCGCGCGCCGAGGCCGGCTGCGCCCGCGGCGGTGACGAGGCCCGCGGTGCCGCCTCCCACCACGACGAGGTGGTAGCGCGGCGCGGGCGTCGGATTGGTCCAGGTCGGCGGGTGCACCGCGGCGACGAGCGCGCGGTTCGCCGCGTCGTCGGGCTCGAGGCGGGGCGCGCTCATGCGTCTCCTTCGGCGAGCAGGGCGCCGTCGCTCATCCCGTGGCCTCCGCGAGCGCACGACGCGCGACCCGCGTGACGAGCGCGGTCGCGACCACGGTCGCGACCAGCCCGACCGCGAAGAGCGCCCACTCGGTGGGCGTGCGCGCGCGACCGGCGCCGCCCGCCGCCGCGGCGGCGAGGCCGATCGCATGGCCCGTGTAGACGTAGAGCAGCGTTCCCGGGAGCATCCCGATGCAGGCGAGGGCGTAGTCCGCGAAGCGGACGCGCGTCAGGCCGAGGGCGTAGTTCAGCAGGTTGAAGGGGATCACCGGCGAGAGTCGCAGCAGGAACACGATGCGGCGTCCGTCCCGCGCGATCGCGCGGTCGACGGCGGCGAAGCGGGGCTGGGTCGAGATCCGTCGCTCGATCGCGCCACGGGCGACGGAGCGGGCGAGGGCGAAGGCCATGCAGGCCCCCACGCTCGCAGCCACGAACACGATCGCGACGCCCTTCGCGACGCCGAAGATGGCGCCGGCCGCGAGCGTCAGCACCGACGCCGGGACGAACGCGACCACCGCGACGGCGTAGACCGCGCCGAAGACGAGCGGCGCGAGGGGCCCGAGGGACCCGACCCAGGCCGAGAAGCGCGGGATCTCGTCGCCGGCGGCGCGCGCGAGCAGGACGACGGCTGCGAGGGCGACGGCGCCGAGCGCGAGGCGCAGCCCGGGCCGGCCCGTCGCCGGCGGCGCCGGATCGAGATCGGCCTCGGAAGCGGGAGTCCTGTCGACGTCGGCCACGCGGCCTCCTCTACGCTCGGCTCTCCGATGCGCCCCGGGTGGTGTCGTTGCGCGCGCCGCCGGCTACGACGCTGCGCCGGGCGCGAGGGCGCCGCCGCAGCTCGAGCCCGCGCCGGCGGTGCAGCCGAAGCAGTGCGGTCCGGTCGCGATCGCGGCGCCCGCGAGGGCCGTCACGTCCTCGAGCTCGAAGATCGTGCGAGGCCCCGCGCCGAGCGGGAGGCCGAGCATCTGGTCGAAGTCGCAGTCGTGGAGCGTCCCGTCCCAGGCGACCGACACCAGATGGCGGCACATGAGCCCGGGCACGGTCGCGGGATTGAAGTGATGCGCGAGCAGCGCGAGGTAGGCGTCGTGCCGGCCCTCGCGCGCGAGCTCGGCGGCGAAGCGCGCGATCGGCAGGTTGGCGAGCGCGAGCAGCCGGTCGAAGGCGACGCCGTGGCGAGCGTCGAGCTCGTGCCGGTAGCGGGCTTCGAGCTCGGCCTGGTCCGGCGGGAGCGAGGGGCCGAGCGGGTTGTAGACCAGGTCGAGGCGCAGCCGTCCGTCGCTCCGCCCGTAGCCGAGCGCGTTCAGCCGCGCGAGCGCCTCGAGGCTCTTCGCGTGCACGCCGCGGCCGCGCTGGCGATCGACGTTCTCGACCTCGTAGCACGGCAGCGACGCCACGATCGCGGCCTCGTGCGCCGCGAGGAAGTCCGCCGTGTCCTCCTGGCCGGGCTCGAGCAGCACCGTCAGGTTGCAGCGGTCGATCACGCGTCGGCCGAGCGCCGCGCCGCCGGCGACGAGCTCGCGGAACTGCGGATGCAGCTCGGGAGCGCCGCCGGTCACGTCGAGGGTCGCGAGCGTCGGGCTCGCCTCGAGCAGCGCCAGCACCCGGGCCACGGTCTCGGGCGCCATGCGCTCGGTGCGCTTCGGCCCCGCGTCGACGTGGCAGTGATGGCAGGCCTGGTTGCAGCGCTTGCCGACGTTCACCTGCAGGGTGTCGGGCTGCGCGCGCCGGAGCGCGAGGCCGTGGCCCGCGAGCGTCCGGCCGAAGTCGGGTGCGGCGGCGCTCACCGACCCTGCTCCGGCGGGGCGTCGCGCGCCTCGAAGCGCAGGTCCGCGTACTCGGCGCACGCACGGCTGCAGCTCTGGTCGCTGTCGCTCATCACGGCGACGCCACCGACCGGGAGCGGCGAGTCGCCGAAGAGCGTCGCGTGGTCGGCCAGCAAGTCCGCCCGGGCATCGAGCCAGACGCCTCTGGGCCCGGCGCCGAGGGAGATCATCTTCGCGCCCTCGGTGAAGGGGTTGTCCCAGCGCGCGCCGGCAGGCTCGCGGCGCGACCAGACGTAGTTCATGGCCCGCATCGGGAGATCATCGCCGAAGAGGAGCCGTCCCGCTTCGTGGCGCACGCGCTCGAACAGTCCGGCGCGTGCCGGGTCGAAGCGGAACAGCACGTACACGCGTGCGGCGAAATCGTCCCCGGAGCGGACGCGCGGATCGGCCGCCGGCGGCTCCTCCAGGACGCGCCAGCGCCAGGCGAGGATCGGCGTGCGGTCGAGATCGACGCCCTCGAGGGGCGCCACGAGCGCCGAGGCGGCGCACAGGCTCTCGGCGCGGAGGTACGGGCGGCCGCTCTCGACGCCCGCCTCGTAGCGCGTGTGGCGCTCGATGCGCGGGAAGGTGAGGGGGCGCCAGCCCGGCGCGCCGAAGGGCGGGATGGCAGCGTCGGCGGCCGCGGTCCCCGCGACGAGCCCGAGCGCGGCGACGAGCGCTCGCGCCGCAAGGCGCAGCGCGGGCCTGCGCGGTGTGTCAGCCTTGCTCGAGCGGGAAGCGCCCCGATCCGCCCGCGAGGAGGCAGCCCCATGACGAGCGACGAGACCCCCCGAGGCCGCGGCACCGCTTCGACCACGACAGCCACGCGCGCGAGCGAGCGCGGGCCGGGCGGGCCCCGCCGCCGCGCGCTCGTCACGGGCGCCTCGACCGGCATCGGCGAGGCCTTCGCCGAGCGCCTGGCGCGGGACCAATACGATCTCGTGCTGGTCGCGCGCAGCCGGGAGCGGCTCGACACGATCGCGAAGCGTCTCACCGAGTCGCGCGGCGTCTCGATCGAGGTGCTCGTGGCGGACCTCACCCGACCCGCCGATCTCGCGCTCGTCGAGCAGCGTCTCGGCGAGGAGCCGACCTTCGATCTGCTCGTGAACAACGCCGGCCTCGGCACCTACGGCCCCTTCGCCGAGCTCGACGTCGAGCGCGAGGAGGACGAGATCCGCTTGAACGTCGTCGCGCTGGTGCGCCTCACGCGCGCCGTGCTGCCCGGCATGCTCGAGCGCAGGCAGGGGGCGATCATCCAGGTCTCGTCGCTCGCGGGCATCGCGGCGACGCCCTTCAACGCGACCTACGGCGCGACGAAGTCCTTCGTGAACAGCTTCAGCGAGGCGCTGCACGAGGAGCTGCGCGGGAGCGGCGTGCGCATCCAGCTGCTGCAGCCTGGCTTCACGCGCACCGAGTTCCAGCAGCGGGCCGGGATGAGCACGAGCGGCATCCCCGCCTTCGCCTGGATGGAGCCGATCGCGGTGGTGGACGCGTCCCTGGAGGCGCTGCGTCGGGGCGATCTCGTCTGCGTGCCCGGCGGCGCGAACCGCGCCCTCGCCGCCGCGACGGCCCTGATTCCCCGCTCGCTCGCGCGGCGCCTCACCGCCGCTGCCAACAAACGCTTCGGCGCGTAGGGCGCCGTCCTTCACGCGTCGAGACCGGCGAGGAGCCCCGCCGCGATCCAGCGCTCGAGCAGCGCGACCGCGCGGGGCGCCGCGTCGTCCTCCGGCCCGTCCTCCGCGAGCCGCTCGCAGAGCGCGCCGAAGGGGACGCCCGCGCGGGCGGCCTCGAGCAGCGCGCGCTCGCCGGCGTCGATCTCCTTCCAGCGCACGCTCTCGTCGCGTCGCCAGACGCGATAGTGCGTCGGCCGTGCGGACAGGGGGCCCGGCGCGCCGGCCCCGGCCCCAGCGTCGGCGGCGGGCAGCCGCTCGTGCACCGGATGGGAGAGGGACAGCAGGCGGAGCGAAGGTGCGAGCGCGAAGCGCAGCTCGGCCCAGCGCGCCGACGGCACGGCCGCGAGCGCATCGCGCTCGAGAGCCGGCGCGTCGGCGACGTCGAAGGCCTCGACCAGCGCCCACTCGAAGCGCGCGAGGTCCGCAGCGTGGGCGCAGCGTCGCCGGAACGTGTCGGCGAGGGGTCCCTCCGCGAGGTAGTCGGCCAGGGATCCGCCCACGTCGCGCAACGTGAAGGAGCGCGAGGGATGGGCGAGCAGGTAGACCTTCACGAGATCGTGGAACGCGCCCTCGCCGAGCTCGGCCGCGAGGGCCGGGTAGTCGTTCGCGAGGGCGCCGTGGATGCGCGCGAAGAAGGCGTTCGCGTAGACGCCGAGGCGCGCCTCCGCGTCGAGGCCGCAGTCGCCTCGGATCAGGGCCTCGGCCTCCCGGCGCGCGCCGCCCGCGAGGACGGCGCCGGCGCCTTCAGGCGCCGTGATCCAGCGCGAGAGCCG